>Ga0105240_10013760_pt1 | contig 11086 bp, 11 predicted proteins | sample KBSC54metaG_FD_80426 | JGI IMG/M metagenome (GOLD analysis project Ga0105240, IMG submission 80426) | Corn rhizosphere microbial communities from Kellogg Biological Station, Michigan, USA - KBS C5-4 metaG | ecosystem: Host-associated > Plants > Roots > Rhizosphere > Soil | place: Michigan, USA...
AGTACGCAGGCTTCTGGACTGAATTCGGCCAGGTGCTGAAAGAAGGCATCGGCGAAGACGCGGCCAACAAGGAGCGTATCGCCAAGCTGTTACGCTTTGCTTCGACGCACAACGAGTCCGACGCGCAAACCACTTCGTTCGCCGATTACATCGGCCGCATGAAGGAAGGTCAGAACAAGATCTACTACGTCACCGGCGAGAATTACCATGCCGCCAAGAACAGCCCGCATCTGGAAATCTTCCGCAAGAAAGGCGTGGAAGTCCTGTTGCTGACCGATCGCGTCGACGAATGGATGCTGTCCTTCCTGCAAGACTTCGACGGCAAGGAACTGGCTTCGGTGGCCAAGGGTGGCCTCGATCTCGGTTCGCTGGAAAACGAAGCCGAGAAGAAGCAGCACGAAGAGACCGAAACCCAGTTCAAGGATCTGGTTGAGAAGATGAAGACATCGCTGGCCGACAAGGCGAAGGACGTGCGCGTGACCTTCCGCCTGACCGATTCGCCGACCTGCCTGGTGGCGGATGAGGACGAACTGTCGGGCAATCTGGTGCGTATGCTCAAGGCTGCCGGACAAGCTGCACCGGATGCCAAGCCGATTCTGGAAATCAATCCGGATCACCCGCTGGTGCATCGTCTGAAGTACGAAGAAACGAAATTCGACGATTGGGCGAATATCCTCTTCGATCAGGCGCTGCTGGCTGAAGGCGGTGCATTGACGGATCCATCCGGCTTCGTGAAACGCCTCAACGACATGCTGCTGGGCATGGCGTCGAAGTAAAGCTACACGACAGACTGGCAACGGCAACACCGTTTGCCAGACAAGGACTGCGGCGACCTTCTGGTCGCCGCAGTCGTTTACGGTTGCCATATCGCGGTCCGATCCTATACAGTGAGGCGCAGAACGCCAAAGCCGGTCTGTAGCAGTTAAAAATAGCGGCTCCACCAACACCATTGACCGACACACAATGCGCCGTCCCCCGCCTGTACGGAGGCCATCGCAACATGCATATATGGAATTCCACTTCCTTTCACCGCGCAAGAATGCGCTGGTCTATCTCATCAAGATTCTCAGCGGCTCGCTGATCCTGTGGTACGGCTTGCGCGCCGTGGGATTGCCGGAGCCATACTGGGCGATGATTTCGCTGATCATCGTGACCGAGCCGGACATGATGATCGCCAAGGCAAATTTCCGTGCCAGGCTCATTAATACGATTTCCGGCGCGATCATCGCGTGTTTGTGTCTGATTATCTTCGGCGCCAACTTTCTCTCGATGTTGATTGCATTGACGACGGCGGTACTGGTCGCCATGTTATGGCAGAACTATCCCACCAACTGGCGCCTTGGCCCGGCGACGGTAGTGATCCTGATGTCGGCGGCATTTGCCGGTGGCGGGCTGCATCAGGAATTGCATCTGGCCCTGCTGCGCGTAGCGGAGGTCATCACCGGCAGCACGGTCGCTCTGCTGCAGACGGTCGTGTATATCGGCATCGTCAACCGTTTGCGCCATGTCGACTGAACCACGACACTCGCGCATCCTGCTGCGCCCTTGGCGCAAAAGCGATCTGGAGCCGTGTGCGGCAATGAATGCCGATCCGGAAGTGATGCTGTATTTTCCTGCGGTTCTCAACCGCAGCGAGAGCGATTATCTGGTGCAACGTATTGAGGAACATATCAGCGAACACGGCTTTGGCCTCTGGGTGCTGGAGATTCCCGGCGAGCTGAGCTTTGCCGGTTTTGTGGGGCTGTTGCGCGTCCCGTTTGACGCGCATTTCTCGCCGGCTGTGGAAATCGGCTGGCGTCTGGTGCCGCAGGCCTGGGGTAAAGGTTATGCCACGGAAGCAGCCCAGGCCGTTCTGAGTCACGCTTTCAATGTACTCGGCATGAAAGAAATCGTTTCCTTCACCACGGCCGGCAACAAGCGTTCCCAAGCGGTGATGCGGCGTATCGGCATGCACACGCGCGTGGAAGAAAACTTTGAACATCCGCGCTTGCCTGCGGGCCATCCGCTCCGCGTACATGTGCTGTACCGCCTGCGCCGCGAGCAATGGCAGCTGCAATCAGCCTATGCCGCTGCCGGCGGACTGCCCGGAACCGCCGGGCTGTTTAACGAAAATGAAAACGAAAACGGACGCCTATAAAAAAACCGCCGCCGGTCAGCATTGAGGCTGAACCGGCGGCGGTTTTTTTGCTTCTTTACTACTCAGCGATCAGGCGCGCTTACTACTCAACCTCGCTCCCAAATCCCTTGTAATGCTTAGTGCGTCACACGTGTAGTACGGCCCGATGACAACAAACGTACACGTTCACCGACACGGAAGATTTCATCCGCATCCTGCGTGATGGCGCGCAGTTCGCCGTTATCCAGACGCACGGTGATTTCCAGGCCTGGCTTGTTGGCGATACGCGACTCGACCTGATTGCCGGCCACGCCGCCGATCAGTGCACCGACAATGCCCGCGGCCAATGCGCCGTTACCACCACCAATAGCAGAACCGGCAGCGATGCCGCCCAGTGCGCCGCCGGCAACAGTGCCGACGCCGCTTGCGCCCTTGTCGATGGTGACGTTACGCACCGATTCAACCACGCCCATGCGCACTGTTTGCTCGCCCTGAGCCTGACGCGTGTTGTAGACGCTGGCCGAATTCGGCGTGACGGCGCAACCTGCTGCGAGTGAACTGATAGCGACGATGAGGATCAATTTTTTCATGCAAAACTCCGACGGAAAGTATGCCCTAACCAGGGCGGTGTCCTTGCAGCAAATTCATTGCCAACGCCACTTTCAGACGCGGCACGTGCTGCAAATAACTATTGGTATTTTAATACAGACCGCCTCTTGATCCTGATTTATGCAATTCGTTCCCGCTAATCACCTCCGTTAATAGGAGATGCGCCAGCGCCGATACAACAGACTCAGTACAAACAACGGCCCGATCAGCAGAAACCGCAAGTCCTCAAAAAACGAAGGTTTCTTGCCCTCGATCTTGTGCCCGATGAACTGCCCTATCCATGCAGCCACAAAAACCGCCACCGACGCCGGCAAGACGGAGGAAGCAGGCAGATACGACAAGATCAGCAGCATCGCACCCGCCATCACCAACATGCCAACCGCAAACGCAGGCGACAACGTGAAGTAATACGCCAGCGACGCGATCACAACGATGACCGCCAGCGCCGGCGTCACTGCCCACAACAACCCGAGCAGCGACAGCACAATGGCCGGCACACAAATACAGTGAATCGCTTCGTTGAGCGGATGCTGATGGCTTTCTGCATAACGCGCCAGCAAGAGATCAATGCGGCGGTGGGTGATAACACTCATGCCTGCCTCCAGACAAATTGAGCGAAACGGAAGATTTGAATCAACGCCCGCCGGACACATCGATAAAGGTGCCGGTGGCATAAGAAGCCTCATCCGACAGCAGCCACAGGACGGCGTTGGCGACTTCTTCGGCAGTGCCGCCGCGCTTCATCGGTACCGCGTCCTTGAGGCGGTCGACACGCCCGGCTTCACCGCCGCTGGCATGAATATCGGTGTAGATCAGACCGGGGCGAATCGCATTGACGCGAATGCCTTCAGCAGCCACTTCCTTGGACAAGCCGATGGTGAAGGCATCGATGGCGCCCTTCGAGGCAGCGTAGTCGACGTATTCGCCCGGGCCGCCAAGCTTGGCCGCCATCGACGACAAGTTGACGATGGCGCCGCCCTTGCCGCCATGTTTGGTCGACATACGGCGCACCGCTTCACGCGCACACAAAAAGCTGCCGGTGACATTGGTCAGCAGCACGCGGTTGATGCGCTCCGCCGTCATTTCTTCGACACGTGTCTGATGTTCGAGAATACCTGCATTGTTGACCAGCGCGGTCAGCGGACCCAACTCTTTGTCGACGGTCTGAAACAGATGCAGGATGTCGGTCTCGACTGCCACATCGGACTTGACCGCGATGGCGCGACCGCCGGCTTTGACGATGCCGTCCACCACGGCGTCGGCCGCAGCGCGATTCGATACATAACTAATGGCCACGGCATAGCCGCGTGCCGCTGCAGATTGTGCAACTGCAGCACCGATGCCGCGGCTGCCGCCGGTGACGATAATGACTGGTTGTCCCATATATAGTTGTCCTTGTAGGTTGGTATGGATAAAGAAAACCTCCGTCAAATAGTGTAGCCTTAATCGTCCGGCTGTGTTGCCGCCGGCCAAATCCTCGCCACTTCTGCACTCATAAAAAGACAAGCACGCATGTCCCGCAAACGCAGCTTCCCGCATGTCACCGACGCCCATACCCGCATACTGATTCTAGGCAGCCTGCCCGGCGAAGCATCGCTTGCGCAGAGCCAGTACTACGCGCATCCGCAAAATAAATTCTGGGCGCTGATGTCTGATGTGATCGACACCGACCTGGTCTCACTGCCCTATGCGCAACGCCTGGAAACACTGTTGAAAAATGGTGTCGGTTTGTGGGATGTCGTCGCCGAAGCACGCCGGGAAGGAAGCCTCGACAGCAATATTCGCGAGCACATTCACAATGACCTGACGCGACTATTGACGACGCTGCCGCAATTGCGCGTTATCGCATTTAATGGGGGCACCGCCGAGCGACTTGGCTTGAAGGCATTGGGAGATATCGCGAGCAACTATCGGATAATCAAACTCCCCTCAAGCAGCCCCGCATATACCCGCCCTTATGCGGAGAAAAAGAGGGAGTGGGAACAACTGAAAATAGGGGGTGCTGCCCCTCAGAGTTCTGCACAATAAAATTGATCAAATAAGGGCGCCAGCAAGAAAAGCCGAAGCAGTATTAAGATAGGTGAAACTTCGCCGTGCCGGAAACCCGTCACCCAGCAGGTTTGCCGAAATTTCTTTAAGTCGTGGCATGCATATTGCTTAATTGAAATGTTATTTCTACTATCCGATACGGTGTCTTTCTTGCCGGTTCGGTGTTAATCAATATTTCCCAGGTGAGATCAATGAAATTTGCAAAGCTGCTGCTCCTGTTTTCCATCAATCTGTTTTCCTTTGCTGCCACCAATGCTCACGCCGACGCACTGGCCGATATCCAAAAGCGTGGCGTGTTACGCATTGCCGTTCCGCAAGATTTTGCACCGTTTGGCTCGGTCACCTCTGACCTGAAACTGCAAGGCCTCGACATTGACGTCGCGACATTGATCGCCAAGAACATGGGACTGAAACTGGAACTGGTGCCGGTCACCAGCGCCAACCGTATCGCTTATTTGCAAACGCATAAAGCCGACCTGGCGATTTCCACATTGGGCAAGAATGCGGAACGCGAAAAGGTTATCGCTTTTTCACAGCCCTACTCGCCGTATAACAATAGTGTTTTCGGACCGGCTAACATCAAGGTTACCGGCCCTGCAGATCTGGCAGGTAAAGTCGTTGGTGTTGCACGCGGCACCTTCCAGGATATCCAGCTCACCGAGACCGCGCCGTCCAGCGCGACTATCAAACGTTACGAAGACAATAACGGCATGATCTCCGCCTACTTGTCGGGTCAGGTGCAACTGGTCGGCACAGGCGATTTCGTTGCCGTTGCTCTGGCGGAAAAGATGCCTTCCAACAAGCCGCAAATGAAATACGTTATCCAGGAATCCGGTTGCTACGTCGGTTTGCTGAAGGATGAACCTGCGCTAATGGCCAAGGTCAATACTGCATTGACACAAGCAAAGAAGAGCAACGAACTCACGGCAATCGTGCAGAAATGGCTCAACGTGCCCCTGCCGGAAAAAATGGCAAAGCAGTTTGAATAACGAGACTCAGGCGACAAGGTTCAAGTAACAAGATTCAAATACCAAGATATGAAGCTGCGCCGCCGGGAGATTTTCGATAAATCTCCATGGGCTGCGCAGCGGCATTGAAGTACTGAACTACTGAAATACGGCGGACCTTCTCGCCGAGAAATGACGTTATGCAGCAAACTTATGCAGCAAGTTTCAGATAGCCTATACAGGCTCCCGGCAGTTGTATCTGAAATCAAAACAAGCAAGAGCTTACAAAGGCAAGTCCCATGAAGTTGATCGATCCCATCATCGGATTTCATTCGGAAATCCAGCAGATCCGCCGCGATCTGCACGCGCACCCTGAGTTGCGTTACGAAGAACACCGCACCGCGGAAACCATCGTCGCCAAGTTGACTGAATGGGGCATACCGGTATTGCGCGGCCTGGGCGGCACCGGTGTCGTCGGCATTCTTAAAAATGGCGAGAGCAAGCGCGCAGTCGGCCTGCGTGCCGACATGGATGCACTGCCGATGCAGGAACTCAACACGTTCCCGCACGCCTCCCGTCACGCCGGAAAAATGCACGCCTGCGGCCATGACGGTCACACCGCGATGCTGCTCGGTGCGGCCCGTCATCTGTCTCAGCAGCGTGATTTTGACGGCACCATCTATCTGATTTTTCAACCGGCGGAAGAAGGCGGCCGCGGCGCCGACAAGATGATCAAGGACGGTCTGTTCGAGCAATGCCCGATGGATGCCGTGTTCGGCATGCACAACTGGCCGGGCATGCCGGTCGGCAGTTTTGGCGTGCGGCCCGGTGCGATCATGGCGTCGAGCAATGCATTTGAAGTCACGGTCAAGGGTAAAGGTTCACACGCAGCGCAGCCGCACAAGAGCATTGACCCGGTGCTCGTGGCGGCGCAGATCGCGCTGAGCTGGCAAACCATCGTCGCGCGCAATGCCAACCCCAATGATTCCGCCGTACTGTCGGTGACCCAAATCCACACCGGCAGCGCCATCAATGTGATTCCGGATGATGCTACCTTGAGCGGCACCGTGCGCACCTTCAGCATGGAAGTACTGGATATGATCGAGCGCCGCATGCACGATATCGCCACGCACACCGCCGCTGCTTTTGGTGCTGACATCGAATTCAAACTTGTGCGCAGTTATCCGCCGCTGGTCAATCACGCCAAAGAAACCGCCTTCGCGGTCGGCGTGATGCAAAACATCGTCGGTGTGGAACAGGTCAACACCGACGTCGAACCGTCGATGGCAGGCGAAGACTTTTCCTACATGATGTTGCACAAACCGGGCTGTTACGTATTCATCGGCAACGGAGAAGGCGACCACCGCGACAGCGGTCACGCCATCGGACCATGCAATCTGCATAATCCGAGCTATGACTTCAACGATGATTTGCTGCCGATCGGGGCGACGTACTGGGTCAGGCTGGCGGAAGCATTTTTGGCGGCGAACTGATATCGACGCGCTGATGGTGACGGTCAGCGCGACGAGCAGCGAATCGCGCTGACCAATTCAAAGCCACAACACTGAAGCAGTCAGCATTGCATTGCCGATCAACTGCTTCGGTCATTCCCTCTACAAAGCAAGCTTGCCGATATCGGCGTAAGCGCGATTCAGCCAGACCTTGACGCGCTGACGTTCCAGCATGCCGAGTCCGGCGTTCGCACCGCCCGATTGATTAAGCGCAGCCCAAAAACTCGCGCTTTGCTGATCAATCTTTTGCATGGTCGTATCGGGCAAGCGGCGCAGTGACACCACGCTCGCACCAAGCTTTTCAGCGCGCTCACGCTCACCGGAGGCCTCCAGAATGTCAAAGCGGTCACCGCGAAGTTCATTGAGAACCAGCACCAGCTTGAGCCGCCCGCCGAACTGATCGAGCCATTTTTTCAGCAAGTCCACCGAGTCGCGGCCCGTGTCCATGACATGCCACCACGTCAGCGTCATCCCCTGCTCTTGCGCAAAATCGAGCACGCCGGAATCTTCTATCCACGCCGACAACGACTGCTGCGTCTGGGCCGCAAGGTCAACCAGAATGCGGCGTTGCGGGTCTTCCAGTGCGCGTTCGATGATGGGATCAAGACTGTCGTGCTGGTCGAGCACGAGCGGCGCGGAAAAATCTGCATAAAAGCGCAGCAGCGCGCCATGCGATTTATCCGTGTCAAAGCCGAAAAATGGAATGTTCCAATCGATGAAATACTGGGCCAGCACGCGGGAGACCAGCGATTTTCCAACACCGCCTTTTTCGCCACCGATGAAGTGGATGTGACTCATTTCTATAGATCCTTTATTGTCAGGTGGGTAGCGCTAAAACGAGAGTGCCATACTGCGTAGATCGGATACTGCAAGGATGATGCCATGACATGCAGGTCAGGGTTGAGGCTTACACGGCTGAAACAACAATAGCGTTGCTTCAATCCGGTGCAACAAAGCGGCGAACCGTGCTATGACCGGAAAAAGATGATGTCGTAAAACGAGCCGTTGAATCCACCATTCAAAATGAGGTATTCCACTGCCCGCCCGAACAAAACGATGCCGGCGAAGACAATGGCCAGCCTGATAATGAAGAGTATTTTTTTCAGCATGGCAGAAGTGTAGCCGATGATGGCCGGCGATCATCCGGGTGCGAAGGAAGAATTGTCCTACGCGCCACCCGCAATTTCCTTGTTGCAACATCGCTGTTATGCTTGGTCTGTTGACCGGTTGACACATGATCATGCCGGCAACAGCAGTACACATCTAATAACGACAAACAAGGAGACACTTCATGTCCACACGCGACAAGCCGCTGCATTTCAAGAAAGCCCCCCTCTTCGTTGCCCTCGCCTTTGCTGCCGCAATGACACAGATACAGGCGCAAGCGCAGACACCGGTCAATGTCCATGCCGCTGAAAAGATCGGCACCGTGCAGCAGATCTATGACGGCGCGCTGCTGCCGGATATCCAGGCCAATACCTTCCGCAACATCGACCGCCTGTTCTCGACGCGCACCGTACCCGCCTCCGGCAAGGCCTACCCGCTACCCGCCGGCGACAAGCAACTGAAGAACTTCGTCTTCAAATCCAACGGCAAGAACTTCGACTTGTACGACTACGTCTCGCTCAATCGCGTCGGTGGCCTGCTGGTGCTCAAAGACGGCAAGATCGTGTTTGAAAACTACCAGCTCGGCAACAGCGAAAAGACACGTTGGATGTCGATGTCGGTGGTCAAATCGATCACCGCAACGCTGATCGGCGCGGCAATCAAGGATGGCCATATCAAGAGCATCGACGATCCCATCGTCAACTATCTGCCGGAACTCAAAGGCAGCGCCTATGACGGCGTGTCGGTGAAGAACCTGCTGCAGATGGCGTCCGGCGTGCGCTGGGACGAAACCTACGTCAATCCAAAATCCGACCGTCGCCAGATGCTGGAAGTGCAGACCATGCAGAAGCCGGGCGCCGTGTTGCAGCTGATGTCCAAGCTCCCACGTGCCGCGGCACCGGGCACCCGCTGGAATTACAGCACCGGCGAAACGCAAGTTGCCGGCGCATTGGTGCGCGCGGCGGTCGGCAAGCCTGTGGCGCAGTATCTGAACGAACGTATCTGGGGCAAGTTCGGCATGGAGTCGGATGCGACCTGGTGGCTGGAATCGCCTGACGGTCTCGAAGTCGGCGGCAGCGGCTTGTCGGCAACCTTGCGCGACTACGGCCGCTTCGGCCTGTTCCTGCTCGGTGGCGGCAAAGCCGGCGGCGAACAGATCTTGCCCGACAACTGGGTCAAGGATGCCGGCAGTCCGAAGATGGTAGATGGCAAGCTGGTCAACTACGGCTACATGTTGTGGCCGATTCCCGATGCCGCCGGCACCATCAACGAAGGCGCCTTTGAAGCACGCGGCATCTTCGGTCAGCATATCTACATGAACCCTAAGGAAAACGTCGTCATCGTCGTCTGGGGCGCACTGCCCAAACCTACCGGCAGCGCGCCGGTCGGCGACAATGACTTCTTCGCCGCCGCCACACAGGCAGTGCGCTAAGCAAGCTGTAATCAATCGCTGCGCCTGGATGTCCCTCTCCCGGCGCGGCGGTGATGTTGCCGGTACTTCATGCGAGACCGCCCGACAAGGTATCATTCGGCAATTCGAATGCGGGCAACATCATGTTAATCAGAAGAAAATCCATCGAGGCGCAAGCCAACACCAAAGCCGGTCCCGGTCCGGACAAGGAAAAATCCAAGCCGAAATCCGCGGCGCCACGCAAACCCAAATTTGCGCCGGTGACGCTGTCGGAACAGGACGGCATCCGTTATCTGCATTTCGGCACGGAATGGGTCCAAGGCGCCATGCGCATCCGCAAGCCCGACTGGATCGAACTCGAATACGCGCAGCAAATGATGAGCTGGATGCTCTTCAACGATGCACCGGAACACATCGTACAGCTCGGGCTCGGCACCGCCGCGCTGACCAAATTCAGCTATCGCCAGTTTCCTGATGCGCGCGTGACGGCGGTGGAACTGAATCCTTCCGTCATTGCGATCTGCAACAGCATGTTCAAGCTGCCGCCGGAAGACGATCGCCTGTCCATCCTCGAAATGGACGCCAATGATTTCATCTTCGACCCGCAACGCGCCGGTACCATCGATGCCTTGCAAGTCGATCTGTACGATGCCACTGCGCGCGGCCCGGTGCTCGACACGCCGGAGTTCTACGTGGCCTGCCGCGACAGCCTGAGCGACAACGGCGTGATGACGGTCAACCTGTTTGGCGATCATCCCAGCTACGCCAAAAACCTCAAAGCGATGCGCTACGCCTTCGACCAGGTGATATCCCTGCCGGAAGTCCACGACGGCAACGTCGTCGCCCTCGCCTTCAAGAACAAGTTCGTGCCAGACTTCACCGCCCTGTACGAACGCGCCGCAGCCATCACCGCTGCCACCAAGTTGCCGGCAAAGTCGTGGGTGAACGGCATCAAGAGCAATTTCTAGTTATCGTTTTGTGTTGCCTTGTCAACGCGCACACGCAACCCAGCGACAAACCAAGCTCGCAAGCTCGCCGGACGGCAGTGCGGCCCAGTCGCTTCCTGGGTATGCATCGTTGCCATTGGTGTTGTGATGGGTGGGCAACGCGAACACCCGTCTTATAGCAAGGCAAACACCCCGGCCATGCGGCATTTCCACGGCCTAGCACGGTATGAGACGGCATGAATTGCCCGATTCAGCGCGTTTTGTGAGGAGTCGGATAATTTTTTAGACTTTTTTCAAAAAGGGGCTTCCAACTTTGAAATTAATCAGGTTATAATCACGCCTCTTCATCGGGGGGCGTTAGCTCAGTTGGTAGAGCAGCGGACTCTTAA
>Ga0105240_10013761_pt1 | contig 11086 bp, 8 predicted proteins | sample KBSC54metaG_FD_80426 | JGI IMG/M metagenome (GOLD analysis project Ga0105240, IMG submission 80426) | Corn rhizosphere microbial communities from Kellogg Biological Station, Michigan, USA - KBS C5-4 metaG | ecosystem: Host-associated > Plants > Roots > Rhizosphere > Soil | place: Michigan, USA...
CGCTGTACGCCATCTGCAATCGCATCGCGGTGCTCGCCGACAAGCACGTGCTGATCAACGCACCGATCCAGCAAGTCGAGCAGTTCGATCATCCGTGGGTGCAGGAATATTTCCATGGTCCGCGCGGACGCGCCGCGCAGCGGTCGATCGGCAACGATCGAACCAAGGGGAGCTGACCCGTGACCGCCAAGAAATGCGTTACCCCTGCTTGCACACATACGCAAATGCACGCGCACATTCAGGCCGCGCCGATCAATCGCTTGGCCAAGGAGTATTGAAGTGGAAACCAAGGCGAACCATGTCCTCATCGGCCTGTTCACCCTCGGGGTGATCGCGGCGATCCTGCTGTTCATCCTGTGGGCGTCGAAATATTCGGCGCAAGGCACGTTCCACGAATACGACATCGTGTTCAACGAAGCCGTGACCGGGCTCTCGGTCGGCGGCGTGGTGGAATACAACGGCATCGAAGTCGGCAACGTGCGCGCCCTCAAGCTCGCGCCGGACGATGCGCGCAAGGTGATCGCAAGGGTGCGGGTCAGGGACGACACGCCGATCAAGGTCGACACCCGGGTGGAACTCGCATTGCAAAGCTTCGCGACCGGCGTTGCGTTCATCCAGTTCTCCGGCGGCAAACCCGGCAGCGCGTTGCTCACGCAGACCGATCCGCAGCACGTGCCGGTGATCGTCGCCAGCGAGTCGTCGTTCCAGCACCTGCTCAATTCGTCCGAGGACATCGCCACCACCCTCAACGACGTGCTCAGGAACATCAAGCAGGTCCTCAGCGACGAAAACGCGAAGCGGATCAGCACGACGCTCGCGAACGTGCAATCGCTCACCGATACCCTCGCCGGGCAACGCGAAGACATCGCGGCATTGATCAAGTCCGCGCGCGATGCGAGCGACAAGCTCGACCGCACGCTCGCCGCCGCGGAGAAGACGATGGGCACCGTCAATACCCAACTCGGCGGCAAGTTGCCGGGAATGGTTGACCACCTCGACCGCACGCTCGCGCAACTCGATTCCTTCACCAAGAACGCCGACGCGATGCTCACGGCGAATCGCGGCGCGATCGACAGCTTCAGCAACCAGGGCCTGGCGCAGCTTGGCCCAACCCTGACGCAGATGCGCCAGGTGCTGCGCCAGATCAACCGCCTGACCGCGCAGATCGAAGCCAATCCCGCGGGCTACCTGCTAGGCCGCGACAAACCCGAGGAGTTCCAACCGAAATGAGCGCGCATCGCCACCTCGTCCGCAACACCGTCGCCTCGGTCGTGTTGCTGCTGCCCCTGATCGGCTGCAGCGGGCTACTGCCAAAAAAAGAACCGCAACAGATCCTCACTTCGCAGGTGCATGTCGATCCCGATCCCGCATGGCCGCACGTCGACTGGCAACTCACCGTCGCGCGGCCGAGCGCAAGCGACATGCTCGATTCGCGACGCATGGTCGTGATCCCCTCGCCCGGTCGGATCGAGGTTTACAAGGGCGTGTCGTGGGACGACACCGTGCCCGACATCGTGCAGGACGCCGTCGTGCATGCATTCGAGGACTCCGGAAAGATCCTCGCGGTCGGCCACCAGACCGCCGGGTTGCGCACCGACTACATGCTGCTGCTCGAACTGCGCGACGACCAGGCTGTGTATCGCACGGCGACCGCGCCGCCGGAAATCACCCTCGTGGTCAACGCGAAGTTGATCGACTACGGCACCAGCCGCGCGGTCGCCAGCCACACCTTCCGCGAAGTCGTGACCGCATCCGGCACCGCCGTGCCTGCGGTCGCGCGCGCATTCGACGACGCACTTGGCGCGTTCGTGCACGAACTGGTCGGCTGGACCTTGAGCAACGGCCAGCAGGCGAAGGCCGCTTCCAAGCACTGAGAGTCAGGATCGCGCGACGCTTCTGGCGCCGCGCGATGAAGTGGCGGAATGAAATTGCGGAATGAAGTTGCAGAACCAGGTCGCGCCATCAATCCTGCGGCGAGCCGATCAACGCGTGCAGGATCTCGCCGAGTTCGAGCAGGCGCAGATCGCTGCCCGGCGCGCCGACGAGCTGCAGGCCTTGCCCATCCGGCAACGGCAAGCTCAGCGCCGGACAGCCGGCCAAACTCGCGAGCGCGGTGAAATCAGCGAGATGCGCTGGCTCGTCCGTGCCGAATGCGGGCGGTAGCGTTGGCACCGTCGGCAACAGCAATACGTCGAACTGTTCGAGCAGGCGACGCACCTGCACGACGTGCGCATCGAGCAAGCGATCGGCGCGCGCGTATTCCATGGCCGACTTGCGCTTGGCGTAGTCGAGGAATTTCCACAACCGATCCGATCCACGCGCAAGCTCATCGCGATGCGCAGCGAGAATTTCGGCTTCCATCAGCAGCAACGCGGCGCGCCGCGTGTTGGCGATCTCCAGCGGCGCCAGCGCGAGCGCAACCGGTTGGGTTTCGCCGAATGCCTGCTTGCATCGATCCAGCGCCGACGCGAAACCCGCGATCACCTCGGCATCCGCGCCCAGCGCTGCGAGGTCGGAAACAACGCCCGCGCGCAGCGAGCCTGGCGCCCAGTCCGGCGGTGCGAGCGGCACGCGGCGCTGGCGCGAATTCGGATCGCCGGGATCGTAGCCCGCGAGCAGTGGCAGCATCAGCGCCGCATCCTCGACCGCACGCACCAGCAATCCCGGTACATCGGCGCGACGCAATCCTGGCGCGAGTCCGCGACACGATAATTCGCCGAACGTCGGCTTGAGTCCGATCAGCCCGCAGAATGCCGCCGGAATCCGCACCGAACCCATCGTGTCCGTGCCGATCGCCGCGCTCGCGTGACCCGCCGCGACCGCAGCAGCCGAGCCGGCCGACGATCCGCCCGCCGCCTTGCCCGGATGCGCGGGATTGCCAACGTCGCCGAAAGACGCATTGCGGCCGATCGTGCCGAGCGCGGCTTCATCGAGATTGGTCTTGCCGAGCAGCACCGCGCCGGCGCCGCGTAGGCGATCGACGACATGCGCATCGCGCAATGCACTTGCGCCCTCGCGGCCGCCGATGCCGATGCTGGTCGGCATGCCGGCGACGTCGATGTTGTCCTTGATCGCGAGCGGCACGCCGTCGAGCCGGCCCAGCGGCTTGCCGTTCGCGCGCCGAGCATCGGATGCGCGCGCGGCTTCGAGCGCGCCGTCGGCATCCACGTACGTCCATGCGTGCAATTGCGGGTTGTCGCGTGCGATCGCGTCGAGGCAGCTGCGCGTCAGCGCTTCGCTGCTGCAACGGCCCATCGCCAGCGCTTGCAGCACGCAGGTCAGCGGTGCGTGACGCAGCTTGTCTGGCAATGCCTCGTCGATGCCGGCCATTCGCCACTCCCTTGTGATGCGCTCCTGCGCCATGATCGCATGGCTTGCACATTTGCTGCGACCGTCCGCAGGCCCAATAATTCCGGTTCTGCGACAGGAGAACCCGATGACCGACGCCGAGCAGCGTGACGTAATGGAATACGACGTAGTCGCCGTGGGCGCCGGCCCGGCCGGGCTTGCGTTCGCGATCCGGTTGAAACAGCTAAATCCCGAACTCTCGGTATGTGTGATCGAGAAAGCCTCGACCGTCGGCGCGCAGATCCTGTCCGGCGCGGTGATCGAACCGCAGCCGCTCGACGAACTGCTGCCGGGATGGCGCGACAACCCGCCGCCAATCTGCGTGCCGGCGACGAAAGACGAATTCTGGATGCTGTCGAAAACCGGACGTCGCAAATTGCCGACACCGCCGCAGATGCACAACCACGGCAACTTCATCGTCTCGCTCGGCGCGCTGTGCGCGTGGCTCGCGCCGCAGGCCGAGGCGCTGGGCGTGGAGATCTATCCAGGCTTTGCCGCGGCGGAAACCTTGTTCGACGACAGCGGCGCGGTCTGCGGCGTGCGCATCGGCGACATGGGCGTGGCGCGCGATGGTTCGCACAAGCCGGGTTACACGCAAGGCATCGATATCCACGCAAAGCTCACCGTGTTCGCCGAAGGCGCGCGCGGCAGTTTGACCAAGCAACTCATCAAGAAATTTTCGCTCGATGCGAACAGCGATCCGCAGAGCTATTCGATCGGCATCAAGGAACTCTGGCAGGTGCGCGCCGGCGTCGCCGAGGCGGGCAAGATCGTGCACACGCTCGGCTGGCCGATGGATACGAAAACCTACGGCGGCAGTTTCCTGTACCACCTCGACAAGGACCGCATCGCGCTCGGCTTCGTCGCTGGCCTCGACTACCACGATCCAAATTTCCAGCCGTACGAAGCCTTCCAGCAATGGAAGAACCATCCATCGGTGAAACCGCTGCTGGAAGAAGGCACGATCCTCAGCGCCGGCGCGCGCGCGATCGTCACCGGCGGTTACCAAGCGTTGCCGAAAACCGAAATGCCCGGTGCCCTGCTGATCGGCGACACCGCCGGCCTGCTTAACGTGCCGAAGATCAAGGGCGTGCACCAGGCGATTCGCTCCGGAATGCTCGCGGCTGCGCATGCTGCCGAGTCGCTGCAATCGAATGGTTTCGATGCGAAGTTGCGCGCGTCGCCGGTGATGGAGGAGTTGAAGAAAGTCCGCAACATCAAGCCCGGCTTCAAGCGCGGCATGTGGTTCGGGATGGCGAACGCCGCGTGGGAAACCGTGATCGGCGGACATTCGCCGTGGACGCTCAAGGGCAAGCCCGACTGGGCGTCGCTCGATCGCATTGGTGAACACGAGGAACCGAAAACCGATTACGTCGCGCGCACCTTGCCGCCGCGCGACCGACTAGCCGGCGTCTATTTCGCCGCGACCGAACACGACGAAGACCAGCCGATCCACCTGCACGTCCTCGATACCAATATCTGCATCACGAAATGCGCCGAGGAATATGGAAATCCGTGCCAGCGTTTCTGCCCGGCGAGCGTCTACGAGATCGTCGAGGACGCGAACGGCAAGCGCCTGCAGATCAACGCCGCGAACTGCGTGCACTGCAAGACCTGCGACATCAAGGATCCGTACCAGATCATCAATTGGGTGACGCCGGAGGGCGGGAGCGGGCCGAATTATCAAAACCTATGAAACCATGCACACCAAACGCATTGTGATTTGGACTGCATTGCTCGCTGGCTTCGCGGCGATTGCGCTATGGGTAAGTGTTTGTTCGTCGTGGGCGCAGGAACGCATATTCGGACCGAAGTTTGTCGAGCCGCCGGATGAATCTTCCGCCATCGCGATGACCCGGGATGTATTGGCACGACTCGATACCGGGCTGCCCGGTATCGACAATCCGCGCTTCGAGGATCGATGCAAGAGCGACAAGTACATCGTCATGTATGGCATCGACGGAATCTGGGAAGAGATCGAGGGCGACGTTACCGTGGATGGAAACCAGCTCACGTCAAATGCGCTTGTCAGGAATCACACAAAAGACGGGGGCGCCAGAATACTGGTTACTCATTCGCAAACGCTGTCTTCCGATCAACTCTACGAGATATGGAATGCGATGGAACAGATGCATCCTGTCGTTCCTCCACCGGAGGATCAAGCGAAAACGTCCGCTCCAATGATGATGATCGATGGATATCAAGTCGAGTTCGCAGTCTGCCAAGGCGGTAATTTGTGGGCCACCGAAGTTCCCCTTCCCAACCCTGGCAGCCCAGCCTTCAAGGCATCGGAGTTATTGCGCCAATACCTTGATCCAACCACGCCAGCGCATTGATCTTGTATTGCCACGTCACTGCAAGTGGCACTATGCGAAAATCCCCCGATGCCCCGCATCGCCCTAGTCGCCGCCATCGCCGCCCACACCTTCGATGACTGATTCCACGGATGCGTCGAGCAGGCTGGATGGGATCGTTCCCGTTTTCGTCATCGCGTATGCCGTGTGGACTGTCTACGTGCATGCCATCACGGTAACGCATGCCTGCTTCGACACGTTGATGCGCTGGCTTCCGTTGCTTCTCCTGCTGGCGGCAACCCTCGTCTGGCACTGGTTCAAGCTGCCAGCGTCTCCAATCCCAGCAGAACAAATTCCTGTTACTGCACCCACGCCGACACAAGGCTCCCGCTATCAGCTCACGATCCTATCGATGGCGATCGCGTGGACTTCCTTGCTGATCGCCGGAGGTCATTACGATCTGTTCTGGTGGGGATCGGTCGTCGCGCTGGGCGCGGCCTGGATTGCGACCATCGATACCAACCCGAATGCATTCCATCGGCAGCCGATCGACCGCCGGTCGCTGCTGATCGTTGCGGGCGTGGCGCTTGCGGCCGCCTGCGTGACGCTGATCGCGAATCGTCCCGACGCCGATGACGCCTTTTACCAAAGCATCCCGGCAACCTTGCTGCGCTTGCCGACGCAACCGGTGCTGCTGCACGACACGATCTACCGCCTCGCCAACCTGCCGATCCAGTTGCCGGTTTACCGGATGCACAGTTACGAGGTGCTGATCGGCGTTCTCGTGCGCATCACCGGTGTCCAGCCGGCGGTGATCGCCTACCTGCTCCTGCCACCCTTGTTCGCGATGCTCTGCGTCGTCGCATGGACTCAACTGCTGCGGTTGCTTGCGCCGAAGCAATGGGCATCGACGTTGATCGTTCTTTTCCTGTGCGTGCTCATGCTCGGCGAGGCGCATCACAGCTACGGCAATTTCGCTTTCGTGAGGATGTTCCAGGGCAAGGCCATCCTCGCCAGCTTCATCGTCCCATGCATCATCTGCATGGCCATCGAATATTCCCGCCACGGCACCGCGCGTAACTGGATCGCGCTGTTTGCTTCGCAGATAGCGGCCATTGGCATCACCTCGACGGGATTGTTCGTTGCTCCTGTCGCTGTGGGGTTGGCGTTGCTTGGTGCATGGTCGCCCAATGCCGTCTCGACACGTCGTCTGATCCTCGGCGTCTTCGCATCGTCCTACCTATTCGTCGTTGCCGCAGCGCTGGCATCCATCACGCATGGCGGGAACGATTTCGTCAGCGCAGAAGCGATGCCGCCGATGTTGCCGTGGCTGGGCGAGAACCTGGGTTCATGGAGCACGGCACTGCTGCTGACGACATTGCTTGCTTGCTGGGCATTCGCGGAAGGTCGCGCGCAGTCGCGGCTGTTGCTGACAAGCGCGTTGTGTTTCCTTCTCGCCGTGCTCAATCCCTATACCTGCCGATTCGTCGCCGATCACTTCACCGGCACATCAACCTATTGGCGATTGTTCTGGGCGTTGCCAGCGCCCTTCATGCTGGCGATCCTCCTCGGCAATCTGGCGCGACTTGCCGCACGAGCCAAACCGAGAGCATTGGCCCTCGCGATGTGCCTGCTCCTTGCCGCCGGCTTCGCAGTGCTTTTCCAGCATGCCGAAACACTGCGCAAGGGCAACTTCGTCGGGCTTGGCATACCGGGCCTCAAGGTGCCCGCCGTGGAATATTCGCTGGCGAAGAACATCGCAGCAACCACGCCGGAAAACACGACGATCCTTGCCGCCGAACCGGTGGCCACCTGGCTCTCCACATTCGTCGTGCATCCGCAACTGCTGGCCTCACGCGGCATGTACCTGACCGGGACATTCGGCAAGGCGGAAGGCAGTCGTCGCTTCGCGCTGCAATCGTACATCGAAGGATGGCAACGCACGGCCGACGCGCCAGCGAAACTGGCGGCGGCATTGAAAGGCGATGCGTTGACCACTGTCATAGTCACCCACGCTGCGCCATGGCGAATGGAAATTGCGCAAATCCTGTCCGCTCACGGCTGGCATTGCGCGGCTCGGGGTTCCTACGATGTCTGGACAAAGGACGACCGGCCCGCGTCCACACCTTGATGAACGCTACCTGCGTGGGCGCATCGCGCGCGCACTGTGCGAAAATCCCCCGATGCCCCGCATCGCCCTAGTCACCGCCATCGCCGCCCATGCGCTCGATGACGACATGCAGCCATTGCTCGACGCCCTGCACGCCGCAGGCATCAGCGCCGACATGCGCGCATGGGACGATCCGACCGTCGCGTGGTCGCGCTACGACATCGCGTTGCTGCGTTCGCCGTGGGATTACACGATGCGGCTCGACGAATTCATCGCGTGGTGCGAGGCGACTTCGCGAATCACGCGACTGCTCAACCCGCTCGACGTAGTGCGCTGGAACACCGACAAGCGCTATCTCGCGCAACTCGAATCGATCGGCATCCCGATCGTGCCGACCGAATTCCTCGTGCCCGGCGACGATGCGGCGAAGTTGATCGCCGAATGCCTTGCGACGTATCCGCACGCCGCGGATTTCGTGATCAAACCGACGATCGGCGCGGGCTCGCGCCACGCGCGCCGGCATCCGCGTGCGGCGGCCAATGTGATGGGCGAGCACGCGCAGCGCCTGCTCGACGCCGGCAAGAGCGTGCTGATGCAACCGTATTTGCCGTCGGTCGACACCGCCGGCGAAACCGCGTTGATGTATTTCGACGGCGTCTACAGCCATGCGATCCGCAAGGGTCCATTGCTGCGACCGGACGCAGGCGCGACGCGCGCCCTGTTCGCGACCGAGCACATCCAGCCGCGCACGCCCGACGCCGACGAACGCGCACTGGCCGATCGCGTGATCGCGGCGCTGCCGTCATTGGTCGACACCGACTATCCGCTCGCCTACGCACGCGTCGATCTGATCCGTGCAGCCGATGGCTCGCCTTGCGTGCTCGAACTCGAGCTCACCGAACCTTCGGTGTTCCTGGCGACGGATGCCGATGCCGACGCGCGGTTTGCGGACGTATTGCGGGCGCGCTTGGCGGCAACAGTCGGCACGCCGGATTGACCATCGCCGCAGCAACCGCGATGCTCCGGCATCCTCATCGATAAAGCGCCATGCCGGCTCGCGATTTCGTCAAACGCTGTCTGTTCAACGTGCTGCGCGCCGGCTTCCGGATCACGCCGATGCCCGTCGCTACGCGTGACCGCCTGCGCCAGCGCTTCCTCGACCAGCACGCCTATCTGCTGCCGCAGGGGCCGAGTGGACAAGTGCGCGAAGCCGCGCAGATTGAGCGACGCGCACGCACGCATGCTGGCGGACGCGGGATCGGCTACGTTCCCCGACGCGACGGTTTGTTGCCATCGCCATTGCCCGCAACATTGGTGGCGTTTTATCTGCCGCAGTTCCATCCGATTCCGGAAAACGATGCGTGGTGGGGCGAGGGCTTCACCGAATGGCACAACGTGACGCGCGCGCTGCCGCAGTTCGAAGGCCATTCGCAACCGCGCCTGCCCGGCGATCTGGGCTTCTACGATTTGCGCGCGCGCGAAACGATGCATCGGCAAATGCAGTTGGCGCGTGAGTACGGGGTCGGCGCGTTCTGCAGTTACTTCTACTGGTTCGCCGGCAAGACGTTGCTGGAAGCTCCGCTGCGGCAATGGCTCGCCGACCCCACGCTCGATCTGCCGCTTTGCCTGTGCTGGGCGAACGAGAACTGGTCGCGACGCTGGGACGGCCGTGCCGACGACATCCTGATCGGCCAGCAACACAGTCCGGCCGACGACATCGCCTTCATCGAATACATCGCGCCATATCTTGCCGATCCGCGCTACCTGCGCGTGGACGGCAAACCGCTGCTGCTGGTGTATCGCCCCGGCCTGCTGCCGGACGCGAAAGCGACCGCGACGCGCTGGCGCGAATGGTGCCGCACGAACGGTGTCGGCGAAATCCAGCTTGCCTACGTGCAAAGTTTTGATCGCGTCGATCCGCGAAAAATCGGCTTCGATGCCGCCGTGGAATTTCCTCCGAACAACACCACGCCCGCACCGATCACCGCACACCAGCACCTGCTCAATCCGGACTACCGCGGCGACGTGCACGACTGGCGCGAGCTGGCGCGGCAATCGATGACGCAACCAGACCCCGACTACCCGCGCTACCCCGGCGTCAATCCGGGCTGGGACAACGAACCGCGACGCAGCGGCAAGGGTCGCGCATTCATCCATGCATCGCCGCGCGGCTACCGCGACTGGCTGCGCCATGCCATCGCGGCTGCGCAACGACGCTTTCCGAAGCAGCCAATGGTTTTCGTCAACGCCTGGAACGAATGGGCCGAAGGCGCCGTGCTGGAACCCGACGCAAGGCTCGGCCATGCCTGGCTGGAGGCGACCCGCGCCGCACTGCAACCGGCTCTGACTACAGACGCACCGATTGCAGATCCCCGCCCGTGTGCGGTGCTCCATATCTGGTATCCGGAATTGCTGGATGAACTGATCGCCGCACTGCGCGCGAGCGGCATCGACTGGCGCATCGTGGTCACCACGGCCCACGAACGCGAACAACAGATACGCGAGCGCGTTGCGCAGTTGGCACTCGATGCGGAAATCGAAGTGTTCGAAAACCGCGGCCGCGACATCCTGCCGTTCCTGCACGTCGCCAACCGCCTGCTCGACGAAGGCGCGACCACCGTGCTGAAGCTGCACGGCAAGCGTTCCACCCACATCGAGCGCGGCGAGGCCTGGCGTCGCGAGTTGCTCGACAAACTGCTCGCACCCGAACGCGCGCAACGCATCATCGCCGCCTTCCGCGAAGACCCAACCCTGGGCTTGGTGCATGCCGAAGGCCACCTGCAGCCATTGGACTACTACTGGGGCGCCAACCAGGCCAACGTCGACTACCTCACGCGGCGCCTCGGCATTCCGGCGCCGCAAATCGAACAGGACAACTTCATCGCCGGCAGCATGTTCTGGCTGCGCCCGGCGGCGCTGCGCCTGTTGCTCGATGCCCACCTCGACGTGGCGGAATTCGAGTCCGAGGCAGGCCAGCTGGACGGCACCATGGCGCATGCGATCGAACGTGTGTTCGCCCTGGCCGCCAGGGCCGATGGCTTTCGCATGGCCAGCGCCGCCAGCCTGCTCGGCCTCGCCGAAAGCCGGCCCGGGCCCTATCCATACGCACGACGCAGCGGTTGATTTCCACTGGTGTCGTGGCGATGCATTGCCATCATTTCGCCGGCGATTTCGTACGCATGTTTGATGCCGGGTAGAATGCGCAATCCGTGCCACGGCCAGCCCGGCCAACAAGGTAGAAATCGCTGATGAAGATTCTCGTCGCCTACAAGCGCGTGGTGGACTACAACGTCCGCATCCAGGTCAAGCCCGACGGTTCGGGCGTGGTCACCGA
>Ga0105240_10013762_pt1 | contig 11085 bp, 9 predicted proteins | sample KBSC54metaG_FD_80426 | JGI IMG/M metagenome (GOLD analysis project Ga0105240, IMG submission 80426) | Corn rhizosphere microbial communities from Kellogg Biological Station, Michigan, USA - KBS C5-4 metaG | ecosystem: Host-associated > Plants > Roots > Rhizosphere > Soil | place: Michigan, USA...
ACGCCGATGATACGGCGCGATCCGCCGTCGCGCGCGGCCGCTGCCGACTCGATCCGCCGGTCCGCCCGAACGCCGACCGCCGCCGCGCCCACTACGCCGCGAAGTGCGCCTTGATCTGCGCCGCCACCTCGTGCGCGAACTCGTCGAGCACGAAGTGGCCGCCATCCAGCCACACCAGGTTGGCGTCCGGCAGGTCCTTCAGGTACGCGCGGGCGCCGGCCGGGATGAAGAACGGGTCGTTCTTGCCCCACACGATCAGCGTGCGCGGCGTGTGCTTGCGCAAGGCGGCCTGCCACGCGGGATAGGCCGCGACGTTGGTCTTGTAGTTCTCCAGCAGGTCGACCTGGTAGTCCTGCGTGCCGGGGCGGTCGAGCAGCGCCTGGTCCAGCACCCAGTTGTCGGGGTTGACCGCCGCCGGGTCGCGCACGCCCTCGAGCCAGTGGAACCGGGTCGCCTGCGCGCTCACGAACTCGCGCGCGGGCTTCTCCGTCTCGGGCGTGCGCTTCTCCCACAGCGGGCCCAGCGCCTTGCCGGCGAGGTCGCTCAGGCCCTCGACGTACGCATTCGCGTTCTGGATCACGAAGCCCTTGACCTGCTGCGGCCGCTGCACGAAGAGGCGCAAGCCGATCGGGCCGCCGTAGTCATGCATGTACAGCAGGTAGCTGTCCAGGCCCAGCACGTCGACGAGGCCGGCCACCTGCGCGGCCAGGTTGTCGAAGGTGTAGTCGAACGCGTCGCGCGAGGGCGCGTCCGAGTGGCCGAAGCCGATGTAGTCCGGCGCGACGAGGTGGAAGCGGTCGGCCAGCAGCGGCATCAGGTCGCGGAACATCTGGCTGCTGGTGGGCAGGCCGTGCAGCAGCAGCAGCGTGGGCAGCGACGGGTCGCCGGCCTCGCGGTAGAAGACGTTGCGGCCGTTGACGCGGGCGGTGCGGTAGGTGGTCCGGGTGTTCATCGTGAGCCTCTCTTCGGGGTGGAAGGACACGCCGGTCGTGTCCATGGCCGAGATGGTCTGGCTTTGCAGGAATTCGCGGAAGCCGATAGATTCGGGAACACCCCTCTCGAAAAATGGAAGGCCCTGATGGATCGATTCGAGGCGATGACCGTGCTGCTGGCCGCGGTCGACACCGGCAGCCTGTCCAAGGCCAGCCGCAAGCTCGGGCTGCCGCTGGCCACCGTCAGCCGCAAGGTGGCCGACCTCGAGGCGCACCTGAAGGCGGACCTGCTGATCCGCTCGTCCAAAGGCCTGGAGCTGACGCCCTCGGGGCGCTCGTACGTGGCCGCCGCCAAGGCGATCCTGGAGCAGGTCAACGAGGCCGAGCGCACGGCCGCCGGCGAGTACACCGAGCCGCGCGGCGACCTCGTCGTCACCGCACCCGTCCTGTTCGGCCGCCTGCACGCGCTGCCGGTGGTCACGCAGTTCCTCGCGACCTTCCCCGAGGTCTCGGCCGGCCTCATGCTCACCGACCGCGTGACCCACTTCCTGGACGACCAGGTCGACGTCGCGCTGCGCATCGGCGCGCTGCCGGACAGCAGCCTCGTCGCCACGCGCCTGGGCGAGGTCCGGCCCCTGGTATGCGCCAGCCCCGGCTACCTGGCCACGCGCGGCGCCCCCGAGCGGCCCGCGGACATCGCCAAGCACAGCGTCATCTCGTTCGACGGCGTGGCCGCCGCCGGCGCCTGGACGTTCCGCATCGACGGCGCGGACGCCGTGGTGCCGTTCCGCTCGCGCTTCTCGGTCAACACCATCGACGCCGCCATCGATGCCGGCCTGGCCGGCGCGGGCCTGGTGCGGGCCCTGTCCTACCAGGTCAACGCCCACGTCCGCGCGGGCCGGCTGCAGGTGGTGCTGCAGGACTTCGAACCCGCCCCGCGCCCCGTCCACCTCGTCTACGCGCCACAGGGCCGGCTGCCGCTGAAGCTGCGCGCATTCGTGGATTTCGCGGTGCCGCGACTGCGCGATCAGTTGCAGGCCGCGGCGCTCTGAGCGGGTTTCTGAGACGTTCGTTTCAAACAGACTCTGGACAGGCGGCGCGCGGCGAGCGCCAATGGCAGATGGCCCTCACGATCATCGATTCCGCGTCCAGAACCGCCCGCCTCGCCACGCTCGCCGCCCTCAGCGCGGCCGTGATGCTGTCGGCCTGTGGCGGTGGTGGCGGCGACTCGCCGGCCCCGTCGCCGGCGCCCACGCCGAGCCCGACGCCGACGCCCAGCCCGGCCCCGACGCCCGCACCGGCGCCCACACCCACGCCAGCGCCCGCCCCCACGCCGGCGCCGACCCCGGCCCCCACGCCGTCTCCGACACCCGCTCCCACTCCAGCGCCCACACCCACACCCACACCCGCGCCGACGCCATCGCCTTCGCCCGCCCCGGGCGCCGCCCCGATGCTCGGTGCCTGCCCCTCCTTCCCGCCCACCGCCGTCTTCAACACCCGCATCGACGACACGACCAGGTTCAAGGCGCTGTCCACCAGCGGCACATGGATCGGCCTGATCGGCCGCACCGTGCCCTTGCATGCCGACTGGGGCGCCACCGTCGACCCGTCCGCGTCGGACTACTACGGCATCCCGCTCAACCTGCTCACCGCCGGCGCGCTGGAGACCGACTGGCCCAGCCTGCAGTTCGGCGCGGGCACCGCCCCCGACGAGAGCGACTGCGCCGTCGCCAACACGAGCGGCGGCTTCGACGCCGTCCGCGACTGCACCAGCAAGCCCGCCTCCGCGCTGCGCTTTCCCATCCCGCGCGACGCCGTCCTCAAGGCCGAAGGGGGCACCTGCAACGACCCGAACACCTGCGGCGACCGCCACGTGCTCGTCGTCGAACAAGGCGCCTGCCGCCTCTGGGAAAGCTACTTCACGTACCGCGTCGGCGCCCAATGGACGGCCTATTCGACCGCCGAGTGGAACCTGAACTCGGTCGCGATGCGGCCCGACACCTGGACCTCCGGCGACGCCGCCGGCCTGCCCATCACCCCGCTGCTCGCGCGCGCCGACGAGGCCGGCAGCGGCCAGATCAACCACGCCTTGCGCGTCACGCTGCGCGACTCCGTGCTCCTGCGCCAACACGTCTGGCCCGCCCGCCACGACGCCGGCGGCACCAGCGGCGCCATCCCCTTCGGCGCGGTCTTGCGCCTGAAGTCGACGGTCGCGATCCCGTCAGGCTGGACGACCCAGGCCAAGGCGCTGGCCACCGCGATGCAGCGCTACGGCCTCTACGTGGCCGACATCGGCACGGACATGTACGTCCAGGGAGACCCGAACGCCGCCTGGAGCGGCAGCACGATCTCGCAGATCCAGACGCTGCATGCGGATGATTTCGAGTTCGTCGACATGAGCGCGATCGCGGGCGACTCGCACTTCGATGCGAATTCGTTCGCGGGGAGCTGGTAGGCAGGGCCGCACGCACGCAGGCTTGCGGGCATGCTGTCGCCGCGTCGAGCGTTGACGTCGATCCGCCCGACACTGGGGTCCCGCTTCCGATCGACCCCGATCGACAGCCCTCAGGGCGTTGATGCGACGACTCGCTGCGCACGCGACCATTCGACCGCGCGCCGCGCGAGGGCCGCTGTCGCGTCGACCACGGGCAGTGGCGAGTTGGACGTGTCCAGCACAACGGGAATCTCGGTGCATCCGAGGATCACCGCGGCCGCTCCGCGCTTCTTGAGCGCCTCGGCGGCCGCGGCGAGGCGATTGCGACCCGTGTCACGATCACCGGCCTTGATCGCCTCGATGCCCGGCATGACGAGTTCCGTCATCTCGCGCGCTGTCGGCAGCAGCCAGCGCAACCCGCGCGTGCCATCCCGGTTGATGTAGAGCCCCGACGCGAGCGTCGCGTCGGTGCCGAGCAGTCCCACCCGTGCCTGCGGGCCGGCGATCGCGGCGGTGTCGGCGATCGCGGCGTCCACCAGGTGGATCATTGGCAGGTCGATGCTGTCGCCGAGCTCGTCGAACCAGAGGTGCGCGGTATTGCAGGCCATGACGAGCATGCCCGCACCCGCGGCCTTCAGGCGCCGCGCGCCGTCGACCAGGAACGGCAGCGGCGATTCGCCTTCGCCCCGGAATGCCAGCGTGCGATCGGGCACCTGGGGGATCGCGCTGACGATCACCGGCACGTGGTCCTGGTCCCGGGCTGCAGGCGTGGCTGCCAGCATCTTTGCCAGGAAGTCCATCGTGGCGAGCGGGCCCATGCCACCGAGAACGCCGACGATCCCGCCAGCGGTGTTGACGGTTGCCAGTTCGGCCATGTGTTCGGTCATCGGGTTGCGCGTCGTTCAACGGCCCGTGGCTTGCGGCATCGTGGTGGACAAGGGGAGTGTGTCGCGAACGGCGTCGCGCCGCGGCTCCAGCTGCGCCACGACGGCGGTCGCGATGCTGTTGCCGATCACGTTGGTCATGGTTCGACCCATGTCCAGCAGCTGGTCGATCGCCAGCACGAGGGCGACGCCCTCCGTCGGCAGCTGGAACATTGGCGCGATGGCGGCGACCACCACCACGGAGCCACGCGGCACGCTGGCCATGCCCTTGCTGCTGACCATCAGCACGAGCAGCATCGCCACCTGCTGCGAGAGCGGCATGTCGATGCCGAAAGCCTGTGCGATGAAGATGGCCGCGAACGACTGGTACATCATCGAACCGTCGAGGTTGAACGCGTAGCCCAGCGGCAGCGTGAAGCCGACCACCTTCTTGTCGATGCCGAAGGCCTCGAGCCGCTGCGTCAATCGCGGAAACGCCGCCTCGCTGCTGGCGGTGGAGAACGCAATGAGCGCCGGCTCGCGCACCTCGCGCAGCAGCGCGCCCACGCGCCTGCCCAGGAAGACGTAGCCCGCGGCGATCAGCACTGCCCAGAGCGCTGCCAGGCCGACATAGAACGTCGACAGGAGCCGGCCGTAGCTCACCAGGATTTCCAGGCCTTTGAGGGAGACGGCGGAGGCCAGCGCCCCGAACACGCCGACTGGCGCGAAGCGCATCACGTAGCCCGTCAGGCGCAGCATGACCGGCACGATGCCGTCGACCAGCCGGACTACGGCATCGATCGCCGGCTCCCCCTTGAGCGCGTTCAGCCCCAGCCCGAAGAACAGCGAGAACACGACGATCTGAAGAATGTCGTTGCGTGCCATGGCGTCCAGGACGCTGGTGGGAACGATGTGGGTGACGACATCGCGGACGTTCAGGCCTGCGATGTTCAGTCCGGTGTTGACCGGGACCGTCGCCGCCGACAGGTGCAGGCCGGCGCCGGGCTGCAAGGCGTTGGCCAACACCAGCCCCAGCGCGAGCGAGATCAACGAGGCCCCCACGAACCACGCGAACGAGCGCAGTCCGATCCGGCCGACGTCGCGCCCGCCGCTCATGCCGGCGAGGCCGGAGACCAGCGTGGAGATCACGAGCGGCCCGATGATCATCTTGATCAGGCGCAGGAAGATGTCCGTGAGGATGGCGTAGCGATCGGCGACGGCCTTCGGGTCAGCGGCCTGGTGACCCAGCCAGCCGGCAAGCAGGCCGAGCACCATGCCCAGGCTGATGTAGAGCGTCAATCGATTCTTCATGGCGGTCGATGTCGATGGGGGCAGCACCTCGGCGTGATCGCGAGGACCGCGGGCTGCGCCTGCAGCGAGCCCGTGTCGACATTCTGGAAACGCCGCAGCATCGCGTGATGCGGAAAGGCGATGGGCCGATGCGGCTGCCGCATGCCGGCCGCCGCCAGGGCTAGCCGGCGTCGGATGCGGGACGGTCCTGGAGGCTCTTCCACAGAGTGGAGACCAGCGGGTTGCGCTGCGTCGCGTCCCGATAAACCCTGATCTCGAGCTCCATGCACCATTCACCGCCGCCGGCGGCGATCAGCGTGCCGCGTGCCAATTCGCCCGCGATGGCGCTGCGAGGCAGCCATGCGACGCCCTCGCCGGCGAGCGTCATCTTCTTGAGCAACTCCGCCATGTCGGACTCGTAGTGCCGCTGCAGCACTGGCATCGAACGGGCGTGCTTCAGCAGGAAATCCAGGCAGCGGCCGAAGTAGCTCGTCTCCGGGTAACCAAGCAGCGGCGCCGGCCGCCCGCGAGCCGACGCGCAGAGGCGGAACATCGGCGTGTTGTCGTTGGTGGCGGCGCATACCGGAAGCAGCACGTCATGGCCGAGCACCAGGTGCTCGTACTTGGCCGGATCCAGGTGCAGCGGCAGTTGCGGGTGGTGGTAAGCGAACATCAGGTCGCAGTTCGCGTTGGCCAGCATCACGATCGAGTCGTGCACGTTGGTCGGCAGCACCCGCGTGCGGACCGCCCGAAATTCGGCGGGCAGCCCGGTCAGCCACGTCGACAGGAAGTTCAACGCGATCGTGTGGCCGGCGGCGATCTGCAAACCAGCGCCCGGCCGACGGCTGTCGTCGCGGATGACCGCCCGCACGTCGCTCAACTTCAGGAGCACTTCCTCCGCCGCTTCGCAGAACAGGCGGCCCGCGGCAGTCAGCGAGGGCGGGTAGCCGCTCCGGTCGACGAGGTCAGCGCCGACCCATTGCTCCAGCGCCTGGATGCGGCGACTGAACCCCGACTGGGATACGTTGCGCTCTTCGGCCGCACGAGAGAAGCTTTGGAGCCGTGCCAACGCGACGAAGTCCTCGATCCACTTGATTTCCATGCGTCGACTCGCCGATGCACATCACGGCCCTCCGCGCTCGATTGTGAGACAGAAATCGGAGTGCGCGTTCGGCGAGCGAGCTCCCCTGGATGGCGGCTGCTGCCATTCGCCTCAAGTCGAGCGAGGCAGCGAGTGCGCATCTGGAGCGCGATCATGAGGCCAGTCTTTCAGCCGAAGCCGCCGTCGGCGGCTGGCTTGGCATTGCTCCGCTCCCGGTACGCGCCGTCGCGGACATGCCGGGCGAAAGTCACGCTCGGCGCGACGTTCCCGTCCCATCGAGGCTTGCGGTGACCGGATGGTCATCGCTTGATCATGCGCCTGCACGGCGCGGCGGCTAAGGTTCGGGACATGACCATGACACACGCGCCTCGAGCATGCAGCAACGCATGATGGCTCGCCTCCAGAGCAGATTCGTGGCCCTGCGCCTGCTCGCTGCCTGCGCATTGGCAGTTGCGGCATCGGTCGCGCACGCCGAGATCGTCATCGGCCAGGTGACGCCGCTCAGCGGGCCTCAAGCCGTCACCGGAAAGGCCATCGCCGCCGGAGTCAGGCTCTACCTGGACGCGGTCAACGCCACGGGCGGCGTACGCGGCCAGCAGCTGAAACTGGTGGTGAGGGATGATGCGCAGAATCCGCAGGAAACGGTGCGCAAGGTCAACGCGCTGATCGACGAGGCCGACCCGGTAGCCATGATCGGCACCGTCGGCACCACCAATCTCGAAGCGCTGGCTGCCGATGGCATCCTGACGCGCAGCCATGTCCCGTTGATCGGCGCCATCTCGGGCGCCGCCAGCGTGGCCGCGGCCGACAGGATGTACGTCGTCAAGGCGCGCTACCGCGACGAAGTCGACCGGCTATTCGCGAATCTTCAGAGGTTGTCGATCTCGCGCGTCGGCCTCGTCTACCAGGACGATGGCCTGGGTCGAGACGTCCTGACAGGCTCCAGGGACGCCGCCGCCGCTCATGGCGTCAGCCTGGTGAGCTCGGCTTCATACGCACGCAATACGACGGATACCGCACAGGTGGTCGAGAAGATGATCTCGGCTCGACCGGACGCGATCTTCCTCGGCGCCACCACCGCGGCGGCCATCGACTTCGTCAAGCGCTACAGGCAGGCCGGCGGGGCCGCATTGATCTATGGCATGTCCATCATCGATCCGGCCGTCCTGCTCAAGAACCTGGGGCCGCGCCTGGCTCGAGGCTACGCGTTCACGATCGTCGTGCCCATCCCGTCCGACACACAGCTGGCGGTGGTGCGCGAATACAACCGACTGCGCGCGGCATCGCAGGATCCGAACCTCTCGACGCGCTCCCTCGAGGGTTTCATCGCCGCCAAGGCCGCCGTCTGGGCCATCAAGCGTGCACAGCGGATCGAGCCTGACAGCGTGCTTGCCGCTCTGACCAAGGCAGGCGGCTTCGACGCGGGCGACTACGCGCTCGACTTCAGCCAGCGCGGACTGACCGGCTCTCGCTTCGTCGACTTTGCGATGTTCGGTGAAGACGGAAGAGTCGTGCGCTGAATCGGGCACCGCCGATCACGCCGACTGCTGCCGTCATGCAGCCGCGCTCGGCATTCATGCCGCCATCAACAACCTTCGACCTTGGCCATGCTTCAACAGTCTCTCCCGACGTTCGGCGACACCCTTTTGGGGAAGGTCCTCGGCGTCTTCCGGCGTCGAGCCTTCCTTGCTCGCCAGGATGTCCGGTTCGGCAGTCCGCAGCGCGAGGCCTTGCGTGGGGCAGATTCGCGCGTGGCGGTCAATGCGTCCAGACGCTTCCCGATTCCCGTGCGCGTGCCGCCCAGCAGCAGTGTGCGCATGCGGTCGGCGCGCCGGGAGCTCGTGCGCCTGCTGGACGGCTGGCCCGGCGGGCGCCGAGTGCAGCCGTCACTCGCGCTCATCGAGCGCGCCCTTGACAGGCACCGCGGTGCGGGCCTCGACCAGGTCTCGCCATGCGTCCTCGCACACGCCGCAGTCTCGCTCGACTTCCTGGATCCCTTGACGATGGGGCCCGGGCTGGTGGAACTGCGCCGGCATATCGGCCTGCTGCTGCGACGGCACCATGGCGATGATGCGGGCTGTCCGCAGGAGTCTCCTGATCGTGCATCGGACGATCAACGATCGTTCGAGGACAGCCTCACCGAGTTCGTCGAACTCGATGCCCTGTTGGGCGAATGTGATTCCTGAGGGGCAGATTCGACTGGTCGGTGTGGCAGCGTCCGGCTGAAGCTGCGCGACGGGTCCCGGGAGGCAACGGTCACTTGCGCCTGTGAATTGCGGGTCGACCAATGATCAAGTCATGACCAGGAAATGACCGGCTTCGAGGGTCACGTTCGCGTCATGTTGCGTCCGCAGAGTCTCGCGTTTTCTGCATCCCTTCGCGACGGTTCGGCCTCGCTCTTCTCTAATGACTCATCGCATCGAACGACAGGCCGCGCGCGGCGGCCTCCTGCTGGCCTTGCCGCTCTTGATCATGTCCGGCTGCGGAGGCAGCGACAGCGACGCCGAATCGGGCACCTGGACGACCGGCGATCTGCATGTCCACACGGTGCAGTCCGACGACTCGCGCACTACGCAGACACTGGATTTCGTGCTCGGCAAAGCTTTCACCACGTATGGGCTGGACTGGATGGCTGTCAGCAACCATCTGCGCTCTTCGAAGTACGACAACAACGCGAACCTCTTGCCCGCGCCCGTTGCCTTCGCCTACGGGATGGAGGCGTATGAGATGCCGCGCATCAAGTCGCTTCAAGCCAGCGGCACTTACGACAAGAAGCTGATCTTCTCGGGCTTCGAGTGGGACACGCCCACGCATGACCACCTGGGCATCGGCATCTTCGAGGGCGGGTCCGAGCTGGCCACGTCGACGAGCGCAGCCAAGGAGTTCCAGTACCTGTTCACGACCGGTGACGAGTCGCTGTTCAAGCCGGAAGACCTGGCGCGCTGGAAGGCGAAGTACAGCGCGCGGACCAACACCACGGCCGACGATGCGCTCAAGGGCGTCGCTTGGCTGAAGGACAACTTTCCCGACACCAGCTACGCCTTCATCAACCATCCGTCGCGCAACCCTGGCAAGTACAAGATCAGTGATTTCCGGCAGATGAACGACCTGGCGCCAAATATCGTGTTCGCGATCGAAGGCATGGTGGGCAATCAGATGGAGCCCAACCGCGGCGGCTATACCTCGGACTACATCGATGCGAACAAGCCCAACCGTACCTACGGCGGCACCGACTATGTCGTCGCACAGCTTGGCGGCCAGTGGGACGCACTGCTCGGCGAAGGCCGGCGCATCTGGAACATCGCGGATTCCGATTCGCACTTCGAGACGGATGCTGCCGGCAACAGCAGCGGCTACTACCCGGGCGAGTATTCGAAGAACTACGTCTGGCAGTCGAGCGACAGCACAGGCGTTGCCGGGCTGTTGAAGAGCCTGCGCGCCGGGCGCAGTTTCGGCGTTTTCGGCGACCTGATCAATGCGCTCGACTTCAGCGCTGCAACCAGCGCCGACAAGGCGCACATGGGCCAGGAGCTCGGTGTCTCGGCAGGTCAGGGCGTCGACATCACGATCCGCTTCAAGAGCCCGCCGGTCAACAACTACCAGCGGCCGGTCAACAGCGGCAACCTCGGCAACATGGTGCCCAAGGTGCATCACGTTGACCTGATCGTCGGCGACGTCGGTCCCAAAGCGTTGCCCGGCACGCCGGCGTACAACGTCGCGTCGAATCCGTCGACGCGCGTCTTGAAGCGTTTTGGCATCGCCGACATGAAGCTGGGCGCCGACGGCTACTACACCGTCACGACCACGGTCGTCGCGAGCAAGAGCCAATACTTCCGGCTGCGCGGAACCAATCTCGCCGAAGACGTGGCGGGCCTGACTGCCGCCGGCGAACCGCTGGCCGATGTTCCGGTGAACACGACCGACAATGCCACGCGACATGACCAGATCAATGATCGCAACTACGGCAGCCTGTGGTTCTATTCGAACCCGATCTTCCTGAGCGTGAAGTAGGCCCGACGGCACTTCTGGCCGACGGGTGACCCCGGTACGCTACCCGACGTTGAACGCCCGGCGCGTCTCATCGGGCGTCACGCCGGGCCGGGGGTCGTCCAGGATTCACCGCAGGTTGGAGCCTGGGCGCACAGCCTACCTGAAAGCCATCGTCCAGGTTCGCTCCGACAGGTCTCGAGGTGAATGCCCACGCCCCTTCCTGCCGTGAGCCGACTTGACGTCGGCGGCCACCCTGGAGCCATCGCGCCGCGCCGCCAGCTCGCTCACTCCGGCGCCACGTGCAGCGTCGCGCGGAAGAACGACAGCGCGTCGGCCTCGATCTGCGCGTGCAGCGCGGCGCGCGAGATGCCCGGCGCATCGGCGCAGATCGTCGGGTTGGCCTTCGCGAGTTCGGCGCTGCACGGCGGGATGAAGGACCAGTGGTCGGCACCGGCGACCGGCTTGACGCTGACC
>Ga0105240_10013763_pt1 | contig 11085 bp, 11 predicted proteins | sample KBSC54metaG_FD_80426 | JGI IMG/M metagenome (GOLD analysis project Ga0105240, IMG submission 80426) | Corn rhizosphere microbial communities from Kellogg Biological Station, Michigan, USA - KBS C5-4 metaG | ecosystem: Host-associated > Plants > Roots > Rhizosphere > Soil | place: Michigan, USA...
GAACTCGCCCTGGATCGTGTCGCCGGTCGAGGTGACCTCGGAGACGTTGCCCGCCGACACCTGCGCGCGGAAGTAGCTGTACGGCACCGACTCGCGCGAGGGGTTGTGCGAGACGAGCCCGGCGATCACGTAGTTGGCGACGAGCAGCGCCAGCAGGACGAGCCAGAAGCGGCGGCCGCCGGGCATGCGCGCCGGTGGCTTCGGGGGGTGCTTCGGCTCCGGCACTCCTTCGACCCGGAACCCGCGGTGATGGTGGCCGGGCGCCGGCGTGCCTGCGGGCTTTTCGGCCATGGGCCGAGTGTACCGCCGGTCAGCGGCCCGGCGGCCGGGCGACACCGACGGGTGCCGCCCGCCGCGGGGCCGGGGGTGCGCGTACGAGGGTCATGGACGCAGCTGCTGGGGTCCGAGCCGGGGCACGACGCGCCGCGCGAACGAGACGGGCCGCCATCCTCGCGAACGGGGCTCGACCGGCGGCCGGTGCTGGGCGGCCGGCCCAACCTCGGGCTGGCGGTAGCCGCGCGAGAGCTCGATGCGGACCTGTGGGTGGATCATGACGTTTCACCTCCTTTCAACCAACGCGCCTGTGACATAACGAAACATGCACGCATGCAGCGGCCTCCCTTCGGGTGGTTACGTAACGGGGAGAAGTCCCCAAGCCCGTCGCCGAACGCCCGCGGAGGGGGCGTCCTACGGCGTCACGTGGAGCGGCGTGAGCGGCTGGGACTCAGGCGGAGAATGAGGCCCGACGGCCCGCAAATCCACAGCCGACCGGCTTGGGGGACGCCGCGGGCGCGAGGATGATATCCGTGGTCTTCGTCATCCTCGCCCTCCCTTCGGGTCGCAGTGCCGGTCCAACTTTCGCCGTGAGAATACACGCGCGCGCGTAGCCCGTCAAGACGAATTTACATTATGACGTTAAGCAACGCCTGACCTCGTCGTCGCTGGTCGCCGAGAAGTCCTCGTACCACCCGCCGACCGCCCGGAACCCTTTCGGGGCGAGGGGGCACACCACCTCGTCCGCCTCGGCCTCGAGCGAGCGGCACGTCTCGGCCGCCGCCACCGGCACCGCCACGACGACCCGCGCGGGGCCGGCCGATCGCACGGCGCGGACCGCCGCGCGCATGCTCGCGCCGGTCGCCAGGCCGTCGTCGACGAGCACGACGGTGCGGCCCGCGAGCGGCAGCGGCGGGCGGTCGCCGCGATACGCGCGCTCGCGCCGGTCGAGCTCGGCCCGCTCCGCCGCGGCCACCTCGGCCACCAGATCCGGAGGCACCGAGATCTCCGCGACGACGGCCTCGTTCACGACCACGACGCCGCCCGTCGCGATCGCGCCCATCGCCAGCTCGGGCTCGCCGGGCACGCCCAGCTTGCGGACGCAGAACACGTCGAGCGGCGCCCCGAGCGCCCGCGCCACCTCGGCGGCGACGGGCACGCCGCCGCGGGGCAGCCCCAAGACGACGACGTCGGCGCGGCCAACATACGCGGCCAGGTGCCCGGCGAGCCGGATGCCCGCGTCGGTGCGGTCGAAATACGGCCGCGGCCCATCGGCCGCGGCGCTCACCGCGCCGGCGCGGCGGCCCGGGGCGGCGCGCTTGCGAGCGTGCCCATCTCGGCGGCCTGCTGGGAGGAGAGCGCCGGCAGCGGCGCCCGGACGTCGAGCTCGATCGGCACGCCGCGGGCGCGCAGCGCCGCCTTGAGCGCACCCTGGAAGGGGAAGCGCTCGACCGCCCCGCGGAGAGCCTCGAGGCGCTCGGCGCCGGCCGTGTCGGGGTTGGCCACGACCTCGGCCACGGTCTCGGGGAAGGCCGACGCGAGCCCGGAGACCGCGCCGGCGGCGCCGGCCGCAAGCGCCTGCGGGATCAGCTTCTCGGCGCCGACGTAGACCGGCAGCCCGAGGCCGAGATACGGCTCGACGCGGTCGAACGGCGCCTCGGACACCTTCAGGCCGGCCACGTTCTCGACCCGCTCGCGCACGCGCTCGACGACCGGGACGGGAAGCGGGTAGCCGCTGCGGGCGGCGAAGGCGTAGAGGTAGAACGGCGTCGGCGCGCAGGCGGCGGCGGCCGCCACGAAGTGCTCGACCAGGGCGGCGTCGCCCAGCGGGTAGTACGGCGGCGGGATGACGGCGACGCCGTCGGCGCCGATCCCGGCGGCGTGCGCGGCCAGGGCGGCCGTGTCGGCGGTGCTCTGCGCGCCGCAGTGCACGATCAGCTTGCCGGCCCGCGCCTCACGGAACCGCTCGGCGACCGTCCTTCGCTCCTCCATCCCGAGCAGCACGCCCTCGCCCGTCGTGCCGAGGGCGAAGATGCCGTCGACGCCGCCGTCGGCCAGGAAGCGCGCCAGCGGCTCGATCGCGCTCTCGTCCACGCGCGCGCCGCCGTCGCGAAGCGGCGTCACCGAGGCGGCGAGGAGCAGCGGAGCCATCTGCACCCGATCCTAGATGAAACGTGCCGGGTAGGATCACGCTCGTGGAGACGCCGCCCCGCACCGCGGACCTCGTGGTGATCGGCGGAGGCATCGTCGGCGCCGCCACCGCCTTCTACGCCGCCCGCGCCGGCATCCGCTCGGTGCTGATCGAGTCGCGGCCGGCGCTGTGCACCCTGACGACGCCCGTCTCGACCGGCGCATTCCGGCTCCAGTTCTCCACCGAGGAGGAGCTGCGGCTGGTCGAGGAGACGGTCGCGCTCTTCCAAAATTTCGCCGAGCTGACGGGCCAGGCCGAGTACGACCCGGCGATCCGCGCCCAGGGCTACCTGTGGCTCACCCGGTCGCCCGAGCGGGCGGCCGAGCAGCGCGAGCTGGTTGCCCGCCAGCACGGCTGGGGCGTGACCGACATCGAGCTCCTCGACGGCGACGAGGTGCGCCGCCGGTTCCCCTACGTGGCCCCTGACGTGCTCCAGGCCCGGTTCCGGGCCGGCGACGGCTTCATCGACACGCGCGCCGTGACGATGGGCTTCGCGAAGTCGTCAGGGGCGACCGTGGTGACCAGCTGCCGCGCCGAGGGCTTCGACATCGCCGGCGGCCGGCTACGCGGCGTGCGGACGGCGGCCGGGACGATCCAGACCGACCGCGCCGTGATCGCCTGCGGGCCGCTCTCGGGCGGCGTGGCGGCCTGGGCCGGCATCGACCTGCCCATCGAGACGCTGCGGCGGCACAAGCTCGTGATGCCGGACGTGCCCGAGGTGCCCGCGGGGGCGCCGATGACGATCGACGAGGACTGCGGCGCCCACTGGCGGCCGGCGCTGCGCGGCGCGTGGCTGCTCTTCACCGACCCGAGGACGCCGCCGTCCGATCCGACCGACGCCGTGCCCGCCGATCCCGGCTTCGCGTTCGAGCTGCTCGACCCCGCCAGCCCGACCGCGGTGGCGCAGACCGCGCCGTTCTGGGCCGACGTGTGGGAGCGAAACGCCGCCCACTGGATGGTGCAGGCCGGGCAGTACACGATGACGCCCGACCACTGGCCGCTGATCGGCGAGACCGCCGTCTCCGGGCTGCATGTGAACACCGGTTACTCCGGACACGGCATCATGCTCTCACCCGCCGGCAGCCGTCGCCTGGCCGACCTGCTCGCCGGCGAGCTCGCGCCGGCCGACAACATCTTCCGGCCCGACCGCGAGCCGCGGCCGCGCCCACCCGAGACGCTCTAGCGACTAGCGCTTCCAGAGCCCGGCGCGGCCCCGCAGCGCCGGAACGGAGCTCCGCGGACGGCGCCGGTCCTGGGGCCGGTCGTCGCCGTAGGCCGCAAGCCGGCCGAGCGCCGACTCGACGTCTCGATCGTTCAGGGGGGAGCTCGCCGGGGCGTCGCCGTGACGGCCGGTGAGGCGGGTGCGGATGTTCGTGCCCATGTCGTTCTCCTCGTCGCTGCCGCCTCGCGGCGGCGGAAACATGACTCCAGTTTCCGGGCGCGCCGGCGCGCGTCAACCCCCGTTTGAGGGAGATTCCACATCCGTGCAGCAGCGCTCAAGTCGGCGGCCAGAAGTGCCGACCGGCTAGAATTGCGCACGGCCCCGCCACGCGCGCAGCCGCGCGCCAGGGTGGCGGCGGCACCCGATGAACCTTCGACCGGTCGATCTCGATGACGCTCCATACGCATGCCACAAGCTCCGCAGTCCGCCGCCTGGCCATCAGCCAGGGGCTGTCGTACGCCGGCCGCGGCGCGGCGCTGACGGCGCTCATCTGGGCGCTCTACTCCGCGACGTCGTCGGCGTGGTGGCTGTCGGCCGCCATGCTCGCGATCTTCGGCGCCGCAACGGCGGTGTCGCCGTGGACCGGGCATGTCGGCGACCGCTACGACCGCCGGATCGTCATCATGGTCTCCGCCGGCCTGGCCGCGATCGGCTTCGCCGTCTGCGCGCTGCTCGTCTGGCACGGCGACGTGCTCGCGACGATCCTCGTGACCGTCGCCGCCGGCTGCACCCAGGGCGCGCTCACGGCCGCCGTCCAGGGCGCGGTCCCGAACCTCGTCGCCGACGAGGAGCTGGCCCGCGCCAACAGCCTCGCCGGCGCGTTTCGCAGCGCCGGCTACATGCTCGGCCCCGGCATCGGCGGCGCGCTGCTCGCCGTCACCGCCGCGCCCGGCGTCTTCGCCGTCTCGGCGCTCATGATGGCGGTCTCGGCGCTGCTCATGGTGGGCATCCGGGCGCCGTTCCACACCGACCGCCAGGACGAGCTCGGCGGCCGCATGGACGGCTACCGGCAGCTGATGGCCGACCGCTGGATGCGCCGCCTGACGCTGGCGTGGGGACTGATCATGGTCGGCGTCGGCCCGGTCATCGTGGCCGAGGTCGTGCTCGCGCACCACTTCCAGGTCGGCTCCGTGGGCTACGGCCTGATCTCCGTCTTCTGGGACGGCGGCGGGGTCGCCGGTGCGATCCTGGGCGCACGCCTCCGGCGCCGGTTCGAGCAGGCTGCCGTCGTCGGCGGCAGCGCGGCGATCGCCGCCGGGTTCGCCGTCGTCGGCCTGACGCCGATCTTCTGGCCGGTGCTGCTCGGCATGCTGATCGCCGGCGTGTTCGACTCGTTCGGCACCGTCGCCGCGCAGAACGTCCTGCAGCGGCGGACGCCCGACCGGATCCGCTCGCGGGTGTCGGCCGCGCTCGACGCGATCGTGCTCGGCGCAATGGGGCTCTCGTTTGCGCTCGGCGCGCCGCTCGTCACCTGGCTCGGCCCCCAGGGCGTCTACCTGGCGGCCGCGGTCGTCACGGTCGTCGCAACGCTCATGCTGCTCCCGGCGCTGCGACACATGCCGGAGCCGGTCGTGCTCTCGCCGCGGCGCTCTCGCCCGGTCGAGAAGGGCCGGACGCGGCCGGAGCCGCGCCGCGAGCGCGTGCGCCGCCCGGCGCTCCGCCTCCCGCGCCGTCCCCGCCGCACCCGCAACCGCGTTTAGCTGTCACGGAAGTGCAACGGAACGCGCACGCCCAACGTTCGGGGCCCGGCCCCGATTGAGGCGGATGACCCAGTGGAACGTCGCGTCGCCCTCCGGCTCTCGCATCGTGACGATCTCGTCGTGCACCGCCTCGAGCCCCGCCTCGTCCAGCAGGCGCCGGTTCTCGGGCGCGGAATAGCTCGAGAAGAACATCGGCACGCCGAGCCAGTCGCCCGTCCACGCCGGGAGGTCGCCGCTGCCGAGCGACGCGAGGAAGACGCCTCCGGGCCGAAGCCATCGCCGCACCGCGAGGAACAGCTGCGCGTGGTCTTCCCGCGGGACGTGGGCGATCGAGTAGAGCGCGCACACGCCGTCGAACGACGCGGCCGGGAAGTCGGCCTCTCGCAGATCGGCCCGGATCAGCTCGGCGCCGGGGACGTTCCGGCGGGCGCGGGCGAGCTGCTCGGCCGAGATGTCGACTCCGACCACCGAGAACGACTCGGCCAACCGCCGGGTGGACGGCACGCCCGCCCCGCAGCCGAGGTCGAGCACCCGTCCGCCCGGCCGCACCGTGCCCGCGAAGGCCTCGACGAGCCGGTCGCGCGGATCGCCCTCGACCGTCGTGCCCCACTCCGCGTAGCGGTCGGCGATCCTGTCGTAGCCGGCGCGGACGACCGCCGCCGGCTCGTCAGGCGGCGGCGAGGATGACCTGCTCGTAGAACTCGCCCGCCCGGCGACCGGTGCGGCGGTTCACGTGGCGCAGGCGCTGCTCGCGGATCTGCAGGCCGGCGCCGCCGAGGATCGTCCCGAAGAGCTCGCGCGAGTCGTCCACCACCAGCACCACCGGGGCCCCGGGCGCCAGGAAGCGGCGCGCGTTCGCGAAGACGGCCGTCATGTCGGCGACGTAGGCCTCGATGGCCGCCCGGCCCGTCCCCCGCCAGGGCGCGCCGATCTCGTCGGCGCGGCGCTCGTCGAGCCCGAGCAGCTCGAACGCGTAGCGGTGCTGCTCGTGGTAGTCGATCCGGCCCGGGTAGGGCGGCGAGGTGATGAGGCCGTCCAGGCGCACGTCGTAGTCGGCGCAGCGGGCGTCGGCGTGGAGCACCCCGGCGCGGACGTCGGCGCGGAGCGCGGCGTACTCGCGCACCCGCCGGATCGTGTCGAGCGTGTAGCGGCGCAGGAACTTGGCGGCGTCCGCGGTCGGCGCGCACACCCGCGAGTGCTTGCGGCACTGGTAGGGGCCGATCTGGGGCGCGCGCGGGAAGTCGAGCTCGAAGTGGGTCGTGAGGCGGGCCGAGCGGGCGGCGCGGCTGAGCACCACCCGGGCCAGGTCGACGTGCTCGGCGCCGGTGCAGACCGCGGTGCGATAGCGCAGCAGCTGGTCGAGGGCATCGGGGTGATACCACGTGCGCAGGTATTCGCCGGGCGGCACGCCGCCGGGCTCGCCCGTGTGCTCCTCGGCCGCCTGCAGCACGGAGACGAGGTCGCGCTCGACCGCGTCCGCGTCGTAGCGCCCCGTCTTCACCGTGGAGAGCAGCACGTTGAACGCCGACACGTCGACGCCGACGCTGTTCGCGCCGAAGGTGGTGCACTCCACGAGCGTGGTGCCGCTGCCCGCGAACGGGTCGAGGATGCGCTGGCCCGGCCGGAAGTGGCGGTCGAGGAACCGCTCGACGAGCTGGGGCACGAACTTGCCCAGGTAGGGGTGGAGCCGGTGCACGTGCTTCGTGCGCAGCCGCTCGGGCAGCTCGTGCTCGGCCCAGCTGAGCTCCGGATCGAAGCTGCGCTCGGCCAGGTCGGCGTACAGCGCCTGCTGGGTCGGCATGTCCGCGAGCATATCCGCCGGTCAGGACGCCGCCCGCGGCGGCGCCGAGGCCGGATTCGTGCTGATCAGCGTGCGCCGGCCGACCCGCTTGCGCACGGCCACGAGGCCGCTCCGGCGCAGGGCTCCGCGGGCGCGCATCGCGGCGATCTGGGCCAGCTCGGCCGGCCCCACCTGAGCCTCGGCGGCCGTATCGACCGGCAGCCCGCGCATACGGGCGCGGCGGAGCTCCGCCTTGAGCTGCGGCCCGCGCACGCTGCCGGGCTCGACCCACACGCCGACCGTGCCGCCGGCGGCCGTGGCGGCGCGGGCGACAGCCGGCGCGAGCGTCATGCCCACGGCGCCCACGGCCCCGACCGAGTCGAGCGTCGCCTGCAGGGAGGCGAGCACGACCAGCTTGCAGCCGTACTCGCGCCGCAGCGCCTCGACCATGTGCGTGACCCGATCGCAGACGACCGCGCCGGGCCGCCGCGCGTACGGCGCGTAGGCGTGGTCGGCGAGCAGCACGATGTCCTCGCGCGGCATCAGCCGCTGCAGCTCGTCCGCCACGCGCAGCCCCTCCCAGCCCTCGGCCAGGATGCCCACGGGGGCGGAGGCTACGCTCTCGGCCGCGTCTTCTCCGGATCGTAGATCGGGTAGTCCGCGACGATCGCCGGCACCGCGCGGCCGTCGCCGAGCGTCACCTCGACCTGCGTCTGCGGCACCGCCAGATCGGTCTCGATGCACGCCATCGCGATCAGCCGCTCGACGGTCGGCGAGCGGCCGGCCGAGGGCGAGGAGAGCTTGCCGACGTGACGCCCGTTCCGGGTGACGGGCGTGTTGTACTCGGGCGCCTCCTCGCCCGCGATCAGCAGCGTGACCATCCGGTGGGTGATGCCGGCCTCGTGCTCGCGGACGAGCGCGTCGCGGCCCACGAACTCGGGCTTGTCGAGCTTGATCATCCGGTCGAGGTTCATGTGGAACGGGCTCGTGACGCCCTGGAAGTAGTCGTAGCCGATGAAGATCAGGCCGGCCTCGATGCGCAGCGACTCGACGGCGGCGAGGCCGTACGGGCGGATGCCCACATGGGCGCCCGCGTCGAGCAGGCCCTGCCACAGCCGCTCCGCCCCGGCGACCGGGCAGAACACCTCGTAGCCGAGCTCGCCGGAGTAGCCGGTGCGCGACACCCAGCAGCCCTCGACGCCCGCGACCGTCACCGGCTCGGGGAAGAAGCGGAAGTAGCGCAGCGACTCGATGTCGGCGTCGGTCAGGCCGGCGAGCAGCTCGCGCGACTTCGGCCCCTGCACCTGCAGGTGGGGGATCTCGAAGGTGTGCTCCTCGATCTCGACGTCGAGGTCGCCGGTGACGCGGCGGAAGTGGTCCACGTCGGTGTCGAGCGCCGTCACCACCATGACGTCGTCGTCGGTCTTGCCGCGGTAGACGACGCCGTCGCCGAGCATCCGGCCTTGCTCGTCGCAGAAAGGGCCGTAGCGGCACTGGCCGATCTCGAGGCCGGCCATGTTGGACGTGAAGATGCGGTCGGCGGCGCGGAGCGAGTCGGCGCCCTTGAAGAACCACTTGCGAAGCGGGCTCTCGTCCCAGATCCCGACCGACTCGCGCACCGCGTGGTGCTCGGCGATCGGGTCGCCGAAGTCGGAGATCCAGTCCCAGCCTTCCCACTCCACGAAGTTGCCCTTCAGGCGCCGCTGCACCCGGTCGAAGCCGGTCTTCAGGAGCCCCTCGGTGGACGGCTCGGGCGGCGGCGGCTCGGAGATCTCGAGCGTCGCGCCGGCACCGAGGTCGAGCGGGGCGGCCATCGCCTCGATGGGCGGCATCGGCACCTCGACGGGCATGATCACCGTCGGGGCGGCGCGGCGGGTGAGCTCCTGATGGCCCGGCGGGAGCACCTGGGTCACGCCGACAAGGCCGCGCACCTGGGCGGGGCCGGCGATGGTGCGGTAGGTCTCGACGGACTGCTTCTCGTCGCGGTCGATGTTGCGGCGCAGGCGGCGCAGGCGGGCCTGGTAGCCGGCGTCCAGCCCGGGCGTCGAGAAGATCGCCTGCTCGACGTAGCTCTCGACGACCCTGTTGCCCACCAGGGTCACATCGGCGTTGCGGGCGCGGCCGGTGCGCGACGAGTACAGCATGACGGCGCGCACCTGGTCGAGGAACGTGTTCCAGGTCGAGAGGACGACCTCGCCGCTGCAGCGAGCGCCGGTCTCCGGCAGCGCGAGCAGCGTGATGCGACGGTCGTTCACGGCCTCGATGACGGCCTCGGCGGTCGGCTGCAGGATCGAGACGAACTTGTGCAGCGGCCACACGTCGAGCTGGTTGAAGTCCCCCGGCTCGCAGCCGACGCCGAACAGGTACACGTCGGAGTAGCGGAAGAAGTTGCCCGTGCCGCGGGTCGCGCGGAGGTGGTCGTAGAAGAGCGTGATCGTGCCGCAGATCAGGTTCGTGCAGCCGACCGCGTCCATCGGGTTCGCGAGCAGGACGCCCAGCCGGTCGTCGGGCTGCCAGCCGTTCGGCCACAGCGCGGAGAGCGGCTCCGAGGCGCCGTTCCGCTCGACGGAGAAGTCTTCGGATGCGAGCGCGTAGGAGGAATGCATGGGCCGATCTTACTCGCCGGCACCCGCCCGAAGTACGATCGCGCGGTGGACCGGGACGAGTTGCTGCGGCTGCGCTGCTTCCGAGCGCTCGACGCCTTGCACGCCCAGGTCGGCGGCGAGCTTCCGTACGAGGGCGCGCTCGACCGCGGGTTCGACTTCGACGGCCGGCGAGTGCCGTTCCTGAACCGGTACAAGGGCATCCATCGCGCGGCCGCACAACGCGGCCCGGCAGCCCTGAGCGTGGTGACGTCCTGGGCGAATCCCTACGCCGACGGCGAGGTGGAGGACGGATTGGGCTACGCCTATCGGGCGGGAGACATCGACCAGCCTGACAACCGTGCGCTCCGGGCCGCGGTGTTGGAGCAGACCCCGCTGGCGTACTTCGTCGGCACCCGGCCGGGCCGGTTTCAGACGCTCTACCCGTGCTACGCGGTGACGGACGACCTGGCAGGCCGCCGTGTGTACCTCAGGCCCGGGATGAGGACATTCGACGGCACGAGCGTCCCGATCGACGACGCGGTCGAGCGTCGCCACATCATGCGCGAAGCCCGCTCTCGCCTGCATCAGGGCTGGTTCCGGGGGGTCGTGCTGAATGCGTACAACGACCGATGCACGATCTGCCGGCTGCACGAGAGCCGCCTGCTCGACGCCTCGCACATCATCCCCGACGCCAGAGAGGAAGGCGTCGCGGCAGTGCGCAACGGCCTGGCGCTGTGCACGATCCATCACCGCGCCTACGACCATGACCTCGTGGGCATCTCGCCGGACTACCGCGTCCACGTCGCACCGCGACTGCTCGACGAGGACGACGGGCCGATGCTCGATCTCTTGAAGGCGGCCCAGGGAGTGTCCATCGTGCTCCCTGGCGCAAGCCGAAGCCGTCCGGACCGCGATTTGCTCGCCGTCCGGTTCGAGCGGTTCAACCGGGGATAGCACCGCCCTGCTCGAGAGGCGGCGGGTATTGATTCCGCATGGCCGCCAACCCGTCTGCGACCGGCATCGGATACCCGCCGCCACCGCCGCTCGTCACGCTGCTCGCGCTGACCATGGGCGTGTTCCTGGTGACCCTGAACGTCACCGTCGTGACGGTCGCGCTGCCCGACATCCAGCGCTCGCTGAACGCCCGGCCGGACGAGCTCGAGTGGGTCATCGACGCGTACAACCTGGTCGGCGCCAGCCTGCTCCTCTCCGCCGGGTTCTTCGCCGACCGGTTCGGCCGCAAGCGGGCGCTCCTGACCGGCTACACGATCTTCTCCGGCGGCGCATTGCTGTGCGCGGCGGCCCCGGGCGCCGGCTGGCTGATCCTCTTCCGC
>Ga0105240_10013764_pt1 | contig 11085 bp, 10 predicted proteins | sample KBSC54metaG_FD_80426 | JGI IMG/M metagenome (GOLD analysis project Ga0105240, IMG submission 80426) | Corn rhizosphere microbial communities from Kellogg Biological Station, Michigan, USA - KBS C5-4 metaG | ecosystem: Host-associated > Plants > Roots > Rhizosphere > Soil | place: Michigan, USA...
GAAGAGAAAGTTGAAAAAGTGGCAGTAGCGCACCCACACAGGAAAGCCGTGCGGCCCCGTCGGCGCCGATTCGTCGAACGGAAGGACCTGAGGGATGTGCGGAAGACCTGAGACAGCGACCTGGATCCACGCGAAGAGCACCGGCAGACACGCGAGCACGAGGAGGCTTCCCACGAAGGACGGCCGCACCCAGATCCGAAATCTGCGGTCGGGCGGATAATGAACGGCTTTGTGCGCGGCATCGAATGCGATCACGGGTCTCTCCTCGGCATCACGCGGCTATACTTTTTCCCTGCATGGTCAGGCCGCGCGATCGCCATCCGCTCGCCGTTCACGCCCCCGAAGTTGTGCGCAGCCTCGCGGCGCGGCTCAAACTCACGCACCTGCTGACGCACCATGCAGAGCGTCCGATCTGGGCGATATTCATGTTCCTGAACGGATTCGTCACGATCGCGATCCTTGCGGCGGTGGCGATGGTGTCTGGCACGCCGTTCGTCTTCCCCTCGCTCGGCCCGACCGCGTTTCTGGTGTTCTTCACGCCGCGGATTCCCGCGGCGAGTCCCCGGCACACGCTGTACGGCCATGCGATCGGCATCCTGTGCGGCTACGGCTCGCTCTGGCTCTTCGGCCTCGAGCATGCGCCACCCGCGATGACGATCGGCGTGTCGGGCGCACGCGTGGGCGCGGCCGCGCTGTCGCTCGCCTCGACAGGCGCGTTGATGATTCTACTGAAAGCCGCGCACCCTCCGGCCGGAGCAACGACGCTCATCGTCTCGCTCGGCATCGTCACCGCGCCGTTTCATCTCGTCGTGATCGAAATCGCCGTCGCCGTGCTCGTCGTGCAGGCGATCGCGATCAACCGCCTTGCCGGGATCGACTACCCGTTCTGGAGTGTGCGCGAGGAACGGGCGCCCCGTGTCTAGCGCTCGATCCACTCGACGAAGGATCCGGTGCTGTCGATGACCATCAGCACGCGCATGACGCGATCATCGTGGTAAATCCGCTTGGCTCCCGCGCGCGCCTCGTCGATCGTTTCGTAGTGTGTCCATGTTTCCGGGATGCTCGATGCGCTTCCCTGCTTCATGATCGACCGCAGCCTGTATGCTGCCGGGGTTTCCATTGCTGCTCCTCACTGGTTCAGGAATCTGAACGCAGGTCCACTATGAGGCCCGAGCCGGCATTTCTCTTTGCGCTCGCGCAAACACCCCGATGAGCAGTGACCGAACGGTGGAACAGCTGGTGCGCGTGCCGCTCTTCCGGGGCGTAGGGACGGATCTGCTGGCGCGGATCCGCGCTCAGGCGCAGTCTCGATCCCTCGGTGCCGGGGCGCTCTTCTTCCGCGAGGGTGACGAGGCGGACGCGTTCTTCGTACTCACCAGCGGCCGCGTGAAGCTCACGCAGCTCACGCCGGATGGCCATCAGGTGGTCCTGCGAATCATCGGCGTGGGCGACGCGTTCGGCGGGGCGGGCGCGTTCGGTGATCTCACGTATCCGATTGGCGCGGAGGCCGTCGAGCCGGCGGCTGCGCTTCGATGGACGTCCACAGTGATGCGCCGCCTGATGGAGTCGGAGCCGCGGATCGCGTTGAATGCCGTCGACTTCGTCGCGGCGCGCTACCACGACTTGCAGCGCCGGTACCGGCAGCTGATGACCGAGCGCGTCGAGCAGCGCATCGCGCGCGCGCTCGTGCAGCTTGGCGAGCAGACTGGACGGCCGGTTTCGGGGGGCCTGGAAATCGGCTTCTCCGTATCGCGCCAGGACATCGCCGAAATGACCGGCACGACGCTTTACACGGTGAGCCGACTGATGAGCGCGTGGGAGGAGCGCGGCATCGTGCGGAGCGCGCGCCGTCGAATCACCATCACGAAGCCGGACGCGCTCGTCGCCATCGCCGACGATATGCCGCGGCCTCGTTTGCGCCAGCGCAAAGACAGGCTGCCGTCGCCGCCCCACACTGGAGCAGAGAGGCGGAAACGATGACGATGACACTCGAACGATTCGAGCTTGCAGATCGGGGCGACGTCATGCGGCTGGTGAACGTCTTCTACGACCGCGTGCAGGCCGACGAGCTGCTGGGGCCGATCTTCAACGACATCGCGCACGTCGACTGGGCGGCGCACCTTCCGTTGATGTACGACTTCTGGGATTCGGTTCTGTTCAGCGCCGGAACGTTTCACGGCAATCCGCTCGTCGTTCATCGCGCGCTCGCAGCGATGACGCCGCTCGGCAGCCGGGAGTTCGAGCGCTGGCTGACGCTGTTTCAAGACACGATCGATGACTTATTTGTCGGGCCTATGGCAGAGCACGCGCGGCAAGCCGCCGCGCACATCGCGGCGACATTGCAGCATCGCCTCAGCCAGCCGGCGTGACCGCCCAGCGCAGCTTCGCGGCAGACGCGCGGCGGTTCGCAAACGTTTCTTCCTTCGTCGAGCGGACGACCTCGCGCGCGATATCCGCGTAGACCCCGTCGCGGAAACCTGCCTGAAAGGCTTTCTTCACGCGGCGATCCTCGCCGGAGTGAAACGTGATGACGGCGGCGCGGCCGCCCGGCGCCAGGCAGTGCGGCAGCGCGCGGAGCAGCGCGTCGAGAACGGCGAATTCATCGTTCACCGCGATCCGGAGCGCCTGAAACGTACGGCGCACCGACATCTTCACATCGGCCTTTTCCATTCGCGGAAATTCCTTCGTGAGCGCCGTGCGCACGATTCGCTCGACGGCGTGCGTGGTGTTCAGCGGCTTCTCTTTGAGGACGCGTGCGATGAACGCGGCATGCGGTTCGTCGGCGTTCTCCGTCAGCATCACCGCGAGCTCATCGACGCTCACACGTTCGAGCAGCTTCCATGCAGGTTCGCCGCGCGAGGCGTTCATCCGCATGTCGAGCGGACCCGGCTCCTTGTAGCTGAAGCCGCGCGCGGGGTTGTCGATCTGCATCGAGGACACGCCGAGATCGGCGAAGACGATGTTCGCGGCGATATTTTCGTCCGCGAGCACCTGCGCCACACCGGCGAAATTTCCCTGGCGGGCGACGAACGCGTGCTCGTTGAATCCGGCCGCTCGCAAGCGCGCCTCGGTGCGCGGAAGCTCCAGCGGGTCGACGTCGATGCCGATCAATCGGCCGCCGGGCATGATGCGTTCGAGGATTGCGCATGCGTGCCCTCCGCCGCCTAGCGTGCAATCAACCGCGATGTCGCCTGATGCGGGACGCAGGCATTCGAGCACCTCGGCGACCATGATCGGCCGGTGCGAGCCCGCCGGCGTCTTCCCCGACGCGAGCACTTTCGCGATCTCGCTCGCATAGCGCTCCGGGTTGAGCTCTTTGTATTTTTCTTCGAACCGACGGGGATTTTTCCCGCTGTAGCGCGGACGCCTGACGTGCGGTGGCGATTCGTCTGCCAAGAATGGATTCTAACGTGCAAGAGGGCGACGAGTTTTCACTCACCGCCCCTGGTCCCCCTGGTCCTGGTTCCTAGCGACAGGCCTGGTGCTGGCAGTCGCAGCGAAGCTCCGTGCTGTCCCCTTTTTGTTTGCAGTGCTCGCTGCAATATTTCCCGTACTCGCCGCCCTTGGTCACCATGCAGCTGCACGCCGGGTGTGCGCACTTGTTGGAATCAGCCATAGCGGTCACCTCCCTTACGGACACTCTACGCGCCTTCGTGAAGGACGGACGAAAAAAAGCGATCCGGAAGAAGCTCCCCGGCGGAGCTACAATCCGCCGACGCATGGACCGGCTCACACGTACCTCGATCGTCCTGCCTGTCGCTTGCGTCGCACTTCTTGCCTGCGGCGCATGCGCCAAGCCGGCCTCCGGTCAGACAGGCGCGAGCAAGGTGTTGTTCATCGGCGACAGCTTTACGTATACCCAGGGCGGGCTCTGGACGCACTTCACTGAGCTCGCCGCAGCGGCCAATCCGCCCCGTGCAGTGACGACCGACAAAGCCGTGCAGGGCGGCGCTTTTCTCAAGGTGCTCTGGGAACTCGAAACGCCAGTCAAGGCCATCGACACCGGCAACTTCGACGTCGTCGTCCTTCAGGACGATATTCCCGAAACCAACCCCGATTACTTCAAGGAGTACGCGCGGAAATTCGTGAACGAGGTTCGAAAGAACCACGCACGGCCGGTGCTGCTCATGGCGTGGGCGTACGACAGGCTCGGCTGGATCACGATGGACGAGATCGCGACGCTGCATCGCGATCTCGGCAAGGAACTCGGCGTCGACGTCGCTCCGGTCGGTCTTGCGTGGCAGCGATCGATGGCGCAGCGTCCGCAGCTGGATATGTACGCCGGCGACCGCGAGCATGAGAGCATCCACGGCATGTACCTCGCCGCGTGCGTGCTATATGCGACCGTCTACGATGCCGATCCGACGGGCTTGAAGTACGCGCCGTCCGGCGTTTCAAGAGACGACGCACAGTTCCTGCAGAAGATCGCGTGGGACACTATGCGCGAATACACGAAATAAGTCGCCAGTCCCTAGTCCCTAGTCCCTAGTCCCTAGTCCCTAGTTGATCGCGAACGTCAGAATTCTCGGCGGTGCCAGCGTCGCCGTGTCTACTGGCGGAGCGGGACGTGGTGCCGCTGCTGCTGCGCCGCCTGCTGGCGTGGGCGGCGGAACAACCACGCCGCGGCCTCCAAGGACTGCGATGTACTGCTTGCCGTCGAGCATGTACGTCGTGGGCGGCCCCATTCCGGTTCGCAGGCCTGTATTGATCTCGTGCAGCTTCTCCCCCTTGTCGGCGGTGTAGAACACGATGCGTCCGTCGGGCAGCACCTGAAACAACAGGTTGCTCGCCGTCGTCAGCGTTCCACCACCTGACGACGCGCCGCCTTCCCTGCGCCATCGTTCCGTCTGCGTCGCGGGATCCCACGCGATGAGATAACCGCCGGCTTTCGCGTCGTTCGGTCCGTTCATCGGCGGCACGAACGGCGCTCCCGGAGTTGGCAGCGGCGTCGTGCCCGGATGCGAGTCATCGGGAGTGGCCGCGGGCGCCGGCGCGGGACCGCGATTGATGCCGGTGTTGCGGCCACCTTCCTGATACACGAACTGGGATGGATTGACCGTATACGTTGACGAGTTCATGAACGTCGACGGGATGTACACGAGCCCGGTCTGCGGATTGAACGACATCGGCGACCAGTTGTGGGCGCCGATGGGGCCGGGATAGATCGTGACGGGGCTCGCGCCGTAAAACGCGCGCGGATGAATAAACGGCCGACCGGTTTTCTTGTCCATCGCTTCCGACCAGTTCTCCGGCGCGTAAGGCGACGCCGTGATGAACTCACCCGTGAGGCGATCGATCACGTAGAAGTAACCGTTCTTGTTGGCCTGCATGATCACCCGCCGCGGGCGCCCCGCGATCGTGATATCTGCGAGCGTCAACTGCGCAACCGCGTCGAAGTCCCACGAATCGCCCGGCACGGCCTGGTAGTACCACTTCATTTCGCCGTTGTCGGGATTCACGGCGATGATCGAGCAGACGTACAGATTGTCTTTGTCTTGCGAGCCGCGGAGCACTTCAGGCCACGGGCCGCCGTTGCCCGTGCCGAAGTACAGAAGATTGGCTTGTGCGTCGTAGGCCATGCCGTCCCACACGGTGCCGCCGCCGCCCATCTTGTACCAGTCGCCGTCCCACGTCGCGGCGGCCTTCTTCATCGCATCGTTCTCGAACGGCTTCTTCGGATCGCCGGGTACGGTATAGAACCGCCACGCGCGCTGGCCGGTGTTCGCGTCGAACGCGTCGACGAACCCGCGCACCGGATATTCCGCTCCAGACGCGCCGACGATCACCTTCCCTTTTGCGATTCGCGGCGCCATCGTCAACGTGTACTGATTCTGCGGATACTCGACGCGCGTTTCCCACAACGGTTTCCCGCTCGCCGCATCGAGGGCCACGAGACGTCCATCGATGATCGGCGCGATCACTTTGCCTTCGTAGAGCGCGACGCCGCGGTTCACGATGCCGCAGCAAATCTTTGTCTGAACCGCTGGACGGTTCACTTCCGGATCCCACTTCCAGAGCTGCTTGCCCGTGCGCGCATCAACCGCGTAGACGATGCTCCATGTGGTGATGCCGTAGAGCACGCCGTTCGACGCGAGGAGCGTCGCTTCCTGGTTGCCGCCTCCGGGAGGATTGAGCGCGCCGCCAGGAATGTCGAACGTCCACTGCTGCGTGAGCTTCGTGACGTTCGAGGCGTCGATCTGCGTGAGCGGGCTGTAGCGCTTCTCGCCCTGGTCGAGGCCGTATGTCAGCCATTCCTCGCCAGTCGTCGCTGCGTTTTTCAACGCCGCGTCGTCCACGCGCCGCGGCTGCGCCTGCTGCGCGCGCGTCGCTTGCTGCGTAATGGTCAGGGCCGCCGTGACGACTATCGCGAGGCTGGTGAATGTGCGCATCGTGCCTCCAGTGATGCTGAATACTAGCCCGACGAGCAACCTGCGGATGGAAATATTGTTCGTGGTTGTGTCCCCTATGTGTTCGATGGGCCTCGTCAAGTCGGGCGTAACTGTATAGTTAACGCGCGTGCTCGCGATTCACTGCGCCAACCTGACGAAAACCTATCCCGCGCGGCCGCCCGTCGAAGCGGTCCGCGGCTTGAACCTCTCCGTCAACGAAGGCGAATGCTTTGGTCTGCTCGGCCCTAATGGCGCTGGCAAGACGACCACGATCGAAATTCTGGAGGGGCTCCTCGCCGCCACGGGCGGGACGGTCGAAGTCCTCGGGATGCAGTGGGGCCGCGACGATGCGGCGATTCGGCAGCGGATCGGCATCTCGCTGCAGGAGACAAAGCTTGCGGAAAAGCTCTCCGTGCGGGAAACGCTGGCGCTGTTTCGCAGCTTTTACAAGCGCGGCGTTGATCCCGACGACGCGATCGCGCGCGTGTCGCTCGAGGACAAGGCGGCCGTATGGGTCGGCAAGCTGTCTGGCGGCCAACGGCAACGCCTCGCTGTCGCGACCGCCATCGTCGGCGATCCCGATCTGCTTTTTCTCGACGAGCCGACAACCGGCCTCGACCCGCAGGCGCGCCGTCAACTGTGGGAGATCATCCGATCCTTCCGCGCGCAGGGTCGAACGGTTCTGTTGACGACGCACTACATGGATGAAGCCGAGCGGCTGTGCGACCGTGTGGCGGTTGTCGACAAGGGGCAAGTCATTGCACTCGGCTCACCTCGCGAGCTGATCGCGAGCCTGGGCGGTGAACACATGATCGATTTTTCGCTGACAGGCGCACGGGAACCGGCCGAGAGCCTGCTCGAGACGCTGCGACGTATTCCGGCCGTGACATCCGCGCGGCACGAAGCGGAGTCGTTCGCCCTGTCGGTCAGCGAGCCGCACGTCGCCTTGCCAGCCATTCTCGAGGGCCTGCGCGAGCAGCGTCTCGAGCTGGCGAGCCTCACGACACGGCATGCGAGCCTCGAGGACGTGTTCGTCGCGCTCACAGGGCGCCACCTCCGCGAAGAGGCCTCGCACTAACGCCATGCCGGCCGCGCAACAACGGTATCGACCCCTGCCGCAGATCGTGCTGTCGCGCCTGCGGACGTTCTATCGCGAACCTGGCGCCGTGTTCTGGGTGTACGGGTTTCCGCTGCTCATGGTCGCGGCGCTCGGCATCGCGTTTCGAACGACGCCCGTGCAGCGCGTGAGCGTGGATGTGCAAGCCGGCGCCGGCGCCGAGGCCGTGCGCGACGCGATTGCGCAACGCCCGGCCGGACGCGATGGTGGACTCACGTTCGACGTGCAGATCAACGACGCAGACACGAGCCTGCGGCGGCTTCGTACCGGGAATACCGATCTGATCGTGACGAAGACTGAGAGCGGCTACCAATACCGTTTCGACGACAGCCGCCCGGAAGGCCGGCTCGCGCGCATGGCGGTGGACGACGTGCTCCAGCGCGCCGCAGGCAGAGCGGACGCGTTTGCGACGCTGCCGGATGCGCACATGACCGAGCCGGGAAGCCGCTACGTCGACTTCCTCGTGCCGGGCCTTCTCGGCATGAGCCTGATGGGCGGAGGGCTCTGGGGCGTCGGTTTCGCCATCGTGGACATGCGGATTCGCAAACTGCTCAAGCGATTCGTGGCGACGCCAATGCGCCGCAGCGATTTCCTGCTCGGCGTGATGATCAGCCGTCTTGTGTTCATGATCCCCGAGGTGCTCGTGCTGGTGGTGTTTGCGCGCGTGATGTTCGGCGTGCGGGTAAGCGGCAACGTCGGTGCGTCGCTGGTGCTCATTCTGGTCGGCGCGTTCACGTTTGCCGGGCTGGGGCTGCTTGTCGCCGCGAGAGCGAAAACGCTCGAAACAGCGTCCGGCCTGATGAACCTGACGATGTTGCCGATGTGGCTGCTGTCGGGGATCTTCTTTTCCTCTGATCGGTTTCCTCAGATGGTGCAACCGCTCATCAAAGCGCTGCCGCTCACGCCGCTCATCGACGGCCTGCGCGCGACGATGCTCGAAGGCGCTCCGCTGGCAGGCCAGACCGTCAACCTCGCGATTCTCGGCACGTGGGGCCTCGCGACATTTTTCCTGGGCCTTGCCTTTTTCCGCTGGAACTGACGCCCTGCGCCTGGCTTGCCACTGCGTTTTGTTGAGCGTCTCCGGGGCCTTGATCTGCAACGCAATCCGGTTTGGATTGACACTGGTTGCGGACGATGGCATCGTCGTCGAGGGAGGCCGGGCGTCTGTGTCGAACGGAGGCAAGTGTGAGTTCGGAAGCTTGGGCGGAACACGTGCTGAGCCTCGCCGCTGAACGATTCGAACGGCGTCTCGCGCAAGAGATCTCAATGGTGCGGGTCGATATGATCCGTGAAATGCACGAGGGGTTTGCGGCAATCCGGCGGGAGATGTCGGACCTTCGCGCGGATCTGCTGAAATGGTCGCTGTTGTTCTGGGTCGGTCAGTTTGCGGCCTTCACAGCGGTGCTCTCGTACATGCTCCGCCGCTAATTGCAGTTCCTATTTGGTCGGCGGAAAGGCCTTCGCGAGGTACTTCACGATCTGATCGAACTCGTCGTTGGTCGCGTCCGCGCCCTTCCCCGCCATATCGTCGACGAGATCCTTCCACTGCTTTTCGTTGAGCGCCTCGGCGGACGCCGATTCCGGCGAATGACAGTGCGAGCAGACGTTGATCATCACATCACGTCCGTCACCAGGCGGCAACGTCGGATACTCGTCGCTGTGCTGAGCCGACGACGCGACGGACTGCGTCTGCGTCGGCGCTGATGCCGCACCCGGCTGGTTCTGCGCGGCAGGCGCGGCGCCGCTTCCGGCTGCGTTTACGCTGCCGGTCTTCGGCAGCGCAAACGCGATGATCTCGTCGTTGGTCACCGTGGCGCCCGTGAGGCCGCCGCCCGTGCTCACGATCGCAACGAACTGGCGGCCGTCGCTTCCCTGATATGTGATCGGCGTCGCCGTGATCGACGACGCCATCTTCACTTCCCACAACTTGTCTCCGGTCGCCGTTGCGAACGCGCGGAAGCGGAAATCGTCAGTGCCGCCGACAAACGTCAGGCCCGACGCGGTGAGCGCCACGCCGCCCGTGCTCGGGCGCCCCGTGTCCTGATACTGCGGCGCGAGCTGCTCGGAAATACCAAGCGTCTTTCGGTAGACGACGTCGCCGGTATCCATGTTGATCGCGACCAGCTGCCCCCACGGCGTCGGCCCGCACAGGAGCTTCCGATCCGCGTCACCGAAACGGCGCAGACCCGCGAGCGGTCCGGAGTTGATGAAGCTGCCATCCGGACGCAGGATGATCCGCATCGGCTGGAACATGTTGTTCACGTTCGAGACGAAGAGATGCAGTTTCGGATCGTACGAGCCGCCCCAGAAGTTGATGCCGCCGGCCGGCCCAGGCGGCGTGACGCTGTAGCCGTTGAACCGAGGCGGCATGAACGGGCCGCCGAGCCGCATGTCGTTGTCGTCCACCATGTGCTCGCAGTACGACTGATGCTCCGGCTCGCCCTTGTACAGGTTGTTGCGCGACAGCGTGATCTGCGTCAGCGGCTCCGGCTTCACCGGAAACGGCTGCGTGGGCGACGTCTTCTCGTTCGGAACGTCGCTCTTCGGAACGGGCCGCTCGATGACGTCGAAGATCGGTTTCCCGGTTACGCGGTTCAACGTAAACAGCAGCCCGTCCTTGTTCATGACGATCAAGGCAGGAATCGTTTCCGATCCGCGATGGAGATCGACGACGATCGGCGCTTCGGGCGCGTCGAAGTCCCAGAGATCGTGATGGACGATCTGAAAGTGCCAGAGATACTTCCCGGTGTTCGCGTCCACCGCGACGACAGACGAGGAGAAGAGATTGTTGCCGGGACGATCGACGCCGACGCGATCGTTGTTCGGCGCGCCGAGCGGGACGTAAACAATGCCGCGCTCCGCGTCGAGCGACATGTAGCCCCACGTATTCACGCCCGAGCGATTCTTCCAGCTGTTTTCTTCCCAGGAGTCGTTGCCGAATTCCCCCGCGCGAGGCACAGTGTGAAACGTCCATACGATCTTGCCCGTTTTCGCATCCCACGCGCGCGTGTCGCCCGCGGGGCCCGAGCCGCCGTTTGAACCGCCGGGGCCTTCGCCGGGTCCGGCGCCGATGATGATCAGATTTTTGTAGATGATCGACGACGAAAGCAGCGAGTACGACGCGCTCATCCCGGTCAGCATCACCTCTGGTGTCTTGAGGTTGATCTTGCCGTTGTCGCCAAAGTAACTGTTCGGCGTGCCGCTGGCGGCGCTGATCGAATAGAGCATTCCGGACGTGCCGCCGAAAATGATCGCCGGCGCGAAGCCCGTCTCGCCGGGCCAGTACGCGAGCCCACGCTTGGACGGAATGTCGTTGTTCGGAAGGGGAAACTTCCATTTCTCGACGCCGGTTGTGGCGTCGAGCGCGTGGACAAAACCGTACGGCGACGTAAGGTACATCGTGGCGCCGACAACGATCGGGTTTCCGCCGTCTTCACGAAGGCGGCCGGTATAGCCCTCGGGCTTCAGGTGAAAACTCCACGCCTGTTTCAGCGTGCTGACGTTCTGCGGGGTGATTTCCTGCAACGGGCTATAGCGATCTGCCGTGCTGTTGTAGCTTGTGGCCGGCCAGTCGGTGCC
>Ga0105240_10013765_pt1 | contig 11085 bp, 15 predicted proteins | sample KBSC54metaG_FD_80426 | JGI IMG/M metagenome (GOLD analysis project Ga0105240, IMG submission 80426) | Corn rhizosphere microbial communities from Kellogg Biological Station, Michigan, USA - KBS C5-4 metaG | ecosystem: Host-associated > Plants > Roots > Rhizosphere > Soil | place: Michigan, USA...
AAGATAGCAATCCAAAATGAGCACATGTTAAATGAAATGGGAATAGAAAGCCCATACCATTGTTTAGGCTATAGATTAATAGTAAAAAACATTGAACGTGTAGGAGATCATGCAACAGACATTGCAAGAGACTTGCTTGAATACAAAAAACCCATCAAGAAAAACATACTGGACCCAATACATGACATGAATACATTTACCTTGTCGGTATTGGATGAGGCCTGTTTATCTCTATTCAAGAAGGATTCTAACGAGGCAGAACGAACAGTACAAAAAACTGCTGAAATTTCAAAATATGAAAAAAAGGTTCAGGATGGTCTGAAGACATTGAGGGATACTGAAGAAGTCTACAGAGTTAGAAGAATGAGCGAAAACATACGAAGGATATCAGAATATGCAAGTGATATTGCAGAGATAGTCCTAGATGTGACAATAGAAAAAACTCTGCGAAAGCAATAAGATATCGAATGATGGCAGTAAGATGTTGAAAGATTCTGCAATTCTGATTACATATGATAAGGAAGACTCGCTAAAAGAGGCATTAGGGCTATGCGATGCTGCAGGATATGAGGTTCGCAAGATAATACAACATAGAATTCTAAACAAATCAAAATATGGACTAGGGGAAGGCAAGGTAGACGAATTAAAGGAAATGTTGTCTTCCATCAAACCTGATGTCATAATCTTTGATGAGATACTCAAGCCAAGTCAGAATTACAATTTGGCCTCTACTCTCAAAATGAACATACTTGACAGAGAGGCTCTAATTCTTCAGATCTTTGAGCGAAGGGCAAAGAGTTCAGAATCCACACTACAAGTCAAGATGGCTCAGCTGCGATATGAGATGTCAAGGGCCAAAGAAAAAGTCAGACTTGCAAAGATGGGAGAGCAACCAGGATTTATGGGGATAGGAAAATTCGAAGTTGATGTTTACTTTAACGATATTAAAAATAGAATGAATGGTGTAAAATCAAAGTTAGCAAAATCATCAACGCAACGTGCGCTTCACAGACAAGCAAGAAAAAGATTTGGGTTTAAGACAATCTCTCTTGCTGGATATACATCAGCAGGAAAGACTACACTTTTCAATGTACTAACTGGTGAAGAAAAAGAAGAAAGTCCAAAACTTTTCACTACACTTTCTACAACCACACGAAAGATCACTCTAAGAAATTCTGAGGTTTTAATTTCAGATACTGTAGGTTTCATAAGCAGACTACCTGCATACATGGTCCAAGCGTTCAAGTCAACTCTTGAGGAGCTTGTCTATACAGACGTTGTAATAGTAGTCATTGATGTAAGTGATACTATGTTGGAACTAAGAAAGAAATTCAAGAGTTGTATTTCTACCTTAGATGAGATTGGAGTAAGCAAAGACAAGATGATCTTTGTTCTAAATAAATCAGATTTGGTTTCAAAAGAAGAGGTTATTGAGAGAGCAAATCAACTAGACCTGACAAATAATAAAAAATGGTTAGCAGTATCATCTTCAACGGGATTTAACATTACACAATTAAAGACTCTGATATACCAAGCATTAGACAATTCGCCAGTAACAGAGGAAAAAAAGGAAATACAAAGACCAGAAATTAAAATAAATTATGAAGATTGAAGTTTTACGCATAGGTACAAGACTTGTTCGAGATGACAGAGTAACAACTCACGTAACTCTGGTATCAAGGGCATTTGGGGCATCAAAAATATACATGTATGATGCAAATCCAGAGATAAAAGAGACAGTATCCAAGGTAAACAAAATGTGGGGCAGTGATTTCAAAGTAGAGATCATTGAAAATTGGAAGGATGTTATAAAATCAAAAAAGAAGGATCTGTTCAAGATAGTCCATTTAACAATGTATGGTGAAAATATTAATGACGTACAGGATCAGGTAAAAGAAGAAGAAAAAATTTTGATTGTGGTTGGTGCAGAAAAGGTTCCAAGGGAAGTATACGACATGGCAGACTATAACATTGCAATTGGAAACCAACCGCATTCAGAGATATCAGCACTTGCGATATTGCTTGACAGAATTTTACAAGGACAGTACCTTCAGAAAAAATATCCAGACGGAGAACGTGAAATAATCCCAACAAAAAAGGGAAAAAATGTAATAGATAAAACTGCCAATTGAACTAATTATATAAAAACAGGTTAAAACCATTTGATTAAATATAGAGATTAGGAAAGAAGAGTATGTCAGTTGAGCATGAAGATCCTTTTGTAAAAATTGCTGCCTTGATTGGCGGAGATGAGTACCTTAAGGTTGCTCGTTCACTTCTCAATACGGAAGATGCTACAGATGAGGAAATAGCAAGTTCGACTGGACTTAGAATCAACATAGTTAGAAAGGTGCTGTATGATCTTTTTGGTAAGGCTCTCATAACAGGCATTAGAGTAAAGGACGAAAAGAAGGGATGGTTCGTTTACAGATGGAGAGCAAGAAAGGATGAAGTCGATAATTTTATTGAGAATCAAAAAAAGAAGATCGTGGAAAGGCTACAACAAAGAGTAGACTATGAAAACTCTGCTGATTTTTACCATTGTGGAAATGAAGACTGCCAGAAATTGACCTTTGAAAAGGCCTTGGATTTATCCTTCAAATGTCCTACTTGCGGAAAATTGGTTAATCTTTCAAAAAATGAAAAACTCAAAAAGGCTTTGCAGGGAAAAATAGATCAATTACGTGACGATCTAAAACACTAGGATACATAGTGTAAAACTAGTTCATTTTGTATTTTCTTGATCTTTTTTAATTTAAAAGAGTTTGATATATTTTCAAATCCAACACCTTCAACTAGAGAAACTGCAGTATTTCCTCCTAGAACATACGGTGTAACAGTAATTATGATTTCATCCACTAGTTTTTCTTTGAAGAAATACCAGTTGGTTGTGCCTCCACCTTCAACAACAATTCTTTTGATGCCTCTTTTGCCAAGTATTTGTAATAGTTTCTTTATGTTGATTGTTTTCTTTCCACATCTAATTACTTGAGCTCCTTTTGCAACAAACTTTTCCACATTTTTAGAAGCATTTTCTGATACAACAAGTATGGTAGGCGTTTTTTTTGCAGTTCTAATCACTTTTGATTTTAGAGATAAACTGCCGTTTGGATCAAGAATTATACGAATTGGGTTTTTTCCTTTTACGTGTCTGACAGTAAGTGACGGATTGTCTACATTTACAGTGTTTTTTCCTATCAATATGGCATCAACACTTTTCCGAAGATTATGGACCCGTACCAAGTCTTTTTTTGATGAGAGGTTGGACCTTCCAGTACGTGTGGCTATCTTGCCATCAATGCTGATGGCAGCACTGAGTATTACATAGGGCCTAGATTTTTCCATGTACTAGTTTTCCTTCATACATCACTGCTTTTACGGTATTTTCTGAAGCCCTATGCACTATTGATGCATGAGGATTGTGCATTGGCTCTAGATCAATTGCATGTTTTTCAATGAATATACAATCTGCCATGTTGCCAGTTTGAATAATTCCAATTTTACCACCCAAAAGTTTTGAAGCGTTTGTTGTAGCCATCTTGAGTATATCTTTTGGCGCTAGTCTTTTCTTTTTCATGGCCATTGAAACTTTCCAAAGATAATCCATTTCCCTGAACATGTCAGGCGAATTTATCATCACATTGTCAGTTCCAATAGCAATGTTACATCCAGCATCAAGCATGACATCTACATCAGGAATACCTTCTGCAAGAGATGCATTTGCCCGTGGACATACAACTATACTTGCTCTATTTTTTATTGCAAGCGCAAGATCTTTTTTTGAGGCATAAGTCATATGAACCAAAAAATTTGGTTTTGCAAGCAGAGCTCGCTGAGTCTCAGTTTTTCCAGAGATCTTTTTTGATATCTTGTTGCTTTCTTCAGTCTCTGCAGAGTGGATGGCACGAATTTTCCTAGTCTTTGCAAAGTATTGTAATGCAGAATCGCTAAACTCATTTGGACCACTAATGCCAATCCCATCACAGTTTGGTAGAAAGTTTTGAAGTGATGATTTGTGAATTTGTGGAATAGGAGTGTTATTTTTGATAGCTTTTGAATCTTGATAATATTCAATTCTTCCCAGAATGATAGGCCTTATTGGAATACCCAGTGTGGCATTTTTTAATAGATCAATTCCTTCACTGCCTCCTTCTCGAAAATCTATGAATGATGTTATTCCTTTTCTAATCATTGAAATACAAGAATTTTTCACAAAACTTGTCAAGTGATATTTATCAGAATTTTTGAGAATTTTTTGCTTAAACCCACTAACTGGGTGTATCTTTTCCTCAACGCCTGAGTCTATTCCTATGTCCTTGGCTATAGAATCCCCAATGTGTGTATGAGAATTGACTAGCCCAGGCATCATTAAGAGGCCCTCACCATCAAGTGTAACCTCATTTTTTTGGGGAGAGAGTTTTGTCCCTATTTGCCCTATGTGCTTTCCAGAAATTCTCACACTAGTGCTTGGGATATAATCTAGTTCTTTACCATAGAGCAAACTGATATTTCTTATCAGCATGTCATCTCAAGAATTCTGGTATCTTTTTTTCCAGAGTCTCTAAGCTCACGGATCTTATCTAATGATTGAGTAGCCAATTTTGCTGCATCTCTTCCTGTTTTTGCGGTTCCAATTCCGCAGTTAAATGAAATATCATATTTTTGTTTTACAATTTCAAGAAACTTTGTTATTTCATCTTTGTTGGCATCGGAACTTAATATCATAAAGTTGTCTCCGCCCATGAAAAATGCAAGCGAATTTCTTTTGAGGAAAAACTCTGACATTTCAGAATATAATTTGATAATAAGCAAAGATACTTCGTAAGGTGATTTTTTTGCAGAAACTGATGTGGAACCATCTACATCCATGTGTATAATCTGAACTAGATCTGCATCTTTGCCTAATGGTAATCCAAAGATGTCATGATCTTTGCTTAGGGTTGCGTTAGATCTTCTTGCCTTGTCAGCATTTGAGCTTGCCTCAAACGGGGTTTTTCCTTGTCCAATAGACATGGATAAACCCAATTCAAAGGATTTCACTAGATGTTTTTGGATTTCAACATGATCATCAACAGAGAGACCGTTAGTTATTACAAAGATTTCATCAAATCTATTGGGAAATGCAAGGCAATTTTTTTGTGAAAACAAGTTTTGTATTTCTTTGTACAATGATGCTTGAAGCATCTGAAGCCTGTGTTCCCTATCGCTGCCCAGGGTCAGAGTCCATGGACCATATCCGGTTATCTTGATTATGGTCAGTTGAATCATTTTCTAATTTTTTCCAGTTCTTCAGACAGTCTCTTTGCAGCTTCAATGGCTCTCTCAGCTACTGGTCGTATTCGTTGATGTGCCTGCCTATCACTCATTCCAGGTCCTGTTATTCCCAGTGTCACTGGTTTTTGGTACTTTATTGAGAGATCTACTAATGCTTTTGCAGTTACATGAGAAATAAGTTCATCATGTTTTGTCTGACCTTTGATTACTGCTCCAAGAGTCACTACAGCATCAACATCTTTTTTTTGCAACAAGGTATCAATCAATAGAGGCATATCAAATACGCCTGGAACTTTACTTGTGTATTTTACATTCATTTTTAGAGCTTTTGCTCGTTCTATAGCAAGATCTAGCATTTTAAAAGTAATTTCACTATTAAATTCGGCAACAACAATTGCTATATTCAAGATCAATGCTCCTTGGCAAATTTGACAAGCTCAGTACCATCAAAATATGGTATGGCATTATCTTTTGCATATTTTTTTGCTTTTTCCGTAGACAATGCGGTATACGTTTGAGAGTCCAACATTTCACAGATAGCGGTAACTGGTGAAAGTCCTGCAAGTTTCATTAGATAAATAGACATTTCAGTATGTCCTAATCTCTTTGATAATAATCCTTCTGAAGCAATAAGCAATGGAATGTGACCAGGTGTCTTAAAATTAGAATTGAATATTTCTTTTTTATCAATACTTTTATTTTTGTACAATTCTGCCATCTGAGAAATTGTAAATGCTCTTTCTTTGTCTGTTATTCCAGTGAATGTGTTTTTGTGGTTAATTGAAATTGAAAATGACGGTCGATCTCCATAAGGAGCAGTACCAATTACCATCTTCTTCAAGCCTGCATCAAAGTTTTGAGAATTGAAAAGAATTTCATGCATAAAGTTTAGTCCCAAATTTGATGCAAGTTCGTGGTTAATTGACATGCAGATCAACCCTCCTGCATCCATGCGCATACGGGCGATATGTTCAGGAGTCACAAATTCTGCTGCAACTACCATGTCTACCTCGTTCTCACGCTTGTTTCCATCATGAAGCAAAATGAAATCACCTTTCCTAAGTGATGAGATTGCTTCGTCTAAGGACATATACATGATCAGCTTTTCATTATTGTTATAAATCTTACTAGAAAATTGGTAACTACCAAAATAGTGGTAATGGATTAATCTTCAGATAAAATATATTTTCCGAGTATGTCGGTTTCAATATTAACTTTATCGCCAATTTTTTTGTAACCAAGATTAGTTACTTGCATTGTATGTGGTATTATTGAAACAGAGAATTGATCTTTTAATTTATCAACAATTGTTAAACTTATGCCATCAACTGTTATCGAACCTTTTTTGATAACATGTTTTGATAATTCTTTTGGAATTTTTATCCAGATTTGCACTTGATTGGTCTGTTTTTCAATCGTAGAAATGATGCCAACACCATCAACATGTCCTAATACAAAGTGTCCTTCAAGTCGTTCACCAACTTTGAGACTTCTTTCAATGTTTACTTGATCTCCACGTTCCAAGGATCCAAGATTAGTTTTCTTGATTGTTTCACCAATCATTTCAAACTCTGTAATTCCTTTTGAAATATTTACTGCGGTAAGACATACTCCATTTATTGCAACACTGTCCCCTACTTTGAGGCCTTTTGCAATTTTATCAAGTTTGATTTTCATTTTTGCTGCACTACGGTTACTGGTTTTTTTATCAAACATTACAATACTGCCCAGGCCTTCAATTATTCCAGTAAACATGATGAGTTACTATTTACATCAAGATGATTTATGTTTATCAGATAAAAGTAGAATCTAGTCAAGCATCATTATTTGGCAGAATTCAATAGAGATATGGCTCTCTTGTAATGCACCTCATCAATCATTTTTCCATCAACCGTGGTAGCCCCTTTCTTGCTCTTCTTGGCCATATCATATGCACTCACAACTTTTTTTGCCCATTCTATCTCGGCACTAGTGGGATAGAATACTTTGTGAACAATATCAACTTGATTTGGGTGAATGATACTTTTGCCAACATATCCAAGATTTTTGGCAACAAGCGAGTCTTGTTCTAATCCTGCTACATCGTCAAGGTCTTGCCAAATTGCATCAATTGCATATTTTCCTGCGGCTCTTGCATCTACTGGGATTTTAGCTCGCGAGTATGCAGCTCCTTCTGGTTTTTTTGTATATTCTACACCCAAGTCATTTAGTAGATCAAATACACCGAACACCAAAGCAGAGATTCTTTTACTACATGATGCAATCAAATATGCATTCACAACACCTTCTGTAGATTCGATTGATGCTATGATTTCGATAGGTTTTAGCTTGCGCTTTTTTTCTAATCCTAACATGATTTTTTCAATTTTTTTTATTTCATTGACGGTATTTACTTTGGGAATTACTATGCCATCAACACCTTTCTGAATAATATCTAGTAGATCATCAGGTATCAGTCCAGATACTGGAGAATTGGTTCTGACATAAATTTCGGAATGATATTCTGATCTGCTTTTTAATGCATTTTTTATTAGATTTCGTGCAGATTTTTTTTCTACTAACGGAACAGAGTCTTCCAGATCAAAACATACAATGTCTGCCTGAAGAGATTTTGCTTTTTCTAGAAAACGACTATTATTTCCGGGAACAAACAAAAGACTACGTAAGAGTCTTGCCATAAATAGAAAGAGTTTATGGTTTGAGTAAGATTTTGCCGACTAGTCCTTTACCAGTGAGCATCTTAGTATGTGCCTCAGCAGCATTTTCAAAACTATACACGGAATCTATGATAGCTTTAATTTTCTTTTTACCCATCCAGTACAATCCTTGTTCTAGTTCTGCTTTTGTTCCTTGTGTGGAACCCAAGATGTTAGTTCCTTTGAAGAAGATGTGTCTCAGGTCGGTCTTTGCATCATATCCTGTTGTTGCACCACACGTTACCAGTGTTCCTCCGTATTTTAGTAATGTAAGTTGATCATTCCAGTGTGTCTGACCTATGTGATCAAATGATATATCAATTCCACCTAGTGGTTTTGCAAGTTGTCTTACTTCTTTAGCCCAATCTGGTTTTCTGTGATCAACGGCGTGATCTGCTCCAAGTTCTTTTAGTTTGTCTAGTTTATCTGGACTTCCTGTAGCAATAACATTACAGTTGTATAATTTTGCAATTTGAATTCCAAAACTTCCCACACCAGAACCTCCACCCATGATAAGGACTGTTTGTCCAGGACGAATTCTTGCTCTTCCTACAAGCATGTGCCATGATGTAAGTAGTGTCATAGAAGCTGCTGCAGCCTCATCAAAGCTTACCCCTTCTGGAATTTTTGCAACATTAACTTCAGGCAAGTGTGTGATTTCAGAGAATGCACCCCATGTAGGTCCTGTTTGGAATCCCCAGATGGTTCTTTTTGTGCAATCATATTCACGTCCGTCTGTACATGCATCACATACTCTGCATGACATGTTTGAATGTGAAACAACTCTGTCGCCAACTTTGAAATTTGTAACATCTTCTCCTACTGCAATAACTTCACCTGCTGCATCAGAACCAGAGACATGTGGCAATGGTACGGCAACTGGCTGTCCTCTCATTCCCCAGATATCGTTATAGTTTAGGGCTGCTGCCTTGACCCGGAAAACAACTTCGTTTGGTTTTGGTTTTGGATCAGGTATTTCTTTTACACTTAGGATTGATTTGTAATCGTCATTTGGAGCATATTTGTCATAAACAACTGCTTTCATATTTGTGATTGTCCAATTTACCCCTAATATATTTTCCCTAGAAAGATCTACTTGCGGTTAATCTTGAAATCTCTTTTAGGTTGTTGTGTAGACAGCAAAATTTGCTTTAGCTGATCATCAGAAATTTGTGAATTTAACCTTCCTTGGGATGCCAATCCTAAAAGATAGTTTTCAACCATTGCCGCAAGTTCAGGTTTAACCAATCTAACATTGTTCAGTCTTAGTCTTGCTTCAGCAGTAAGAAGTGTCTTTAGTGCATTTTCCTTTAAAGCAGAAACTTCTGCATCGCTTGGATTTCTATCATCATTTGAATTATGAGAGCTCATGATACTACTAGGAATATTTCTTTAGATTTGGATTCTTTGTGATCAATTCGTTCAAGATCTCAGTTGACAGTCTATCAAGTTTTTTCATGCCTTCATGAGATATTGTTCTACCTTTTCCTTCAACCTTATCCAAATAACCCAATTTTTCTAAGCTATGTACGGCTGTTCTGATTATTGCACCACCGGCGTCTCTGTGATGTGCTCCTCCATAACCGACAGGTTTTGTACCACCATACATTGATCTCAAATCATTTATTCCGATAGGTCCGTGCAAGTAAATTTTTCTTAGAAGAGATGCACATCTTGTGTAATACCAATCACTTTGTTGCGGAGGTTTTACTGCATGAGCACCAGTTTTAACAAATGGAATCCAGCTTGGCTGTACGATATCTTCTTTCTTTAGAGTCTCAGTTAATCTACCGATCAGTAAATCCGCTGGTACATCGTATGCCTTTGCCATAAAAACCAAAATTCAAAGTTCGTCTTATAAATCATTGACCTATAGAATTTGTTTTTTAATTATCTTTCTGTATGTATGATTACAAAAACTACATGTAATGCGTATTGATTTTACATTGCTTCTTCCTATTCTTACTCGTGCTGTAAATCCCGGCACTATGAATTTTTTACATTTTTTACAGTAATTTGCTCGCAATTCATATGGCATTCTAATACGGTATTTCGTACAAAGTCTCTTGGCAAGTGTTGCTTGCCTTTGTGCCAATTCAGGATTAGATCTTGCGTTTGACATGGCATTTTTAATTAGAATTTGCATTCGTTCTATCAAGAGATCTTTAATTGCAGGTTTCATGTTGTTTAATAATTCCCACCCTTAAAATACAATCTTGCTCTCGCTTGTAATAGCAGAATCTGCATTAGAATTAGTACCTAAAGAGATGCATAGACATAATTCTGTTACAGCGTCGGCTAGAAGATTTAACAAAAAACCGTCTGAAATTTTGCTTGACGTCTCATGGCACTTTGCTGCAATGAAGGGAATTAAGAACGAGATAAAAAGAGGAAGACCCGATCTTGTTCATTTTTCACTCCTTGAAGCCTGTAGCATTCCTCTCTATTTTGAGGACAAGCTGAATGTGTTTGTTCATACAATTGATGACAAAGTTATTTCGGTAGGCAAGAATGTAAGATTGCCAAAATCATATCATAGATTCACAGGACTTGTTGAGAAATTGTATGCCATTAAAGAGATCAAAGAGAATAACAACACACTTCTTACATTACAGGATATGAGTTTGGGAGAGCTAATTAGAAAAATTGACCCAGAGGAAACGATTGCACTTTCAAGCAAAGGTGTCAAAAGCTCTTATCAAAAATTAGCTGAAGAGATAGACAGCAGCACTTGTCTTGTAATAGGAGGATTTTCAAAAGGTCAATTTTTTGATAAGAATAAAGAATATTTTGACAAGACAATAGCTGTAGACAAAAATCCACTTGAAGCTCACATCATAATTTCACGTGTACTCTATGAGTGCGAAAAAAGAATTATTATGTAGGTACAAGATTGGCACAGTGAGCGGTCGTAGTATAGTTTGGTTAGTACACTGGCCTTCCAAGCCCGTTACCCGGGTTCAAATCCCGGCGACCGCATCCTAATATTTTCATCAATGAATTATTCCAGATGAGATCAAATATTGAATCGAACCAACAAACGTATTGTCATCAATTTCTCCTGTAAACCACAAGTGGGCATTTTTCTGCATCCAATGAGGCACAGTAGAAACAG
>Ga0105240_10013766_pt1 | contig 11084 bp, 8 predicted proteins | sample KBSC54metaG_FD_80426 | JGI IMG/M metagenome (GOLD analysis project Ga0105240, IMG submission 80426) | Corn rhizosphere microbial communities from Kellogg Biological Station, Michigan, USA - KBS C5-4 metaG | ecosystem: Host-associated > Plants > Roots > Rhizosphere > Soil | place: Michigan, USA...
CTCGGGCCCACAACCACCATTCGAGTCTCTCGAGGGGTACGAGAAGTACTCGTTCCTAAAGACACCGCGGTGGAAGGACAACCCGATGGAAGTCGGTCCGCTCGCTCGCCTTCTCGTCGCTTACGCTTCCGGCCACGAGGATGTAAAACAGCTAGTCGGTGCGACTCTCGCCAAGCTAGGCGTTCCGGTGGATGCGCTGTTCTCGACACTTGGACGCACCGCAGCGCGCGGATTGTCAGCGGCCATCGAGGTCGGCTATCTCAAGGAGTTCTATAAGGAGCTGATGGATCGCGTGAAGACCCGCGAAACCTCGACCTTCAACAACGAGCGTTGGGAACCGAAGACGTGGCCCAGCGAAGCCGAAGGCGTCGGACTCGTCGAGGCTCCGCGCGGAGCTCTCGCTCATTGGATCAAGATCAAAGACGGCAAGATTGCAAACTACCAGCTCGTCGTTCCAACCACATGGAATGGGTCTCCACGCGATGCGAAAAAGCAGCACTCCTCGTTTGAAGCCTCACTGATTGGGACTCCGGTCGCCAAGCTCGATCAGCCCGTCGAGATCATCCGTACCATCCACTCTTTCGATCCGTGTCTTGCCTGCGCCGTGCACCTCTACGATCCGCAGGGACGGCACCTCAACCAGATTTCCTTCGAGTGATGCCATGAGTACGACTGGAATCGCCACCAAATCGAAATTCGGCAACGGCCATCCGGTAGACTATCGCCGCATATACGTATGGGAAATGCCGGTCCGCGCCTACCACTGGATCAACGCGATCGTGCTGGTAGTTCTCTGCATCACGGGCTACCTGATTGGTGCGCCAATCAGGGCCTTCTACGCCAGCGAAGCGTACCAGCAGTATTGGTTCGGGTGCATCCGCTTCCTCCACTTCCTTTGCGCGTACATCTACGTCTTCAATTTCCTGGCGCGGCTCTACTGGGGATTTGTCGGCAACAAATACGCGAAGTGGAACAACTTCTTCCCGCTCACGAAATCGCAGCGCGAAGAAATCATGGACGTGCTCAAAACCGACGTCTTTCAGGTCAAACTGCACGGCGCCATCTCCACAGGCCACAACGCCCTGGCCGCCTTCATCTACTTCTTCACCTTTCTGGCCTTCTGCGCGCAATCCATCACCGGCTTCGCCCTGTATTCCTCGATGAGCAATTCGTGGATACCCCGCATGTTCACTTGGATCGTGCCCCTCATGGGCGGAGAGATGAGCGTTCGCTACTGGCACCACCTCTTCATGTGGTTTTTCGTGACCTTCATCGTGGTGCACATTTACCTCGCGTTTTATCACGACTACATCGAGGGACGCGGGACCATCTCCTCCATCGTCGGCGGTTGGAAGTTCGACCGCGTGCCGGATGACAAGGAACTCCTCAAGAAGTAACAACAGACCTTGCGGCCTCACTCGCTCCGGGTGACATATATATAGTTCAAGTTGAGGTGCGAGTGACCGCAAACAAGAAAACCCTGGTGCTCGGCCTGGGCAACGTGATCATGGGCGATGAGGGCGTCGGCGTCCACGTCGTGCGCGCCCTCGAGAAACTTTCCCTGCCCTCAAATGTCGAATGCCTCGATGGCGGCACTGGCGGCTTCGTTCTCCTCGAGCCGCTCCAGGCAGCCGATCACATCATCCTCATCGATGCCACCGACGACGGGAACCCGCAGGGCACCGTAACCCGCACCACCCCGCGCTTTTCCCAGGATTACCCGCCGACACTCACCGCCCATGACATCGGCGTTAAAGACCTCCTCGACGCCTTCTACATGCATAGTGGAGAGCGAGAAGTCGTACTCTACGCCATCTCCATCGATCCCCGCCAGCCAATCTCGATGGACCTCTCAGAAGCCTGCATCGCAGCTAGAGACGAAGCCGTCCGCCGTATAGCCGCCGAACTGAATCGAGCTGGTTGAAACACCTTGCCCGGTAAGTAGGTTTTTTTCATAGCAGTGCAAAATAGGCCCGAACCAGCTGTGCCCCATTCATCCGCAGCTTTATCGCGGATGAGTGGGAACGTAGCGACTTGCGAACCTGCCGCCCCACGCCTTAGATTCAAGCGTTACGATAGAGGGGATTTTCTCCACGCTCTTCTTCGAAGACGAAAGGAACACATGGACCGCCGCACCTTCCTCGGCTCTGCCGCAGCTGCAGTCGCCGCTACCAGCCTTCATTCCCTTCCCTTATTCGCCGAACCTGAACAGACCAGGCTGAAGCCAATGGCTGTCGGCCTGCTTGTCAGTCTCCATGATGCTCCCGAAGCCACGATCAAGCGCGTTCACGATATGGGCTTCTCCAACTGCTTTCTCTCGCTCGACGGCTACATCGGTAAATTCACCCCCGATGCCGCAAAGCAGATCGGCGACTTGCTTTCCAAGTACGACATCGTGGCTACAACCGTAGAGGTTGTGGGCCCCGCGCCGCTGGTATGGGACTTCCAGAGAGGCCCAGCCACCATCGGCCTCGTTCCACCCAAATACCGTGCCGCCCGCATCGACGCGCTCAAGCAGGTTTCCGACTTCGCAAAGCAGCTCGGTATCGGCCAGGTGCAAACACACTGCGGCTTCATCCCCGAAGATCCCGCCGACGCTCTCTACCAGCCCACCGTCGAAGCCATACGCACAGTAGCTCAACACTGCCAGGGCAACGGCCAGCACTTCCTCATGGAAACTGGCCAGGAAACACCCACCACTATGTCCCGCGCTCTAAGCGACGTAAACATGCCGAATCTCGGCGTCGGCCTCGACACTGCCAACGTTATCCTCTATGGCAAAGCGAACCCGGTAGATGCTGTCGACATCCTCGGCCGGCACATTCACAGCATTCACGCTAAAGACGGCAAGTGGCCCACCGACCCAAGCAAGCTCGGCGAAGAGGTCATGATCGGTAAGGGGCTGGTCGACTTCAAGACCGTCTTCACCAAGCTTCACAAGCTGGGCTATTCAGGCGCGGTCACAATCGAGCGCGAAACGTCGGGCCCACAACAGGTCGAAGATGTGAAAAACGAGAAGTCATATCTTGAGCACATTCTTCACGAGGTGATCGGATGAATCGAAGAGAGTTTCTGCAAACCGGAACCGCCGCAGCTTCAGGCATGCTTCTGATCAACTCCCGTGTAGCCTTCGCATACCAGGCGAACTCTGCGGTTCGCCACGCGTTGCTCGGCTGCGGCAATCGCGGTAGCTCTGTCGCCGAGTCCTTTGCGCGAAACACCTCCGCGCGCATCGTTGCTCTCGCCGACATCTTCCCTGACAAGCTGGCCGCCGGACACGATCACTTCAACAAGATCCTTGCAAGCCTCAACCAACCGGCTATTGACGAAAAGCTGCTCTTCAAGGGACCGCATGCCTTCGAGCAACTCGCCAGTTCCAAAGACGTTGACCTGATCCAGATCTCCACGCCTCCATATTTCCACGTGCAGCATCTCGAAGCAGCAGTTGCCGCCGGCAAGCATGTCTACTGCGAGAAGCCCGTCGGCATCGACGTCGCACAGGCAAAGCACGCGCTCGAAATTGCCAAGCGCGTCAAGCCCAATCAGAGCGTAGACGTAGGCTTCCAGTGCCGCATGGCTCCGCCCATTGCTGCTCTGCAGCAGAAAGTCAAAGCCGGAGCACTCGGAAAAATCGCCACCATCTCCGGTAACTACAACGCGCCAATGTCGACTGAGAAGAAGCGCGACGGCGAAGGCCCTGACGAGTACCGCCTCCGCAACTGGCTATGGGACCGCGTCCTCTCCGGCGACATCCTCGTCGAGCAGAACATCCATATCATCGACCTCGCCAATTGGATGGTCGGCGCACATCCCCTCAAAGCAACCGCCACGGGCGGCCGCAACGTCCTCACCCACTGGGGTGATATCTGGGACAATTATCAGGTCGACTACACCTATCCCGGCGAAATCCACTTCTCTTTCGCATCCACGCAGTTCGGCAGCGACGGAGTCTTCGATGCTGGCCTCAAGCTCTTCGGCGCCAGTGGATCGGCAACCTGCCCTTATGCCGGCCCTATCGGCGTTACCGGCACCAACGCCTGGACCTGGAAAGAATCAGAAGGCACCACGGAAGGCTCCGGGCAGTTCGCAGCCAACGGCGCATTCAACGACAATCTCAAATATGCAGATCGGGAGAAAGAGCGGACCTTCATTGACAGCATTGTCTCCGGTCCCGCGCACAACCAGATCGCGGATGGAGTAGAGACTGCGCTCAGTTGCATGCTCGGCCGCATGGCCGGATATCAAAAGCGCGAAGTTTCGTGGGACGTCATGCTTGCGCAGAAGGAAGACTGGCCCTTAGGGTTCAACGTCGACCAGTTCGCCTCATAACAATTCTCTTTACGGACAACTACGGGAAAGCCACCTTCCGCACCTAATGGTAGCTGGCCGTCCCAAATAGCAGAGGCGCAAACTGGTGCAAATAGTCTCTCCAGTTGTTCCATGCATGGAAGCCGCTGCTCTCATGTTCCTCGACATTGATACCCGCCTTCTTCAGAACAGCCACCGTTGCGTGGCTGTTCTGCAGCGCAATGTCATACTTGCCCGCGTCCACCCAGAAGAGACGGAACTGCTGCCCTGAAGCGCGATACTGCGCGACATCCGTATCCTCTTCTTCCTTGATCGTGTTTGGAAACCACCCCGAACTGAAAACACCTCCGTAGGCGAAATCTGCCGCATTTGCCAGGGCAATGTTCAACGCCTGCACGCCTCCCATCGAAAGCCCTCCGATTGCTCTATGGTCGCGATCTGCAATTGTCCTGTAATGCGCATCGATAAACGGCATGATCACTTTGACAAGGTCATCGTTGAACGCATCGTGCCCCATCCGCACACCCGGCGTAAGTCGAAACTCCGTGGCAGTATGGCCTGCCGGCATCACGATGATCATCGGCGAAGCCTTCCCGGACGCGATCAGATTATCTAGAATCGCGCCAGCTCTTCCTACAGTCCCCCACGAATCGTCCGAGTCTCCTCCGCCATGCAGGAGATAGAGCACCGGCAGCCTCGCCGTTCCCGTCTCGTATCCGGGCGGCGTGTAAACATGCATCCTCCGTCCATTCGGAATCGCGGTCGAATCGTAATACACCGTTGCAATCGCACCGTGCGGCACTCCCGCCTTGTACTCCATAAAGTCCGCTCCCGGGACGTCGTAGAGACTCGAAGAGTGCGTCAGCGATTGTGACGTAAGCGAATTCCGCGGATCAGTCGTGCTCACTCCATCAACGCTGAACGTGTAGCGATACACCCCAGGCTCAATCGGCCCGATCACAACCTCCCAGATCCCCTTCTCACCCTTTACCAGCGGCACGCCACTCATGTTCTTGTATGCCTCTTGTGGCGTGATGCCCGGCGTCGCCTCCTGACCCTCAGCATGCAACTTTACATCCGCCGCATTTGGCGCCCAGATCCTGAACCGCACATGATGATCAGGCAGCACCTCCACTGATCTCAGCGTGTCGTTCGGCGTTGGCGCAGGCATCAGGATCGGCGCAGGCAACGGTGCATTTGGGGCCTTCGGCGTCTGCTGCGAAAAACTACATAACGCAGCGCTCATCACTGCGAAAGCCGGGATCGGCAAGAACTTTGTCGTCATTCTCACTTCAGGTCCTATCTGCACAAATTGTTCATCGGCATTGAAAATTGGAGGCATCCTGGGTATCGCCCGATCCCTTGTATTGCGCGTGCTTGGGATAAGCGCACAAGGGTCTGCTGCGGCCCGGAAACGCCTTGCCCGTCGCGATCACCGACTCTGGCGCAGTTCCCTTCTCCACCCAATCCACCACCGCACTTAGCATGTCGAAGTGATCAAGCGATGGGCCCCCGCCGCAATGAGCCATGCCGGGCGCCAGAAATATGCGGCTCCATCCAGCCACCTTCTCTGCACCGCCATTCGTTTCAGCAAGCGATTTGTAATAGCTCAGCGTATCGAGAGGCGAGAACCACGGATCGCTGTCGCCATGGAAGAAAATAAGTTTGCCTCCGCTACTCGAGAACGTCGACAGGTTCGTTGAAGCCGGCTCGACCAGCGGGTCGGACGCATGCAGCGCCGCCCTGTCCACATTAAGGTCAGTCGCAGTAGTGTACGGGCCGAAGAGCCCGTTCTTACCCAATGCCAGAAGCCCTGACGCAAAGCCGCCGGCTGTGATTCCCGTGTCATACAGGAACCCCGGATACATCTGCGTCCCATACGCGTTCTTCGGTCCGCCGAAAGCCTTCTTGATTGCTGCAGTCTTCTCCGGCGCAATACAGCCCTCCGTCTGAGCCGCCTTACATGCGATTGTCGCCGGATCGAAATCACAACCCAATGGGTCGGAGATCATCCCATCCGCAACGCCATCCTTTGCATCGCATTGCTTCACCAGCGCATCCATGAAGAGCTTCCGTTCACCGTCGCTTAGAAACTTGTCGACCTGCGGCTTCCCCGATGCATCCTTCGGCGAAGCCTGGTTGTAAGCAACCGGAAACCACTGCGCGATGGCCAAATTCGACAGGCCCGTCCGCATCGCCGGATCGCCCGACACAATGCCGTTGAACACCGCCGGATACCGCTGCGAAAGGATCATCCCCTCCCGTCCGCCCGTCGAGCACCCAACGAAATACGAATACGCCGCCGGCTTTGAGTAGTACTCAGCAACAATCCGCTTCGCCACTCCCGCCACTTCTGCATTCGCAAGAAAAGCAAAATCCAGATACGCCTGCTGATCGCGCATAAACGAAAAATCGAACGCACCAGTCTTGGCCTTGTGTCCGGTATCCGTGCTGGCAACCGCGAACCCACGAGACAACGCCGGATGATCGCCGGTGTAGCTTGCACCCGCTGGATACGCGACGAACCCGTTCCCGCCGCCGCCTCCCTGCATCATCAGATCGTGGTTCCAAGCGCTTGCCTCCGGAAGAGCCAGCGCGAAGCCTATCCCGAACTCCTCGCCACCCACTCCTTTGCGCCTATTGATCACGCCATCGACCCTGCAGTGCGCCGGCAACGGACCGATCGACGCCGCACCCGGATAGGGGGGCGGCACCATCATCCCCGGTGCCACCGCCTTAGCCTTGGTAATCTCAACTCCCTCGAGTTTTATCCCTGTGAGACCGGAGCAAGCGTTCGGAGACTGCCCCATGCCAAGGACACTGCCGCACAACATTGCTGTAAACACCATGGATCTGCTGGATCGACTCATCGTTCTCTTCCCCTAAAACCTACTGCGCCCCACTTTACGACTTCATCCGCACACCGATTACTTGCACGATGCCGTAAAGCACAGGTTCTTGCTGAAGAACGGCATCACGTGATTCTGAAACCGATCCGCCACCGCGCTCACATGCGTGCCTGAATACACCTCAAACGAATTCGCAATCCCGTAGCTGTCCAGAATGTTATGCAGCTTCGTCGCATCAAACCGCAAACCATCCTGGTCCCCCACGTCCATCGAGATCGCCCGATACTGTTTCAGATTTCCGACGTACTGATCCACAAATGCCAGCGGAGCATTCGCACTATACTTCGCCGCGATCTCCGGTTGCAGAACGCCATCTTTCGTCGGCAGATCAAAATAGAGCGGTGGGTTCTTCGGATTCGGCGCCCACGCCGCCGCCGTCGCATACTGCGCTGCGCCAAACCCCGGCGACTGCGCCGCAAGGTCCGCCGGAGACTTCGCCCCAGCAGCCTTCTTTTCACCCGCGATCGCGCGCTCCTTCATCTGATCCGCCGGCCCCGGCCCGCCGCCCGTCATCGGCGACATGCAGCACGGGCTCATGATGTACAGCGCGCCAAATACCTCCGGATGTTTCATTCCGATCCGCGATGCGCCATATCCGCCCATCGAGTGCCCCACCAATCCGCGACTCTCCCGATTCGGAATGGTCCGATAGTGCGCGTCCACGTATCCAACCACATCGTGCCAGACAAACCTCTCGAAATCGCCCGTCGTCCCCGAACTCGAATACATCGAACCGTTATAGACCGTCTTCGAATCCGGCAGGACCACAATCATCTCCTGCGTGCCCTTAGCAAACGCACCCTCCACTGTCTGCGGCACATGAATCTCATGCGTCCACTGCTCGGCGCCGATTGAATAGCCGTGCAACGCATACACAGCCGGATAACGCCGCTTCTTGTCCTTTTCGTAGCTGGGCGGCAAGAACACAATCACATCGCGATCGACCGCATCTCCCTCCAGATTGCCCTCCAGCGCAGCGCCGTGGACCTTGATGTGCTCTACCTTGACAGGTTTCGCCCCGGAAACCACCTCCGGCACATTCGTCTGAACCTGGGCACTCGCCGATGAAATTCCGGCGATGACGGCACACGCAACAAGTAGTTTTTGAATTCGCATTACACCCTCTCTCATGCAGCTCTGCAATCCCTTGGAATAGGCGCAGGACTCTGGCAGGAATACGTTTTCGCCATTAGACCTATGTGAACAGTCATCCGGCAGTCCAGCGTCCCTGGAACCGCTCCTGAATTACGAGTCCTGCCGCCCCCTGCCGTTCCGGAATTCTCGAATATACCGACTACGACCTTCAACAAACAAGCTGATTAAATCGCTTTATCATCTGGCCACGCCGGGATTAGTATGCCCGTGACCGGAGTTTGCCGGCCGAACAAAGGCCCAAAACGGCCGGTCCCGCAAACGTTTCACCAATGGAGGATGTCCATGCGATCAATTGCCATGCTGGCGCTGTTGAGCGCGTCAATGTGTATTGCCCAGGAATCAGGAGATTTCAAACCGGCATCATCTAACGTCCTCGACGCGCAGTACCCTCAAGTCGACAGCAGCTCTAGCGTCAAAATCCGCTTCAAAGCGCCCGACGCCGCCAAGGTCCGCGTCAATTTCTGGAGCGGCCCCAAAGCCGACATGGAAAAACAAACCGACGGTTTCTGGACCTTCACCACGCCGCAACTCGCGCCGGGCCTCCACTACTACACCATCATTGTCGACGGCGCCGAAGTCAGCGATCCCGCCAGCACCGCGTATTTCGGCGGCAGCAAGTGGGCCAGCGCCGTCGAAGTTCCTGAAGCCGGCGTCGATTACTACCTGCCCAAAGACGTCCCGCACGGCCAGGTGCGCCAGGTCTGGTACCACTCCAGCGTCACCGGCACATGGCGCGATGCCTTCGTCTATCTCCCGCCCGATTACGATGCCTCCAAAGCCCGCTATCCCGTCTTGTACCTACAGCACGGCGGCGGCGAAGATGAAACCGGCTGGATCCGCCAGGGCAAAGCGAACTTCATCCTCGACAACCTCATCGCCAGCGGCAATACCAAGCCCATGATCATCGTCATGGCCAACGGTTACGCCACGCGCGCCGGCTACGTCGTTCCCGACCTAACCGGCAAGCCCTTCGGTTCCCCCGAGTTCATGAAAGTCATGCAGGAACGCATGGGCGCGTTCGAAGACGATGTCACTAAGGCCCTCATTCCCTTCATCGACAAATCTTTCCGCACTGTCACCGACCGGGATCACCGCGCCATGGCAGGCCTCTCTATGGGCGGCATGCAGACTTTTCAGGTCACTTTCAATCACCTCGATCTCTTCTCGTACATCGGCGGATTCAGTGGAGCGGCGAATGTCTTTATGGGCAACGGCAAATTCGACACTAAGACCGCCTTCAATGGCGCAATGGCCGACCCCGCCGCCTTCGCTAAGCGCGTTCACCTTCTCTGGATCGGTGTCGGCACCAAAGAGCCCGAGCGCATGAAGTCCGGCCTCGAAAGCCTTCACAGCACTCTCGACGAAGCCAAGATCCAGCACGTCTTCTACGAGTCGCCCAGTACCGACCACGAGTGGCAAACCTGGCGCCGCGATCTCAGAGACTTCGCCCCGCGCCTCTTCCAATCAACAAGTCACGCCTCCGAAACGGCGCACGGGAAATAACTTCCCCAAATTCTCCTCCCTGGCCCGTATGCCTCCGCAGCGGGCCTTCTTTTTTGCAAGTTCCGTAATCGGAGTGAGCAGAGGCCGTCAGACCTCCGAATGCCTTCACCATCGAGAGCACCCGGCTTTAGCCGCGGATCCGCCGCTTTCCTCCTCTCCCAAATCCTCCTTGACAACCCACAACGCGATAGTATGCTGATAACTACATAGGGTCCGTGAACCGAGGGTCTTCCGTGAAAAGAATCGCTTCTCTCTTATTTGCTGCCGTCTGCGCATCCGCTCCCCTGTCCGCGCAATCTATCGCCGGAGATTGGCAAGGAACGCTCAACACCGGAACAGGGCTTCGCACAATCCTGAAGATCGAACCGGCCGCCGGCGGAGCATTAAAAGGAACCTTCTACTCCATCGATCAGACCTCTCGCGGACTCCCGGTCCCGAAGCTTGACTTCAGCAACTCCGAGCTGAAACTCTCTATCCCCGAAGTCAACGGTAGCTATGAAGGCAAACTCTCGGCAGACGGCAACTCCATCAACGGCACCTGGCACCAGGGCCAGTCCTGGCCGTTGAACTTCCAGCGCGCCACACCCGACACCGCCTGGAAGATTGATCCCACTCCGCATTCAGTTCACTTCGTTGAAGTCGAACCCGGAGTCAAAATCGAAGCGCTCGACTGGGGCGGCAACGGACGCCCGCTTATTCTTCTCGCCGGTCTCGGCAACGTCGCGCACGACCTCGACAAGTTCGCCCTCAAGCTCACGACCTCCTATCGCGTGTACGGCATAACTCGCCGGGGCTATGGCGCATCCAGCGCCCCGATACCAAACGGCGCAAACTACAACGCCGATCGTCTCGGTGACGACGTTCTCGCAGTCATGGCCGCGCTCAACATCTACAAGCCGGTTCTCGCCGGACACTCCATCGCCGGAGAAGAACTCAGCTCCATCGGAACGCGCTTTCCGGAAAAGGTAGCAGGTCTCATCTATCTCGATGCCGGCTATTCCTATGCGTATTACGACGATCACGCCCCAATGGGCGATCCCGCTACGGACGCGAGTGAGTTACGCCGGCAGATGAACAGGCTCTTTGAGCCCGTATCGATGGGCGAGCACAAAGCCATCATCAAGCATGTGCTCGACGAAAACCTGCCACGCCTCGAACGCGATCTCCGCGATATCCTGAAGCAGCTAGCGTCCGCCCCGGACAATACTC
>Ga0105240_10013771_pt1 | contig 11082 bp, 12 predicted proteins | sample KBSC54metaG_FD_80426 | JGI IMG/M metagenome (GOLD analysis project Ga0105240, IMG submission 80426) | Corn rhizosphere microbial communities from Kellogg Biological Station, Michigan, USA - KBS C5-4 metaG | ecosystem: Host-associated > Plants > Roots > Rhizosphere > Soil | place: Michigan, USA...
ACGCCGATCCGCGCCGCCTTGAGATACGTGACGAAGGCGGCGCCAATCGCGCGCGCGCCGTCCTCGTTGACCTCGTTCGGGTAGGTGCCGCGAACGTCGTACGCTTTGAAAATGCCCGGGTTGAGCTTCATAGGCGGCTGAAATCCGTGACGACTGATTTGTCTCCGAGGACCACGCGCTCATCAACGACGGCACTGCGTCCGACGTGGCAGTGACGGCCGAGGATCGCGCCGCGCACCTGCGCATCCTGGCTGATCCGCGTGCCCGACCACACGATCGAGCGCTCGATCTGTGCATGCTCTTCGATGTGGCACTGGCGGCCGATCACGCTGTACGGGCCGATGCGCGCGCCGCTCTTGACGACCGTGCCTTCATCCACGAAGCAGGGCCCTTCGAGCTGAACATTTTCCTCGACGCGCGCGTTCGGTGAAATCCACACTTTCGCCGGGCTCCCCGAGAACGGCGCAGCAAGAAACCGTCCATCCATGATGTCGCGGTGCACGTCGACGTACTTTTCCGGCGTGCCGATGTCGATCCAGTAGCCGTTGTAGACGTATGCGACGAACGTTTCGGACCGTTCGATGAGGGAGGGAAAGAAGCTGCGCTCGATCGACCAAGGCACGTCCTTGGGGATCCGATCGAAGGTCTCGGGCTCGAGCACGTAGATGCCGGCGTTGATTGTGTTGCACGTGATCTCGTCGGGGTTCGGCTTCTCGAGGAAGCGGTGCACGTTGCCGGTGGCGTCGGTCTCCACAAGCCCGTAGGCCGACGGGTTGTCGACCGGCGTGAGCACGATCGTCGCTCTGGCCTTGCGCTCGCGGTGGAGCGCGACGACAGCCGCGAGATCGATTTGCGTCAGGACGTCGCCGTTGAACACCACGACCGACTCGCGCAGCGTTTCGCCGGCGTAGCGGATCGCGCCGCCCGTGCCGAGCGGCGCCGGCTCCACGACGTACTTGATGCCGATGCCCGCCGTTTCGCCGTCGCCGAAAAGTTCTTCGATGCGCCGCGGCTGGTAGTTGAGGCTCAGGATGACTTCGTCGATTTCCGGAACCTGCTTCAGCAGATCGAGCTGATAGTGGAGAAACGGCCGCTCGAAGATCGGGACGATCGGCTTCGGCGTGTGGATTGTGAGCGGGCGCAGGCGCGTGCCTTTTCCCCCCGCGAGCAGGATCGCCTTCATCGCAACCACCGATGATATCATGCGAAAAAGCGCGCCATGAACCTCCCAAACTCGCTCACGATCTCGCGCATCTTCCTGGTGCCGCTGCTCGTGGTGGTGCTCCTCACGAAGTTCGAGGGGCACATGATTTTCGGGGTTCGCAAGGAGCTCGTGGGCGCGGCGATCTTCGGCATCGCGTCGCTGACCGACTGGGCCGACGGCTATCTCGCGCGGCGGCGGCAGCAGATCACGCCGCTTGGACAGATTATCGACCCGCTCGCCGACAAGCTCCTCACCTCGGCCGCCTTCATTTCACTCGTGCAGATGGATCTCGCGCCGGCGTGGATGGTGGCCATCATCATCGGCCGCGAATTTCTCGTCACCGGGCTTCGCAACCTCGCCTACACGCGCGGCATCGTCATTCCGGCCTCGCCGCTCGGCAAGGTGAAAATGGTCGCGCAGGTCGTGGCGATTCTGGCGCTGATTCTGGGCGACGTGTTCGTGTCCGGGCTGATCACGATCGGGCACATCGCGCTGTGGGTGGTGGTCGCGACGGCGCTGGTGTCGGGCGCGGATTACTTCCGCCGTTTCAATTTCTTCCCGGCTGCGCACTAGCTGGACCTGAAGGTCCGGCGATTATTTATTTCCTCAAGACCAGCAGATCGCCATGTTCGATGGCGGCGCGCGCGGACGTGAATCGCACGACCGACGCGTCGTCCTTCGCGGCGACGACGATGGCTTCGCCAATCGCCTGCAGCGGAAGGCCCGCCGTGTGCATGTCGCGATAAACGGCGAAGCGCGCGCCAGGCGTCGCGCCGCGCGAGGCGCCGATGTCGGCCACCATGAAGTCGCCGCGGCCGGCGGCGCTCTTGTCGTACTCCCCGTACAACACGCGGCCCACGGTGGAGAAATCCGGCGTGCCGCTCGGATCGTTCCGCATCGCGCCGTCGGGCAGCGACGGCTCCGCGTAGGCTTCGAGGAAATCCGACGGCATAATCGCGTCGCACGCGTACTCGACGTCGGCGAGCGCCGTCGTGTCGTTCACGGCAGTGATGCGAACGACGCCAGTCGTGTTCACCGCGTGGACGCCGAAGCTCTTGCGGACGCCCCAGTCCTGCGCGCGCCGCGTGAAGAATCGCTGGCCGACGGCGAGCCCCTTCGACGACCCGCCGTCAACGACGATCGTGTCGCGGTTGCCGAGCAGGGCTCGCCCCTCGACGGTCTGGCCGCCTGTGACACGCAGGGCGTTCGCAGGCGCGTGCCCCGCTCCCGCAACCGGTTCGCAGATCGCCGTCGACCGAAGCTCCGGGGCCAATTCCTGCGCCGTTACGGGCGTCGCGAGCGAGAGGGCGGTAACGGCGAGATACATCGATGCGCGTGTCATTGCGATGTCTCCTTCGATGCGGCCTGTGCCTTCAGTTCGTCGATGCGCTTCTTGGCGTCGTCGAGATGTTCGCTCTTCTCGAACTCGGTGACGATTTTCTCGAAGTACGGCAGCGCTTCCGCCTCCCGCTTCAGCTTGATGAGCGATTCACCCAGGTAGAAATACACATCGTCGCGGTTCGTGTATTCGGGATCGTTCTTGAGAATCGTCGTGAAGCGTTCGAGCGCGCCCGGATACCAGCGCGAGCGGAAGTAGTAGAAGCCGACCAGATAATCCGATGTGCTCAGACGATCCTTCGCTTCGCGAAGCCGGGTTTTCACCTCGGGCATCAGCGTGCTGTTCGGGTACCGGGCGATGAAGGTTTCGAGCTCGCGGATCGCGTCGCGTGTTTCCGTCTGATCGCGTTCGGGATTCCGCATCTGCCGAAGGTGCGCGATCGCCAGCTTGTACTGCGCGTAGTCGGCGCGCGGGTTCGTGGGGTAGTACGACAGGAATTCCCCGAACGCGTTGATGGCGAGCACGAGCGCTTCAGACGATCCCTCGCCCAGGTATGTGTCGCCGACGGCGAGCTTAGCGTCCGGACGCAGCGGGCTTTGCGCGTAGTTTTCGTCCACCTGCTTGAAGAATTCGCGCGCGGTGATCCATTTCTTCTGCGCGAGCGCCGCCTGGCCCTTGTCGAACAGGTATTGATCGGGCTGCGTCGTGCCCGGCGGCACGCCGCGCCGGCCGGCGCCGGTCGAGCACGCCGCCAACGTCAAGGCTGCCGCCGCGACAGCGATGGCGCCGAGGCGCCGGAGTTTCACGTGCTTTTCAACCATTCGTACTCGGCCTTGAGCCCTTCTTCGAGCGCGACCGACGGCGCAAATCCCAAATCGCCGCGGGCGAGCGCCGTGTCCGCGTACGTGTGGCGCATGTCGCCCTTCTGAGCCGTGTCTGCCTTGATGAGCGGCGCGCGGCCGGTCACGCGCCCGATGATCTCGAGCACGTGGTTCACCGTGACCCGCGATCCACCACCAATATTGTATACGCGCCCCGGAACGCCCTTTCCCGCGGCTGCAATCGTTGCGGAGACGGCGTCGGCGACGAACGTGAAGTCGCGCGTCTGCTCACCGTCGCCGAACACGCCGATCGGTTCGCCGGCGATGGCGGCGCGAAGGAATTTGTTGAACCCCATATCGGGGCGCTGCCGCGGACCGTACACCGTGAAGTAGCGCAGCGAGACAGCCGGCACGGCGTGGTTCGCGAAGTAGAGGTAACAGAGTTGCTCGGCGGCGAGCTTCGTGACGCCGTACGGCGAGACCGGCTGCGGCAGCGCATCTTCGCGCATCGGCATCGCGACGAGATCGCCGTACACCGACGAGCTCGACGCGTACACGAGCCGCTCGATGGCCGTTCCGACGCAGGCTTCGAGAAGCGCCTGCGTCGCTTCGATGTTGTTGACGGTGTAGACGGCGAAATCGCGTCCCCAGCTTTTGCGCACGCCCGCTTGCGCGGCGAGGTGGAACACGTGCGTGCGATCCGCGAGGAGCGTTTTCAGATCCGCATCCTGTATCCGCGCCTCGACGAACCGGAACGCGCGCTGCTGGCGCGCGGCGGCGAGGTTGCGCTCCTTGACAGGGCGCGGATAGTAGTCCGTAAAGCAGTCGATGCCGACGACGTCCGCGCCCTGCGCGAGCAGACGCTCGGTGAGCGTGGATCCGATAAAGCCGGCGCAGCCGGTCACGAGCGCCTTCATTCGGCCACCTCGAAGATCTTTTTCGCGCGCTCGGGAAGGCGGCACGGGCGGCCGTTGCGATCGAGCGCCGCGTGCACGGTGTGGCCTGTCGCGAGAATCGCGGTGTCCGACGTGCGCACGACGTCGTAGTCGAACCGCACCCGCACGGGCGTCAAGAGCGTTCCCCTCGTCTTGATCTCGAGGTCATCGTCGTATTTCGCCGGTTCGCGGTACGAACAGTGCGCTTCGATGACCGGCAGCGCGAAGCCTTCCTGTTCCATGCCGCGGTAGCTCCAGCCTTCGGCGCGGAGCAGGTCCGTGCGTCCAACCTCGAACCAGATGAAATAGTTTGCGTAATACACGATCCCCATCTGATCGGTTTCGGCATATCGCACGCGGATGTTCGTACGGGACGGCGCGATCAACGGGCGCCAGCGGACCGGGAGAGGGCGGCGTTGGCCGCGGCCTTGAGCTCGCGCGTCGCGCGCTCGGGGTCGGGCGTGTTGAAGATCGCGTTGCCAGCCACGAGGATCCTCGCGCCGGCGGTGACCACGCGCTGCACCGTGTTCATGTCGATTCCGCCGTCGATCTCAATCGGCGCCTGCGTGTTGCCCGTCCGATCGAGCAGCGCGCGCACCTCCGCAACTTTAGACTCGCTGCGCGCGATAAAAGTCTGCCCGCCGAATCCGGGGTTCACCGACATCACGAGGATGAAGTCGACGTCGCCGGCGATCTCGCTGAGCGCCGCGACGGGCGTCGCCGGGTTGATCACCACCCCCGCTTTCGCGCCGAGCGCCTTGATTGCGTGGACGGTGCGGTGGAGGTGCGGCAGCACTTCCAGATGCACCGAGATCATCGACGCGCCCGCCTCGGCGAATGCCTCGATGTAGCGGTCGGGATCCGTGATCATCAGGTGGACGTCGAGCGGCACCGTGGCTATTTTCTTGAGCGACTTCGTCACCGGTACGCCGATCGTGATGTTCGGCACGAAGTGTCCGTCCATGACATCCACGTGGATCAAATCCGCGCCGCCGCGTTCGATGGCGGCGATCGCGTTGCCGAGCGCCGCGAAGTCGGCAGAGAGGATGGACGGCGCGATCTGCACGTTCAACGGCTCACCTCGAGCGAGATGGGTTCTCCCGGCGCGATCTGAAAGCCGGCTTGCGGGCTCTGCCTGACCACGATGCCGGCCGCGATGCCCGGATACGGCGTCGATCCAACGACGGCGACCCGGAAGCCGTGGCTGCGAAGCACCTCCGCGGAGCGATCGCCGTTGATGCCGATGAGATCCGGCATCACGTAGTTCACGCCTTTGTCCTGGCGGTTCACGAGCAGCGACACCGCGGCGCCCGTCCCCTTCGCCTGCGGATTCTGGGCGACGACGACGTCGGACGGGTAGTCGGGAGACTGAATTTCGGACACGGCGCCGATTGTCAGGCCGTCCTGCGCGAGGCGCAGCTGCGCCGTGCGTTCGGTTTCTCCGACCACGCCCGGCACCGTCGCCGCGTGCTGGCCGGCGCTCAGCCACACGTGAATGCTGCGCTGGGGGCGCGCGGTCGCCCCTGCGGCAGGTTCCTGCGTCAGCACGCGGCCGGGCGCGACTTTCGGATCCGGACGCCGGCTGTCGTCCACTCTGACGGTGAGCCCGAGGTCTGCGGCCATAGCCGACGCTTCGCTCGCGGTGTGATTCGTAAAGTCGGGCACGATCACTTCACGCGCGCGGAGCGCGACGCGCATCGAGGCGACGGCGAAGAGTACATAAGTGGTAAGGAGGGCTCCGCCGAGCAGAAGCAGCTTGCCCGCGCTCCAGACGCGGGTCCGTAAGGCCATGGGTCACACGGATCGTACTACAAACTCCGGCGATCCGGCTCGCCCCGCCTTGTGAAAACCGCGCCAAAAAACGCCTCGAGGCCATGCCTGTCCGGCGCGGTTCGCAGGTGCCCTCGCTCGTCGACCACCGCGGACGGCAGCATCGGGTGAGCCTTCCGTGCATCGAGCGGCTGGAACCCGGGCGTCGACGCGAATTCTGCGACGACCATTTCGTTTTCTTCGGGCTCGCTCGAACAGGTCGCGTAAACAAGGCGCCCGCCGGGTGCGACACACTCGCCCGCGTTGCGCAGCATGGCGAGCTGCGAGGCGGCGAGCGCCGGAAGATCGGCTTCGACGCGGCGCCACCTGATGTCGGGATCGCGCCGGAGCGTGCCGAGTCCCGAGCAGGGCGCGTCCACGATCACGCAATCGAACGTCGCGCTGAAGGGAAGCGGCTGCTCGACGTCGGCCTGCACGACGAATACGTGCCGGGCGCCGGTTGCCGCAATCGTTCTCCTGAGCAGGGCGATTCTCCGCGCGCGCACGTCGCACGCGATCAGGCGTCCGGAGTCGCCGAGCGTCCCCGCGATGGCGGTTGCTTTTCCTCCCGGCGAGGCGCACGCGTCGAGTACCGACCGGCCAGGATTCGCGCCGGCAAGGAGCGTGACGAGCTGCGACGCTTCATCCTGCACGACGAATGTTCCCGCTTCGACGCCCGGATGTTTCAGCGGATGTCCCGATTCCACGATCAACGCGTCCGGTGCATACGCGCCGGGGCGCACGACGACGTCAACGCGCTCGAGATCGGCGGCGAGCGCCTCTGGATCGGCTTTGATCCGATTCGCGCGCAGCGTGAGCGGCGCCGCCGCGTTGTTGAACAGCATCCACTTCTCGGCGGCGTCGAAACCCAATCGGTCGAGCCAGCGGGCGGCAAGCCATGGCGGGTGCGAGAGCGTGACGCTGAGATATTCGAGCTCCTCGTGTCGCCGATCCGGACGCGATACGCCATCCGGTCTGGGCGGAAGCGGGAGCGCGCTGCGGCTGCGAGATACCGCGCGCAAAACGGCGTTCACAAATCCACGCGCGCTCTTCTTGCCGGCTTTCCCGGCGAGGTTCACCGCGTCGTCAACGACGGCAGCCGCGGGAACGCGTGTGAGATGCACGAGCTGGTAGATGCTCAGCCGAAGGATGTCCACCACCTCCGGATCGAGCCGATCGATTCGCCGCTTGGCGAACCTAACGATGAGGTGATCGAGCGCGGCCCGCCATCGCTGAACGCCCGTGGCGATTTCGGCCGCGAGCGCGCGATCGCGGTCGTCCTCGAGGGCAGCGCGCGCATGAACGACGGCCGATGGAAGATCGGCGCGGCCGCGGGAGATCGCCCGCAGCACGTCGTACGCCGCGATACGCGCGGGCGCGATCATGGCTGCGGACGAAAACGGTCGCCAGGCTTGAGCGGACGACCGGCGAGAAACTCGCGCGCGGATGCGGCCCGCTTGCCCTCGCGCTGCAGTTGCGTGAGCGCGAGCAGCCCAGCGCCGGTTGCGACGACGAGATCGTCGCCGCTTGCGGCGACAACAGTGCCGGGCGGCGCGGCGCCGTCCCCAGCCACACGGGATCGAAGCAGGATGATGCGGTCGTCAGACACAAACGAAAACGCGTGCGGCCATGGATGAAGGCCGCGAATCTGGTTGTGAATGGCGCGCGCCGGCCTCGACCACTCGACGATCCCGTCGTCTTTCGTCAGCCGGTTCGCGTACGTGGCGAGCCTGTCGTCCTGCGCCGTTTCGTGCGATTGTCCCGCGGCGACCTCATTCAGCGTGTCGACGAGCAGGGATGCGCCGATCCGCGCGAGATCCCGCTCGACCACGTCGCTCGTATCGTCGTCCGCGATCGCGCGCGAGGCTTTTGCGAGCATGGGGCCCGCGTCGAGCGCTCTCACGACGCGCATGATTGTCACGCCGGTTTCGGCTTCACCCGCGATGATCGCCCGATGAATCGGCGCCGCGCCGCGGTAGCGCGGAAGGAGCGACGCATGCACGTTGATCATGCCGAGCCGCGGAACGGCAAGTACGGCGTCCGACAAAATCTTGCCGTACGCGGCCACGACGCCGATGTCGGCCCGCAAGGCGTGAAGCGCGGTCATGACGTCGGGATCTTTGAGCGTCGCCGGCTGCAGCACGGGAATGCCGGCCGCGCTGGCGCGCGCCTTGACGGGGCCCGCGGATGTCTTCTGGCCGCGCCCGCGCGGCTTGTCGGGCTGCGTGACGACGCCGACGACGCGGTGTGGGGAGGCCAGCAGGGCGTCGAGCGTCGGCACCGCGAATTCCGGTGTGCCGAAAAACACGACGGCGAGCGGCGCGGTCACCATTTTCCCGCGCGCGACAGTTTCTTGATCTTCTTGACGATCATGTCGCGCTTGATGCCGCGCAGCCGATCGACGAAGAGCGTCCCGTCGAGGTGATCCATTTCGTGCTGGAACGCGCGAGCGAGGAGGCCCGTGGCTTCGTGCTGATGTTCGTCGCCGTTGCGATCCAGACCCTTTACGATCGCGCGAGACGGCCTCACGACGGTCGCATTGAACCCAGGCACGCTCAGACAGCCTTCTTCCTCGAGCTGTACCCCTTCGCGTTCGACGAACTGCGGATTGATCATCACAATCAGGCCGTTGCGATCGCGCCCAAGCGACAGATCGACGACGAATATCCGCAGCGGCACGCCGACCTGCGGCGCGGCGAGGCCGATGCCCGGCGCCGCGTACATCGTTTCAATCATGTCGTTCACGGGCCGTTCGATGTCGGGCGTGACCGCCTCCACCTCGCGCGCCGGATCGTGGAGGATGTCGTCGCCGTATTTGAGGATTGGCCGAATCACTGTCTTTTCAACGCCGAGACCGGAACGACGCTTTCAACGCAGACACCGCGGAACGCCGCCGATCGCCGACACGCGTGCGTCGAGCCGTCAGTCGCGCGGCTTCGAATATCGCTCTGCGACGTGCTTCTTGTAGGCCCGGTAGTTCTGGAGCAGCTCGCCGAGCGAGTCGCCGCCGAATTTTTCTGTGACGGCATCGGCGAGCACGATGGCGACCATCGCTTCGGCCACGACGGCGGCGGCCGGAACCGCGCATACGTCGCTTCGCTCGATCACCGCCGGGCTCTCCGTCATTGTGGTGAGATCGACGGAGCGGAGCGGCTTCATCAGCGTGGCGATCGGCTTCATGTAGCCGGTGATGCGCAGATCCTCGCCGTTGGTGATGCCGCCCTCGAGGCCGCCCGCGTTGTTGGTCGGCCGCATCACGGAGACGCCGGTTGTCGGCTTCGATCCGTGCGGCGGCAGAATTTCGTCGTGGATGCGCGAGCCGGGGAGTGACGCGACCAGCGGGCCGCGCCCGATGCCGACCGCTTTAATCGCGGGAATCGACATCAGCGCCTGGGCGAGGCGCCCATCGAGTTTGCGATCCCACTGCACGTGGCTGCCGAGGCCGACCGGAAGGCCGCGCGCGATCACTTCGAAGCTTCCGCCCATTGTGTCGCCAGCGTCGCGGGCCGCGTCGATCTCGGCGATCATCCGCTTCTCGGCGTCGACGTCCACGCAGTGGAGCGGAGAGTCGTCGGAAATGGCCGCGACCTGCTCGTACGTCAACGCAAGCGGATCCGGCAGCGACACGCTGCCGATGCCGGTGACGTGGCTCACGATGGTCGTGTCCACCTGGCGAAGGAGCTGGCGTGAGAGCGACCCGATCGCGACGCGCGCGGCTGTTTCGCGCGCGCTCGCGCGCTCCAGGATGTTGCGGATGTCTTCCTGATCGTACTTGACGACGCCGGCGAGATCCGCGTGGCCGGGCCGCGGCCGCGTGACGAGGGGGCGATCGCTTCCGGGCACGTCGACGGCAGGCGCGCCTTCGACGGCCATCGTGCGCTGCCAGTTTTCCCAGTCCTTGTTTGGAATCAGGAGCGCAATCGGCGCACCCGTCGTGAGGCCGTGGCGAACGCCGCTCAAGACCTGCGCGCGATCCGATTCGATCAGCATGCGGCGTCCACGGCCGTATCCGGTCTGGCGGCGGCGAAGTTGCGCGGTGACTGCGTCGAAATCGAGCGCGAGGCCGGCCGGCATGCCTTCGAGAATCGTGACGAGCGCCTGGCCGTGCGACTCGCCGGCAGTGAGAAAACGCAGCATGAGGCTTCATCATATCCGAAAAATCTGCACACTCTGGAGCGCGTCCGCGCGATCTCTCGAATGATTTCCATCGGTCGCAATCTTGCACTCACGCGGCGGCGTGCGGCTGTTCGCCGATCGATTTCTGATTGAGGAAGATGGCGGCGCGCGAGATCTCGCCACCGGTGCGCGCGCGTTGCTGCACGTGTCGCGCGCGGGCGGAGCGAGCGAGCAGCTGCAATGGGGATCGCGCTGCGATCGGTTGATGGCGCTTCATCATCCGTTGCGTGCCGCGCTCCTCGACTACGGCCGTGTGGGGGAAACCGAGCGCTTCGAAGCATGGCGGTGCGGCGACGGTGCCGTGTTGCCTGGGGATGCCCGGTTCGACGCGTTGGCCAGCCGCGGCGTCGCGCTGGAGCCGGGCGCGCAGTCGACGGCCCTCTGTGAAGAACTCGTGCGCGCGTCGCGCGAACCGCGCGCGATCGCCGTGTGGTCCGACGACCCGCTGCGGCTCGACCTGTGTGTGCGCGTGCTCGCGCGAGCGGCGCGGCTGAGCGGCATCGTCCCTGTGCACGTGCAGGCGCCGCGCGCTGCGTGGCCGCTGCTCGCCGATCGATCGCTTTTTCTGATCAGCACCGACGGGTCGGCGCACTGGGCCCGCATGCTCGAGTGCGTTTTGCGGAGTGCGCGAGGGCATGTGGCGGTGTTTGCCGGGACCGCCGAAGTGGCCGGCGCGCGCGGAGTGCCGCTCGACCCGTGTTCAGCAAACGCGCGCGTCGCGCGGGCGACGTCGGCTTCGCCAGGAAACGAACACGCATCGCGAAAGGTGGCACGAGTGGCCGAGGGCATTGCAACGTA
>Ga0105240_10013772_pt1 | contig 11081 bp, 13 predicted proteins | sample KBSC54metaG_FD_80426 | JGI IMG/M metagenome (GOLD analysis project Ga0105240, IMG submission 80426) | Corn rhizosphere microbial communities from Kellogg Biological Station, Michigan, USA - KBS C5-4 metaG | ecosystem: Host-associated > Plants > Roots > Rhizosphere > Soil | place: Michigan, USA...
AAGGACGGCCCGAGGTGGAACCGCGAAAGACTGGTCGGGCGTCCGACGGAGTGTGAGGTCGATTCCGTGCCAGCATGCGTGGAGTGCGCCGATTTGTGGTCACGTGAAGGACCCGTGGAACCTCGGAAAGGACGCGATGGATCTCACATCGCGTCGTCCCCTCGGGCGCCCACCCGTCTGAGTCGGTCTTCGATCAGTCCCTGACCGGGAATCGACCCAGGGCTAGCTGGCGCCCCCCTCGTCAGACCGTAAGGCATTCCCCGATGATTTCGATCTCCGGGCGGTCCGCGTAATACTTGGTTCGGTCCCGTGGGGTACACACATTCGGCTGCCTACCGAATCCGGTCGATTTGCAGGAAGATTGAATAAGTGCACCCTACGCGTGCAGGTCAGTTCCTCCAGCCGTCGTTTGGCGCGGCAGTAGTGCAGGAAATCGGCCACCTCGGTGTCCATCGATCCTCCTTCGGGGCCGCGGCCCCTGTCTGAGAATCGTTTCCGCAGTCTCCGGCTTAAGTCGGCCAGTCGACCACTCGTTCCACCGTAATCGCCCGGTCGCGTATCGTGCCCCGCTACTCCGAAAAGGCCTGCAAATCTAGGCCTTTTCGCTTTCGTCAGAGATACACAGCGGCAGGCGTTAAAGCCTCACGGCTCTCTGCGAGGTCACCGGATCACATGACGATGAACTCGTGCCCGTTCGTTGTTTGCGGCGAGCGGGCTTGCCTGCGGCAGGGAGATCAGTAACCCCGGTCTTGTGTGTCTCGGGTACCGGCTTGGACGAGTCCGTTTTCGTAGGCGTAGATGACGGCTTGGACGCGGTCGCGGAGGTCGAGTTTGGCGAGGATTCGCGCGACGTGCGTCTTGGCGGTGCCTTCGGTGATGTAGAGCGTCTGTGCGATCTCGGCGTTGGAGAGGCCGCGGGTTAGCTGCTCGAGCACCTCGCGCTCGCGGGCGGTTAGCTCGGCGAGCGCGGATGGTGGAGGGGCGTTGGTGGAGGGGGAGCCGAGGTAGTGGTCGATCAGGCGGCGGGTGATGTCGGGTGCGAGTAGCGCTTCGCCGGCGGCGACGACTCGAACGCCTTCGACGAGTCGCTTGGGCGGATCGGTCTTGAGCAGGAATCCGGCGGCTCCCGCTTGCAGTGCTTCGTAGACGTATTCGTCGAGACCGTAGGTGGTGAGGATGAGGACGCGAGCGTCGGTTCCCGTCGCGGCGAGTTGCCGGGTTGCTTCGATCCCATCGAGGACGGGCATGCGGATGTCCATCAGCACGACGTCGGGCTGGAGTGCCCTGGTGAGGGTCACGGCTTCGGAGCCGTCGGCTGCCTCGCCGATCACCTCGATGTCGTCTTGTGCCTCGAGGATCAGCTTGAGGCCGCCGCGGACGACGGCCTGGTCGTCGACGAGGAGGACGCGGATCATGACGGCAGCGGCAGGCTCGCACGCAGCGTCCAGCCGCCTTCCGGCTGCGGTCCCGCCTCGAAGTGGCCGCCGAAGACGGCGACTCGTTCACCGATGCCGGCGAGGCCGCGGCGGCTGCCGTGCCCGTTTGCCGCGCCGGCGCCGTCGTCGCTGATCTCGAGCTCGAGCTCGCGCTCGTAATAGCGCAGCATCACGCGGGCGTTGGTGGCGCCGGCGTGCTTGAGGGCGTTCGTCAGGCCTTCCTGCACGATCCGGTAGGCCGATAGCTCGAGCGGTGCCGCAAGTTCGCGGCGGTGGCCGGCGATCTCGAGCTCGACTGGCAGCCCGGCCTCGCGCGTCGTTGCCAGCAGCCGCTCGAGGTCGGCGAGCGTCGGTTGCGGATGGCGTGAGTGCTCGGGCTTGCTTCCGACGAGCGTGAGGAGTGTTGCGATCTCGCCGATCGCCTCCTGGCCGGTCGCGCGGATCGACTGCAGCACCTCGCGGGCGCGGGCGGGGTCGCGTTCGAGCACCTGTTCGGCTGCGCCGGCTTGGAGGACGAGCACGCCGAGGCTGTGCGAGACGATGTCGTGCAGCTCGCGCGCGATCCGCCGCCGTTCCTCCTCGGCGGCGGCGAGCGCCAGCTGCTGCTGCTCGCGCTCGAGCTGGTCGGCGCGTGCAGTGCGGGTGTGGATGGTGCGGCCGGCGATCCACGCGCCGACCAGGAAGATCAGCGCGAAGACGAAGTTGCCGATCCCCTTGTGCTGGCTCGCAGTCTGCACCGCGACCGCGGTCACCGTGATCGCCGCACCGGCGCCTGCACGCTCGCGCGGGGCATAGGTGACGAGCGAGTAGACCGCGATCACGAACGCGAGCAGCGGCACGACCGGCTCTTGAAGCGGCACTCTTGCGACCGCCTCGGCGGTCGCCGCAGCGGCGACGACCGTAAGGGTCGCGAGTGGGAACCGCCGCCGCCAAGCGAGCGCGACCCCGAGCACGAGCTCGCTCGCGGCCGCCGCCGGCTTCGGCTCGATGCGCGCGTTTGCCCACACCTCGAGCTGCCCGAGTGCGACGACGGCTGCCGCCAGCGCAGCATCTGCCGTTGGCGCCGAGACCTGCCGCAGCCGAAGGGCGAGACTCATGGACTCCACGCTACAAGCGCGCACCGCGGGCGACATCTGCCGGAAGGCAGATCTCCGGATCCGCCTTCCGGCAGAGACAAGATCCGGCGGACGGCAGACGACGCCGCGTCTCTGTCGGCCTAGCGTCGGGACGGTCAACCGAAAGGGGCCGGCTCATGAAGCTCTCGCTCTACCGTCTGCTTGCCGCCGCCGTCGCTGTCGACGTCGTCGCGCTCGTCGTCTCGTTCGCGCTCAGGCACGCCACGCACGGTGCCGCCGAGACGATCGGCGCGATCGGCTGGTTCACGCTGCTCGCCGGCACGCTGATCGTGCTCGTGCTCGTCGGCGTAGCGCTCGTACGCGTGCTCCGTGGCCGTCAAGCCGCCCGGCCCGCCACCCGCTGACCATCCACCGAAGGAGACTCGAATGACACGCATCCACATTCGCCGCCCCGCGGCCTTTCTCGCCCTGGCGATCGCCGCGCCGATCATTCTCGGGACGGCGGCGGCAAGCAGCGCCGCAAATGCAAAGCGGCTACCGCAGCGGTTCACGCTCTTCACCGCGAACGTTCGCGGCAAGGACGTTCCGATGGTGGTCGAGGCCGCCGGCCAGATCAACGGCATCGGCACCGAAACCCAGACCGACAAAGACATCCCGGGTGGGCAGACCAACCACGCCACGCTCCACTTCGCGGGCGGGACCGTGCGTCTGGTCGCCCCTGAGCAGTTCGACTGGAAGGCGAACCTGCGAACCTGCAGCGCAACCGCCTTCGGCAGCGGCACATTCACGATCGAGGGCGGCACAGGCGCCTACCGCGGCGCCACCGGCAAAGGCACCTTCACCGCCCACGGCGTCCTGATCGGCGCACGCAGCAAAAGCGGCACGTGTCTCGGCGAGAACGCACCACCGGCCGCCAACTACGTCACCGTCACGGCCGTCGGAACGATCGCACTCCGCGCCTGACCACCCGGTTCGCGACGCCGGCCACCAAGCCGTCTGGCCGCGGCCTCCCTAGGGGGAGGGAGCCCGCGGCCAGCAGTGAGGGCTGGGAGGATTTCCCGGTTCGGACAGGGGTGTGTGCTCTGGCGGTCGGGAACGCGTGACCGGCATCGTCGGCTTGTCTACGTCGTTGTCGCGGAGAGGAGTCGCGTGATGTCGGTGAACGGGAGTCGGCGGTTGTGGCGGGTTGTAGGCGTGCTCGCGATCGTGCACGTCGTGTCGCTGCTGGCGAGTTACACGCTGCAGAAGGTCGCGGATCTGGGAGCGAAGCCGTCGATGGTGACGTCGGCGTTCGTCACCTTCTCGACCGGAAAGGGCTTCGCGGGCGAGTACTTGACGTGCCTGAGCCTGCTCGTGTTTCTGTTCGCAGCGACGTTGCTGGCGCGGCTCGTGCGCGGCAGCAGTGAGCTGACGGGTTGGCTCGCGTCAGTGGTTGGCGCCTCGGGCGTGATCTACGTGGCGGTCTCGCTCGGGTCGTATCTGCCGGCGCTGGGCGCGGCGCTGTACGACGGCCACCACGGGGCGCCTCTCGCGACGGTGACGGCGTTGGATCACCTGCACTGGTTCGGCGTGCTCGTCTCGACGGCGGTGTTGGGTGCGTTCACCCTCGCCGCCTCCGCCGCGATCCGGCTGAGCGGCGTGCTGCCGGCCTGGCTCGGCTATTCCGGGATGGTCGTTGGCGTCCTGTGCCTCGTTGCAGGGGAGGGCGCGCACCTCTCGCTCAACGGGGCGGCATCGATCGCATGGGCCGCGTGGTTCGTGCTGCTCGGTGTGACCGCGCTGCGCGGCCCGCGTCGGGAGGCGGTGGCGACACCTGCGACTGCCTGACGTTGCCGTCCCGGTAAGAGCACGGCACGATCCCAGAATGCAGACGGGCTCGAGATGCGGGTGAGGGCCGCGGCGGTGGCCGTGGCCCTCGCCATCTCGCTCGCCGGATTAGCGCTGTCGCTGTGGGCGCATGCCGCCGACGGGCAGCCGCTGCTGCCGGCCGCGGCGTTGAGTGCAGCGGTCGTCGCGGCGTTCGCGTTCGCGGGCGCCCTGGTGGCGGCAGCGCGACCGTCGAACCCGGTGGGCTGGCTGATGTTGGTCGGCGCGGCGGCGTGGGCGCTCGGCAACGGCGCTGTGGACGCCGCGTATCGCGGCCTGGTTGCGGCGCCGGGCGTCGTGCCGGCAGCATCGGCTTGGGCGGTGGCCGGGTCGGCGGTGCGCGGGCTCGGCTGGTCGCTCGTGACGGTCGGAGTGGCGATGGTGTTTCCCGACGGGCGAGTGCTCGGCGGCAGGTGGCGGTGGCTGCCGCGGCTGCTGATCGCGGCGGTGGTGGCGAATACGCTGGCGGTGGTGACGGAGGCCGACGCCAACGTGACCGGTCTCGGCGGCTGGCGCAACCCGGTCGCGCTGCCGACAGCGTGGCAGCCGCTCGCGGGGCTGCTCTCGCTGGCAGCGATCCTGCTCGGGGCGTTCGTGACGGTCGCCGCGGTGATTCAACTCTTCATCCGCTGGCGCCGTGGTGGTGTGGTGCTGCGGCAGCAGCTCACCCTCTACGCGCTCGGCGTCGCGGTCGTGGTCGTGGTTGTGCCGCTCGAGCTGGCAGGCGTTGCCGGCGCCTGGCTGTTCAGCGCGGCGGTGCTACCGCTGCCGATCGCGATCGGCTTCGCGGTTCTCGCGCGCGGTCTCTACGACCTCCGTACGGCTGCGAACCGGACCCTCGTCTGGTTGGTGCTGTCCGCAGTGGTCGTCGGGCTGTACGCGCTGGTGATCGCGGGCGTCGGAGCCGAGCTGCGCGCGGGCGACGCGGGCTGGCTTCCGTGGGTGGCGGCGGCGGTCGTCGCCGTGTCCTTTGCACCGCTCCGCGACGTGTTGCAACGCGCTGTGAACCGGCTCACCTTCGGTCGCTTCGAGGAGCCGTATCAGGTGCTTTCCGAGCTCGGGCAGCGGCTGCAGGCAAGCGCGGACGTCGGCCGGCTCCTCGATGAGGTCGTCGTCGAGCTGCGCGAGCTGGGACTGCTCGAGGTGGGGGTCGTCGACCTTCGCGGCGAGCTCATCGCGGGCGAGCATGCGACCGGCGCCGCGGCGGAGCTGGCGCTCGTCGTCTACGGGGAGCGAGCGGGGACACTGCGCTACAAGCAGCCGGCGGTATCGCTCCGCACGCGTGAGCGGCGACTGCTCGACGATCTCGCCGGGCATCTCGGCGGCGTGCTGCACGCCCACCGCCTGACTGTCGAGCTGCAACACACGCTCGAGCGCCTCGTGCTCGCGCGCGAGGAGGAGCGGCGGCGGCTGCGCCGCGACCTGCACGACGGTCTCGGGCCCGCCCTCGCGAGCCACCTTCTCCGCCTCGACCTTCTCGCGGCGACGCTCGAGGATCCTCACGTGCGGGCGGATCTGGATGCCCTGCGCGGTGAGCTGCGCGCGACCGTGCTCGAGGTGCGGCGCATCGTCGAAGGCCTACGCCCGCCGGCGCTCGACGAGCTCGGACTTGCCGGCGCGATCGCCCAGACAGCCGAGCGGCTGACTGCCGGCGCTTCGCTCGAGGTCGAAATCGACGCTTCGGAGCTCCCGCCGCTGCCCGCGGCAATCGAAGTCGCTGCCTACAGGATCGCAAGCGAGGCACTGATGAATGTCGTCCGCCACGCCGATGCGATCCGCTGCCGCGTCACAATCGAGGTCGAGAACCGGCGACTGCGAATGGTGGTCGCGGACGACGGGCGGGGCGCAGCTCCGGCCGCAGTACCGACCGGTCACGGGTTGCAGACGATGCGGGAGCGGGCCGAGGAGCTCCGCGGCCGGGTCAGCGTGCGAAGCGATCAGGGCACGACTGTCGTCGCGGAATTCCCGCTCCCGCCGCCGGACGGCGGCCCTGCTCGCGCGCTCGCGGAGGCGCATTCATGAGCACGCGCGTGCTCATCGTCGACGACCACCCGCCCTACCGAGACGCGCTCGCCCGCCTCGTCGAATCGCTGCCAGACCTCGAGGTGGCCGGGCTTGCAGGCGACGGGGAGGAGGCGGTCGCCAAGGTACTGGCGGGCGGCGTCGATGTCGTTCTGATGGACATCAACCTCCCTTTGCTCTCAGGCCTCGACGCGGCGGCGCGCATCGCCGCTCTCCCGGAGCCGCCGGCGGTGCTCGTCGTGACGATGGTCGACGACGACGACACGGTCGTGGCGGCGATGCGCGCCGGCGCGCGCGGCTACGTGCTCAAAGGGGCCTCGAGTGAAGAGGTCGCTGCGGCCATGCGCACGGTCATGGCCGGGGGCGCCGTCTTCGGCGCTGGCGTCGCCGCGCGTCTGCTCGCACATTCTGGCGCGCCCGAACCTCGCAACCGCGCGGAGCTGACCGCGCGAGAGCGCGAGGTGCTCGGCCTGCTCGCCGAGGGCTCGACGAACAAGCAGATCGCACTCGCGCTCGGCCTCTCGCTCAAGACGGTCCAGAACTACGTCTCGAACATCCTCGAAAAGCTGCAGGTCGCCGATCGCACTCAGGCGGCCCTACGTGCCCAGCAGAACCGCCGCTCCTGAGCACGCTCGGTCGTCTGCCCCTGCGCTTCAGCCCGCCTGCGGACCGTTGATCGCCCACTGGGCCGCGAACGCCCGCTCGTACGCCGGCCGGGCTTCGCCGCGGGCGACGTACGCAGCGAGCTTCGGGAACTCGTCCAGGAGGCCAGAGGGTCTCAGCCTGAGCAAGACCGACACCATCATGAGGTCGCCCGCACTGAAGTCGCCGTCGAGCCACTCCGCATCTCCCAGGTGCGCAGAGAGGGCCACGAGCCGATCGCGAATGCGCGCTGCGACCAAAGGCAGGCGCGCTTCGGCCCACGGCTTGTCGCCTTCGAGAATCCTGACGGTCACCAGCTCGAGAATCGGCGGCTCAACAGTGTTGAGCGCGGCGAACATCCACGTGATCGCCCGTGCGCGCGCGCTGGGATCCTGCGGGAAGAGGCCCTCGTGCTTGTCGGCAAGGTGGAAGACGATCGCCCCGGTCTCGAACAGGGTCAGATCCCCCTCCTGATACGTCGGAATCAGGCCGAAGGGATGGAGCCGCAGATGGGCCGGTTGCTGCTTCTCGCGGAACGAGACCAGACGCACGTCGTAGGGCTCGTCCACTTCTTCCAGCGCCCAGCGAACGCGCATGTCGCGCGCGAGCCCCTGGCCCCCGTCCGGCGACCGCTCGAACGCGGTAATGACAACTCGCTTGGTTTCCGGGTTCATGTTCGTAGGACTCGGCGTGCCTCGGAAAGTCATCGCCGCCCGCCGTGCCTGTCGAGATGACATATCAACGCCCGTTAGTATGTTGTTCGTGGCCGACGATCGCTGTGAGCTTCTCTGTCTCGATCTGCCGCTTGCGGAGACCCTGCGAGCTCGAGTGCTGGATGAGGACGTGGCGCGTGTTGCGGCTGCGAGCTTTCAGGCACTCGGCGATCCGACGCGGCTGATGGTTGCTGACGCGCTGGCGGGCGCCCCGGAGCTCTGCGTCTGCGATCTCTCCTGGATCGTCGGACGCTCGCAGAACCTGGTCTCGCATCACCTGCGCTCGCTGCGCGGAGCAGGTCTCGTCGACTATCGCCGCGACGGAAAGATGGCGTTTTACGCGCTCACGGAGCATGGTCGCGCGCTGCTCGAGCTCGTGGCTGTGCGTGTGCAGGCGAATGCCTGAGACACTACTGCGGATCGCTCCGCGATCGGCAGCCGTCACCTCGCTGCCGCCGCGAGAGCGGGAGCGACTCGAGAAGCGCACAAAGATGCTGGCCTGGGGCGGCAATGCCTGGCACCTGATCGAGTTCGCGGTCGCCGTCGGAGCAGGCATCGCCGCCGGAAGCGTCGCTCTGATCGGCTTCGGCGCCGATTCGTTGATCGAAGGGCTGGCCGGCTTCGTCATCGTCTGGCTGTTCACCGGCGGCCGCGGGTCGTCCCTCTCTGCGGAGCGCCGCGCACAACAGCTGATCGCCGCCAGCTACTTCGTGCTCGCCGCCTACATCGGCGTCGAGTCGGTTCGCGATCTCGTCGCCGGCCATCACCCACGCGCCAGCTGGGTCGGGATCGGCCTGGCCGCGTTCACGGCGCCGACAATGCCGCTGCTCGCGCGGGCGAAGCGTCGCGTCGGTCTTCAGCTGAGCTCGCCGGCAACGATCAGCGAGGCGCAGCAGAACCAGATCTGCGCGTATTTGTCGATCGCGCTGCTCGCCGGCCTCACGCTGAACGCGCTCACGGGGTGGTGGTGGGCGGATCCTGCGGCAGCGCTCCTGATCGGCGCGGTTGCCGCGAAGGAAGGCGTCGCCAGCTGGCGCGGCGATTCGTGCGACTGCTGCTGAGCGTTCCCAACGCGTGAACGACTGAACATCCGTTCAGCTATTGTCCCGGAATGAGTCACGGAGTCGAGGGACACGCCAGGCCCGCGGTCGTCGATCTGGCGACCGCACGGCAGGTGGCCGAGACCATGCAGGCGCTGGCGACGCCGAGCCGGGTGCGGATTCTCGCGCGTCTCCGGGACGGCCCCTGCAGCGTGAGCGATCTTGCTGAAGCTGTTGAGATGGAAGGCTCGGCCGTTTCGCACCAGCTGCGTGTGCTCCGCCATCTCGGGCTCGTGGTCGGCGACCGGACCGGTCGCAGCGTCGTCTACACACTCCACGACCCGCACGTTGCCGATCTGCTCGACCAGGCGGTCTTCCACGTCGAGCACCTGCGGCTCGGGCTCGTCGACCGGCACGAGCGAACAGCGTGAGCGTCCGCGAGCATCGGGCGAACGATCACGACGCCGGACATGATCACGATCACCCGCACGATCATGACCACGGGGATCATGGCCATTCGCACGGCCTGATCGATCGTTCGATTCTGCGCTCGCGGGAGGGCGTAAAGACCGTCGCGATCGCGCTCGCCGTTCTCGCCCTCGCAGCCGTCGCCCAGCTGTTTGTCTTCGTCGTTTCCGGGTCGGTGGCGCTGCTCGCCGACATGATCCACAACTTCGGCGACGCGTTGACCGCGGTACCACTTGGGATCGCGTTCTTCTTGCGCAGCGCGCGCGGTGAGAAGGTCGCCGGCCTGTTCGTCGTTCTCGCGATCGCGGTCTCGGCAACCGTTGCCCTTGTCGAGACGATTCTGCGCTTCATCCATCCGCAGGACTTGCACCATCTTGCGGTTCTCGCTGCTGCGGGCGTCGTCGGCTTCATCGGCAATGAGATCGCCGCCCGTGTCCGGCTCCGCGGCGGTCGACGACTCGGCAGCCCCGCACTGATAGCCGACGGAAACCATGCGCGGATCGACGGCTTCGTCTCGCTTGCCGTGATTGGGAGCGCGATCGCGGCTTGGCTCGGTGCGCCGATCCTTGATCCGGTGATCGGCCTCGCGATCACGCTCGTGATCCTGAAGATCACGTGGGACTCGTGGAAGACGGTGCGCCACGCAGAGATCGACATCGAGCACATCGACAACGTCCACGACCGTGACCGCTGACGGAACCTTTCACGTGACGCCGCCTTCCACGTGACGGAGCCAATGTACGGCCGCGAGTTCTGGGAACGGCTCTGGTCGAAGACCCTGAGCGAGCGTGGGGATCAGGTCGCGCATCGACCTGCGAACGCGCATCTGACGTCGGAGATCGGCGGCCTGGAGGCCGGACTCGCCCTCGACGCGGGCTGCGGTCACGGCTCCGACGCGCTCTGGCTGGCCGCGCAGGGGTGGCAGGTCACGGCAGTCGACTTTTCCTCTGCCGCGCTCGCCCATGGAAGGTCGGCGGCCGAGGCCGCCGGGCCGGACCTCGCCGGGCGCATCGACTGGGTCGAGGCCGACCTTGGAACCTGGATTCCCGAACCAGGCTGCTATGACCTCGTCGCCTCGTTGTACGTCCACATCGCGGGATCGGTGGAGGAGATGGTCAGGCGGATGGCGGCAGCGGTCGCTCCCGGCGGAACGCTGTTCCTGGTCGGGCACCAGCCCGTCGACCCGGCCACCGGAGATCCGACGCCTGCAGCCGGTCAGGTGCAGATCTCGGTCGAGACCGCAACTTCCGCCCTTGCGCCGGATGGCTGGGAATTGATCGTTGCCGAGGATCGCCCGAGGGCCGCGGCGAACTCGGGTGTCGACGCCGTGGTTCGCGCACGACGCCGGGTCTGATCCGCCACGACACCTGAGCCCGCCGCGGTACCGTGGACACGGCTGAGCTTCTCGATCTCCCCGGAAAGGACGGCGCGAGCAGATGGGTGAAACGACGCAGAAGGCGATTCTGGCCGGCGGGTGCTTCTGGGGCATGCAGGATCTGATCCGCAAGCGGCCCGGTGTGCTCTCGACGCGCGTCGGCTACAGCGGCGGCGACGTCCCGAACGCCACGTACCGCAACCACGGGACGCACGCCGAGGCGATCGAGATCGTCTTCGACCCCGAACAGACCTCCTACCGGGACCTGCTCGAGTTCTTCTTCCAGATCCACGATCCGACGACGGTGAACCGGCAGGGAAACGACCTCGGAGCGAGCTACCGCTCGGCGATCTTCACGCTCGACGACGAGCAGCGGCAAGTCGCCGAGGACACCGTCGCCGACGTCGAGGCGTCCGGTCTCTGGCCGGGGCCCGTCGTGACCG
>Ga0105240_10013773_pt1 | contig 11081 bp, 12 predicted proteins | sample KBSC54metaG_FD_80426 | JGI IMG/M metagenome (GOLD analysis project Ga0105240, IMG submission 80426) | Corn rhizosphere microbial communities from Kellogg Biological Station, Michigan, USA - KBS C5-4 metaG | ecosystem: Host-associated > Plants > Roots > Rhizosphere > Soil | place: Michigan, USA...
TCCGTTCCCGAAATACGCGCCGCACAACCTTCGAGCGGCTTGTACAGGACAGTCGCTTGGCAATGCTGGGCAATGGCGTTGAGATCCAGCTCCTCGGGGTCCGTGATGCCCAGGTCCTCCAAAAGTGCCGACGGCGATGTAAAGATGGGTGCCGCCATGCCGGGCTCAATCTTTCTTCGGCTTGATATCGTTCAGAAGCCCGAGCGCGGCAAGCTCCTCCAACAAACTTGTGACGTCGTTGTCGGAGAGCCGCTCAAGGTCACGGCCATGAGCGGTTAGAGCCATAGCTCCTTGGGCATGCTGCGCTGCGACGAGCTGCACGAGGGCTCTGCGGTCGGCGGCGGATTCGGGGAGGTGAACGGAACTGCGCCGAATTCTCTCAACCTCGGCTTGATACTGCTGCTGAGCCGCGAAGAATTTTCGTTTTTGGAATCGTTTGGCCGTTTCGGCCAGCATGTTCTTCAGTTCTGCGGCATTAGCTTTAAGGTCGAAACCCGTCGCGTGAGCATCTTCGAAGATTTCAGCGTCTGACGCGTCTTCTACAGATTGCGCCATGGCATCGACGAGCGCCCGGAGATGCAGGTCGTGGCGGTTTTTACTACTCGACATGGCGATGCTCCATTGTTGGATCGGTGATGCCGGCGGTATCGAGGCGGCGGCGCATTCTCCTTACGATTGCGTTGTATTTGGTCTGCGAAAACCCCCAGAGTTCGCGAATGCCCGACGGGTCGAGACCGTCTCTGAAACCCTCCAGCACCATCTGGATCTCTTCATCGTCGGCGCAGACTTTGTTGATCTGATCGAGCGTCGTTCGGTAAACCAGCATCGTGGCGTCATCGGGAGATTGTGACTCAAAATCTTCGGCTGGATCGGACAGATTACCGTCTTCGTCTTCCTTGACCAGGGCTGAGGCAAGCACTGGCGCTTCGGTCGGGGTCACCTTCTTCCGAAGCCAACTGTTTGCGATGCTCCTCATGGCCCCGTAAAGAAGTCCCATAAAGCCCACCTTGGTCTTGTCCCAAGTGCGGGACCCGTCGAGGAGACGTTCGAAGGCCGTGTTTAAGAGATCCGGCCCCCGCCGGTCGCCGGCCTTTTCTCCGAGGAGGAGGATGTGAGCATCAGCGAATTTCCTGAGCCGGTACCACTCGGTGCCGGAAAGGGTCTCGACAGCAGCATTGATCTCATCGGGTGTGGTAACCCGCTGTTCTGATACCGCCGCTGACGTCTTCTTCGCCATTTCAAACCCTGACGCGTCCGATCAATTCTACCGGTTTCCTCCTCCCACTCACTCTGCTCGCTCAGAGGCGGTGATCGACATGGCGGCGCAAAAAAATTTCGCCTCGACTGTGTCGATGAGCCCAGGAATCTGAGCATTACCTACCGGGAGGAGAGTGTTCAGGGAACATCGAAAGGCTGCCGGATACGAGAAATCAATAACTTACGGGTTTTGCGATTGAAAGGACCGATTTATAGATGAAACCGAGGTGGCGGAAAAATTTCCGGAGGACCCCGGATTCGATTGTGAATAAGGCGGCACGGCTCGGGAACGATGTCGTGGTTGCCGCCGTAAAGCAGATCTCCGCAACCGATCTGGCTGCAGGCATATATAAGCACCTCGGAATGAGCTTGGTGAATGGGGAACCGCGGTTTTCCGAAAGGGTGCTGCCGAATCCGGAGACCGGGAAGTTTTCGCTCTGGAATGCTGATGGGCAGGAGGTCGTCCGCAAAGACCTGCCGATGGTGTCAAAGAGAATCAGCTTCGATGCCCCGAACTACGGCGACTGGAGTAACGGCAGTCATGAAGTGTCATGGGATCGGGAGGTTTACCAGCGGGAATTCATTCCCCCGGCCGAGGACGAGCTGTCGGTCATGCTGCTGCGCACCGAGCCCGGCTCCGATGCTCATTTTGTCTTCCGGTTTCGGGTGGAGCGGTTGCTCGATCAGCGGGCAGGGGACTTCGCTACGGACCTCTTCGCCGCTGTCAATCTACTCCAGGAAAATGTGGGCGCGGCAGATGTCTTTGCCGCCGGCGCCGATCAGTCCGAATACCTGAACACCATCAGTGTGGAGTGGGAGATCCTGCCGCCCGGAGAGCGGACGGAGACCTTAAACCGCATCATTTCGAAGTTCCGGAACCCGACGGCCGAGCTGAAGCAGAAGCTGCTCGCCCGTTATGCCCTTCTTGAAAAGTTGAAGCCCATTGCTTATGTCAGCGGGTCGAGTGGCTTCCAGAGGTATTTCGGTGCGCAGTTCAAGGATGACCTCGTCGTGTTCGAGAACCTGGAATACGGCAATGCCATCTACGTGATGTTCGAGAGCTGGGAAGAGCTTAGCAAGCGGAGCCGTACGGACCTCCTCCGCAATCGCGATCAGGGCTTTAAGCGGATCGTACACCGGGCCGGATGGGAACAGATTCTGATCAGCTTGGTACGGAAACGGAGGGCAGCGTAATGCCGGCGGCGCGCTGGACCATCTAGATGGAGGTAAGACGACTGCGACGCTTACGCTACTTGCGCAACAGGCGGCGCGTGCGCTCGATCTGCACTCTCAGGTTCTCCTGGAAAGTGGGATCTTGTCTTCTGGCATCAATATGCTCTGTGATGGCTGCCCGAATAACCTCTGAAATGGGCCGGGCTTCCACGGTAGCCACAGTTTCCAGAGCCTCTGCTTGTTCAGCCGACAGCCGTATGGTCATCGCCTTTGCAGGTTTCATAACATCAGTGTGGCCGAAAGATACCACGGTTGTCAATAACCGTGCAACCGTGGTATCATGATACCGAATACAGAAAATGGGAGGTATGAACATGAACGAACAGACAGCTAAGCCCGCCAATCCGCCCGAACCAAAGTTCGAGATACAGATTGACCGAAACCATTTCACGGTACATCAAGCCGAGATGACGGGGCTTCAACTGAGGCACTTACCGAATCCGCCGATCGGACCTGATCGCGATTTATTCGAAGTTGTTCCCGGCGGATCTGACCGGAAGATCGCTGATAACGAAGTGGTGGAGATGCGAAACGGGCTACGGTTCTTCTCGGCACCCGGCCAGATAAACCCTGGAGCCTTTAGCCAGGTGCGCAAATTACCCCATGTTGCCGCCCGATGACCAGAGGTACCTCACCGACAGAGGAATCAATCACTCGGTCGTCGCCGAGGCGAATATGACCTGTGTCCTCCTGCCGGGATTTGATCTTCCGCCGGGACTCAATCGCGCAAACGCTGACCTCCTGCTGAGAATTAGTCCCGGTTACCCCGATGTGCCCCTGGATATGTGGTGGTTCGATCCGCCGATTAAGCGTGCCGACGGCCAAGTCATACCGGCAACGGAGGTGATGGAGCACCATCTCGGACGCAGCTGGCAGCGCTGGTCTCGCCATTTGCCGGCTGGCTTGTGGCGGTCGGGCATCGACGGTTTAGAAAGTTTTTTGGCACTCGTGCGGCGCGAGCTCGAAAAATCAGCACCCGGGCGAGTGCAATGACGGCAACTTTGGTCCTGCCTCAGACGCTCGCTGAGGAAATCCAGCATGTCGCTCGACTGACAGAGGAGACCGCAGGCGTATTGCTGGCCGGTATTGCCACCGCTCCTGACGGCAGCATTCGGCTGTTCGGCCGTGGCATCCGGTGGGTCCGCGAAGACGCGTACATCCGGCGCGAGTGGAATATGTTGTCAATCAGGCCTGAGGGATACGTGCGAGCCCTTGCTGAGGCGGAAACGCTCGGCGCCTGTTGTCTTTGGCTTCATACGCACCCTGGAGAGCATGCGTGGCCCGGGCCGAGCGAACACGACAACATTGTCGATGAACAGATTCGGGATCTTTTCCGATTGAGATCGGGCAGTCTCTATTACGGGGCCGTTATCTTTTCACCTCGCCGTGAGGGCTTGGCGTTCACTGGACACATAGCCGAAGAAGCCGGTCCCGATCTCAAGATCGAGAGACTCTGGGAAGTCGGCGATCGTTGGCGTTTAACCCGCGCCGCTGATTCTGCGCAGGCGCAGCTCTCGCCCATCTACGATCGGAACGTCCGAGCCTTCGGCGAGGCCATTCAGCAAACCCTCGGAGACTTGCGAATCGGCATTGTCGGTTGCGGCGGTACGGGGTCCGCAACGGCCGAGCAACTTGTCAGGCTTGGCGTCAGAAACCTTGTTCTGATCGACCCTGACCATCTCTCAGCCAGCAACGTGACACGCGTTTACGGTTCGTCCATTGAGGATGTGGGCTCAGCCAAAATTGAGGTTCTTGCTCATCATCTATCGGCCATCTCTCCCGACTTAAGGTGCGAGACCGTTGCATCGATGCTAACGCTAGAGCCCACGGCTCGGCACCTGATTGGATGTGATGTGGTTTTTGGATGCACAGACGATAATGCTGGGCGTCTCGTTCTTTCCCGTATCGCTACATATTTGCTCACGCCCGTTATCGACTGCGGAATCCTATTGAGCAGTGACGAGAACGACCAGTTGATTGGCATCGACGGGCGCGTCACAGTTCTGTCGCCTGGCCAGGCATGTCTTATTTGCCGCGGAAGAGTTGATCTAGCCCGCGCCGGCGCGGAACTGCTTACGCCGGATGAACGGAGGCGCCGCGAAGACGAAGGATACGCGCCCGCTCTCGCCCGAACTGAGCCGGCGGTCGTGACGTTCACAACTATGGTTGCAGCGACCGCCGTGAGCGAGTTGCTCGAAAGATTGATTGGATACGGGCCAGATCCACGTCCTAGCGAGATTCTGCTACGCTGCCATGAACGCGAGATTTCGACGAATGTTTGCGCTCCACGAGAACGACATTATTGTCATCCGTCGAGCGACAAGCTGGGGATCGGGATGACCGCACCGTTTTTAGGGCAAACATGGCCAGCTTGAGCAAAACGCATTGGTGGGATTGGCTTCCGTTCTTCGGTTGGCGCATAGTTGCGATCGTGGACTCAGCCGATGAGGTCCCGAAGAGTTTGCCGCGTTCAGGTGCCGTCCTAGTTGGAAGCCGTACCCGCCCCAAATGGATTGTGTTCGACTGTCCTTGCGGTGGTGGCCACCGCATTATGCTGAACACAGACCGAAGCCGATCGCCTTTCTGGTCGACTACAGTGAAAGGGAAGCTAACTATTTCGCCGAGTATTGATTACGTCGTGCCGGGAAAGCGGTGTCATTACCATATCCGACGTGGCCGCGTTAGCTGGGTCCCTGAAAGGAAATCGCGATGAGTTCGGATGAATCCAATCCTTTCTCTGGTGTAAAAACGGACCACAGCGCTCCTGCAGACCCAGGACAAAAGAAAACACCGATGTACGAGGCCGTTCACGCACCTCGTTATCACCGGCAGGAGCTCATTCGCTGGATAGAGGGGCGGTGGTGTCGCAGGCTTATTTGTTATGTGTCAGGCCGAGCAGCTACGATCGACCGGGATGACGCAGCAGGTTTTATGGAACTGCTGCACAATGTGCGCCCGGACGAAGACATTGACCTCCTCCTGCATACTCGCGGCGGAGACGTAGATGCGGCTGAGAAGTTAGTGACCTTGGTCCAAGCTACGGTTGGCAGTGGCCAGTTGCGCGTCATCATTCCCGATTTTGCGAAAAGCGCAGGGACGCTGATGACTCTAGGTGCCGATGCTCTCATCATGAGCGACTCCTCGGAACTCGGCACCATCGACCCGCAGATTTGGACCGATGACGGCCGGGGGAATCTGACATGTCACTCTGTCCTTTCCCATCTCGATGCCTACAAGATTCACTCCGAGGCGTTGAGAGAGAACCCCAATGATCCCGTGGCCCGATTAATGCTGGAAAAGCTCGACCCAACAACGATCCGGCATTACGAAGCCATCCGCGAACGCGCTCGGAACTTCGCGGAGGATCAACTTAAACGGAAAGGCCGAAACTTTACGAGCATCGCATCAGCGCTTCTGGATATCACCCGTTGGCCGTCCCACGGTCAGATGATCAAGTGGCAGGATGTGCGCGACTTGGGCCTGCCGGTGACGTACCTGTCACCGCGTGATGAGCGGTGGCAGGCCTACTGGCGTCTCTATTGTTTGCTCCGACTCGCTGTCAAGGACAGGCAAAACATTTTTGAGTCCAACTATGCTTCGCTGATTTTGGACCAGTGATCTTCGACGGTGCGCTGAGCTTGTACCCCATTGAAGGAGGCTGTGATGCCTGAAGAGGCAAGAAGTGAGGATCGCCCGGAACTTGTCTTTGCCCTCGTGGGTGCGGCCGGAACTCGCTTGGACGAATTATCGACCGAACTCAAGGCTTCACTGGACACATTCGGATACCGGTCGATTGATATACATCTGTCAGATTTGCTCGTGCACTATAGCGGATGGATAGAGCCCAGTACACCTGGTAAGCCGGATCGGACGCGACATTTGCAGAACATGGGTGATGCGTTTCGGGCCGAACTCAATAATGGATCGGCTTTGGCGTTGGCGGGCATAACTGAAATTCGCGCCGCCCGCAGCCGGATCACCGGTAGTCCCGATAAACCTGCTCTGGGGCACGCTCATATAGTGCATCAGCTGAAGCATCCTGACGAAGTCAGCTTATTTCGCCGAGTATATGGCTCATCTTTCTTTCTTGTGGCAGGCCACGCGCCCCGTCGTATGAGGATTAAGGACCTCGCCGAACGCTGGGCTCGGGAAGAACTCCAGCAAGGTCAGGGACAACGCTTTGAGAGCAAGGCTTTGGATGTCATCACAGCTGATGAGAAGCAGGATGACGATTATGGACAAAACACACGTGATACATATCCGCTAGCCGATTTCTTCGCCAACTTGGCAATATCCTCGGGCAAATACGCAATTGGCAGGTTTATCGATCTGATCTTCGGGCATCCCTTTCACACCCCACAACCCGACGAATATGCTATGTACCAAGCCGCGGCTGTAGCGCTACGGTCGTCGGATGACAACCGACAGGTCGGCGCCGCTATTGTCAGCATCAGCGAAGATGCGACTGGAAAGTTGAAAAACACGGATGTCATCGCGGTCGGGATGAATGAAGTGCCGCGCGGTGGCGGTGGCTTCTACTGGAATCTGGATTCTCCTGATGCCCGAGATCAAAGCCTTCTATCGCAGGGGGAAGACCGACCAAACGCAATTAAGATCAGTGTTCTCCGGGAATTGATCGAGAGGATCGGGCTGAAGGGGTGGCTTAAGGACGATACAGCCAAACTCCGGTCGGGTGATTTAGCCCGCGAACTGCTGCCGGCTCTCAAACGCACCCAGTTCTTGGATATCGGAGAATTTGGCAGGCCAGTGCACGCGGAGATGGCAGCAATAATCGACGCCGCCCGTCGCGGTGTAGCTGTGGCAGGTCATACCATGTACGTGACAACCTTCCCTTGTCACAACTGTGCAAAGCACATCATTGCCGCAGGTGTTCGCAGGGTCATCTATCTTGAACCTTATCCGAAGAGCCGGGCGCTTGATCTCCACGGTGAAGAAATCACTGCCGAATCTGAAACCGGTAAGGCAGAGGAAAACAAAGTCGTCTTTTTCTCGTTCGCCGGGATAGCGCCGCAGCAGTATCGCTTATTATTCGAGATGTTCGACCGCGGAGCCAAGAGAGGAAAGTCTCTGAACAAATGGCACGCAGCCAGAAAGTCTTTAGCCCCATTACATGTTTGCGCGAATCTGTCGTTGATCACTGTTGCCAACGAGCGCCGGGAGCTTGCCGAACTCCGGCCAGAAATTTATAAGTGGGACGAGGCCTCGGTTTGTCCACAGCAGCTCTTCTAACTTGCGAGTTGGCGGGAGGTTTACGCGCCAGCCAACTGCTCGTCGGATTTCCACCCGCAGTATGCGACTCTCAATTCAATCCAAACGGCCGGACTGTTTGCCTACATCAGTATGGATGAGACCAAGCGCATCGACGAGTGTCCAGGGAGCCTCTATCGTTCTATCGTTCCGCAAATTGAGTGAGTGAATGGATTTCGGAACCCCATACATGGGTTCGTCGGTGTTGGCGCATTCTCACGTGCCCTGCGGTCGGGACGCAAGGCCAAGAGGCTATAGTCGACCGTCGTTTCATGTTTTCCAGTGTCCGTTTCCGGTCCACTGAAGTGAAGGCGTGGCCCGGTTACTCCCGGGAAACGCGCTTCGCTGTCCCCAACAATAAGCCCGCTGCACCGGCTGGTGGAACTGCACCAAGACGTTGAGGATGATGTCGCAAAACCTGTCTTGGAGTATGGCTCAGCGGTTGGCCGAAATAGGCATATAGGGTGCATCGAAAAGGATATCCCGGTTTACTCTGACGTTGAAGCGATACCCGACAGCGACTTTGATCGTCGGCTGCACATTCAGGTTTCGCCTCGTTATCTGCGCGCCAAGATCCGAGGCCTGTTGGCCGACGGCACTCCCGGCAACTTGGGCAGGGCTCGGATATGTGAGCAACGACCGGTTCTGATTCTGCGAGATCTCCGACGCCGCGGCGAAAAGGCTCGTGAGCACCGCGAAGCCGATCAATCGAGTGTAGTGACGGTCCACTTTATCTCGGAATCCAGAGAAACCGTGGGCGTCCTGGCCGACCATGCCGGAGAGATCAAGGGATGAGCCGTCCGGGTAGATAACGCGGGCCCAGATCACTTGCACGCCGTCCTGACCGTAGCCGGTGCGCGAGTTGTAGACGCCGACAAGGCGGGAGCCCTGTGGGATCAGCAGGTAGCGCCCCGAGGCGGTGTCGTACACATTGGACGAGACAAGCGCCTTGAGTTCCCCCGGCAGATCAGAATTCAGCGCTTGCTCCAGTACGGCGGGGATTTCCCAACCAGCCTTGATCTCGTAACGGGAAAGCGGCGCCGTCCGCGTCGATTTGAGGTAATCGTCCGTTTGTCCGGCACGCGCTTTCGCCAGGAACGCTTCTTTCCCGCTCTGCTGGGTCTCTGGTGATTCAGCATCTCCTTCCGGAAATTGCGACCGTTGGGAGGCGAGAGCACGGACGGCTTCAGGCGCAACTTGTGAACCTCCATTTTGGCGAATCAATCCCTGAACCATCGACGCGATCTGGGCGGCGTCATCGCCACTGTTGCGAACGCCGGCAGAAGCCTGACTGTTCCCGGCGGCGGGCGATCCGAATCCCTCCCGTAACGTGGTTGGCGCGGCGATAGCCTGTTGTTCGCGCTGGTAAGCTGCCAGCAGCCGCCTCTCCTCGGGAGACGGTTCCCGGGGTTGGGGTACCGGCGCAATTGGAGGCTGCGCGGGAATCGGCGCTTGGCGTACGAAGACCTGTCCTCCTTGCGGCTGGTTTACCTGGGCTGGTTGCAGATCGCTTGGTGGCACTAGCGTCCCCGAATCGACTAAGCCCGGGCGTTGTTGGGGAGAATTCGGAACATTCCCGGAGGGCACGTCTTTCGCGATCTCAGCGCCGGCCGCCGTGGCGGGCGCGACGTTGTGAGGCACGCTCCCGTCCGCCAGCGTTGCGACCTGCCGCTGCTGGCGTTTGTATCCGCCGTACGCGAAGAGTCCGAGGATGACAGCGGCAATCGCCATCAGGGTACCGGCAGCGCGTTTGCTGACGCGGACGGAACGCGGAGGCCGCGGATTCAAATCAAGACCGCTCGGCGCGTCCATTTTGGCGGTGAGAGTCTCAGCCTTTTCGTTCACGATCGATCTCCACTTTGCGTGCTTTCTTTCCACTGCCGAGAATGAGTTCAGCCCTTTCGAACAGGCGATCGACGATGTACATATCATCCTTAACGCGGTAGTTCACCATCTCCTGTTTGCCGTCCGCGCCGATCACGACGAGAACCGGGGCCTCTCTGTTCTTCGCTGCCTCGCTGATCTGGATGTACGTCTTCTTGCCGTCATCGAAGACCCGAACTGGCCGGATGGTGTCGTCGCCTCCCTTCAGACGATATTTGAAAAACATCGAGTCCGCTGCATTAGGTGGCAGTTCAGCGATGCGGGTCGACTTGATCTGCTGCTCCTTCTGTTCCGCCAGGTGCTGCTGCCATTTGCGCTCATTGTCTTCGTCATCCGGATAGGCGAAGGCCACGCGCGCCACGTAGTCATCCGGTTTGGAGAGCAGGCGCAAATAGTAGGCGCGGCGGTCTGTCGTAATGAGCAGATTCGTGTCGAGGCCCGGTGCCTGCGGCTTCAGCACAATAACGGAGGTCGAGGATGCACCATTTCCGTACATGGCGGGAGAGAGGTTCCAGCGGACGGAGTCGCCGATCTGCGGTTCGCCCACGAGCTTTTCGCCGGACTGCAATTCGATCATGCAAACCCGGAGGGGTGCGCAAACCACTGTCGGAAGACCGGCTCCATAGGAGTAAAGAACCCGGCCGTCGCGGCCCACTCCGGGTTGGTTATGCTCGGACATCCACTTTTCACTCATCTGGACCGCCTCTTGCGCGGTCTTTGTGAGCTGCACATCGGTCTGAGGTTTGAAACCAGCCGGGATCGCCAACTCGCCGTTCGAAGACGCGGCGGGATTCGGTGCAGGCATCTGACTGACCGCCGCGCCGGGCTGGGCAGCACTCGAGTCCTGAAGTGCGTTGATCTGCGCGCCGAAGTCATACCGGTCGATGAGGCCATCGCTTACGGGACGTGCGTTGTGTTTTGTTTTCTCCGGCGGAAGCCGCTTGGCTTGTACCGGGGGAGCCGGAGAATCTTGCCCCACGAGACCGGCAGCGAGTGCCGTGGTGATTGCGATGAGTTTCAAAAGGTGCATTCGATAATCCTTTCGTTTCTAGAGAACCTTGCCCCAACTGGCGTTCGTGACGTAGATGCCAAGCGGGTTAATCCGCGCCATCAGCTCGTCAGTCGGTGGATTCATTGCAATGCTGAAGGCCGCTTTCCAGTGATCCTGCGCCTTCACAGCGCCGTAGAGATCCCGCGTCGTCTCGATCCACTCGACCTCAAAAGTTCGGTTGCTTGTCGGCAGGACTGAACGGACTTCGATGCTCACGGTTTCTGACGCCGCTTTCTTCTGTGGCGGATCAGCCCGGTAGAATTCGGTGAGTTTCCGGCAAGCGTGCATGATGTTCGGCCCGGATAGCTGTTAAGGTCGTTCTGCTGCCGGGAACCCGGCGGGAAGGAAGACCATGACGCGAAGCAAGAGCCCAGCCCTCAGCCTTGAA
>Ga0105240_10013774_pt1 | contig 11080 bp, 10 predicted proteins | sample KBSC54metaG_FD_80426 | JGI IMG/M metagenome (GOLD analysis project Ga0105240, IMG submission 80426) | Corn rhizosphere microbial communities from Kellogg Biological Station, Michigan, USA - KBS C5-4 metaG | ecosystem: Host-associated > Plants > Roots > Rhizosphere > Soil | place: Michigan, USA...
AATAAATAATTGTCCTCCAAATGTAATAGCAGCAAACAACGCAACGTTTTTAATCCATTGTCTAGGGCGTAGTAATTTAAAAATGTAAAAAAGATGTTCAAGCATTTTCTTCTCCGCTTTTTTTAATAATATACCTTAATGTTAAAATAAATGCACCTATCACAACAAGCATGAGAATTATAGCAAACAGCTTTCCCCTACTTGATAAATTCAAGGCAAAGAACCCGAGAACTAGAGTTACACTCCAATAGAAAAGTGCAATCCTTCTTTGTCCCATACCAATATCGAGCAACAGATGATGAAGATGCCCTTTGTCATGCTTAAAAGGCGAGTGTTTTGTGAGTATTCTTCTAGTTATCGTAAACAACCCATCAGCAATTGGGACCCCCATAACAAGTACTGCTGTTGCCAGCTTTACTCCAGACATTATTGATAAAACTCCTAACATAAAACCAAGTATCGTTGCAGAATATCCCGGAAATATTTTTGCAGGATAAAAATTATACAGAAGAAATCCTATTGCAGCACCTGCAACTATAAAAGACATCTCGGAAACATAAACATTCTCCTGCGTCAAAACCGGAAATCTTAACGAGGCGATTCCTATAAATATTGCGGCAATTGCGGCAATACCCGGCATCTGCCCATCAACTCCCTTACTCCAATTCAACATATTCATAATCCACACAATCCATACTATCGCAAGCAACGCCTGAAGAGAGATTGTGAATCCCAAAACGTGATACGTGAACGTTGAAAAATTCAATATTCCACCTAATGGATTAGTGATGAACGGTATATGAACACCCATAAAAACAACTATTGCCGCGCAAACAATATTTCCGCCAAAACGAATATATGGGGATAAATCATACCTATCATCTAAAAGCCCAATTATTACAGCGAGTAAACCTGCTATAAGAAGCGAAATAAGAGTTCTATCAATGGGAAGAAAAATGAGAATTCCAACAAGAATTCCTATATATATAGGTAGTCCACCCGCGCGAGGCAAAGTTTTTTTATGAATGATAGCCGGATGTTTATGTTTTTTAGGGTCATCAACGAGTTTTGCTTTTTTGGCAAAAATAATCGTTATTGGAACTGTAATTAAAACAGCAATAAAAGAAACTATCAATGGGAGGATTAATTCTAACGTCATAAATTAGAAAACCAGAAATATTATTTGTACGAGCGCCAACAGAGAAAGCAGGATAAAAAGTAGAGAATTAAAGGAAAGAATTCTTGCAGCAAGAGTGTTAGTTTTATAATAAACTGCAGAAAGTAAATTGTTTACAATAAATCCCACAATCAATAATAATGGAATTAACAAAATAGTAATTGATGGATACAATCTACTATTTCCCCAGGGTTTACTATTTAGCAAGGGTATTAATGGGGGTAGCTTGGTCAAAAATAGTCCAGCAATAATCAACTGAAATAATATGAGAAATACTGACGCAAACAATGAGTATTTAATTATTTTATCTAATAGTAATAACTTAAAATTGCTTTTCATAAATAGCTGCGTTATCAAGTTTATATTTTAATTCGTAGTTATCGAGAAAATCTCCAACCTCAGAACTGTCTTTCGTTTGAATTATATATCGTGGATTCTTTTTAGCAATAGCTTCTTTTGTTTCTTCAATTGCGTTTTTATAAAAAGTAATATGATACGCTACTATATATCTTCCGGGTGGAAGCTTACCTGTTAAAGCATATATTTGGCCACTATCACTCCACAAAAATATATCATCAGAAGGTTTTGTATTTATTTTTACAAACCGGGAAATCTCATAGTCACGAGGGGTATTCCTATCAAAGAAATTTTGATATTCGATCACCGATTTCTTACCCATTATAAAAGACGAGTAATTGGAGTAATAAGGTAGAACTTTTGTGTAATATTTAAAGTTACTATTTATCAAAAACAAAATTACAAAAGCTAGTGGAACGGTTATTATAACGAGTTTCCTTTTTTCTATTATGTATCCTAAAAACAATGAAAGCGCTGGAAGAACAACTAATAAATAATGCGTATAAGGGCGCTCAGAAAAAAAAGCATTAAATAAAGAAAAGGATAACCATACCAGGATAATAAGTCCTTCTTTACCCAATTGTTTTCTGAATGCATACGATATTAATATTACTGAAGCAAGTAAAATTAATTTAATAATCAGAAGACCCATGGGAAAAAGGAAAAAATTTCCATAACCCACATACCCTACATTCTGCGAAAATGTTGCTCTGAAAAAGTCAGAAAGAGCGCCATTTGTTAAAAAGTAAACAATTGTTATAAATATTGGGATTAAAAATGAAACAACTAAAAATATCTCTTTGCGAAGTGCTTCAATGACTTCCCTAGATGTTATCAGGAGTTTTATCTTCTTAAATGAAAAAATATCAAATAATTCTATTCCAAAAATTAGAAAGGAAAATGAGGCAAAGTCAAAAAACGCAACAATTTTAGTTAAAAAAGCTATCGATAAAAGAAATCCCGCAAGTAATATATTCAGTGTCTTATTAATATTTTGAGTGCTAACAAAGAGCAGATAAAATGCACAAAGCATTGGAAGGGCCATGAAGTTTTCAGCGTTTGCAATATTTCCTTCAAGAAATGGGGTACCAAACAGAGCAATAAAAAATAATGTTGAGATAATTACTGAAGATTGTTTTTCAAATAATTTTTTTGCAATGAAATAAAATACTACAATTGCACCAGCTCCAGCAATTAAAGACAAAAGTTTTGCCGCGAATTGATCACCAGCAAAGAGTGCATATATTAAATAGAGTACTGGAGGTTTATTATCCCAAATCTGTGAGTAAAGAATCCTACCGTGTGCCAAAGCGGATCCTATTACTTCATAAATCCCCTCATCACCATACCAGTAAGGTTCTGAAACGCTTGGAAGCCTTAACAATGAAAATATAATTACACTTAACGTTATAAAAAATAAATCAAATCTTTCAGAACGCTCTTTTAATAAAGACGTTATTTTTTTAATCATGCTTTATCAGTAACTCTATATTCAAGCTTTTTCCCAAGGATTAACTGGATATGTGATATCAGGGCCGGTAGTGATGAAAGGAAAAATCCCGAGATTGGCATAAGAACGAATTCAAGCGGGAAAATAAACTGTCTGAATTTTGACACACCCGTCTTTTTTGTTCTCATATCAAAATCTATATATATTAAAACGAACAGCGCAAATAAACACAGCGTCAGAATGAAGCCTGATATTCTAGGCAAATTATATCCGAGACTCGTCCGTGTAAAAACGGGATTTAAGAATGCTATTAAGTTTGCAGAAATTGTAATAATATACCAGTTAACTGGCCACAAAACATGGTCCATTACTACATTTGCAACAAGATATGTTTTTTTCCAGAAAGGAGCGTCTCTAACAGTTAACCACCACCTAACATAAACTGCATCGTCTGAAATCCCCCAAGACCAACGTCTTTCCTGATTATATTTATTCAAAAGGCTTTTTGTGTAAGTCGCAGAACGGGGACTGTCCATAGAGGTTTTCAAGAAAATCGGCTCAACGCTTACTCTTCCAGCTGTTGCAAAAAATGCTTTAAAGAAAATTCTATAATCCTCAGGGATAACGTCAGTATCCCAATAACCAATCTCTTTAAGTAATTTAAAAGATAAAGTATATACCGAATTTGGAATAAGCCTTAATCCTTGGACAAGTAAGGATATTCTCCATAAGCTTCCAAAAAAAGAGATTATTCTTATAAAAGACGGGACCTGCCAAAAATTATTATATGTAACATTAGCCGATTGCCAAAATTTGTAGTGAGGATCGGGTGATTTTAGAAATTCGTAGGTTAAGCAGGCAAAAAATTGCTTGTCAAAAATTGCATCCGCATCAACTGATGAAATCGTTAAGTAATTAATATCCAGTTTCTTTTCATCCAATAGTGCTTTTTCTGCATAACGCGCAGCATAAGCTTGATTTGAAGATTTACCTCTCACCTCTTCAGGATTATCAGGATGGAATGTTGAATAAAATCCTCCAAAAATACTTTTATATTCTGCTGCAAGTGCTGCTGCTTTTTCTTTTGCATCCGTTTCCCTCTCTTCAAATGCTATAAAGATATAAATTCGTTTTGTGGGAAACGTTTGGTTTTTAAAAGAATCTAAAGTCTCTTTAATTTTAGCGATGCTCTCTTGATAGGTTGGAACCACAACAACGTGTCCCATCTTTGAAAAATTTGGCAAAACTTCTACTCTTGCCATAAAATCCGTCTTTTCTGTTTTCTTTATCTTCCGTGAGGCAACGAATGCACATATTGCTAAATTAGCAGATTTGTAAAGCCAGTACATGTTGAAAAAGATAATGAAGTAAGCGAGAAACGTTGGGAAAAAAATCGCTCCCCAAAATGGCATGCTAATTAAAAAAATTGCAAAAAGAGGCGGAAGTATTTCAAGAAGCCTCAATGATTTTCTTGGGTATCTTGTGAAAATTTTTGTTGCAAGCGTATGCATGTTAAATTTTTATTCCAAACAATTTTTCAAAATTCTTGTATATTTGGCCTTGAAAACTCTCAAACGTTGTATCTTTTAGTTGTGCGAGAAATTCACCTACAATTATAACATTTTTAGGCTCGTTGCGGGTTCCTCTCAGAGGAACAGGAGATAGAAAAGGTGAGTCTGTCTCGGTTAAAATTCTATCTAGTGGTACTTCCTTTGCAAGGTCAGGTAACGCAACTGTCTCACCAGGCGCAATGCCCTTATAAGTTACATTCCCATCAAAACCTATATAAAAACCTAAATCGAGTGCTTCTTTTAAAACCTCGAGCGTCCCTGCAAAACAATGGAACATACCTGGAGGTCTTTGAAAATTATTTCGATACTCTTTTAATACTCTGACTACGTCCTCCCCAGCCAAACGGTTGTGGATTTGCAGGGGTAATTTGAGTTTAATTGACAACTCTATCTGTTTTCTAAATGTTTCCTCCTGGATTTTTTTGTCTACCACGCCGTTTGATTTGTATGTGTGATAATCAAGACCAATTTCTCCGATTCCTATTACTTTTTGGTCTAGCGCGATTTTTGAAAGCTTATCAAACCAATCATTCTGTAACTCCCCTTCGAATTCGCGATCTGCCTTATCCGCATGATGCGGATGCACACCGACAATTGCGTACATATTATCGAATTCATTTGCGAATTCTATTGCCCTGCGACTTGAAGGAATGCTGGTGCCCGTATTAACAATTATCTTGACTCCTGATTCGAATGCCCGTTTTGCAACCTCCTCAAAATCCTCATCAAATGCGTGCAAATTAAGATGACAATGAACATCAATCATATTCAGTATCCAGTATAGAGTATCGGGTATCGAGTATAAAGAAGTAGTATAATTAAAAAAATGATTTTATATCAGTTGGCTGATATTTTTGGATTTATTGCTGCAGGGCTTGGGGTTATAACTTTCTTGCCGCAAGCGATCAACATATATAAAACAAAAAATACCAAAAGTATTTCACTTCAAACCTTTATTATCTTGAGTATTCAGTGCTTATTTTGGCTAGTCTACGCATTTTTTCCCGTTAAAGTTCCTGTTATAATCGTAAACTGTGCAGTGCTATTCCTAAGCACATATATTGTTATAATGAAGCTAAAATACAAATAATGATTCTAATTCTGGTGAGTTTTGAAAATGATAAAGATGCGGACAAGACCGCTAATTATTTGATCGAACACAAACTTGCAGCTTGTGTTGAACTATATCCTGTCAAAAATTATTACATGTGGAAAAATGAAAAAGTTGCGGCTGAAGAAATAACGGGAATTATAAAAACGGATGATGGGTATTTTGAAAAGGTTGAAAACGCATTGAAACAAATATTGCCTTACGAAACACCGCAGATAATTGAGATTAAGGCCGGAAACGTTAACAAACCATACTTAGAGTGGTTAAAAGATTCATTGAAGTAAGGGGGTCAGAAATTAAGAATTCCGTGGGTGTTTAGTAATCCATTCCGCCCATACCGCCCATTCCAGGCATACCGCCACCACCAGGAGCTGAGGATTTTTCTTCCGGAATATCTGTTACTAATGCCTCTGTTGTCAAAACCATGGTTGCAACGCTTGTTGCATTTTGTACTGCAGAACGAGTTACCTTTGCAGGATCAATTATTCCTGCGTCAAGCATGCTTCCATACTCCATTGTCATAACATTAAACCCATAATCGACTGATTTGTTTGCTTCAATCTTTGATAAAACTACGCCTGGATCTTCTCCGGCATTTTTGATTATCCAACGCACCGGTTCTGAAAGTGCTTGATATAAAATTTCTATACCTATTTTTTGATCCGCAACTTTAGTAGTAGCAACCAGCTTCTCAAGAGCGGTTCTTGTACGAAGAAGTGTGACTCCACCTCCTGCAACAACGCCTTCTTCAAGCGCCGCTTTAGTTGCAGCAACCGCGTCAATCACGCGCTCCTTCTTCTCCTTCATTTCAATCTCTGTTGCTGCTCCAACATTAATAACAGCAGCTCCACCAGAAAGTTTAGCTAGACGTTCTTGAAGTTTTTCTTTATCAAATTCAGAGGTTGAGCGATCCATCTCTTTTTTGATCATTGAAATTCGCTCTGTTACTTTGGTTTTTATCCCTTTTCCACCGATAATTTGTGTATTTTCATTTGTTGATTTTACTTTCTCGGCCCGTCCGCAATCTTCTATAGTTACCGAGTCCAATTTTCTTCCTGTGTCTTCAGAAATAACTGTTCCGCCTGTTAAAGCTGCTATATCTTCAAGCATTGCTTTCCTACGATCACCAAATCCCGGTGCTTTAACAGCAAGAACGTTTACAGTTCCTTTCAATTTGTTTATGACAAGTGTTGCAAGCGCTTCTCCTTCAATATCATCAGCAATTATTACTAAGTTTCTAGATACCTTTACAAAATTTTCAAGGAACGGCACAAGCTCTTGGATAGAAGCTATTTTCTTATCAGTGATTATGATATATGCATCATCAATCTCCGCTTCCATTCGATCTGAGTTTGTAACAAAGTAAGCTGATGCGTACCCTTTATCAAATTCCATTCCTTCTTTGTAGTCAATTGAAAACTCGAGTCCACGACCTTCTTCAACTGTAACAATTCCATCTTTTCCAACTTTTGTCAAAGCTTCTGCAATTAAAGAACCAATATTTGCGTCTTGTGCTGAAATTGTTGCTACTTTTGCTACATCTCCTTCAGTTACTTTTTTTGACATTTTCTTAATTTCCGAGAGTACCTCTGAAACTGCTTTTTCAAGTCCAATTCTTAAAATCATTGGATTTGAACCAGCAGATACTGCCTTAAAACCTGCGGTTACAATTTGTTGCGCAAGGAGAGTTGCAGTGGTTGTACCGTCACCCGCAACATCATTTGTTTTTGATGCTGCTTCCTTAACTAACTGTGCGCCCATGTTCTCAAACGGGTCTGCAAGTTCTATTTCTTTTGCAACAGTTACTCCGTCGTGAACAACATTTGGTGCGCCCCATTTTTTATCAAGCGCAACGTTTCGGCCTTTTGGACCAAGTGTTGTGACAACTGCGTTTGCAAGCTTGTCAATTCCGTCTTTTAATTTTGTGCGGGCTTCTGCCCCATATAAAATTTGTTTTGCCATTTTTAGAAAATCTTTCCGAACTTTAGTGAGGATTAGATTTTCTTACTTCAGGCAACAAAGTCTGCCTGAAGTAACCTCTTATTCCTCTATCCGACAACGGCGAGTATATCCTTTTCTTCAACTATTGTCCATTCTTCATTTCCTACCTTCACTTCATTTCCGCCCCACTTTTTATACATAACCTTTTACCAACACGGACAGACATTTTGTGTATATCTCCTTTTGGGGTAACTTCTCCATCCCCAACCGCCATAACTTCTCCAACTTGTGGTTTTTCTTTTGCAGTTTCTGGTAAATAAATTCCGCCCGCGGTTTTTTCCTCGGCTTCAAGAGGTTTTATTAAAACGTTGTTAAATAACGGCTTAATGTTCGTGCTCAGAGAATTTGCTTTTGTCATGTTGTCGATAAGTATTCTAAGGAAAACGCTCAATTTTGTCAAGACCCACGCGTCTCTGCTAATTTTTTCTATTTGACTTAGGATGCAAAATTGGCTACGCTATTACAAACGCAAGAATATTGCGTTTTAATCTTATTGCAAAGCCGTGAAAATATTATCAAATAAGTTTTTTATCATCGGCAATTTGATTCTTCTTTTGATTGCAATTCCCGTAACCTTATATTTTGTTAAAAAGCAGGAAGAAGTAAGAAGCCGCGCAACCAGCGCAACCAAATTATACTTCACCCCCTCAAGCATCAACACTCAATCAAGCTGTCAAAGTTTTAACGTTGATGTAATGGTGGATCCAGGCACCAACCTTGTATCGATAGTGAACTTGTATGTCACATACGATCCAACCGTTCTGTCAGTCTCTCAAATTACACCTTCTGATGTGTTTAAAACTGTCCAACGCGCGGCTAGCATTTCATCCGGTAAAGCGGATATTGAGATAGATGCAGTTGCAGGTGACATAACCAAGGCTGTATCAAGTGTTACAAAGGTAGTCACAATTACTTTTGTCCCCAAGGGTACAGGAAACGCACAAATAGCTTTTGATGGTACTAAAACCCAAGTTTATTCGGTTGCGCCAACGGATGCACCTACAGAAAATGTCTTGATAATCGGCTCACTTGCTCCGGCAAACGTAACGGTTAGTTCAGATGCATGTCTTAACGGCCCAACATCCGCTGTTGTATCTCCAACTGGTACTTTAAACGCGTCAGTTATTACACCAACAGGGACATCCACTTCCACAACGAGCTCCACCAACCAAACACCTATTTGTACAGCGCTGCTTGTTAATCCTTCAACCACTGGAGCTGCTCCATTCTCAGTCCTTTTTACTGGACAGGGTAATGATCCTGATACCGGAGGTCTTATTAATAAAGCTACTTTCACATTCGGAGACGGACAAACTCAAGATGCAACGTTAGGCTTAAACCTTCAAACCGTAAATACTCAGATGAGCCATACGTATAATACTGCTGGAACCTACACAGCAAGCGTTGCATTTACGGATAACCAGGGTGGAATAAGTCAAGCAAATTCCACGTGTACTCAAGCAATAACGGTTACGGCATCAAGTTCTGCAACTCTCAGTCCAACCGCAACAATAGCGCCTACTGCAACTCCAACGCTCGTTGAAAAACCAACCGTAACTCCAACGCTCGTTGAAAAACCGACGATAGCTGCTACGGGAAGCATTGCACAAACAATGGGTACACTGGGAGTTATTGTAATGTCAATTGTTGGAGGTTTCTTCTTGTTAACTTTATAGTCAAATCGAATTTTAATAATCTATGATCAGGCTTTCAATACTGCTAGGAATGCTTCTTTGGGAACGTTGACAGAACCAATTGTTTTCATTTTCTTTTTTCCTTTTTTCTGAGCTTCTAGCAATTTATCTTTACGCGTTCTATCTCCACCTGACATTTTTGCCAAAACATTCTTTGCATAAGGCATAATACGCTCGCTAGCTATAATTTTCCCACCCACTTGCGCTCTTACAAATACCTCAAACTGATGTCTTGGGATTTCTAGAGCCAGTGCTTTTGTCATACGCCTGGAAAATTCGTCAACTTCAGTCTTATGGACTACAAACGAAAGCTCCGGCACTATATCATTGTTGACAGAAATATCTACACGCTCGAGTTTTGACGGACGGAATTCCGCTATTTCATAATCAAATGATGCGTAACCTGAGGATATGCTTTTCAGCTTGTCATAGAAATCATAAATGATGTTAGCAAGCGGCATCTCAAATTCAATTTTTGCTTGGATTCCAAAATATATAATGTTATTGCTTGCGCCGCGCTTTTTATGAATCATCTCAAGAATTGACCCAAGATATTCAACCGGAGTGTAAATTTCTCCTACTACAATCGGCTCTTCAACTTCATGCGCCGCGTTGTCTAAATCTTTTGGGTTGGTAATACTTTTCCCATCAACTATGTATTCTATGGATGGTGGGGCTGCAAAAACTTCAACACCTTCCTCGCGTTCTATGCGCTCAATTAAAATCTGAGCATGAAGAAGTCCCAAGAATCCACAACGGAATCCGGGACCAAAAATGCTCGATTGCTCAGGAGCAATAGCAAGGGCCGCGTCATTTAATTTTAAGCGATACAAGGCTTTTCTCAAATTCTGGAAATCTGATACTGACGTTGGATAGAGTGAAAGGTAAACAAACGGTTTTTGGTCAATATATCGCCCGAGCGACAAACCTTCTCCTTTTGCATTGAGAATTGTATCCCCGACTTTTGCTTGGGTGATATCTTTTATATTTGTAATAATAAATCCAACCTCTCCATTTGTAAGTTCGTTAGAATATGAATAAGAAGGCTTCATAAAACCAACTTCATTTACCAAAACCTTTGAGCCATCTGATGCAAAGGTCAAAGTATCTCCTTTTGAAATTTTTCCGTTCTTCATTCTCACATAAATCACAATTCCGCGATGCTCATCATATATAGAATCGAATATTAGTGCCTGTGTTGTTGCGTCTGCCACACCGTCTGGCACAGGAACAAGTTCTACAACTTTTTCGATTAACTCAGTGACTCCAATACCTGTTTTTGCTGAAATCCTAAGGATTGAACTTCTATCAAAACCAAATGTCTCTTCCATTTCCTTTTCGCACCTATCAATATTTGCGGTTGGCAAATCTACTTTATTTATTACGGGAATTATTTTTAGGCCGAGTTTTTTTGCGAAGTTATAATTTGCAACAGTTTGTGCTTGGACTCCTTTTGTTGCATCAACAAGTAAAATTGCGCCATCACATGCATAAAGAGTCCTCACTACCTCATAGGAGAAATCAACGTGACCTGGGGTATCAATAAGATTTAATACAAAATCCGTATCCCCAATTTTGTATTCCATCCGCACTGGCGCGAGTTTAATTGTGATTCCGTGTTCTCGGGAAATGTCAGAGCTATCTAAAAATTGCTCTTTAAGTTCTTCTTTTCTAATAGTTCCCGTTATCTCAAGTAACCTATCAGCAAGCGTTGATTTA
>Ga0105240_10013775_pt1 | contig 11080 bp, 12 predicted proteins | sample KBSC54metaG_FD_80426 | JGI IMG/M metagenome (GOLD analysis project Ga0105240, IMG submission 80426) | Corn rhizosphere microbial communities from Kellogg Biological Station, Michigan, USA - KBS C5-4 metaG | ecosystem: Host-associated > Plants > Roots > Rhizosphere > Soil | place: Michigan, USA...
TCTCGACCGATCAGGGCAAGACCTGGGAAACCAACTGGGTGATGCGCTACACGCGCGCCTGAGCTCCGGGACGCTGGCCGGCCCGCAGCTCAGCCGGCCGGCGGCTTGCTAAAGATTTTGATAGCCCGGCCTTCCCCCTCTCGGGCCTACTGCTCGTGCCTCCTCCACACGAGCACAACCCTATGCAACGCACAGCTGCCATGCGGCTGCAGGCGCTGGCCTGCCTCGCCCTGAGCCTTGATTTCGGCGCTTCCGTCCAGGCCTCGGACCACCTCGATACGCCCTCGGTGATCGGCGATCCGCGCGCCGATATCGGCGATCTGTATGCGTGGACCGCGCCCGACGGCAAGCATCTGAACCTGGTGATGGACATCGTCGGGCATACCTTCTCGGACAAGCTCGACTATGTGTTCCATATCGACAGCGGCAGGCGCTTCGGCCACACCGGCGCCAGCACCATCATCCGTTGCCGCTTCCGCTCGGGCACCGACGTCACCTGCAGCGCGGGCGAAGCCGACCAGGCGCATGGCAACCCAAGCGAGCTCAAAGGATTGCTCAGCGAACATGGCAACTTCCGCGTGTTCGCCGGTCCGCGCGACGATCCGTTCTTCAACAACGTCAAGGGCACCCGCGCAGCCTATGACAAGGCGCGCGCCGCGCTCGATGCCGGCGCCAAGGTGGACGCCGCCGGCTGCCCGGCCTTCGACAACTCCACCGTGCACGCCATCGCCGACGAATGGCGCCACACGCAGGGCGGCCCGGCGAAGAACCTGCTCGCCGGCTGGACCACCTCGGCCATCGTCGTGTCCATCGACCTGAAGCTGGTGAACAAGGGCGGCCCGCTGCTCGCGGTATGGGGCGTGACGCAAAGCCCGGCGCGGCAGATCGACCGTGCCGCGCGCCCGCTCACCGGCAATGCGCTGCTCGGCACGCTGGCTCCGGAGGAGATCAGCGATGCGTTCAAGGAGACCTACAACATGTCCACGCCGGCGGACGGAGGCAAGTTCGTCGACGAGATCGCCAGCAATCTTGGCCTGTATGACGGCTTCGACGGCAAGTGCGGCAATCAATGGCTGGCCGATGCCAAGGCTGCGCCGACCCAGCGCTATCACGCACTCGCCTCGCTGCTTGCGGACGATCGCCTGTGGGTGAACAGCGCTTCCGCCGTCTGCACGCAGTTCTTCGCGGTGGAGCGTGCGGCGTTAGGTGGCGATCGTGCGCTGGCCAAGGATTGCGGCGGCCGCACGCCGACCTACAGCGCTTCGAACATCTATCGCTCGATGCTGGTCGACGGCACCACCGACAGCGTCAGCGACGGTCTGAGCCGCGATGAGCGCGAGCATTCGGACAGCGTGTTCCCGTTCCTCGCCGCACCGGATGCGCAGGCCGCCACGGCTGGGGCTTATCAGTGAACTCGCCGCGCGACATGGCCACATCTGGCGTGCTCATCGCTGCCTGCGCGCTTTCGCTCCCCGCGTATGCGCACACGGGCACGGGCCTGGCCGGCGGCTTTCTCGCCGGCTTCGCCCATCCGCTGTCCGGTGCGGACCATCTGCTGGCGATGGTATCGGTGGGCCTGTGGGGTGCGTTTCTCGGCCGCCCGTTGATCCATGTGCTGCCGGTGGTGTTCCCCGCAATGATGGTCGGCGGCGCGATGCTCGGCATGTTTGGCGCATCGCTACCGCCCGTAGAAACGGGGATCGCGCTGTCGGTGCTGGTGCTGGGTGCGTGCATCGCGCTGGCCTGGCGCGCACCGGCGTGGGCGGCGGTCGCGGTGGTAGCTCTGTTCGCGCTGTTCCATGGCTATGCGCATGGCCGGGAATTGCCGGCGGCGGTGGATCCGGTGGGCTACAGCAGTGGCTTCGTGCTGGCGACGGGCTTGCTGCATGCGGCGGGGATTGCATTGGGCATGCTGTGCGCGCGGCCGGTTGGCATGGCGATCGCACGCGGCCTTGGCGCCTCGATCGGTGCTGCGGGCTTGTGGTTTCTGCTGAAGGCCATGTCGTGAGAGGGGGCGTGCCTGCCGCCATGCTGCTGTGCGCCGCGTTTGGCGTGGCGCTGGCGTTCGTGCCATGGCGATCGTGGTCGAGCTGCATGGCGCTGCTGATGCTGGCGGCGATCTGCGGTTACGTACTGAAACCTGCGCATGCCTCGGCCGACCTGGTGTTTCTGTGCGGCTGGCTCAGCGTGATCGCCTGCGCCGCCACCGTGTATCTGCCACGCGGACTGTCGCCGCGCCTGGCCCTGCTGCTGGCCGTCGATGCCGGGCTGTGGAGCGGCGCGATGATCGCCGTCGAGGGCCGCCCGCTCGATCTTCCCGCGGCCTGGCTGTGCATGCTGGCATTGCTGCCCGCCTCGCTCGCGGTGCATTGGCGCGTACCGATCGCCGCCAAGGTGATGTCGAGCTGGCTGATCGCGATCGCGGTGCTGGCCGCCGCCCTGCCCTATCTGCCCGTGACGCCGGGCTATCTGCCGGATCATCTCCAATGAGCATGCGCACCTTCATCAGTAGCGTCGTACTTGCGCTGGCGGCATTGCCGGCGGTTGCGCACGACTTCTGGCTGCAACCGTCGCCCTACTGGTTTGCGCCGCATGCCAGCGTGCCCCTCACCTTGCAGGTGGGCCATGGCCCCTATCGGCAACGCTCGCCGATTCCCGCACGGCGGATCATGCGATTCGAGGCCATCGATCCACAGGGAATCGCCACCGATCTGCGCAACCGCCTGCGCGTCGGCGCCGCCGATGCGGATGCCGACGTGCAGTTGGCAACACCCGGCACCCACGTGCTGCTGCTGGAAACCGACAGCGCTGCGATGACCTCCCTGCCGGCGATCCGCTTCAACGACTATCTGCACGCGGAAGGACTCACGCCAGCCATCGCCGAGCGCGAACGAACCGGCCGCATGGATCGTGATGGCACCGAACGCTATGGCCGCCACGCCAAAGCACTGGTGCAGGTGGGCACGCCCGGCGCCGATGCGGCAGCCGTCACGCGGCCGCTCGGCCTGGCGCTGGAAATCGTGCCCGAGCGCAATCCTTACACCCTGCCGCATGCGGACCAACTGCCCATCCACGTGCTCTATCTGGGCAAGCCGTTGTCCGGCGCCCTGGTCAAGCTGACCCGCCTGGAGCACGACGAGAGCCCCGTCGAAACCCACCGCACCGATGCCGCCGGCCGCGCGGTCTTCACCGTACCGGCGCATGGCAGCTGGCTGCTCAACGTGATCTGGACCCGCCCGCTGCCATCCAGCGACGAGGTGGATTTCGAGACAGCGTTCGCCAGCCTCGCCTTCGGCTATCCCTGAACCCCTTCCGCAACCCCAATCCGGCTATCCTCCGCCGCATGCCCACCTTCCACGTCGACCGCTGGCTGAGCACCGACACCGTGGCGCTGCGCAACGTGCGCTGCGATGGCGCGTGCCGGCACCGCAGCGCGGAAGAGTGCGCTTCATCGACCAACCTGGTGTTCCCCTATCGCGGCGTCTACGTGCGCCATGTCGGCAGCGACCAGTCGGTCGCCGATGCCAACCACATGTTGTTCTTCAACGCGGGCGAGGGATATCAGGTCAGCCATCCGGTGAATGGCGGCGATGCCTGCCTCTCGGTGGAACTGCCCGATGCCATGCTGGAAGAAATCGCGCCACGCGCACTGCTGCGCCAGGGCAGCGACAAGGTCGGCTTCAACCGCCAGGCGCAACCGATCGATCCGCGCGCGCAGGCCCTGGTCGCCCTGCTGCGCCACAACCTCGAAGGCGACAGCATCGAACCGCTGGAAGCCGAGGCGTTGCTGCTGACCCTGATCGGCCGCAGCCTCGGCCCGCGCAGTGCGCGCGAACCGGCTGCCACGCATGCACGGCGGCGCCTGGCCGACCGGGTGAAAGTGCTGCTCGCCAGCGACTTGTCGCGGCGCTGGACGCTGGCCGATATCGGCAGCGAGATCGGCTGCTCGCCGGTCTATCTGACCCAGGTGTTCCGCCAGGTGGAAGGCGTGCCGCTGTACCGCTACCACCTGCATCTGCGCCTGGCGCGCGCGCTGGATCTGGTGCCGCGCAGCGAGGATCTGTCCGCGCTCGCCGCAGATCTTGGCTTCTCCAGCCACAGCCATTTCGCCAACGCATTCCGCCAGGCCTACGGCCGCTCACCGAGCGCGTTCAAGCAGTCGACCTGAGCACGCCCGCAACGAAAAGGGCCGCCCATCGGAGCGGCCCGGTTTCAACATTTGCAGCGACTGCGTTCAGCGGCTCGCACCAGCCGAAGCATGCGCTTCACGCAGCTTCTCCGCGCACTCCTCGCAGCACACCTCGACCGTCTTCCCGCCGATTTTCACCTGGATCGCATTGGCATCCAGTTCGCAGTCGCAGGCGGCACAGGTTTTCTCAGACATGGCTTTGGCTCGTTGATGGCACCCGACGTCCGGGTGTGTTCATTGGGCCATTCGAGTGGGCCTGACGCTGTCAGATTATTTAGCGATCGCGCGCCTTGCCGCTCTTGCGCTTGGACGCCTTGATCCGATCCATCAGCTGCTGCTGATAGGCGCCCATCAGCGCCGGCAGCAAGCCGGGAAAGCGTCCATTGATCTCCGCACACCGCGTGGTGTTGCGCATCTCCACGCCGATCCGCTCGCTGCGGATCAGGCCGGCTTCGCGCAGGGCGCGGAAATGCTGGGAAAGCGTGGACTTGGGAATCTCGCGATCCTGCATCTGCAGGAACGCCGAGCAGCTGGTGCCGTGCTCGGATGCGGCCAGCCCGGCATAGATGGCCACCCGCACCGGGTCGGCCAGCGCGTGGAGGATGCCTTCCACGCTGACGTCTTCGATCGAGGGATGAACTAGCGGTCTCATGGCGGCCATCTTAGCAGCCCTTGACTTGCAGTTCGTCAGTTCATATGTTGCGAACTATTGAATTACTGAACCGGGCAGTTCGCCCTTCCATCACCTGACAGGAAACCCGTCATGAGCAAGCTCAAAGGCAAAGTCGCGCTGGTCACCGGCGCCTCCAAGGGCATCGGCGCCGGCATCGCCAAGGCGCTGGCCGCCGAAGGCGCCGCCGTCGTCGTCAACTACGCATCCAGCAAGGCCGGTGCGGACGCCGTGGTCGAGGCGATCACCAAGGCCGGCGGCAAGGCCGTCGCGGTCAAGGGCGACGTGGCCCAGGCCGCCGATGCGCAGGCCATCGCCGATGCCGCGGTCAAGGAATTCGGCCGCCTCGACATCCTGGTGAACAACTCCGGCGTGTATGAGTTCGCGCCGCTGGAGCAGATCACCGAGGAGCATTTCCACAAGCAGTTCAACGTCAACGTGCTGGGCCTGCTGCTGACCACCCAGGCCGCCGTCAAGCACATGAATGACGGCGGCAGCATCATCAATATCGGCTCGCTGGTCAGCCGCATCGTGCCGCCGGGCGGCTCGGTCTACACCGCCACCAAGGGCGCCGTCGACGCCATCACCGGCGTGCTCTCGCGTGAGCTCGGCCCGCGCCAGATCCGCGTCAATGCGCTCAATCCCGGCATGGTGGAAACCGAAGGCACCCACGCCGCCGGCTTTATCGGCTCGGACTTCCATCAGGGCGCCATCGCGCAGACGCCGCTGGGCCGCATCGGCCAGCCGCAGGACATCGCCGACATCGCGGTGTTCCTGGCTTCCGATGACTCGTACTGGTTGACCGGCGAGAAGCTGTACGCGGCGGGTGGCGCGCGCTGAGCGACCAGCCGGATGTTTTCCAGACCGAAAACCTTCTCCCGCGAGGGAGAAGGTTCTGGAATCGCAAAGTGGTCACCATAATCATTTGATAGTGGCTATTTCAGCAAACCAATAGCCGGCGTAGCTTGCGTCCACCTCATCCGCTTCGAAGGTGCGCCATGCAAGTACCGCTGCGTCTCCTGCTCTGCACCGCCATCGCCCTGGGCCTCGCGCCGGCAGCCGTCTCGGCGGATACGCCAACCGCTCCCGCTACTTCGGCACGCCCCGATGGCAGTCACGACTTCGACTTCAACATCGGCACCTGGCACACGCATATCCGCACGCTGAAGCAACCGCTGTCGGGCCAGACCGAGTGGAACGAAATGCGCGGCACCGTCACGGTGAATCCGATCTGGAACGGCAAGGCCCAGGTCGAGGAAATCGAAGCCGATGGCGCCGCCGGCCGCTTCGAGGGCATGACGGTATTTCTCTACGATCCGGCGGCGCATCAATGGCGCCAGTACTTCAGCGACAGCGACGACGGCAGCATGGAAACCCCATCCGTCGGCCACTTCGAACACGGCCGCGGCGAGTTCTACAGCCAGGAGTTGTACAAGGGCCGCGCCGTGCTGGTGCGCGGCATCTGGACCGTCACCTCGGCGGATACGCACAGCTACGAGCAGGATTACTCGGACGACGGCGGCAAGACCTGGGAGGCGAACTTTATCGCCGACCTCACCCGCTACAAGCCCGGCGAAACGCCCACCGCGATGAAGCCGGTCGGCAACGAACCCGGCCAGCACGATTTCGATTGGCAGTTCGGCAACTGGGATATCCAGATGTCGCGCATGGAGCATCCGCTGTCAGGTAAGCCAAGCTGGACGCCGCTCGATGGCACGGTGCGCGTGCGCAAGCTGTGGAATGGGCGCGCCAACCTCGCCGAGATCGACACCAAGGGCCCATCCGGCCATCTGGAATTCCTGTCGCTGCGCCTGTTCAACCCCACCGCGCATCAGTGGAGCCTGAATTTCGTCAGCAGCAACAGCGGAGTGTTCGCCAACCCCATGATCGGCGGCTTCGCCGATGGGCGCGGCGATTTCTACGATCAGGAGCCGTACAACGGCAAGGCGATCCTGGCGCGCTTCTCGTTTATCAATCTGGCGAAGGAAGGCAATGGTGACGAGCAGGCGTTTTCGGCAGATGGCGGGAAGACCTGGGAGGTCAACTGGATCAACAAGTCCAGGCGGGCCGTGGCAGCACGCTAAGCAAGTTCAGGTGCCGCAGCGGCAGCAGCTGCAGTTCGCGCGAGCAAGCCACGCACCTGCGCCGCGATCATCGCCTCGCTCAGCGGCAAGGACTCAACGTTCGATCGCTCTGCATACCGGCGGCACTTGTCCAGCCACTGCAGGCAACGCTGCTCATCACCGGCCAGCGCCGCCTGCAAGGCCTGGCAACGCGGCCGGAAATACGGCATGTACCAGGCTATGTTCGGCGGGAGCAGTTCACCGTCGAGCGCGGTGGCATCGCGCGACAGCATGGCACGGCTGAAGGCGGCTTCCGCGCGCAGTATCGTCAGGAAATTCCTCCAAGGCGCCAGCGACGCCGGATCCAGCTCGCCCAACAATTCATCCGTGATCTCCTGCGCCGCTGCCGCCTGCGCCCACTCGCCACGGTTCTGCTGGCCTTTCACTCGATACCACAGCGCGGAAAGCCGCCCCAGCGGCCCGGCTTCTTCGAGCTCCGCCAGATCGCGCTCAGGCAGCCGCTCGGCCGTGCATCCGGCCATGCTCGCACCCACCAGGCGCGCGGAAACGTCTTCCACATAGTTGGCACCCGCTCGCCACAGGTACCACAACTGCAAGCCGTCATTGGGCAGTATCCCCATGCGTGGCACCAGGTTGCCCAATCCCATGGGTGCATTGATCGCCGCGAACATCAGGCAAAGCCAGCCGAACGCATACGGACGCGCCAGCACGCCGATGCCGCACAGGCAAGCGGCCACGATCAGGTTGGCAGCCGGCCCGCCAACAAACATCAGCGCCCTTGCTCGACGCGCCGGCCGATCCGGATGCGGATACGCCACAACGTAACCACTCACCTTGGTCTTCCTGGGCAGCGACTTCCAGCGCCAGCGAAAACCCCGGCGCAACGGCACGAACTCGAAGGTCCCGATCTGCACCACGCCCACCCGCATGCCGCCGAGACGGGCACCCACGCAATGCCCCAGTTCATGCACGATAACGGCCGGGAAATGGAGTACCAGCCACAGGCTCATGACCAAGCCGAAACCGCTGTCGCCAAGCCATGCCAGACCGCAGGCGATGCTGAGCAAGCCGCCCGCGAACATCAGCGCGATTTGCACCAGACGCGCAAACAAGCTTCCCGACTCGATCAACCAACGCGCCGCGCGCCCCCGGCCATCCATGCATGCCCCCTTCCACTGGAACGCCGCAGCTTATCCCAAGTCCGCCGACGCCCTCAGTGCAGGCTCGCCCCCTGCTTCACCAGCAGACGGCTCCTGAGCGTCGCCAGCTCGCTGCGCCGCAGGCCTTCACGCAACTCGCTGGGCGTAGCACCCAGCGCCTGCCGGAACGCATCGGTCATATGGCTATGGCTGCTGAAGCCCACATCGCAGGCCAGCGCCGCCAGATCCTCCTCGCCGCTGGCCAGACGATCCAGCGCCGTACCCAGCCGGTGATGCAGGCGGAACTGACGCAGGGACTGCCCGGTACCCTGACGGAAGATCCGGCACAGATGAAACGGCGAGCAGCCCACGATCCGCGACAGCTCGTCGACGCCGAGATTCTCGCCAGGATTGGCGACGATCGCCTCCTGCGCGCGACGCACCTGGCGAGCGGTGCCGCTGTTGGAAGTGGAGCGCGGTTCGCCCCGCCCCATCAGGCCATCGAGCACGGCCAGCATGGCTTCTTCGGCTTCCAGCAGATCCGGGCCGCGCCGCATGCCCAGCAGCAGTTCGACATGGGCCTGCTGCAGATGCAGATCGTGCTGCACATCCAGGCAGGCCGGAACATGGGTGCCTTCCAGTCCCAGCGCATCCAGCCATGCATCGTCCAGCCACACATCAGTGCAGCAGGCGCAACCGCGATGGTCCGGATGCGATACGCGGTACTCCACGTCACGTCCCAGGAACACCGCCTGCCCCGGCCGCGCCAGGCAACTGCGGTTGCCCACCTGGATCGAGAACGCGCCGCGCCGGGTAAACAGAAAGCGCCCCGGCTCGCCCTCGCCGTGGCCGCAATTGATCCGCGGATAACTGCAATCCTGAGTCATCACCTTGAAGTGCGATGAGTTCAGCACCGTCTGTACGATGGACATTCGCCTTGGCCCCCGCCGGCATCCGGGGCCGATCATACGCCCACCGGGGCGTGACAAACGGGGCGGCGAACGAAAGCACGTTTCTGGAAGCGCAACCCCACGCTGCGCGGCAGACTGCACGGTTGCGCCACGTCAACCGTGCAGACGCAACCGGGCAGGTTTCTGGAAGCGCTCCCCGGCATGCACGCCCAAGCTGGGCAGGCGGAGGCCCGCCGTCCCCACTCCACGCTTCCGCACCTGCACACCCACAAGGAGAGCGTTATGTACAAGACGTTCTGCGGTCTGCTGTTCGCCTGTGCCACGCTGACCGCCGCACAGGCAGCGGAACCACCGGGCAACGACCTGCTCGGCTTCGGTCCCAATCCCCTGCTGTATCCCAAGGATGCGCGTCCATTCGGCAAGAGCATCTATGGCTGGGCCGATCGCTCCTTGCAGTGGCTGTATGCGCAGCCCTCGGCCAGCAACCCGCTGTTCGACAACACCGGTGCCTTCTGCGCCGGCGGCCAGGATGGTCCGGTGTGGAATCTCGCGCCCGCCGCCATGCCGATGATGATGATGGGCGACGTGGCGCGCTCCTGCACCGTGCCGCAGAGCAAGGCGCTGCTGCTGATGATCGGTTTCGTCAGCGACACCTATCCGTGTCCCGATCCGAACTTCGGGCCGAAGCCGGGCCAATCGCTGTACGACTTCCTCGTCGCCGATGCGAAGACCTATCCGATGATGGGCAATATGCAGGTCTCGCTCGATGGCCGGCCGGTGCGCGACGTCGACCATTACCTGTACACCTCGGAGAACCTGTTCTCGCTCAAGGGCGATCCCAGCCTGCAGGCCACGCTCGATCCGTGCATCACCACCACCTGGCAGCCGGCGATCAACTACGGCTACTACCTGATGTTCCGTCCGCTGCGGCCGGGGCAGCACACGCTGGTAAGCAAGATGACGGATATGAAAGGCATGGTCAGGACGCTGACGTATTTTCTGACGGTGCAGTAGCTGCACGAACGCGGCGCGGCGCATCGGCGCCGCGCCAGCGTTCACGCGATCGGCAGGCTGCGCTCCGCCTGGCTCAAGGCATCGTGCAGGCGCCGCACTTCGTCGGCCCGCGCATCCACCGGTCCCTGGCCGTATTCGCGCTCGAAGCGGCAGGCCGCATGGGAGCGGGCGGCACGCTCGTAGTCTTCGATCCAGCGGCGGCGTGCCGGCATATGCTCAGCCGCTACCGGCCACACTCCAGGCCGCGGACGCAGATGTCCCTGGATCCCGATCCGCCACGGCTTGGGACTGACCCGCGCGCGGAAGCAATGCTGCTGCCGGCACATCAGCGCATAAACCGTATCCACACCTAAGGCGTCGAAACACTCCGCCACCGCCGGCTCGTTGGGGTCGAACACCCGATGCATCGCCAACAGACGCAGCCCTGCCGGCGTGCGATAGCAGCGCAGGCGCCAATCGGGATGTCCACGCACGAAATCCTCGACGCGCGTCCTCGCCATCGCCTCCGGCCCACCCATGCGCCGCACCTTGGCACGATGCACGGCTCGCCCGATCCACCAGGACAGCACCAAGGCCACCAGCACCGCCGCGATACCCCAAACCCACGAATGCAGCGACCAGCCGATCGCCACCGCCGCGAGCAGAAATAACCGCAGCAACCAGCGCGAGAGACGCGGATCCCGCGGCGGGAAGTCGAAATCCACATCGGCGAACAACACGTCCGGCGTGTTCAGGCACAGCGCGCCGTAGCTGTTGCGGGTCACCACATCACCGCCCTGCCGCTCGATGACCTCCTCGCGGATCGGCAGGCCCGCGGCGCCGTTGTAGGCCACCTTGGGCTCGCGTCGCAGCAAGGCATCGCCAGCCTTCACCCGTTCCAGCGCCTCCCGCACGCGTTGCTCGGCAAGCTCTTGCGCCGCCTCAAGGCTGTCGTCCGACCAACCGAAACGGCGCACGGTGATCTGCTTGCCGCGCTCGCGATGCTGCAGGCGGGCTTCTGCCCAGTACTGGGGAACGATCATCACTCTTGCCTTCCTTGTCTGCGCGTTGTCACTGGCGACGCACACCTGACA
>Ga0105240_10013777_pt1 | contig 11079 bp, 11 predicted proteins | sample KBSC54metaG_FD_80426 | JGI IMG/M metagenome (GOLD analysis project Ga0105240, IMG submission 80426) | Corn rhizosphere microbial communities from Kellogg Biological Station, Michigan, USA - KBS C5-4 metaG | ecosystem: Host-associated > Plants > Roots > Rhizosphere > Soil | place: Michigan, USA...
AAGTCATTGGTCTCTCCGTTCTGGTACTGAGCGCTATGGCTCATTAGGCGTTTTGCCCGGAGGACCTATAGGCAAGCGCCGTGCCGCGCCCGATTCAGAATCGCTTAAACATCGATTTTGCGCCGACGCGGAAAAATCGTTCCGGCATAAATTTTCCCGGCATTTTCCTGCCCGGCAAATTTTTCCCCTCTCCGGCAAATATTGCCGGGCACGCACGGCAATTATTTCCACTTTGACGAAAAGACGTGGCGCATTTGTTGGAAAAATTTTGGTAAAGGGACATGCTTATCAATATGTTGATGCCCCCAACTGGAGCCGAGACGACCTAGCGCTTGTCGAAGCTTGGTCAGGCCGTTCGAATGGCTGGTCGCCATTCTCACACCCCGCGCATGCGTGAGCATGCTGGCGGGGGAGGTGTCCGTAGCAGCGCTTGCAGCGCATAGGCGCGAGCCGGAGCGCAAAAGTATGATGCGAAAGGGCGGAGGGGGAAAATCCGGCAAGCACAAAAAAAGAGCGGCGCTGGGGCGCCGCTCTTTGCCGTTGCTGCGATGATGTGACCGTCAGCCGTTCTGGAACAGCGACAGGATAGTCTGCGGCGACTGGTTGGCGATCGACAGGGCCTGAACGCCCAGCTGCTGCTTGACCTGCAGCGACTGAAGGCTGGCGCTTTCGTCCGCCATGTTTGCGTCCACCAGGTTTCCCAAGCCCGACGTCAAGGTGTCGGCCAGTTTCTGGGTGAACGATGCCTGGATCGAGAACTTCGCCGCGCCGGCCGACAATTTGGCGAGTGCCGCGTTGACGTTGGTGAGCGAGGTCTGGATGGTGGAGATCAGAGCCGATGCTTTGGCCTGGGTGGAAACGGTGGCTGTGGAAGCGAGCGTCACGATGCTGCCATCGAGGCTCATATTCTGCGCCATGGTGGTGATACGGCGGGCGCCGTCGGCCGAAGCCAGGGCCTGAACCTTGGTGGTCGAGCCGTCGACCAGGTTGAAGTTATTGAAAACCGCGTTCTTGACGATCGTGGTGATCTGATCGCGAAGCGCCGTGAAGTCCGAATTCAAGGCCTGGCGGCTGGCGGTGTCAAGCGAAGGGTCGGCAGCGGACAGCGCCTTCTGCTTCAACTGGATCATCAGGTCCGAAATCGACTGGCCGGCGGACAGCGCGACTTCGATCGCGGACGAGCCGTTGTTCAAGCTGCTGGCGACCGACTGGAAGCCCGCAATCGCGCCGCGCTGGTTCTGGGCAATGGCGTAGATCGCACCATCGTCTTTAGCGGACGCAACCTTCAACCCGGAATTGATGGCATTCTGGGTCCGTGTAAGCTGACCCTGCGTTTCGTTCAAATATTGCAGCGCCGTCATCGCGCCGGTGTTGGTGTTGACGCTAAAGGACATGGGATTTCTCCGTTACTTCGTTCGGTGGGGTGGCGCGCATTCTGCGGTGCCAAGGCATTTGACCTGCCCCCACTTCTGCAACGCCTGTGCCAGAATGGTTCTGCCCGTTTAACTTTTTAACTTACTGATTTTCTTGATATATTTTTCGCAGCTGACCCTGCGATTTAGGCATGTTTTGCCGAAGAGGCAGAACTTGCCGTGCTTTTTTTTCGCCCCGTCCGCCTTCTTCAGGCAAGCCATCGGAAGGCGTTCGGTACGCTGGTGCTACCGAACTCCCCCGTCAGGCCTCTGACCACGGGGGGAAGAAACGCAGAGCAAAGGCGATAAAGCGCTTATTGAAGCATTCCCGGGCCCGCCGCGTGCGCATAGCGCCCTGGTGGGGGTGCCCGCAGCAACCTCTCGAGGTTGCGTACGGCGGAGGGGGGAAACAAAGAAGTAAAATAAAAAAGCCGGCGCGTTACCGCGCCGGCTTTCTCGGGCCCCTGAAATTCAAACTTATCCGACTTTGGCCTGCAAACCCTGCATGATGGTGCGGTTGATCTCGATCAGGGGATCGAGCGGCGCCTTTTCGCGCGTCACCCGGCGCGAATATTTCGACACCCAGAGCGACAAGGAAACGATCTTGGCACGCAGATCCACAGTCAAGGCATTGCGGTCGTCCATGCAATCGGCCGCCAGGCTGCGCCACATGCGCCGGTTCCAGTCGATCGCTTCGACCAGCGGCGCGCCTTGCGCGTTTTTGCTTTTGGCCTCCAGCAGCGCGCCCGTCACCTGACCGAACAGGCGATATTCCGTCGCGCGCGGATCTTCAACTACGCGCTGAACGTTTTGATACGCTTGAAGGGTCATAATTCAGTCGCTCCTGTTCATAGTCGAATAGCTTGCGGCAGGCGATCAGCGCTTTGTAATAGGCGCCCTGGCTCACATCCCGGCTGATTTCCACGCAGGCAGCCAGGATCACGCGGTTCTGGATGGCGCCCATGAATTCGCTCATGCGCAGGGCGAATTCGTCATAGGGTTCTTCGCGACCTTCGCCGTCCAGGTACATCATCATGATGGCCAGATAGACCAGGCGCGCCGGCGTTTTGGCGTCCTTGGGCTGCATGATGTCTTTTTCGCGCAGCACACAGGCTTTGTTCTGGATGACCAGGCTGGTGCGCTTATCGCCATTGGCGAGCACCGCGCCATTGAGCACGAATTTCTCACCGGGCTTCAGCGACAATTTCAGAGGCATGCGGGGGGTCCTTGCCTGTCCAATGAGTGTGACCATATCGCGGCAGGGTTAACAAAAACCTGTCGGTCTGCAGCTTATCGTTCACGTGCGGTTAAACATAAGCGGCTTTGATGGCCGCCGATTTCTCAGCCGGAAAACGCACCCGATGGCCAGCGCCGCAACTCTGAAAAGTATCGATTCGTTAACCGGCGTCGACGCCCGCATGGAAGCGCTGGATCGGCTGGAACGGCTGACCGACGAAGCCGCCGCCGAAATCGCCCGTCACCGATCTAATCTGCTTTTGAAACGCGGCATCAAGGCATGGCGCCGGGGTGAAATCGTGCGCGCCGGCCAATGGGCACTGAAATCCTCCGAGATGGATCCCAGCAATGCCAAGGCCTTTCACGTTCTGGCGATGGCGCTGGAACGGATGGGGCATCTGCATAAAGCGTTGGTGACGTATGAGCGCGCCTTCGAGCTGGATCCCAACGATCCGGAGCTTCTGATCAATCTGGGCCTCACCGCCTGGAATCTGAAGATGACCGAAGGCGCGGCCCGCATGTTCCAGCTCTATGTCGAGGCCTGCCCGCAATCGCCGCTGGGTTACAACAATCTGGGCAGCGTTCAATATGACCTGGGCAGCGCCGAAATGGCGATCGAGACCTTGCGCGCCGCGATCTATCGCATGCCGGAAGAAGCGATCCTGTGGAATTCGCTGGCCACGGTGCTGGCCGAAGAAGGCCGCGCCGAAGAAAGCCTGACCTTCTATAATGAAGCGGTGCGGCTGGAGCCGCGCTTTGCCCGCGGCTATCACAATCTGGGCTATGCCTATCAGCATCTGGGCCAGCTCGAGGAAGCGCTGGAGAATTACGACCGGGCACTGGAGTATGCGGTCGATCCCGGCGAACGGATGGAATCGCGGCACTCCCGCAGCATCTGCCTGATCGGCGCGGGCAAGCTGGAAGAAGGCTTCCGCGAATATGAGATCCGCAACAGCGAGCGTTTCCGGGCCTATTTCCACCACATGATCAAGGCGCCGCGCTGGAACGGCGAGCCGGTGGAAGGGATGAAGCTTCTCCTGGTGGGCGAACAGGGCTTGGGCGATGAATTCATGTTCGCCAATATCCTGCCGGATGTGATCCGCGATCTGGGACCGGACGGCAAATTGCAGATCGCGGTCGATCCGCGTCTGGTCACTCTGTTCCAGCGCAGTTTCCCGCAAGCCGAAGTCGGCACCTATGACGACCGCACCCTGATCGACAAGGACGGCAACAAGGCGCTGCGCCTGATTCCGTTCGCGTCGAACGGCAACGAACCGGATATGTGGGCGCCGATGGGCTCGGCCTTGCCGGTCTATCGCAAGGCGCTTTCGGATTTTCCGCACAAGCCGTTCCTCATCCCCGATCCGCTGCGCGTGGCGGAATTCAAGGCACAACTGTCGAAGCTTCCCGGCAAGAAAGTCGGCGTCTGCTGGCGGTCGATGATGCTGGAAGCCAAACGCGCCAAATACTTCAGCCCGATCGATGGCTGGGCGCCGCTGCTGAAGACCGAAGGTGTCAGCTTCATCAATCTCCAATATGGCGACTGCGCCGAGGAAATTGCCCGCGCCCGCGACATGCATGGCGTCACCATTCACCAGATCGAAGGCCTGGATCTGCGCAACGATATCGACGGAACCGCCGCCCTGTGCGCGGCTCTGGATCTGGTCCTGTCGGCGCCGACCGCTGCCGCCGCCACGGCGGCCAGCGTAGGCGCCAAGGTCTGGTTTCTCGCCGCCGGCCGCACCTGGCCGCAGTTGGGGACCGACGAATATCCCTGGTATGCGGACACGCGGGTGATGACGCCCAAGAACTTCGCCGACTGGGCAGCCCTGATGCCGGATGTCAGCGCCGCGCTTTCGGACTTCGCGCGCTGAGCGGAGCGGTTCCAGGAAAAGTGTATAGCGGTTTTTCGTCCGGAACTGCGACAAAACAAGAAGGTCTAGAGCGTTTTCGCGTTGAAACGCGAAAACGCTCTAGACCTGGAAAGTAAAGGGCCGGCCCCGAGATTTGGGCTTCCAGCCCGCATCAATGGCGCGGCGGATGACATCGGCCAGGCCTTCGCGATCCACGTCGGGGCGTTCGGTCTTGCCGCCGGGCATTTCCTTGAAGGGAAATTCCAGGATCAGTTCGCGGTGCGCCTCGTCCATCCGTTCGACCGACAGGCGCAGGCCCAGATGCTCGCCATGGGGATCCCAGATCTGCTCGCTGCGCAGGCTCCAGCGCAGCGGAAACCCCTCCACTTCCAACGTGCCTTCCAGTTCGCGTTTGCGCCGCTTGGTCATTGTTGCTGTTGCTGCTGCTGGTGATAAAGCCGTTCCGGCATGGAGGGCGTGGCGGTGGATACCATCGGACGCGCCACTTTGAGAAAGTCTTCATGCCGCACCGGCGCCTGGGTGGGCTCGATGGCGACCGCGATGGACAATTCAGTCTCCGCCAGGCCCTTGAAAGTACCCCGGGTGGGCGGGACATCGGCATAATCGCGCCCCACCGCGGCACGCACATGCCGTTCTTCCGCCAGCACATTGTTGGTGGGATCGAACCCGACCCAGCCCAGGCTGGGAAACCAGGCTTCGACCCAGGCATGGGTGGCGTCGGCCTCGGAGCGGTCGCGATTGCCGCGATGATACATATAGCCGGAGACGTAGCGCGCCGGGATGCCCCATTGGCGCGCCACCGCGATCATGACATGGGAAAAATCCTGACAGACGCCCTGACGCCCCCGCAAAGCGACTTCGATAGGCGAATGGACCTGGGTGATACCGGATTCATATTCGAAGGAATCATAGATCGCCCGGTTCAGAGTCTTCATCGCGGTCAAGGGATCGCCGACCGGCTTTTCGATGTCCGCGATCTTCATGAAGGTGAAAAGATCGGCCGAGGGGCGGGAGAATTTGGACGCGCCCAGCATGTCGAAATGATCGTCGCTGAGCCGGGAAGGATCGAGCCCCTTCCATTCTTCGTCACCAAGCCGCTCCGGCGGCGTCGTGAAGCTGGCGAATTCCACCACCGCCTGCACTTCGATGCGCAATTCCTCATGCTCGCGCAGCAGATTGAAGTGATAGACTGCGTTGCCCAGATGATCGGTATAGGCATAGAGCTGGGCGCGGGGATTGGTGGCGATCTGAAAGGAGCGCAAGGTCTGCGGGCCTTCCGAGCGCGGTTGCATCCTGAGTTCCATCACCGATTCACGGACCGGCGAGGTGTAGCGGAAACGCGTCACATGGCGGATGGAATAGAACATCAAAGTCTCTCGCCTTGGCGCAGGCCCGCCTTCCTCGCGTGCGAAGCACTGGCGGGGGAGGTGCCCGCAGCAGCGCTTGCGATGCGAAGGGCGGAGGGGGTCAAAGGACAGTCTCCGCACCATACGTGATGTAGGACGCAAATAGCGTTTCGTGGATTTTCTCGCATTGGCGGGTGACGTCGCTGAGAAATACCGCGATGCCGCCCGACATCAGCTCGTCGATCTGCCCGAAATCCACGCTGGCTTTCAGCCGCCCCGCCAGGCGCTCCACCGCAGCACGACGGGCAGGCGGTGCACCGGGCGCGACCCGCGCCAAAGCTTCTGTCATCTTGTCGATGGAAAAGCGGATGGAGTGGGGAAATTCCGGATCGAACAGCAGAAATTCAGCGATCTTCTGCGGCCGGATCGAAGCGGTATAGAGTTTGGTATAGGGTTCGAAAGCGGTGCAGAATTTCAGCAGCACCAGCCAGTCGAAATATTTCGGCGTCACCCCGCCCTGGCGGAAATGCACATCCAGTACCCGGCCCAGAAGCTGGACTCGCTCGATATATTTTCCCAGTTCCAGAAAATACCAGCCTTCGCCGTGGCTGAGAGTGGAATAGGTCACCCCTTCCAATGCCTGCATCTCGTCCAGCACATCGCGGAATAAAATGGCGGGCGAATGGACCCAGATGGCATCGGCATGCACGCCCGACAGATGCAGGTAAAGCCGGTTGAGATTGCCCCAGACTTCGTTGGAGAGCGCCTCACGCACCTGGCGGGCATTGTCGCGGGCAAAGCCGAGCGAGGCGAGCAGAGAGGATTCGTTTTCGCGGTCGAACACCAGTCTTTTGGTGATGCTGGCCGCGTCCTGAGGAAGATCGTCCCAATGCGCGTCCTGCAAGGCTTCGACCACACGCGCCCAGGAGGCACGGGCATCCTCGGGCTGCTGCTCGACCAGGGATTCCAGTTTCACCGCCATCACGCGGGCGGTGTGCTCGGCCCGTTCGACATAGCGGCTCATCCAGTAAAGGCTGTCGGCGACCCGGCTCAGCATCGAAACGCTCTCATCGGGCCCGGCTTTCGATTTGCCGCAAGCGGCATTTGGCGTTGGCTGGACGGTTTGAATCGGCAAATCGAAAGCCAATCATCTTGAAAGCACCCAGGTGTCCTTGGAGCCGCCGCCTTGCGAGGAATTCACCACCAGGCTGCCCCGCTTCAACGCCACGCGGGTGAGCGCGCCGGGCACGATCTTGGTCTCGTTGCCGGTGAGGATGAAGGGACGCAGATCGACATGCCGCGCTTCGACTCCATCGCCGACAAAAGTGGGCGCGGTGGAAAGCTGGATGGTCGGTTGAGCGATGTAATTGTCCGGATCCGCTTTCAGCTTTTCCGCGAACGCATCCCGTTCGGCCTGTGAGGCGTGCGGGCCCACCAGCATGCCATAGCCGCCGGACTCGCCCACCGCCTTCACCACCAGCTTGTCGAGATTGGCCAGCACATGCCCCAGCGATTTCTCCTCGCGGCAGAGAAAGGTCTCGACATTGTCCAGAATGGGTTCTTCGGACAGGTAATAGCGGATCAGGCGCGGCACATAGGCATAGATCGCCTTGTCGTCGGCGACGCCGGTGCCCAGTGCATTGGCGATCACCACGTTGCCCGCGCGATAGGCATTGAACAGGCCCGAGACACCCAGCGACGAATCTTCGCGGAAGATCAAGGGATCGACGAAATCGTCATCGATGCGACGGTAGATCACATCGATCCGCTTCAGGCCTGAGGTGGTGCGGGTGTAGACGACATTGTCGTTGACCAGAAGATCGCGGCCTTCCACCAGCTCCACACCCATCTGGCGAGCAAGAAAGGCATGCTCGAAATAGGCGGAATTGAAAACACCCGGCGTCAGAATGGCGATGGAAACGTCCTGTTCGAACGGCGCCAGCGCGCGCAGGGTGGCCAGCAGCTCCAAAGGATAATGTTCGATGGGGCGCACATTCATGCTGCGGAAGACGCCGGGAAAGGCGCGCCGCGCCACATCGCGATTGGCCAGCATGTAGGATACGCCGGATGGCACCCGAAGATTGTCTTCCAGCACCACGAAATCACCCGCTTCGTCGCGCACCAGATCGCTGCCACAGATATTGACGTAAGACCCGTGCGGCACCGGCAGCCCGCGCATCTCGCGGCGGTAATGCTTGGAGCCATAGATCATCTCGCGCGGCACGATGCCGTCCTTCAGCACCCGCCCATCGCCATAAATGTCGCGCAGGAAAAGATTGAGCGCGGTGATGCGCTGGGTGAGGCCGCGCTCGATCCGTTCCCATTCGCCCGCGGTGACGATGCGCGGCAGGAGGTCGGTGGGAATGATGCGTTCGGTCGCCTGATTGTCGTTATAGACGGTGAAGGTGATGCCCTGATGCAGGAAGCTTTGCTCGCAAGCCTGCTGGCGGCGCACCAACTCTTCCAGCGCCAGGCTGGTAAGACGGGAATCGAGCGCGATATAGGGCGGCCGGGGCCGGCCATCGGGCGCGAACATTTCATCATAGGCGCGTCCCAGATCGTAGCGGGCGTAGGGCGCGTCCTTGCCTGCCAGCGCCGCCCGCGCAGGGCCTGTCACCGGATCGGGTCCGCCAAAATCTTCGGTGTTCGCCAGCACCTCGCCCTGCATGGGGGAAGTGTGGCGCTGCAGCAGAGGAGGTCAAGACCGGGGTGGCCACCATTTCCGCCAAAAAAAGAGCGGATGACGAGGCTTTCGTCACCCGCTCCAGGCTGGGCCGGCTTCCGGGTGCCGGGGGAGGTCCGGGGCCAACCAAGGGGAAGTATCACGGCAGTAAGTACAATTTCAGGTTGCATCCGTGACCCTTAAGGAGCGCTTAAAGGCAGGCCAAAACCGCCGCCTGATTGGGAGCCGCCGCGATTTTTATGCCTAGAAATGGCAGGGGCTGGAGGGCCGTAGCCGTCTTGGCGCTGATGCAGACCGCCAGCAGCCCGGCGGTGGAAAGCCCAGCCTGCGCCACCCGGTCGGCAAAAATCTCGGCGCTGCGCGGGGAGAAAAACAGAGCGGCCTGAACCGAGCCTTCTTCAAGCGCGCGGATGGCGGCGTCCGGCAGCCGGGCCGCGGCTTCGACGCGATAGAGGATTTCCCGCCGGACCGCAAAGCCCTTCGCCGCCAGCCCTTCGGCCAACCCGCCGCCGCTTTCCGCGCCCGCCGCATGAAGCAATATGCCCGCCTTGGGATCGGCCCAGCCGCAAACAGCATCCGCCAATGCCGCCGCATCGCCCACAGAATTCCGTACACGGATAAATCCGGCCCGCGTGGCGGCCTCGGCGGTCTGCGGTCCCACCGCAAAGAGGGATACATCGCGCACATCGCTGCGCGCCGCCAAGGCGCGCACGCCATTGGCGCTGGTCGCCAGCACTGCCTGCACACCTTCCAGAGTCAGCTTCGGGCCATCGAATATCCGGATGGTCAGCAATGGCGCCAGCAAGGCCTCATGCCCCATATCCGTCAAAAGACGGGCGATTTCCGCGCCGTCTTCCGCAGGCCGGGTCACAAGAATCCGCATATCACTGCATCACTTTCGCAATTGCCGCCGCTGGTCTAGAGGAAGGGCTAATAACGGGACGCATAGAATTTGAACACCCTGACGATACTAGGCCTGGAAACCAGCTGCGATGAAACCGCCGCCGCAGTGGTGCGCGGGCTGCCGCCGGGGCCAGGCGAAATCCTGTCCAATGTGGTGTTCAGCCAGACCGAGGCCCATGCGCCCTATGGCGGCGTGGTGCCGGAAATCGCCAGCCGCGCGCATCTGGAAATCCTGGACGGCCTGATCGAACGGGCCTTGGGCGATGCCGGCATTTCCCTGAACGACGTCGATGCCATCGCCGCCACGGCAGGCCCGGGCCTGATTGGCGGCGTGATGGTGGGGTTGACCACGGCCAAGGCGCTGGCCCTCGCGAGCGGCAAGCCGCTGATCGCGGTCAATCACCTGGCCGGCCATGCGCTGACGGCGCGGCTGACCGACGGTGTGGATTTTCCCTTCCTGCTGCTTTTGGTGTCGGGCGGCCATTGCCAATTGCTGGCGGCGGCGGATGTGGGAAAGTATCGGCTCTACGGCACCACCATGGACGATGCCGTGGGCGAGGCTTTCGACAAAACCGCGAAGATATTGGGTCTGCCCTATCCCGGCGGACCGAATGTCGAAAGTCATGCAATGCGGGGCAATCCCAAAGCCTATTCTTTGCCGCGTCCCTTGCTGGGACGGGCCGGGACGGATTTTTCGTTTTCGGGCTTGAAGACGGCGGTGCGCCAGCTGGTGACACAGAACCAAGTGAATATCGATGACGCTTGCGCATCGTTCCAGGCGGCGGCGATCGACATATTGCGGGATCGTACCGCCCACGCCCTGGCGCGTTTCCGCGAGGACTTTCCCGATGCCGCACGCCCGACCCTGGTGGTCGCTGGCGGGGTTGCCGCCAATGCGGCCATCGGATCGGCGCTTGCAAAGCTGGCGGACCATCACGGGTTCGAATTCCGTGTTCCGCCCCCCCATTACTGCACAGACAATGCGGCCATGATCGCCTGGGCCGGGCTGGAGCGGTTCGCGCTGGGGGAATGCGATCCGCTCGATATCAGCCCGAAAGCCCGTTGGCCGCTGGATGCATCAGGCGACAACCGCCACAGTGGCGAGCGCCAGCAAGGCGCTTAACACGATCAGGGTGCCGTTCAGCGATTCAACGATGAAGCTGCCGAAATAGCTGTTGGCCTCGACGGGGTTGGAAAGAACGCTCATGAAAAACTCCTTCGACAGCGCGGTCCCAAAACCACTCCGGAACTCTACGCTGCACTGCAATATGGGCAGTATACGGAGCAAAACAAGAGAAGATTATTTTAACATTGCGCAACATTATTGCGTCATACCAACAGATAACATACTGTTTTAAAATGATATTCCCTGAATTCCCTCAGAATTTCGCTTATCGTGCAATTGCAGCATGGAAGGGTTGCATCCTGTGAAAATCGCCACCTGGAACATCAATTCGGTGCGCCACCGGATCAATCTGGTGACCCGCTTCCTAAGGGAGCATCAGCCCGATGTGCTGTGCCTGCAGGAAACCAAAGTGATCAACGAGCTCTTCCCCAAACTGCCCCTGGCGAAGCTGGGCTATGAGCATCAGGCCATCCACGGCCAGAAGGCCTATCATGGGGTG
>Ga0105240_10013778_pt1 | contig 11079 bp, 11 predicted proteins | sample KBSC54metaG_FD_80426 | JGI IMG/M metagenome (GOLD analysis project Ga0105240, IMG submission 80426) | Corn rhizosphere microbial communities from Kellogg Biological Station, Michigan, USA - KBS C5-4 metaG | ecosystem: Host-associated > Plants > Roots > Rhizosphere > Soil | place: Michigan, USA...
CCTGTATTCTGCGCGGCCTTTCCAGCGGAGAGATGTCCGAGTGGTTGAAGGAGCACGCCTGGAAAGTGTGTAAGCGGCTTATACCCGCTTCGCGGGTTCGAATCCCGCTCTCTCCGCCACTTCCTATGGCGGTCCCGCTGGTTCTCTCGCGACGATAGTTTGCAAACTCCGCCAGGGCCGGAAGGCAGCAACGGTAGTGAATGATTCGGGTGCCGGGATGTAGCTGGCGGGACTGCCACCTTCTTGTATTTACGTTCATCCCTGAACGCAAAGATAAAAAAAGCGGCCGTCCTTGGCCGCATTTTTCAACAACAGATTCATGCCGGCGAAAGCCGGCATTCGTTTTATCTCCGCTTGTATTCTTTGCCTTGCCAACGGCAACTTGCGACAATCACGCCTTGTTGAAACGGAACAAGCCGTGTCCTATCAAGTCCTCGCACGCAAGTGGCGGCCGAAGAAGTTCTCCGAACTGGTCGGTCAGGAGCACGTCGTGCGCGCGCTCAGCAACGCGCTCGATTCGGGACGCATGCACCACGCTTTCCTGTTCACCGGCACGCGTGGCGTCGGCAAGACCACGATCGCGCGCATCTTCGCCAAGTCGCTGAACTGCGAGAAAGGTCAGTCGTCGAATCCGTGCGGTGAATGCTCGACCTGCCGCGACATCGATGCCGGCCGCTTCATGGACCTGCTCGAGATCGACGCGGCCAGCAACACCGGGGTCGATGACGTGCGCGAGGTGATCGAGAACGCGCAGTACTCGCCGTCGCGCGGACGTTACAAGGTCTATCTGATCGACGAAGTGCATATGCTCTCGAAGTCGGCGTTCAACGCGTTGCTGAAGACGCTCGAAGAGCCGCCGCCGCATGTGAAGTTCCTGCTCGCGACGACCGATCCGCAGAAGCTGCCGGTGACGGTGCTGTCTCGCTGCCTAAAGTTCAATCTCAAGCGCCTCCTGCCCGAGCAGATCAGCGGGCAGATGCGGCGCATTCTCGACGCCGAGACGATTGCATTCGAGCCCGAAGCGCTGGCCGAACTCGCGCGCGGTGCCGACGGTTCACTGCGCGACGGCCTCTCACTGCTCGACCAGGCGATCGCCTATGGCGCGGGCGCGGTACGCGGCAGCGAAGTGCGCGCAATGCTGGGCACGATAGAGCGCGGCCAAGTGCATGCGCTGATCGGCCAGGTGCACGCCGGCGATGGTGCCGCGCTGATGGCCGAGGTCGATCGGCTTGCCGAATTTTCGCCGGATTTCGCCCAGGTGCTAGACGAGATCGCTGCCGTGCTGCATCGGGTGCAGTTGAAACAGCTGGTCAGCGACTACACGACGGCCGAGGAGGGCGACGAAACCCATGTCGCCGCGCTCGCCGCAGCGCTGTCGCCCGAGGAAACGCAGTTGTACTATCAGCTCGCTATCGTCGGCCGGCGCGACTTGCCGCTGGCGCCGACCGCACGTGCGGGATTCGAGATGGCCTTGCTGCGCATGCTCGCGTTCCGCCCGGCTGCGGTGGGTGCGCAAACGCTGGCGGCGCCAGCCGCGCGCACCGCGTCGGAAGCGTTGCTTTCGGTGCGCGCGCCGATGCCCGCAGCGTCTCCCGTTGCAGCGTCCGCCGTCGCTCCGCGCGGCTCCGCCCAGGTCGCCGAGCCGAAATCGCCGGCCTATGCCCACGACACGAATGCGATCTCCGCCCCTCCCGCCGCTGCCGCGTCTCCCACGGCAGTCAATCATCAGCCCTGGTCGGGCGATGCCAGCGACTGGCTCGGCCTGATCGAAACGGCCAGCCTCAAGGGCCCGGTCGGCATGCTCGCCCAGCACTGCACGCTGATTGCGATCGAACAGAACGTGGTGCGCCTTTCGCTCAAACCCGAGCACGAGCACTTCAGCGCGCCGCCGCTGGTGGCGGCGATGGAAGACAAAATCGGGCAGGCGCTCGGCCGTGCGATCAAGGTGCGTTTCGAGAAGAATGCCTCGGCGCAGCAGGCCGAGACACCCGCGGAAGCCGCCGGCCGCGTGCGCGACGCACGCCAGCAAGCGGCCGAGCGCGCGCTCAACGACGACCCGATCGTGCAGACGCTCATGCGTGATTTCGATGCGCGCCTGATTCCAGAATCCGTAAAGCCGGTGGGTTGACCCAAGGAGAATTTATGCGCGGACCGATGGCGCAATTGATGCAACAGGCGCAACGCATGCAGGACGACCTGAAGCGTGCGCAGGAGGAAATTGCCAAGCTCGAAGTGACCGGGCAGGCCGGCGGCGGCATGGTCAGCGTGACCATGAACGGCCGCCACGAAGTTCGCCGCGTTACGGTCGATCGCAAGGTGATGGCCGAGGACCCTGAGATGGCCGAGGACCTGATCGCCGCCGCGTTCAACGATGCGGTCAACAAGGTGGCTGCGGCGAATCAGGAAAAAATGGGCGCGGTCGCCGGAGGGATGAATCTGCCGGCAGGGTTCAAGCTGCCGTTTTGACGAACCGGATGCTCGTCGTCCCGGCAGGGAGTGCCGCGACCCAGACTGCATGGATGCCAACGGAGCCAGTTGAATACAAACAAGGGTTGCCTTCCCCGGCGTCCGAATTCCGGTACTCCCTGCCGGAATGATGAGCGCAGATCACCATGTCGTCACTACTCCTCAACGAATTGATCGACGCCCTGCGTTGCCTGCCCGGTGTCGGCGCGAAGACCGCGCAGCGTATGGCATTCCACGTGCTTGAACGCGACCGCGTGGGCGCGAAGAAGCTCTCGGAAAGGCTCGCCGCCGCCGTCGAGCGCATCGGCAACTGCACGCGCTGCCGCACTTTCAGTGAGGACGCGATCTGTTCCACCTGCGCCAGCCCGCAGCGCGATGCCAGTCTGCTCTGCGTGGTCGAGACGCCGGTCGATCAACTCGCAGTCGAGCAGGCGACTGGCTATCGCGGGCGCTACTTCGTCCTGCTCGGCCGGCTGTCGCCGCTCGATGGCATGGGGCCGAAGGAACTCGGCATCGATCTGCTCGCCGCGCGGCTTGCCGAGAACGAGGTGCGCGAGCTGATCATCGCGACCAATCCAACGGTCGAAGGTGAAGCAACCGCGCATCTGCTCAGCCAGATCGCGCGTGCGACGGGAGTGCGTGCGACGCGCCTAGCCCATGGCGTGCCGCTCGGCGGCGAACTCGAATTCATCGACCGCGGTACCTTGGCGCATGCCTTCGGCGGGCGCCTGCTCATCGAGAATTGACGGAGGCAAAGCAATGGGCGATACGCTGTTCGGCAAGATCATCCGCCGCGAAATCCCGGCCGAGATCGTCTATGAGGACGACGACGTGCTCGCGTTCCGCGACATCAATCCGCAGGCCCCCGCGCACGTGTTGTTCATTCCGAAGAAGCCGATCGCGACGTTGAACGATCTCACTGCCGACAGTGCTGCCGTCATCGGCAAACTCTTCCTCGCCGCGACCTCATGGGCCAAGGCGCAGGGCTTCTCCGACAACGGCTACCGCTGCGTGATGAACTGCAACAAGGACGGCGGCCAGACCGTCTATCATATTCATCTGCACCTGCTCGCCGGGCGGCAGATGCATTGGCCGCCAGGGTGACGCGACGATTTCTCTGGTCAGTGATTGGCCATCTGCCACGAATTCGAAGGGGCGAAAGCCGGCTGCTCCTTCCACGCGTACGCCACGTCGGTTTTCAAAATCGGCAGTGAGATCACGCAGGCATCGTCATTGGTCGCATGTATTGTTCCGACGTATTGTCTGGCGCAATCCACTCGAGTTACCTGGTAAACGTGGGAAGGCTCTATCACCCCGGTGAAGGTGACGACGGCTCCGGAAAAATACATTTCCCGGTCGAAGGGCCGATCCGTGCACGCCAGGAACAAGGAGGCTGCGTCGTGATCCGTCCATTTCGAACGGATATGACTACCGATGGGCGGCAGCGTTTGCGATCCTTCGATGCGCGAATACGCTCCCGATCCCAACGGAACAAGTGGCCTTGCACTAATCCTGTCCAGTGGATAGGCGGCCACCTCCAGACAATCCCCTGCATCGGTAGAGCGAGCGCCAGTGACGATTCCGCCCCAGCGCACTGCGCTGCCGGAAAACTTCTCTGTAGACGCCATCGTTGTACTCACGTTCGCAAAGTTGCCACGCAAGCGCTGAGGCGCGGATGAGCAGGCGGAAAGCAACAAGCTGGTGAAAACTGCGTACAGGACGATCAAGCTGCGCATGCCAAATCCTTTTCTCGTTGAAGAGTACTGCGTTGCAAGGACGGGCTTGTCACGCGGATCGTCGCAGCTACGGAAGTCGCGCGCAAAGCTGAACGATCTTGCTGTTGACGCTGTTGCGCATTTGCAAACTCTTCAGTGCAACGGAAAAGCTCTTGCAGTCGTCTCGCTGCATGGCAGGTGCATTTGCCGTCGAGCAGACTTGCAAGATTTTCCGGCAGTCATTCGACGTGGCGCGCGGTACTTGGTGGTTCGGCCCACGCCTGCACCTGCGCGATTCTCAGGACAGGCAGTGATACCGCACATGTGCGATCCCTCGCTACGTGAACGGTGCCGGCGTAGTCCGGCTGACCACGGCGCAGCGGCAGATTTTCCAAGCAGCTGGTGAACTCGGTTGCGAAAACAAACGGCTCCGTCAAGGTGCCCGTGGCCGTCACGACCGCGCCGACGTGATAGAGGAATTTGTCCTCAATCTGGTTTCCGCAGGCGAGAAAACGCGGCGGGGAATCGAATTTTCCGCCCGGTGAGTAGTACATCGGGCGTATTTCGTCAGGATGTGTGTAGGCATCCGAGGGGAGACGAATCGGCCGCGACGTCCATCGATTGAGCGGGAACGCGGATACTTCGATGCAGCTTCCCGAATCGATGGCACGCATTCCGGTGACGATACCTCCCCAGCGCACCGAGACTCCGTTGAATTTTCCGGTCGAAGCTTGGCTTGGCTCGATCGGAACGAACTCCCCGCGCAGCCGCGGCGGCGTTTGCGCGCACGCGGAAAACAGAAAAGGCGAAAGGACGATGATCGGAAGGACGAAGCTGCGCACAATGATTCCTTTGCTTGGTCGGACAATCCCAAGCAAGGACGTTTGTGCAGTCCGTTGCGTTGCGTCGAGTGCGGTTACTTGCCCGATTTCGGCGGCGGATTCGGCCGCACGATCACGACCGGTGGGCCGCCCCAGTAGCCGCCCCAGCCCCAGCGTCCGCAGTTGCTCCAGCCGGAGCCCCAGAACGGATCGCCATAGCAGGGACCCCAGAACGGGTCGTAGTAACCGGGTGGATAGTCGGCGCGCTTGGGCCACAGGTAGACCTCGCTCGCATCGACCTTGGCGAAGGTGTAGTCGTAGTCGCCGACCTTGTGCCGTTCGCTGCCATCAATGGCACCGACCACAGTGACGTCGCGGCCCATCGGATACTCGGCCGGATCGAGAAAACCTTGCTTGCAGGCGACGAAGCGCCCCTGGCTGCGATCGGCGCGCTTCGGCCGTGCGTCGTCCCAGAGTTCGCGCGAGAGGATCTCGAAGCAGGTGCGATCCGCGCGCGGTTCGACCTTGATGATCTCGCCGCCCCAGCGCACGCGCTGGCCGCTCGTGTTCTGGGCGACGGCCTGCTGCGGTGTAGTCGCGGCGAAGTCGTTGCCGGCGAGCGGCGCGGGGACGGTCGCGCAGCCGGCGAGCAGCACGCTGGCGCCGATTGCGAATGCGGATGTTTTCAGGACGTGACGCATAAAGCACCTCGTTGTCGATCATTGCGGCAGGCGCCACGGCGAACTTCCGCTGCGCTCTCAACCAAGACGAATATCCGGGCTTCCGCGTTGCAGTTTAAGTCCTGCGCGGCGGCTGGATTGTAAACATTTGCAAGGGCGCGAAATCCGTTCAGTTGCGAGTTTCCAGGCGCAGGCGGCGCACGCTGCGGGCGAATTCCGCAATCCCGTCGCCGTTGGGAAACGCACGAGCGTAGCGCAGGCCGACATAATCGGCGAACAGCCGCTGCACTTCTGCGGCGCAGCGCTCGGACAACGACGGCATCGTGCGCAAACGGAGGGCGTAGGCCAGCGGCCCTTCGCTGTCGCTGCGCGGCGTATCGATACGTGCGAGTTTCGCGCACAAGGCGTCGTAGGCGGCATCGAGCGGAGCCGCGCGCAAGCGGGCCGCGTGCATGGCCCAGAACGTGGCGAGACCGAGCATCAGAGTGCTCGCGCCGATCAGCAGCCAGAGCAGGGTGCCGGGCTCGATCCGATCGATGCCCAGCGGATGGAGCAGGGACTGCTGGCGTTGCGCGTTGAACTGCACGACGACGCTGTTCCAGGCGCGATTGATCAGGTCGACGCGATTGCGTGCGCCCAACAGCCAGCTGCGGTACCAGGCGGTTTCGCCGAAAGTGACTGCCTGCGCGCCGAGTTCGACCCGTTGCGGGCTCACGGCCGCGGTCGGGTCGACGCGTACCCAGCCGCGTCCCGCGCGCCAGATTTCGACCCAGGCGTGTGCGTCGGACTGGCGCACGAGCAGGTAGTTGCCGACAGCGTTGAAGTAGCCGCCCTGGTAACCGGTGACGACGCGCGCCGGAATGCCGGCGGCGCGCATCAACACGACGAAGGCCGCGGCATAGTGTTCGCAGAATCCGCGCTTCGTGCCGAACAGGAAGTCATCGACCGAGTCGCGCCCGAGCAGCGGTGGTGACAAAGTATAGAAAAATGCATTGTGGAAACCTTCCAGCGCGGCGCGGATGATCGCGTCGTCGTCGTGCAGCTCGTTGCGCCAGGTTTTGCCCTGTTCGATGCTGCGCGGATTGAAACCCTCGGGCAGGGTAAGGTTTGCGCGGCGCAAATCCGGCGACAGGCTTTGATCGAGCCGATAGTCCAGCGCGGAACGCGCGCGGTAGCGGAACAACTCGGTGACCGGGCGCCGGCGCACGAGGCTCATGTCGCGGCCGCGCAGCGTCTCGGCCGGGATGTCCACCGGCACGTCGAGCGCAAACAGCCAGGGCTTGTCGCTCGCTTCGAGCGTGACTTCATAGCCTATCGTCCCGCTTCCTGCGGCCGATTCGCCCGGCTCCGGTTTGGCGATGCCGGTTTCACGCCGCCGCCAGGTCGTGCCGTCGAAGTCGGTCAATACCGGTCCGCGCCAATAGAGCTGCGCGCGGTTCGGCGGCGCGCCATCGAAGCCAACGCGAAATGCCGCGCTGTCGTCGGTCAACAGGTTCTGCACCGAACCAGGCGACATCGTGTCGCTGATGCCCGTGCGCGCGCCGGCGTCGGTCGGCGTGCGCCACAGCGGCGAGTCGAGACGCGGGATGAAAACGAAGCCGCACAACGCCAGCGGCGCGGCGACCGCGAGCGACACCAGGCTGGCGCGCAACGCTGGCCAGTAGGTGCGCAGCGACACCGCGGGTTCGGCCTTGGTCGCAGGTTGGGGTTCCAGCTCGCGCATCGCGGCAAGCAGCAGCATGACGCCGGCGAACGAGGCAAGCGTGAACACCAGGCTCGTGTCGAACAGCAGTGCGCTCATCAGGGTGAAGCTGGCGAAGCAGACCGCGGCGAACGCGTCGCGACGCGCGCGTGTTTCCAGCAGTTTCGAGGCGAGCATCGCGCAGGCCAACGCGCTGCCGGGTTCACGGCCGATGAGGCTGCGGTACTGCGCAATCAACACCAGCGCGAAAACAACGATCAGGAGAAGTTTCCCCCAACCCGGCAACGCTGCGGCGCCATGCCGATGGCGCAACCAACTCGCCGCGACGAGACCGAGTACCAAAACCGTGATGCCGAGAGGCAGATGCGGCACATGCGCCAACACGGCCGCGAGCACGACGGCAGTAATGAATGCGAACTGGCGGTTCGTCAATGCAGCGGTGGCATCGCTCATGCGGGATATTCCGGCATCAGCGCGAGTTCGCGCAGGCAGGCATGCCGATGCGCGGGACCGAGCGACGGTCCGAGTCGGGTTTGCGGCAGCTCCAGGCAGTACGGCGTCTGCGTGATCTCGGCGCGTTCCACCCAGGCGGCGAGACGCGAGATGCGCGCTTCGGCGTCGAGTCCGTCGAGGCGACTCCAGGCGAGCACGATTTCGTGGCCTCGCCGCGACTCGAACTGCTTGACCAGCAAATGATCCTGGCGCGCACTGGCCTTCCACGCGATCAGCCGGCGCGGATCGCCGGCGCGGTATTCGCGCAGCAGACCGAACTCGTCCTCGTCGCGTGCCGCGATCTGCGCGCGGACGTCGCCGGCGCCCTGCGGCAGCGGCGGCGCATTGGCTTCGATGCGTGGATAGACAAGAGTGCTCTGCTCGGGGTGCAGCCAGCTCCAGACATGGAATAGTCCGTAGGGATGTTCGGTCCATAGCCGGATGCGGCCGATCGCTAGCCACCCGCGACGAAGAGCCGGCAGGCTCGTTTCGATGGACTGCGCCTCGCCTGCGGGAAGTTCAAAGACGAGCGTCGGCTGCATCGGTTCCGTAGCTGCCGCATTTTCCATGCGCAGGCGCAAGCCGTGCTTGGGCACAGGCGCCGTCGAACCGAATTGCAGCGAGAGGCGTAGGGTATCGCCGGCGTGGCAGGCCTGCGCCTTGATCGATTTTAGCTCGACACGGTTGAGCGTGCGGAATCCGGAGAACACGCTCAGATAAGCCGCGGCGCCGAGCAGGCAGGTCAACAGCAGCGCCGGATTATTCGCATAGTTGAGCGAGCCGATCAGCATGACCAGAAGCATCGCCGAATAGATCAGGCCGAAGCGCGTGGGCACGACATAGATACGGCGGCGGTGCAGCAGGATCGGCAGCATCTCCGCGCGCTTCAATCGCGTCAATGCAGGCAAACGCCGTTCGGCGAGGCTTTGCAGATTCGACCAGCCCGTGGCGAACGCGGCGCGCATCGGTGGATCTCTCAGCGCACCGGCACCTGTGCAAGCACGCGGCGCGCGAGTTCGTCGCGCGTGGCGCCGCTCGCGGCGGCAGGAATCAGGCGGTGCGCGGCGATCGCGACGAAAACGGCTTGGACGTCCTCGGGCAGGCAGTAGCTGCGGCCTTCGAGCAGGGCGTGAGCGCGTGCCGCCTGCAGCAGCGCCAGGCCAGCGCGCGGCGACAGGCCGACACGGATCTCGGCATGGCTGCGGCTCGCGGCGAGCAGCACCTGGACGTAATCGATCAGCGCCGCGCTCGCGAGCGTCCTTGCGACCGCGCCGCGCAAAGCCGCCGCCTGCGTGGCATCGAGACGCGGAGCGAGCTGCGCGATCAGTTCGCGGCGATCGCTCGCGGTCAGCAGGGCGCGCTCGGCATCGCGGTCCGGGTAGTCGAGGCCGATGCGTAGCATGAAGCGATCGAGCTGGGAGTCGGGCAGGGCGAACGTGCCGGCGAGGTCGAGCGGGTTCTGCGTGGCGACGACGAAGAACGGTTCCGGCAAGGCGTGGGTCACCCCATCGGTGGTGACTTGATGCTCGGCCATCGCTTCAAGCAGGGCGCTCTGCGCCTTCGGAGTCGCGCGGTTGATCTCGTCGGCGAGCACGAGCTGGGCGAACAGCGGACCCGGATGGAATTTGAAGGCGCCGTCGCCGCGCTCGTAGATGCCGACGCCGGTGATGTCGGACGGCAACAGATCGGCAGTGAATTGGATGCGCGCGAAGCTCAGACCCAGCGTCGCTGCGAGCGCATGCGCAAGCGTGGTCTTGCCGACGCCGGGCAGATCCTCGATCAACAGATGGCCGCCGGCGAGAAAGCAGGCGAAGGCCAGTTTCACCTGCGCAGCCTTGCCGAGCACGACCTCGTTGACTTGGGCTACGGCTGCGTCCAGCGCTCGCGCGAGAGTGGGATCAAGCGGCGAAGGTGCAACTGAGGCTGCGAGCGAAACAGACATGCGGCGCGAACTCCCGGAGATGTTCGGAGTATAGGCATTTCCCGCGAACGCAAGTTCCGCGTTGACGCGAATTGCGATGCGGCGCGCGGATTCGTCAGGGAAGGTCGACGCCAGCCTCGCGCAGCAACCGGCACAGCGCGATCAGCGGTAGACCGATCAATGCCGTCGGATCCTGCGATTCGATGCGCTCGAACAGGGAGATGCCGAGGCTTTCGCACTTGAAGCTGCCGGCACAGTCGAACGGTCGCTCGCGGACAAGATAGCGTTCGATTTCCGCGTCGGTCAGGTCGCGGAATGCGACCGTCGTCGTATCGATCGCATGGAATTCCCGCGCCGGGGCGCTGCCTGTGTCGATCAGGCAGATCGCGGTATGGAAAACGACGCGGTTGGCGCTGCTCGCACGCAACTGCTCGCGCGCGCGGGCGAGGTTGCCCGGTTTGCCGAGGATGCTGCCGGCGCAGTCGGCGACCTGGTCGGAACCGATCACCAGCGCATTCGGATTCATCACCGCGACCGCAGCCGCCTTAGCTGCCGCCAAACGCGCGGCGAGAATCGCCGGGGCCTCGCCAGGCAGCGCCGCCTCGTCAACCTGGGGCGATTGCTGACGGAACGGCGCGCCGAGCCGGGCGAGCAGCTCGCGGCGGTAGGCGGAGGTCGAGGCGAGGACAAGATCGGTGTCGGCGAGGGCGGTCATTCCCGCATTTTCGCCCGAAACGCGCGCGGATGGGTCGTCCGAGCTGGCCGCCTAAAATGCGGAAATAATTGACTTTGTGCGCTGCGGAACCTACCATCGCGCACCCGTGAATCACACCTTGCCCGAGTTGGTAGATCCGTGGCGCATGGTGAGTGCGAGGCGCACGTTCGCCGGCCGCCTGCCTTTGGCCGCGATGAAGCGCCTGGCGAGCGGCTTGGCGGATGCCTCGGGAGAGGTCGAATACGAGCTCGATTTCGACAAGGATCTGGCCGGCGTGTCCGGTGTCCGCGTCAAGGCGAAGACCGCACTGCCGCTGATCTGTCAGCGTACGCTGGAGCGGTTCGAGCAACCGATCGAGATCGACGCGAAGCTCGGTTTCATCGTCGATGAGGCGGACGAGGCGGCTCTGCCGGCCGGTTACGAGCCTTTGTTGATCGATGCCGAGGGTTTGCGTCCGGCCGACGTGATCGAGGACGAATTGATTCTGGCGTTGCCGGTGTTTCCGGTGAAGCCGGGAACGCAGGAAATGCAGCGCGAATGGAAGGAAGCCGCGACCGAGGTCGAGGC
>Ga0105240_10013779_pt1 | contig 11077 bp, 16 predicted proteins | sample KBSC54metaG_FD_80426 | JGI IMG/M metagenome (GOLD analysis project Ga0105240, IMG submission 80426) | Corn rhizosphere microbial communities from Kellogg Biological Station, Michigan, USA - KBS C5-4 metaG | ecosystem: Host-associated > Plants > Roots > Rhizosphere > Soil | place: Michigan, USA...
CGGCCCGAATTATGACTTTGCTTCTTTTTCAATGGTTTGCAATGCATTATTAAATCCCGTAGGGGTTAAAGAAGATAAAGCAACTTTCGTTAAATGCACAGTTGTTATATCTTTTCCAATGACCAATGGTTTATAGCCACTGATAAATGAGTCCTGGAAGTGAACTGACATTGGATCATCTGCTTCATCAACCACATCTGCACTCGTTATGATGTTATTTTTTAACGTCACTGTTACTTTAATATGTTTTGGCCCGATATGTGTCACGTAACCACCTTCTGCAGAATATGTTCCATCTTTGTACATGGTCATTGCCATGGTTGGTGCTACAGTTGGTTGCATCGCTGTGGTAGCCGACGTCGTCTTTTTCTCAGGTGTCATCGCCACAGGTTTCGATTTCATTTGCATCGCATAGGCATACCCTGCGATAGCCAGGATAATGATAATGGCCGCAATAACTAAATATTTAGAACTGCTTCCGCCTTTATTTGAGGAACTTACTTCTGTTTTTGTTTCTTCTTCCATAAACGATATTATATGCAACTTTTGTTACACTTTGCAAGAGTTATTTTATTATCTTCTCATACAAATATGAGAGGAACATGAATAAAAATATATGGAGGTGTATACTGTGATCATGGGAAAGGCAGTGTGGGACAGTAAATCATCCGGTAACTTTACTACAAATTTTGATTGTTATATCGCCGAAGCTCTCTTATCTGAAGGCCATCCAATAGGCACATATGAAGAAACATGTTTGAAATATAATGTCACAACAATCGAAGACTTGATGCAAAAACAAAAAGAAAATCTTAAAAACTATCCTGCATTGGAAAAATTATTTTATGAAATAGAAATGCCCTTAGCCAAGATTCTTTGGCAAATGGAACAAAAAGGTATTCTCCTTGATACTAAACAATTAGCAAAAGTCGGGAAAGATATCGACGGTTTAGTGCTATCAGTCCAAGACCAAATATATAAAGAAACTGGAAAAGACATGAATATTAATTCTCCACAGCAACTAGGTACATTTTTGGTAGAAAAAGTTGGCATTCCTCTTGGAAGGACCAAAACAGGAAAATATGCCACAAATGAAGGAGAACTTTCTAAATTTTCAGATCAATTCCCCATTATTGCTCATTTATTAACCTACAGAGAATTAACCAAACTTCGCTCTACTTATGTCGAAAGTCTTATTAAGAAGGCAGATAAGCGAAGCCGTATTCACACGACATATAGTCAAATGCTCGTGAATACAGGACGACTTGCATCTTCCAATCCTAACTTACAAAACATCCCTGTCTCATCTGCAATTGGACAAGAAATCAAATCTTGTTTTATTGCTTCTCCTGGCAATCTACTGGTTTCATTTGATTACTCACAGCAAGAACTCCGCGTATTAGCACATCTCACAGGAGAAAAAGCGCTCATTCAAGCATTTACAGAAAGACAAGACGTGCATAGGCTCACTGCTAGTAGGTTATTTAACGTGCCATATGAGCAGATATCCAAACAACAACGCACTATCGGCAAAACAATTAACTTCGGTATTATTTATGGCATGAGCAGTTTTGGTATGAGTGCAGGGTTACATATACCACAAGAAGAGGCTGAAAAGTTTATTCAGCAATTTTACACGACCTATCCGAATATAAAAAAATATTATGATACTTATCTGCATAATGCCCGGATTAATGGCTTTGTTGAAACAATGCTTGGACGAAGAAGATATGTTTTTGATGATCCGAAGCGGCGCTTCATTGATAATAATCTGAGACGAGTTCTGATGAATTATCCGATACAAGGAACTGCTGCGGATTTAATGAAAAAGGGAATGGTCGATGTACAAGAAAAAATACTCAACATCTATCCTGAGGTCTCATTACTATTGCAAATTCACGATGACTTAGTATTTGAAATCACTGAAAATGATAAAAGCAAAGAGGTTATTCATGCAATAAAGCATGTCTTGTGTTCTGTCTATCCCTTAGCAGTACCAGTTATGGTTGATATCAAGATGGGGAAACACTGGGGAGATATGCATGCCATCACTTAACTTACCGGCAGCTTTTTTGTAGTAAAAAATAATGGTAAAAGAAAAAGCATAAAAAGAGGTGCAGTATTAGGATCGGTTGCTGTACCGTTTGGAAAGGTAAAAATTCCTCCAAAATCCTGCGAAATCCACCATACGAAGAAAAGGAAGACAAACATGATATAACCAATACGTCGACTCGGTTTGAAGAATAATAGACTTCCTAAAATGAGTAAGACTACAACTGCCGCTCCATTACTCACAATTGGCGATAGAACAATATGTGATAAAACATTCGACGGAAACGCAATAAATCTATTGCCATCTGCTTGCGACATCTGATACGGCATAGATTGCATTTCTTTTGTCCAGAACATTGGAAATGCATTCAATATTCCACCGAAGATACATAATAATCCTAACGCTTTGGGTAAATATGTTAAAGAAAATTTCTTGGGAAATAATAGAAATGTAGCAATGATCAAATAGAGAAGCACAGCACCTGGAGCTCCAGTATAGAAACTGGCTGAACCGGTTAACAGACCACCTAACCCTTCACCAAGCACCCATATGACAAGCGACCAAAAAATAGATACCCACAATGCAGCCTTTTGTATCTTAATAGAAACCGGTAAAAGCAATAAAAAGCCGATCAGTATTTGAATAAAGGCAAAAAGAAAATTCTCCACAGGCATATTGATCTTAAAAATAGTTATACCAAAAGAAATTATAGCTTGTATAACTACTGGTTGATGTGCTAAATTCGGGGCTATAACAGCATCGATAAACTTATGGGTAAACATCGCCGGTTGTAATTGCAAGATACCATCAATCAACCAAAACAAGCCGAGAAGAGTAGTAATTGTATTTTCAGGTGAGAAATTTTTTTTTTAATTTCCATAAGTTTCATTCTAATACAAAAGTATCCCCAATGAAAGAGAAAACAATATATGCTGATAGAATAAAGGATCATTATGGGAATAGAACAGGAAAAACAGGAAAAAAATAAAAAAATGAGCAACAAACAGGGTAGGCGTGAATCTCCTATCGCTAATCCGAATAGCTTAGGTGCGTTGATACGGGAATTACGGCATGATCAAGGATATAATATATCGGAGTTAGCAGAAGCTGTTGATATGAAACCCGAGGAAATTTCCGCTATAGAACTGGGTAATTTAGGTGTAACACGAAAGACATTACCTAAACTCATGCATCTTCTGCCATTCTATCCAGAATCGGAGGAAGCTATCATAACGAAACCCGGCCATCCTTTGAGGTTTGTTTCTGAAGACACTTTTGGTGCATCTCTCCGTAGAAAACGATTAGAAAAAGAGTGGAGCCAAGAAGAATTGGGTCGTGCTATCGGAGATACTGGGAAAAATCCGGCCAATAAAATATCCCGTTTAGAGCACTCTCAGAAAGATCCAAAGCCAGAAGTACGTAAAAGATTAATTGTTATTTTTGGCGAAGAGTTAACGAAAAAAAATTAAAGTAAGTATATAACAGCTTTGCCCTCCCCTCTGCACAGATAGTTCACGCAAGAACAAATAGTAACCATTGAGGCTTTAATTCATAGGACTATTCGGTCTTTTCTTGTACTCCTCACATCTTTCCACAGTACTTCTTTCGGTTTACGCTCTATAAATCCCAACCGTTCCCAAAAGCTTTTTTGTCCATACAGTAAAGAAACTACTTCTATATGGTCAAGAGACTTACCTTTATATGTAAGATGTAGTTTTATATTATAAATACGACCCAAACAAACATTTTCCTTATTATAGACTTTTTTATGCAACAGTTCGCTTATTCGTTTCATATTATTTTCCTCCAGGTATATGTGATAAGACAGATGTAATTTTCTTTTCGAGTGAAGAAATATATATTTCTTCTTTGCTACAGATTAATTCAATTAAAGGATCTACTCTTTTAATTTTTGCTAAAGGCAACTGCCTTGGTGTAGTATGAGGAATAAACCAAACGAACAATCGAGAGAAAATATCTCTTTTTCGTTTGTGCCAATTACCTACTCCGACAATAATATTTGTTGCAATCAATTTTTGTCCAGGTTTCCCTTCTATAGCGATATCATCCACTTTGCCACAACGTACACCATTTTTATCCATGATTTGACAATCGAGCAAACGTGGTAAAAGTAATAATTCTTCCGGCTGTTTATATTTTTTTGTATTCATGTACTTCCTCCTTGTGATAAAAAGAACAAAGGAAGAGCCGTCACAGCACAAATAACGATAATGATAAGATAAACGATTCCCAAAGTATTGGTTATTCGTCCATTCACATATTTTCCCATATAAAATTTGTCATTACTCACCAGGTAAATTGGGATATAAGTAAATGGCAATGCAACAATAGAGAAAATAACTGCATACTGTGTGATGCTCACTGGATTAATACCTGAAAAGAGAATGAGTACTGCAATTACTATAATAATGATCCAGGTTAAAGTAAAAAATGGAGTTTTACTTGGTTTTTCATACCTTCCCCAATGCCAACCAAAAAATTGTGAAAGTGAATATGCTCCGGCCAGACTGGTTTCAACAGCTGCACCTCCAACTGCGAAAAGAATACCCAATAAAACCATGATCAAACCGATTTTTCCAAATACAATTGTCGAACCTAGGGCAACACTATTGAGTAATTGTGGTTGAATACCGAGAGGATGAAAGATGATAGCACCAATAATTGTTAACGCAACAGCCAGCACTGACCCGAAAATATATCCGACATAGGTTGATACTCTATTCGTCAGTAAATCTTTGGCTGTCCAATGTTCTTCAATTCCACCTGAAGAATAGAAAAAGACATTATATGGCATGATAATAGAACTAATCACACCAATAACGAAATATAGATATGAGAAAAGATGTGGGGGAGAGAGATGGCTCGGAATCTGAGGAATAAAACCTTCACCAACTAATTTCAAATTCGGATGGAGATTAAATGCAACAAGAATAAGTACCAAAAGAAATAATCCCAGAAAGCCAAACACTCTTTCCAACCATTTGAATTTCAGCAACCATAACACGAGAAGTATTATGAGTCCGGCAATAAGAATTGTAAAAAAATATGGTAATGCAGAAAGCAAACGTAAAACAATTGCAATACCACCGATTTCAGCTGCACAAGTCATGATAGTAATAAAGAGAGATGCAATTAACGTCGTCATGCCCAAAGGAAACCCCATCCGTTCGCGAATCAAATCAAAATCAGGTTTCTTCGCCACAGCAGCAATTCTGCCTGCCATTTCTGAATAAAGCGCAATGCCAATCGCGCCAATCACAATAGGCCACAATAGAGAATATTGGAATATCGCTCCTGCTTGCGTATTAAAAACGAGATTACTGATATCGATAAATCCACCAACTGCCGTGAGAACACCGAGAAATATATCTAAAAAATTCATAGTGATTGTAATAAGTTATTTTGTTTCTGTTCTAACTTTTCTAATGCAGATATATTTTTTGCCATTTCCATTGGAGAATCCACGTCTGATAATGATTGACTAAGCAATTGCTTTACTTGTTTTATAATCTGCTTTTGTTCTTTTACTTCAGTTTGCACATCACGACTCGCAGGTTTATCCACTTGCTGTTCTGTATCGCTGACTTGTTGCTGTAAATCTTTTAAGTATACCTGCGCATAGTTTGTCGTCACTTTTTGGTATTGTATTTGTTGATCTAAAAGAGTAGTTTCAGCCACGAGTGAGCCAGCGTTTTGAGCTATTTGTTGGACATTCTGTCTGGTTAACTTTTGGGATGACATCGCAGAGACTGCGAAGGTAGCAATTCCGATAACAATGATAATACCAACGATAATTACAATACTCACCAAAAGAGCTTTCATGCTGGGAGTTTAGATGAAAAATATGTGAGCTATGTAAGAAATTAAAAGAATTTTCCCTTACTTACTTCGGATCGAGGAGAGTCCAATTATGCGATACAGCTGGTTCGCTGCACATATTGCGGTTAAAGCAACACGGTCTTCGCATGCCTTTATTTAATTTATCAAGCATAACCTCCAGATGTTTTTGCCGGGTTTCTGCAGTTTTTACGGCCCTCACCCAGCGCACCCAATCCCAGTGGGCAAGTGGCGTAGTCTGTTTCCATAGCTTATACGCTTTAGGCGAACTCGCAAGCGCTTTTTTCATGTCTTCAGGTATGTCAGGTTCTATCCACTCTTTGGTTGCTTCAAGAGAAACTTGTACAGTATCGCCTGCCTTCGCATGAGCTTCATGCAGTAACTTTTTATCAGGTCGGAACCAGTGACTTGGCTTTTTTCCTGCGCCATACATCCCATCAGGTTCGAGCAACGTTTTAAAGGGAACATCATTCAAAGTCCCTTTCACCACAATCATTCCTCGTGAGGGAAGTTTTGCACTGGCATCTGTTGGTAAATGTAGAATCGTCCACCCGTTGATGGTAACTAATTTCGTTTCAAACGTAATTGCTGACATATTTTATTTACTAATTTTACGTCCTATAGTGGGTGGCCAACGGGGCTCGAACCCGCAACCACAAGATCCACAATCTTGCGCTCTACCATTGAGCTATGGCCACCATGAAATGAATAATCCAATAAACGAATAATCCAATGACTAAAGCTTATTCGCTCATTGATTATACCAAAGAGCTGCGTTTGTTAATCTAGAAAAACTTATATATAATACAGGCATGATAGTCACCGCATACAAAACGCACAAAATCACTGAAAAAGACACTAGTATTTTTCCGATTCTCGATCAATATTTGCCGAAATTGAAAGAAAATTCGGTTGTGGCAATTGCGTCTAATATTGTTGGTATTTGTGAAGGACGTATTGTCAAAATTGGTCCATCAGTTGATAAAGACGAATTAGTCAGACAAGAAGCTGAATATTATTTACCTCGAGAATTTAATCAATATGGATTTATGATTACGATTAATCGTAATATTTTGGTCGCATCAGGCGGGATTGATGAATCTAATGGCAATGGACATTATGTCCTTTGGCCAAAAGATCCGCAAAAAAGTGTGAATGATATTCGAGAATATTTATGCAAAAAATATAATGTACAAAACTTAGGAGTAATAATGACAGATAGTAAACTCACGCCTTTGCGCTGGGGAGTAACAGGTATTGCAATAAGTTATAGCGGATTTGAAGCACTGAATGACTATGCAGGCAAGCCGGATATTTTTGGCAGGTTATTACATGTAGAAAAAACAAATGTTCCCGATTCATTAGCGGCAAGTGCAGTCACTGTGATGGGGGAAGGAAATGAGCAAACTCCATTAGTCGTTATTGAAGATGTTCCTTCCTTTGTAAAATTTCAACAACGAAATCCCACAAAAGAAGAATTAGAAAAATTGAAAATAAGCATTGGCGATGATGTCTATTCCTCTCTTTTAACCACAGTTAGATGGCAAAAGGGGAGAGAGTAAACGCTATGGCTTACGTAATCGTAAAGCTACTCCACTACCTTGTTTTTCTGAAACTTCGTTGATCAACAAGTAGCCGAGAGCGCCCTGAAAAGGAAGTAAGGGTACTTTTGCTTTCATAGGAATTCTATTCCACTGTTCTTCAAAGGGTAATATTGGTGCAAAATATACTTGCTTCTCAAGTATCAAACCCGTAGGTCGTATCAATCGTTCTACAAGCGCTTGGGCGTCGTAATATCTTTGATAAAAATTAGCTTGATCAAGTTTTGCTTCACGCTCATAGATCGTGCCATTATGATATTCCTCTCGATATCCCCGCGAATCATATGGCACAGTGAGCGTCACTACACCGCCTGGACGTAATACCTTAGCAATTTGTTGCATTGCCTGCGTGTCTCCGGGATTTCCCTCCCTATCATTTGCTACATGCTCAAGAACAGAAATAGAATATGCGTAATCTATCGTGTTCTGAGGTATGGTAAGTTTACGTGCATCTTCCCGTTGCAAAAAGATATCTTTTCCCAATCGTTTGCCGTACCCAGAAGCATTCATCAATTTCGTCCAGGGAGAAATAAAATCACCTTGGATGTCAGTTAACACAAGCGTTGAAGGATTTTGTGCTGCCATAACAAGTCCTGCCAGTTTCGGACTACCGATATCCAGTACATCCTTCCCGGTAATTTCAGGAGCAAGGCGATGACATATTAAATCAAACTCTATAGGTCTCGGAAGAGATAGGGGATTAATGATACGCTTAGCCGCTGTAATAAAATCTCCTCTCTTATCAACACTGGGATGTACTCGATTAAAAGCCAGCCGTACACCTGCTCCTATACTTGCGCCATAATATTCACCCAAACGAAATTGCACAGGGTTGTGAGCTAAACCGTTTAAAATTTCTCTTTCTTTTAACATATACGTATTCTCTCTTTACTATATTACTATAAATAAAAAACTTTTTCAAGCTAAAGAGCAGGATACGATATTATTATGAGATATAATAATTCTTAATGATTATGAGTACGCCTGGAGGGATTCGAACCCCCGACCATGTCGTTAGAACCGACGTGCTCTATCCAACTGAGCTACAGGCGCGAATATTATCTCAAAAGTTAAATCTTATATGGAAATAATCGCTCTCAATCTTTAAGATTTTAACATCTTTCTGAGATTGGCGATTTGCATTTTAAGATCGAGTATCATTGCCTCTATTGTAACAATTATAAAGTCGAGCTGCAAATATACCGAGAGAGCAAGCAGTCTTATTTGACAAATGCTAAGCTTTTTCCTATAGTTAGACTACATATGTCGCTTCGTTATCGTTTTTTCAATTACCTCAAGCAAAATCAAGTGCTTCTCGCACTTGTTTCCCTCATTGTTGGCTGGTTTGTTCTCCAAACGCACAGCATCTGGGTTTCGCTTTTTTTGTCATATATTATAACTACAGCTCTTTTACCATTTGTCGCATATTTGCAAAAATTACATTTTCCTAAAATTGCTGCAATATTAATTCCTTATTTCTCAACCATTATTATTATCGCATTTCTCGTTTCAGTTATCGTTAACTCATTTATTCCTGAGCTCAACTCCTTAGTGCACAACTTGCCGATTTTACTTGATAAATCAGCCAAAAGTCTTAATATCCCTCTTGGCGGGATAGCCTTGCAAGGACAATTAACCAATGATGCTTCAGCAGTGGGCCAAAATGCGTTTAATTTGACAACCAAAGTTTTCGGGGGTGTCTTTTCTGTCATCACTATTCTTATCGTCAGTTTCTATTTACTTCTGTATCATGAAGCATTTCATGGCTGGGTTAGTGGACTTTTTGGTATCCGCTATAATAAACATGCCAAGGAAGTACTCGAGCAAGTAGATGATAAACTTGGCGCTTGGGCACGGGGACAAATAGTGTTATCTTTTTGTATTGGTCTGGCGGTTTTTCTCGCACTTTCTCTTTTGCAGGTGCCCTATGCGCTTCCGCTGGGAATTATGGCGGGATTATTTGAATTCATCCCTACATTGGGACCGACTTTAGCAGCCATTCCTTCGATTATAATTGCATTAACCATTTCTCCCAGCCTGGCAATAGCAGTTTTAGCCTTATATATTGCCATACAATTTTTAGAAAATCATCTGCTTGTTCCTAAAATTATGCAAAAAGCAGTTGGCCTAAATCCAATTATGGTTATCCTGGGCATTGCTATTGGAGCAAATTTGCTGGGTATTCCAGGAGCATTACTTGCAGTTCCTTTTATCTCCTTTACCACGGTTCTTATCAATGGGGTAAGAAGTGTTAATTATTCTCGACTAACCGAAGCAACATAAGAGCGGGTGAAGAGAATCGGACTCTCGTATCAACTTTGGAAAAGTTGTGTTCTACCATTGAACTACACCCGCAACATGCTAATTTTACAGTATGAAACTAAATTTTGCAAAACATTTACAAAAATTCGTCATTAAGATTAGAAAAATCCTGTATATTGCTTTTCGAAGTAGAGAAAAGCCATTTAGCTATGTCGCCTTGGGAGATAGCACAGTAGAAGGGGTAGGTGCTTCTCAACCGGCGCGCTCCTATACTGGTATTATTCATGAACATTTAAAGCAAGCGAGGAAAAATACCATATATAACAACTTTGGGAAATCAAATGCTAAAATTTCGGATATTCTTAAAACACAACTTGATAAAGCCATTGCTTTACAACCTGATCTCATTACTATTTCTATCGGTGCAAATGATATCAGGCATCGAACGCCAATAAAAGAATTTGAACATAATCTTGAGCTTCTTCTGAAAACATTGAAGAAAGAAACTACAGCCGAAATAATTATTAATAATGTCCCTCCGTTAGCCAACGCACCAATTATTCCTAAACATATGCGTATCGCAACTGGCTTACTCCTCTCGCGAATAAATAATGTGATAAAAAAGCAAGCTGAGAAATCAAATGTGATAATGGTTGATATTTATAATCAAAGCCTTCTTTTCGTACGTAATTATCCTGAGGTCGTTTCGAAAGATGGCCTTCACCCCTCTGACTTTGGTTATGCCATTTGGGCAAATACTATAATCACAGAGATTAACCATTTATTTGTTTCCCATAATAAACCCCTTTTTCGCTAAGTGATTGAATAATAGCCTGATATACAGTAAAATACAAATTGATCTGAGTATTCATTTTCTATTTTAAGTCTTTAGTTTTAGGTTTTACGTTATATACGCCGCGGTGGTGGAATGGTAGACACAAGGGCCTTAAGAGCCCTCGATCGCAAGGTCATGAGAGTTCGAGTCTCTCCCGCGGCACCAGGTAGGACACCCTCTTGTTCGAACATACGAATTTGTTGATATCTCGGGCTAATTTGAGAGTGTAATACACCAGAATAGCTCCAAGTCATTCCAGAAGGGATTATCAAACTCAATAGTATTCTGATTTTGCTTAGATTTGATAAATACATTCGTTATTCTGAAGAAGACGAATAGAAAATAATGCGAAAGTGTCATTTCCTACAATTGTTCATATTTCTCCTGATAATATATTAAAGGAATACCTTGAGAAATTTATTACAAAAATACTTGAAGAGAAATATATTGATAATTTGGATTTTGTTA
>Ga0105240_10013782_pt1 | contig 11075 bp, 4 predicted proteins | sample KBSC54metaG_FD_80426 | JGI IMG/M metagenome (GOLD analysis project Ga0105240, IMG submission 80426) | Corn rhizosphere microbial communities from Kellogg Biological Station, Michigan, USA - KBS C5-4 metaG | ecosystem: Host-associated > Plants > Roots > Rhizosphere > Soil | place: Michigan, USA...
AAAAACCCTGTTACTTGGCGTGAAACTCGCTGCTTTATTAATCCTGACAACCTGCCTGCAGGTGAGCGCAAAGATCACCACTGCGCAGAAATTGAGTATATCGTTTCATAACGGTTCGCTGGATAAATTATTTACGGAAATAGAAAGGAAGACAAGCTATGTCTTTTTCTACGACGCTACGATTTTGAAAGGAACGAAGCCGGTGTCTGTGGAGATGAAAGAGGCAAGCATCGAGGAGATATTGCAGGCTTCATTGAAGGGACAGGCATTGGAATATGAAATTCGGGATCGGACGATTTTTGTGAAAAAGAATAGCTTGAAAAATGCTATTAACGACGGTCCTGGCGGAGGCGCCAACGGTCCGAAGGAAGTTCGGGGTACGATAATGGCCGATGATGGAAGTCCGTTGGCAGGAGCCACCATAAAATTGAAGACAGGAAAAATAGTGGGCATTACCGATGAACGGGGGCAATTTAGGTTGAAAGAGGTTTCTGTAGGAGCGACAATCGAAGTCTCTTATACGGGTTATGCGCCAAAGGATGTTAAAATCGATGAAAGTCAATCTGTTTTTACAATTTCCCTGAGCCGGTCCATGAGTAAACTGGATGAAGTACAAGTGATCGCCTATGGAACAACAACTCAGAGGCTGAGTACGGCTGACATTTCAAAAGTCACAAGCAAAGAAATAGAACAACAACCCGTATCAAATGTCTTGTCAGCCATGCAGGGCAGGGTGCCTGGAGTTGTTATTACGCAACAAACCGGCCTGCCGGGCGGTGGCTTCTCAGTTCAAATCAGAGGACAAAATAGTATTATCAATGGGAATGATCCATTTTATGTGGTTGATGGCGTGCCGTACAATTCTCAACTCCCGGGTAGCCCTATCAATGGTATTCTTAAAGGAGGCAGTCCCCTGAACTTTATAAATCCTTATGACATTGAAAGTATAGAGGTATTAAAAGATGCTGACGCTACTTCGATCTATGGAAGCCGGGCTGCAAATGGAGCTATTCTTATCACTACAAAGAAAGGGAAGGCTGGTGCTACGGTTTTCGATGTAAACGCTTACTCTGGATTTACTAAACCCAGCCGCGACGCTAAGTTCATGGATACAAAGCAGTACCTGGCAATGAGGCATGAAGCTTTTGCTAATGATGGCGCTACCCCAGATCCGAATGCTGATTTTGATTTGACTTTTTGGGACACTACAAAGTATACAAATTGGTCTAAAAAGTTAATAGAAAATTCGGCATATTTCACCAACGGACGTGTATCGGTTTCAGGAGGGAATGACAACACTCAATACTTAATAGGGGCGACTTATTTCCGTCAAAATACAGGGTTCCCCACCGTATTACCTGGTGATGGGATAGACCAACAAGGATCTGCGCATTTTAGTATTACCAGCTTTTCTCCTAATAAAAAATTCAAGGTGCAATTTACTGGCAGTTATTTGGCGGATCAGAATAGAGTTCAATCCGAAGATTTTAGTACTGATCGATTTCTTTTGCCTCCGGATGCTCCGGATGTATTTAAAGCTGACGGTAGTCTCAATTGGGCGCCGCTTTCACCTGGGCAGGCTGGCACGTGGGGTAACCCGTATGGTAATTTGTATGTAAAATACAAAGGCACTACGTCAAACTTAATTGGTAACTCAATAGTCAGTTATTTTCCGATAAGAAACCTGGAATTGAAGGCGAGCATAGGATATTCCAAGACACAGACCAACGAGATACAGACCATACCAACAACGGTTTATGATCCGGGTAATAATGTCACATCCGGCACGTCCAACTTTAATACAATGACTAACCACTCTTGGATAGTCGAGCCACAAATTAATTACAAGCTTTTCGTCAGCAGAGGTATATTGACGGCCTTAGTTGGAGGTACATTCCTTGACAATTTTAGCTCGGTTCAGGATATACAGGCTACTGGATTTAGTAGTAACGCATTACTTGAAAATATTCAGGCTGCAACGGACCTCTCTGTTCAGGGTGCTGATAACAAGGAATATAAATATAACGCGTTTTTCGGCAGGCTGAACTATAACTGGCAGGACAAATATTTGTTGAATATTACAGCCCGACGCGATGGCAGCAGCCGCTTCGGACCGGGAAGACAGTTTGCTAATTTTGGCGCTTTTGGCGCTGCTTGGATTTTCACGAAGGAGAATTTCTTTCAAGGTCTGCTTCCGGTATTAAATTTTGGTAAACTGAGATTCAGCTATGGTACTGCGGGAAATGATCAGATCGGCGACTATCGGTATATTGACTTGTATACTTCTACTGTGTATCCCTATCAGAACGTGCAAGGGTTATTTCCGGGTAATCTTTTCAATCCTAATCTCGAATGGGAAATTAATAAAAAACTGGAAGGAGGAATAGAACTGGGACTTTTTAAGGATCGGGTAACGCTGCAAGCCAGTTATTACCGCAACCGTTCGAGTAATCAACTTGTATACACCCCCGTTTCCTATATTACGGGATTTTCAACAATACCTTCGAACTTGCCCGCCATTGTGCAAAATAAAGGGGAAGAATTTGTCGTCAGCGTGATTGCTATCAAATCCAGGAATTTTAGCTGGTCGACAGCTGCGAATTTGACAATATCACGCAACAAATTGGTAGCATTCCCGAATTTAGCCGCCTCTACTTATTCGCAACAATATGTTGTTGGGCAGCCTTTGTCGATTCAGAGGGTTATACACCTTGTCGGTGTTAATGATACCACTGGTATATATCAATTTGCGGATTTGAAGGGAAACCCAACGTATAACCCGTCATTTTCAACTGATAGAAACACTTTGGTCAATGTAAATCCCAAATTTTATGGTGGATTTCAAAATACTTTCACCTATAAGGGGCTTAGTCTGGATTTCCTTGTCCAATTTGTCAAACAGACTGGTGTAAATCTCCTCTACTATGCTACTTTACCAGGTTCACGGTACAATCAACCTGTCGATTATTTGAATCACTGGCAGAAGCCGGGTGATATAAAGCGCTTTCAAAAGTTCAGTCAGGATGGATCCGGAGACGCCTATAATGCGCTTAGCTATGCCCAGTCGAGTGATTTCATCTATAGCGATGCCTCCTTTATTCGCTTAAAGAATGTAACTCTTTCATGGCAATTGCCGAAAATTTGGCAACAGAAAATTCACCTAAATAATTGCAGGATCTACGTGCAAGGACAAAATCTTTTTACGATTACTAATTACTTTGGAATTGATCCCGAAACCCAGACTAATGGATTGCCTCCCCTGAGAATATGGACCGCAGGCGTTCAGGTGGCTTTATAAATGAAAAGTAACTGGAAATTCGCAATTTAAAAACAGATAATTCTATGTTCTCATACATTAGTAGCAGGAGTCGGGAGTATGCATCGGGCACCAGAGGATTTGTGCTGCTCGCAGTTTTTATCATATTGGTTGATCTCACGAGTTGCAAGAAATTTGTTCAGGTTGATCCGCCGGTAACGTCTACATCCGGACAAACGGTATTTTCCGATAACGCCGGCGCGGAAGCAGCTATGACTGGTATTTATGATGTCATGGTGTCTAATTTCTCAGGCCTCGTTAGTGGCGGCAGTAGTATTAGTTATCTTGTTGGCGCCCAGGCAGACGAATTAAAAGACTATTCACCTACTTCACAACCTTTACGTCAATTTTATACGAACTCTTTGTCGAGTTCCACAAATGGAAAGGCTAACAAATATTTTTGGCCTGAAATTTATAAACAGCTTTATGTAGCAAATGCTGTGTTGGAAGGACTATCCAAATCGAACAATGTCCTATTGTCTGCTTCAACCAGGCAGCAGATCGGTGGCGAGGCGAAGTTCATGAGAGCTTTCTTACAATTTTATGCAACAAATCTTTATGGCGACGTGCCACTGGTTACCAGCACCGATTACTTAACGAATAATAACATACATCGATCGCCCCAGGGAGACATATATAATCATATTGTCCAGGATCTGAAAGACGCTCAGTCAGCCCTTGGTAACGATTTTGTAGATGCATCCGGGAATGTAACTTCTGAGCGCACAAGACCAAATAAGGGAGCTGCGTCGGCGCTTTTGGCCAGAACTTATTTATACCTTGGGAAATGGGATAGCGCGGAGATAGCAGCTACGTCCGTGCTTAACAACAGCAATTATGCCTTAAATACAGACTTGAGCAGCGTCTTTCTTGCGAATAGTCCCGAAGCCATATGGCAGTTCCAACCTGTCGTGACGCCAACTTATAATACCTTTGATGCTTATTATTTTATTTTAACTTCGGCGCCTGGCACCGGACGTTTTAATGTGGCGCTGAGCCCAAGTCTGATAAGCACTTTTGAGGCAGGGGATAGCCGTTTTGTTAATTGGGTTGGTCAGAAGAAAGTCGGAACGACTACTTATTATTTTCCTTATAAATATAAAGTTGGACAGAATAAGCCGCTTACAGAATATGTAATGGCGCTTAGGCTTGCGGAGCAATATTTAATTCGCGCGGAGGCCAGGGCTCAAAAAGGTAATATTGACGGTCCGAGCGGCGCTATTGCAGACCTGAATACGATTCGGTCAAGGGCAGGGCTTGAACCTTATAATGGAGCGACGGATATGCAGTCTGTCCTTGCTGCGATTCTTCACGAGCGCCAGGTGGAATTATTCACTGAATGGGGACATCGTTGGTTTGATTTGAAAAGAACAGGAACCCTAAATTCAGTAATGGGCAGTCCTGGTAACGCGTGCCAATTAAAAGGAGGCGCCTGGAGTGCTGATTGGGCGTTGCTGCCTCTACCGTTGTCAGAAATTCAAATTAATCCCAATTTGACGCAAAATCACGGCTATTGATTTATTCTGGCAATAGCCGTCTATTTCTTTAAATTATTGTAAATGGCGAAATTACTGTATTTCATTTTCCTATTTCCATTAATTGTCTTTTCGCAATCGAATGAAGCCGAATTGCGGGGACAGGAGAGAGGTATACATTTTGAAGTCCCCTTGAATTGGGAGAACATATTGGAGAAGGCGAAAAAGGAAAATAAATATATTTTTCTTGAGTGTTATACGACCTGGTGCGGTCCCTGTAAGTTTATGAAGAAAATGATATTCTCCCAGGATACTGTGGGGGTGTATTTTAATGAGCACTTTATTAATGTGGCGCTGCAGATGGATAAAACGCCAAAGGATCCCGCAGAGATTCAACAGTTGTACGGACTGGCGGATACTATGGCGAGACGGTATAAAATTGACGCATACCCGTCTTTCATATTTTTCTCCCCTGAAGGAAGGGCGATACACCGGGCAGTGGGAGCCGCAAGTACTGGCAGGGATTTCCTGGCGATAGGCAGGGACGTTTTTGATCCCAATAAACAATATTATACTGTCTTAAGTCAATGGACACGCCATCAGGGAGATTCGATCAGTCTTTTACAGTCGGTAAAATTAATGGTGTCTGCTGAAGATATGGAAAGTGCGCGATTAATTGGACAGACCTATTTAAATAGCTTGACTTTCCCTATTACACAAATGAATATTCGTCTTTTTTCTAAGTTGATTATCTCTAGTAGTGATAGGTTTTATGAATTATTTATTCGAAATTCGGAAAAGGTAAACAAAATCATGGGCGACAGCGTCTACACTCAATCATTGTTAGCGTCGATCATATTTAGGGAAAAGGTCGCCCCGCTGCTTAATGAAAAGAGCAGCATATTTTATTGGAGCGGAACGCAAGGCAAGTTGCGGAGCGACTTTAAAAGCCTTGGCGAAGGTTTTATTCAGGCATTAAGCCGAGAATTAGACAACTATATTTATCTTGAAATTTCCGGACTAATGCGCGAGAAGAACAATGGTTCCCCCGATTGGGCGAAAATTTATAATCGATTAAACGCTAGGTACCCAGGATACAATTGGTATGAATTATATCTCATAATGAAGGTAAAGTATTGCGGTGAGAATAAGGAATGGCGTAACTGCCAAGCTGCTGCGTTTAAATTGTTCAATAAGTTTGGCAAACATTTAGGTAGCGGTACAATCAATTACATTTCCTGGTCGTATCTATTTTTGCATTGTGATGACTCAAAAATACTGTTTCAGGCGTTAAAGTGCATGAAAGACGTAATTAATAGGGGGCCTGATAAGCATGATTTCAATAATTTCGACACTTACGCAAATTTGCTTTATAAGGCAGGTAGAAAAGAAGAGGCGCTCATTTGGGAGAAAAGAGCGATTGATACCCTCGTGAGCAGGGACCCGAATTCTGAATACATTAGTGAATTTAAGGCTGATCTGGAGAAAATGAAGACCGACAAGCCGACATGGGAAAATACGTCTGACGAGGGGCTTTAAAAGCGTATAGTCCTTGGGTCCCCTTCACTCACACCTGGTCAGTGACTGGAGGCCCGCCAGTTGGTTGGGAGCGCTTCAGCAAGGCCAATCTCTTCTGGTTAGGTATCTTCTACGAAATAATAAGAGCCATTTCATCCTCATGTGCATCCATAATTTTTTTGGAGTCCTTCGATATTGCTGAAATCCCGGAGTCAATGCCTTTTTAAGGAATCTCTGGTGGCGCCCTACTTAATGGTTAAATTTTGATTATTTTCATAATGCTAAGTTGCTGATTTCAGTTTCCGGTAACTGAAATTACAGTCTATATTGAACGAGACTAGTTTTAAAAAAACTTTATAGTTAATGAAGGGTCCAAAAATTTTAGATGAAACAGATAATGAGGAAATCAGTTACAGATATGAAATAACCAGCTATGGGGCGGACTATCCTGTTGATTCCATTATAAAAAGGATAAAGGATAAGATTATATACGTTCCCAAATTTCAAAGAAAATATGTCTGGAATATAGCGCAGGCGTCTAAGTTTATTGAGTCTCTTATCTTGGGATTACCTGTTCCAGGAATTTTCTTGTCAAAAGAACCCAAAACTGGGCGCCTGCTAATCGTTGACGGGCAGCAGCGCCTAATGTCTCTTTTTCATTTTTACGATGGTACGTTTAAAAACAAGGAATTCGTTTTAACCGGCCTTCAATCAGAAGATCTGAACGGAAAATCTTATAAGACAATATCATCGACCGACCGAACTAAATTGGATGATTCAATTATCCATGCCACTATTGTAAGGCAGGATGAGCCAGATGACGAAGAAAGTAGCATTTATTTGATATTTGAAAGATTAAATACCGGGGGCAAGCCTCTTGTATCCCAGGAGATACGGGCTTGTATATATTATGGAGAATTCAATGACTTACTGGATGATCTAAAGGATAATGTCAATTGGAGGACGGTGTTTGGAGCTGAAAATGAACGGCTAAAAGAACAAGAACTAATCTTAAGGTTTTTCGCGCTATATTATGAAAGAAAGGAATATACAAAGCCCTTGAAAGGGTTCCTAAATAAGTTTATGGCTTCGAACAGGAATTTGGAAAAACATTCAAAAAAATCCCTTTCGGATTTGTTTTCGAATACCATTGCACAATTTGCGCTTATACTAGGCAGCAAAAGTTTTCGAACTGGAAAGGCTTTCAATGCTGCCATATTCGATTCAACAATGGTTGGACTATCAGTGCGATTAAAAAGAGGTAAAATAGACCCTAGAAAGTTCGCCAACGCTTATCAGAAACTTATCGAAGACCCAGCCTACGACGCGAATGTAAAAGGAGGGACCTCAGACGAAAAGAATATCCAGGATCGAATAGATTTGGCCATTAAAGCTTTTAGTAAAATATAGCATGAAGCTTAATCTAGAGACACAGGAGAAGAAACTGGATGTTCTTCTTTGTACGATTCAAGGACAAAAGGATGATGAGATTAAGTCCCATTTGGCAAGATACTTTTGCATCAAAATATCGGGATACTTAGAGAATGTCATAAAACGGTTAATTAATATCTATTGCGACGGAAGTAGCCCCCAACCTATTAGAAATTATATTGAAACAGAAATCAAAAACATTACGAATTTATCTGAGGAAAAGCTTTTGAAGTTTTTGGGCAAATTTAGCGCAGATTGGGAAGACAAAGTATCAAGAAGGTTGTCTGATTCTCACAGATCGTCTCTGAACTCGATAATTTCAAATCGGAACAATATAGCACATGGTCAAACAGATAGTATTAGCCCCAAGATTATAGAAGGATACTACATTGACATTAAAGAAATTGTAGAAATATTGAAGGCGGTTATAAAAAAGTAAAAGTGCCCTCCTAATCAGTTTTATTGACTAGTTAAACCGCAGGCAAACTGCAATCTACGGAATCACTCATGCGGCCGGCTTTTCACGATCAAATATCCGATTATCTGAACGCTGACCGAGACGATCTTTAACCGGAAATCGAAACTCGCCCGTCATATTGTTCATTTTCCTTCAAACTTTTTTAAAAAGTAAGTATCTTTAAATTGGTTTTTTTGTGTGGATCAGCGTATATCGGTAGTAATGCGCAAATTACAAAGGAGTTTCAATTTCACTATGGAGAGCTTTCAGATGAACTTTTTCATATGCGATACATCTTATTGTTGACCCTACTTCATTATTCATTTCATTTACTCGCTCAAAAGAAGCCATTAGATCACTCAACGCCAAACATTTGGCCTTTTGTCAAAGATGCGCAACTTAGCAATGACGGCAAATTCTTTCTGTACAATATCGAGACTCGGAAGGATGGGCCCACTCTTGTAATTCAATCTACAATCAATTCATGGCGAAAACAAATCGCCCAAGCCCACACTGCAATCTTTACAGAAGACAATCGGCAGGTAATTTTCCAGAATTCAAATGACAGCCTGGGGATCCTGGACCTTGCAAAAGATACCATATCGTATATGGAAGAAATTTCCTCTTATAAAACCCCTGAGGATGGCAATGGACAATGGATGGCATGTTTAAAGAAGAAGAAGAAGGAGTTAATAACTTGCAACTTGCATTCAGGCCAAAAGACGACGCACCTTAATGTCATCGATTATGCTTTTAGCAAAAACGGTCACGCCCTTATCATAAACGAAGAAGCGACAAAAGACAGCATACAAAGCATGCTTTCGTGGGTTAATTTGGCCGACGGCAGTGTTTTCAACATCAGTAAAGGGTACACCGTTAAATCAATTATATTTGATTCCAGCGCTGAACAGTTGGCATTTTTAAAAATTGACAAATCGTCTGGATCCCAAGCATCGTCTATCATGTATTATCATAAAGGTATGGACAATGCGATTGCATTGGTAGATTCACTCACGATCGGCATGGATGAACTGGCGCTCGCTAACGGGGATCTGCATTTTAGCGATGGTGGAGACAAACTTTTTTTTCCCCTTAAACCCAGGAATGATCACGAAATACGAAAAAAGAAAGACGCAAGGGTCGAAATTTTTAGCTATAATAACGAAAAAGCGCTTCTGAATAATTCCAAAGGACCCTTTTTGGCCGTTGTGAATATTGGGCGCCCTGGAAGCGTAATTAGGCTTTTGCGCGCTGAAGACAATGGTGCACGTTCTTTTTCGAAAGGAAACGACCAAAAATACCTACTTGCAAGCGGTAATTTGATTGGGGGTAATTACGGCGATTCGAGGTGGTTTAACCCAGAGAACCGCCCGGACATAAACCTTATTTCGACCACAACTGGTTCAAGAGTTCTTATTAAAAAACGTCTAATTGGAAGTGGGCCCTATTTTTCAACAACAGGAAAGTATGTAATCTGGTTTGATCTCGAAAAGAGCGCCTGGTTTTCATACAACATAGCAAACAAAGTTGCGAAAATAATTTCCACAGGCATAACCGTTCCATTAAATAACAAGTCAAATCCGAATGGATTTACTGATATAGCAGGCTGGACAAAAGATGATCAGGAAGTTCTAATTTATGATTTCCATGATCTTTGGAAAGTCGACCCGGACGCAGTAAAACCACCTGTAAATATTACAAATGGATATGGCCGGCGCAACAACTTTTGCCTTCGACTTGTTAATTTTAATACTGATAATTCTGAACCTATTAACCCATCAGATTCTCTACTCCTTTCTGCATTTAATGTTAGAACCAAGAATAGCGGCTTCTTTAAATTGACCTTCGATAATAAGAATTCCCGCCTTACGCCGTTAATTATGGAGGCCAGGGCAAATTTTCCGTCGTGGCCGAGGTCTACGCCGGAATTTCCTAATGCATCCCACCCGGTATTTTTAAAGGCTAAACATTCGGATAGTTATGTCATAACACGGATGAGCGCTTCCGATTATCCAAACTATTACCTCACAACTAATTTTGTAACATTTAAGCCGTTAACCAACCTTGAGCCGCAACTACAATTCAATTGGTATACAACCGAGTTGATACACTGGAATCTATTAGACGGAAATCTCGCTGACGGAATTCTTTTTAAACCTGAAAATTTTGACCCTTCGAAAAAATACCCGCTAATAGTATACATCTATGACCAATGCTCAGATGCGCTAAATACATTCATTCAGCCGGAGTGGAGCAGCGGTTGTATGGATATCCCCTGGTTCGCCAGCAATGGATATATTGTCTTTGTCCCGGACATTAAATATAAAAAGGGATTTCCAGGTTATAGCGCCTATGACGCCGTAGTTTCGGGCACGCGGCATGTAGCGAAGAACCCCTGGGTAGATAGTCGTCATATAGGGCTACAAGGCCATAGTTTCGGCGGGTTTGAAACGAATTACATTGTTACCCGAACATCGCTATTCGCCGCCGCCGCGCCGGCTTCCGCGGTATCGGATATAGTAAGCGAATATGGGCTAATACGGGACAAAAAAAGATACCAGGGCTACTACGAATCCGGGCAGGGTGGAATAGGTGCGTCTTTATGGGGCAGACCAGACCTATATATCCAGAACTCTCCAGTTTTCAGAGCTGACAAGGTGACCACCCCATTGTTAATAATGCACAACCCGGAGGATTACCTGGTACCGATCAGTCAGGGCGAAGAGTGGTATAGCGCTCTTCGGCGCCTAAATAAAAAAGTTTGGATGCTGTCCTATAAGGGAGAGGAACACTCAATTTCGGACGAGACTCTGCAATTGGATTATTCCATTAGGTTAGGAGAATTCTTTGGCCACTTTCTAAAGGGTGCAAAAGCTCC
>Ga0105240_10013783_pt1 | contig 11074 bp, 10 predicted proteins | sample KBSC54metaG_FD_80426 | JGI IMG/M metagenome (GOLD analysis project Ga0105240, IMG submission 80426) | Corn rhizosphere microbial communities from Kellogg Biological Station, Michigan, USA - KBS C5-4 metaG | ecosystem: Host-associated > Plants > Roots > Rhizosphere > Soil | place: Michigan, USA...
CGCGAGCCCATGGCGTGTTGCTTCAGCAACTTCAAGCAGTTGTTCGCCTCCGGGCAGGAGTTCACCTACAGCCTCGAGGACATCGGGCGCTACTACCGCAACTACATCGAGCTGATGTCCCACTGGGACGCGGTGTTGCCGGACAAAATTTTGCGGGTTCAACACGAGGACGTCGTGGAGGATCTGGAAGGCAACGTGCGCCGCATCCTGGAGTTCTGCGGTCTCGAGTTCGAGCCCGGGTGCGTGGAGTTCCACAAGACCGAGCGCAGTGTGCGCACGGCGAGCTCCGAGCAGGTGCGCCGGCCGATTTACAAAGAGGGGCTCGATCAGTGGAAGCACTTCGAGCCCTGGCTCGGCCCGCTGAAGGCGGCGCTGGGCGATCTGGTTACATAACGCCACGAGTGCGTCGCCAAGCGCTTACATACGTATAAATTCTGATGCTGCTCTGGAGCTGAAAGGAGTAGCCGCGCACAGTCTTCGGCGACCTGCGCGCGCACGCTCGGCTTCAGCACTCTCCCCGCTCTGGACGGAACCTGCTGATGATCACACTCACACTCCTCCCGATCGCCTTGGCCCTGGGCTGGCTGGGCACGCTCCTCCTATCACGTGACGTGGCCCATGTGGAGCTGAAAGATTTCCTGATCGCCACAGCCGGCGCATCGTGCGTGGGGCTGGTAGGAATGCCGCAGTTGGGAATTGCGGTCCTAGGGGAGAACGGAGTGCGATTCCCCACGATCGTTTCGATGGTACTTGCCGCGGTGCTGACCTTGGTCGTCGCCAACCTGGTTCGTGGCCGAGGCATCCGGTGCGGGATTCGTCGCCGCAACGCCTAGAAGATTCCCGCGGCACTCGCTGGCGCAGAACCAGCGAGCGCCTCAACGCCCTGTCCTCACTCCAACTTTAGTGCTGCAGGACAGTATCCCAGAACGCACAGTGGTGATTACTCGAAAATTCTGCGGCGGTCAGTGTCGATAAGGGAATGTTCTCCGAGAGGAACACCGGAGCGGCCGAGGTGAATCTCGGCCAGGGCGAATTATCGGAGCTGTTGGGATTACCCGTAGCCGCAAAGCTCGTCCACGCCGCAACCAACTGGTCGGATAGAGTAATCTCCTTGCCTTCCAGTTCACGTGGCTGCCCGGTGACCTGGTCCAGATTGACCCCCAGGTTGCCGCCATGGTACCCGGTGAACAGAAACTGGATGTCGATGGTATGGGCCGCCAGTGGCTGGAAATGCCCGGTGGTGGAGGAGGCATTCGGCATCTGCGGGAAATAGTACGGCGCACTCTGATAAGTGAACTCGTACATATACGTAGGCACCTGCGGGGCCAACAGATTCCCAACCTGCAGCGTGGTGCATGCAATCGGATCGGTACTGACCCTGTCCTGGGCCAGTTGCGGATCATTGGCGTAGCTCGTGAGCGGATACTGAGCCAGCACGTTCGCGGGATTACTCGCCATGTATTGCTCTGCCGTGAGAGCAACCTGGGGTGGCCCGGAGAAATACTCGGTAATACTCAAGCCGAAATTGCCCTCATCGTGCACCAGCCCGGCCATGATCGGCATGTGGTGGAACCGGCCGGTTTTCCAACCCACACCCGGTTGTACGGGCACGATGGTGCCGTCCGGAAAGACCTGTTGGGCAAACGGGCTATTCGCATTCGGCGTACCCTGCAGCTGCAGAATCCGGGCAGTAGACAGATTTCGCAGGCAGCTTGCATCCGAACAACCGGCCGCTGCGGCGAAGGCGTCGCCGCGCGCCAGCATCTGTGCGGCGGTCACCCATGAGATCTCCGGATAACTCTCCAGAATCGCCCGTTGAAACAGTCCCTTGCTCAACGGCGACAGCAAGTTTGCAGTGGTGTCGCGCGCACCGGCGGACTGGCCGCCGAGCGTAACCCTGTTCGGATCGCCGCCGAACGCGGCAATATTGGCATGCACCCAGCGCAGTGCGGCCTGTTGATCCAGGATTCCGTAGTTGCCCCAAGGATGGCCTTCCGCGTTGATGATCGAGTTGGAAAAGAAGCCAAAGATTCCGAGACGATAGTTTATGGTCACGACCACGGTAGCCGTACCGCTCGGTCCGCCGGTCGCCAGCTTACTTGCATCATAGTCGTTCGATTCACCGTCGACGTTACCGCCGCCATGAATCCAGACCAGCACGGGCTTCAGCTCCCGGTGATTTCCGGCCGCGCCCGCTGTGAAGACGTTGAGATAGAGACAATCCTCCGAAACGCTGCTCGGACCGGCAAATGCACCAAGCTCGGTCACCTGCGCGCAGGTGTTGCGGAAATGCGTGGCATTCAATGGGCGATCCCACGGCTTGGCCGGCTGCGGCGGCATCCAGCGCAGCTCACCGACTGGCGCAGCGGCGTACGGTATGCCTAGGAATTCGTGCACCCCATTTCGCGTAAATCCACGAACAGGCCCCTCGGCGGTCCGGATGACCGGTCCTTCGTCATCCGCATCCCACGCCATCACGGAGGAGACAGACAACATACCGCCCAAGAGCCATGAGCCGAGCAGTAGCGCTCGTTTTACAGAGCTTTGCGGCCCGCGTACAACACGGACGAGACTATGCCGACGGTTCTTCATAATGACTCTCCCTCAAATGCCAAGCAGGAACCTTCTTGCAAGGTTTGAAGGGCAACGTAGGGCGAGTGCGGAAGGGGTGTCTAGAACAAACGCCCGATCCCGTTCAGGGCGCGACCCATCCCATGATGGGCACTGTGCTCAGGGAGTTCTTCGGGCTTCCGGCCAACACACGATCGCTGTAAGACACGTAGACGAGCACGTTCCTGCCCCGATCAAAGAAGCGCACCACGCGCAGTTGTTTGAAAAGCAGGCTGCGGCGCTCGTCGAATACCAGCTCGCCGTCCTTGAGATCGCCGGTGATCTTGATCGGCCCCACCTGGCGGCAGGCGATGCTCGCATCGCTGGTGTCTTCCGCCAGGCGTAAGGCGCCCTTGATGCCGCCCGTGACCGCGCGGCTGACGTGGCAAGCAACCCCTTGCACCTTGGGGTCATCAAAGCCGTCCACCGCGATCCGGTCATTAGGACCCAACCAGCGGAAATTCGTGCTGACCTGGCCCGTCGTGCCTCTCTCGGGACGGCTCCATATCCAGATGATGAAAGCGAGTATCACGACGAGCGCGGCAACCCCAACCCCCAAAACGATCTTACGCATGGCTGCCCCCACTCACTCACGAAAGATAGACGCGGCGGCCTGTGTCGCTACTGCGACGCGCTGCCTCAATGATCCTGACAACCTGGCGCCCTGCCTCGCCGTCGGGAACCTCCAGCGGAGCACCCCGTTCGATACTGGCTCTGAGCGAGCGATAGAACGACAACCAGTCGCCCCGCTCCGCAGGGACTTCCCGGGTTTCGCCGGTCGCCGCTGCTATAACCTGCGCCCACTGCGAACGCGGCTCGACGCCAAACCCGGGATCCGATGGCAACATCCCGGAGCGTAACTGCGCCTCCTGCACATCCATACCGATTTTTCTCAATGATCCCAGCGTGCCGTGCAGGCGGTATCGCTCGGTATTGTCGGGAACCAGGGAGCGCGAACGGAGTGTGATGCGCAGGCGTCCAACACCCATGAGAATTTCGAACGCATCGTCGACCTCCGCACCTGCGCGTTGAGCAAACACGTCCGCTTGCAACCAATCCGGCAACCCGAACAGGCACAGAGCCTGATCCACCAGGTGAGGACCGAGATCGTAGAGGATCCCACCGCCCTCCTCAGGGTGCTCCCGCCACCGATCAGCGACGGCGGGACGAAATCGATCCCAACTGGCTTCGAAAGATGCCAGTTCGCCGACCGTGCCTTTCGCAAGAATACGTCGAAGGGTGAGAAAGTCGCTATCCCAACGGCGATTCTGGAACACGGCGAGCACACGGCCGCTATCTCTCGCGACGGAAATAACCTCATCCGTGTCCGAAGAGGTGAGTGCCATCGGCTTGTCGATGACAACGTGTCTGCCAGCACGCAGAGCAGCCATCGCCTGTGGCGCGTGTAGCCGATTGGGTGTAGCAATCACTACGAGCTCTACACGCCGCATCCGGAGCAATTCGTCCAGGTCCGAGACAACCTCGGCCGCCGGAAAGCTGTTCTTGACCGCCTCTGCCTGACGCGTAACGACACCGACGATGTCCATGCCGCTGGCGGCAATCAGCGGCGCGTGCAGCACGCGGCCCGCCAGGCCGAATCCGACAAGTCCTACACCAGTGGTCACTGCGGCGCAGCAGGTAAGGGTATTCCGGCGAGAGCGGCGCTGGAAACCAACATCGAGACGCCGAATGCCAGCAAGACCTCACGCCACGCCGAGATGGCTCCTGGCAAACTGGATTGCCGCACGCAGAATCTCACGGGAGCGATCGTCGTGATTCTGATTGTCGAAGCCATGGACTCCCTCCGGATGATTCATGAGCGTCAGGGACACGTTAGCCTGGAGCGCCGCGGCCACGAAACGGTCCAACCCATCGTTGAGCAGCGGAATGCCGTCCCGGCCGGCCCTCGCAATAAACAGGGGCGGTACCCCTTGCGCCGCGAGATGGGCAACAGGCGAGAAGGCTCGCAGGGTAGCGAGGACGGAGGGCTCAGCCCCCGGCGGCGCCCATTGCTGCAAATCGAGCATGGGATAGAACGTCAGAATGGAGCGCAGATAAGGAGGACTCTCGCGTAACAACGGAGTGAGAAGCGCACCGCCAAGCGACCACGCGGCGACACCGACTCGATCGGCATCGGCATTCCATTGGCGCGCGTTCTCACGCGCGAACCGAATTGCAGCATGCACATCCGCGGCAGCCTCCGCGAGCAGCATGTCAGGCGGCCCAGCCTGTCGGTGAGTGAAGGTGACGGCAACCATCCCCGCGGCGGCAAGCAGCCGACCCCACGACTGAAAAAATCCCCAATCCTTGGCCTTCAGCGCGGCTCCCGCGCCACCATGGATCAACAGTACGATGGGAAACCCTCCATCGGCGGGCTCGAAGGGCGGCTGGTACACGTCCAGTCGCAAATTCGGATCGTCGCTGGCCGAGTAAACGAGGTTACGTTGAACCCTGACCTGCTCCATGTCGGGCAGGGTCAACACCACAGGCGGATTTACCAGATTCGCGAGACGGCTTTCCGCGTCCTCCATTTTCCGACCTCCAACGAGTCCCGTGAAGGGCTAGTATACGGGTTCAAATCCGTTTGAGAGCACGATAAACGATGCATTCCATCGGTACGGCACTGTTCGCCTATACCCTTGCCGCGGCGCTGCTGACCATTACACCGGGACTCGACACAGCACTGGTGCTGCGCACGGCGGCGAGCGAAGGGCCACGCCGGGCCCTGTGGTCCGGACTCGGTATCGTGACGGGTTGCTTCGCTTGGGCCGCGATCGTCGCCGGCGGGCTCAGTGCCCTGTTGGTCGCCTCCGAGCTCGCCTACGACGCCCTGCGCTGGGTGGGAGCGGCGTATCTGCTCTATGTGGGATTCAGACTTCTGTGCAACCCGCGTGATAGTTTCGTGAACGCGACCGTGCCGCAGAAAGGCGGTCGGGGCGCGTTTGCCCGTGGCGCCCTCACCAACCTGTTGAATCCTAAAGTAGGCATCTTCTACGTGTCGTTCCTGCCGCAATTCATTCCGCCCGGCGTTTCAGTGGCGCCGTTTACATTGCTGCTCGGGGCCATTCACGCCCTGTTGGGAATGGTCTGGTTCCTCACCTTGATTGCAGCCACCCGGCCTCTCACCCGGTGGTTACGCCGGCCCTCCGTGGTGCGCCGGCTCGATCGGGCCACCGGCGGAATATTCATCGCCTTTGGCGCAAGGCTTGCCTTCGAATCGCGTCACGGCTGACCGGCGCGCTCGCGCCCGCCGCGTGCCGCCTTAATAATCAATAAGTTACGCCGTGACTTACTGTAAGTAACTACGACCGGGGCGGCTTTTGCCCCACGCTTCTCCCCACGAACTGGCGAAACCCAACACCACCGTGAGGAGATGCAACCATGCGTACTTTCAAGCTCTACACACTGTCAACGGCCGCGGCCCTTCTTCTGGCTGGCGTCGCGCACGCGGATGATTCCGCTCTCTTCGGCCAAGGCGGGTATGCCGGCCAGAGCATGCAGCGCAGCGCCAATACTCCGCGAGGAGTCGTGAGCAATGCCGAGCCGCATTGGACCTCTCGCATCGGAACAGGGACGGCCACAACGACACAAAGGTCGACCAACGTGCGAGCTCAGCAAGCGCAGGCGCATTATCCAGCGCCCTACTGGGCCTCCCTGATCGGGACCGGAACGGCGAACAAGCTCTGAGCCTACTCGATCAGGCCAGCGCGGCGAGCGAGCTCATCAGTGAAATTCGACACGTGCTCATCCAGGTAGATGTTGCGCAGGATCGGCCTGCGCCCACCGGTGAGTTTCAACAGGATGTCTCGCTCCGCCCGGGCCTGCGGCTCGCGACCGAACAGGGTGTAGATCAGGCACAGATGATAGTGATTGGGATAGAAGACGTCGGCCAAGGCTACCCCCTGTTTGAATGCCGCGAGCGCCTGCTCGTATTCCTCCAGAACGTAGTAACACTGGCCGAGAGCGAAGTGATAAAAGCCGGACGGATGCGGGTTGAGTCGCATTCCCTTCTCGATGTAATGCAACGCCTCCTTCCCGCGTCCGGAGGCGCAAAGAGAAATGGCGAGGAAAAGGTGCGCGTCGGCATCGTTAGGGTCCATTGCCACGGCTTTGTAGCCTGCGGCAAGAGCGGTATCCGCCTGTCTGCGCCAAAGTTGGACCCAACAAAGAATGGACTGAGCCTGCGGAAGCTGCGGGTCCAGGTCGGCTGCCAGGCGGGCATGCTCATGGGCCTCATCGATCCCTCCCGGGCTGGGGTTCCAGTACATGATCCACTCAAATACCAGGGCCCTTGCCAACCAGGCGTGCGCGGCGGCGTAAGTGGCATCGAGGTCCACAGCACGTCTGAAGTACGTGCGAGCTTGTTCCGCCGAATCCTGAGTGGACAACCAAAGTCGCTCGAGCCCCCGCAACAGGCAATCGTGGGCCTCGAGGCTTCGGGTGCCATCGTGACCTGCGCGTACTTTGCCTGGCCCGGCGAGCTTGACTTGCAACACCGCCAGAATCCGCCGTACCACGTCGTCTTCAACGGCGAAGATGTCCTGTAGTTCACGGTCGAACCGCTCTGCCCAAAGATGTCCACCCGACCCTGCATCGATGAGCTGGGTCGTGATGCGTACCTTGTTGCCCGCGCGGCGGACGCTTCCCTCCACCAGGTACTTCACACCAAGCTCCCGACCGATCTCCTCGACGCGCTTATTCAAGTTCCGGTAGAGGAAGGACGAATGTCGGGAGATGACAAACAGGTCGGGCAGCCGCGAGAGCTCCGTGATGAGAGAGTCCGTAACACCATCGGCGAAATAGCCCTGCTCCGCGTCGCTGCTGAGGTTGGTGAACGGCAGCACCGCAAGGGACGGTTTGTCCTCGACGGGCGGCGGATGGAGCGCGACCGCGGCAGTTTCACTCTCGCGAATGATCGGCGCGACGGCCGCCGGCACGGTCGTCGGACGCCGGTTTTCGATCTGGACCGCATAGCGGCCCTTCGGCAGCTCGATGCGAACCGGATCCTCGCTGCCTTCCTGATCGTAATATTCGCGTAGCTTGGCGCGCAGCCGCGCTGCCTCCACGCGCACAATGGCGTCGATCGCGGAATCAAAGCTCGGGTCCCGGTCGAAGACTTCGACGCCGAGGGTGTATCCCTTCAGCCGGTCCGCATGCCCGGCGAGAGTCTCCGTTACAACGAACTTGAGGAAGCGCTGCAGGCGCTCTGATTGCGCGAAGGGTGCGCTGCGCAGAATTTTTTCCAGGCACGCACCCACCATGGAGCGTTCCGCGTCGCCAAAACGTGCGGTTCCACTGGGCATTGCTGCAATCTGGCGCAAGTGACTGGCGATGCAGTGTAGCACCGGGCGGCTTCAGCTCGGGCGGCGTCGTTCGGAGCCCTACTCTGCAAATTTCGCCGGGGTGGGCTCGAGCTGACCTCCGGTCACCGGCAGCACGGCGCCCGTGAAGCTCGCAGCGGGAGAGGCAAGAAAGACATACGCCGGCGCCATCTCAGCCGGCTGCGCGGGCCGTCCGAACAGCGTGTTGGCACCGAAGCTTGCGACCTGCTCATCGGTCAACGCCGCGAGCATTCTCGGAGCCCAGACAGGCCCCGGCTCGACCGCGTTGACTCTGACACCTCGACCAGATAGTTCCCGCGCGAGACTCGCTGTAAGGCTTCCAACGCCCCCGCGATAAGCGGCGTAGGCACGCTGCAGTGAAGGTGCATGCTCCAACTGCGCCAACGTAGTTGCGACAATGGCCGCGCCCGGCTTCATTTTGTCGGCCGCAAGGAGAGATAACGCAAATACAGCCTCCTGGCCGCTCCGGATCGCCTCTTCGACGGCGAGCCCGTCCTCGACATCATTGATCCACGGTGCGTCGCTGACGAGGACGTCGAGTGAGCCGAACTCCTCGATCGACCGCTCGACCAGAAGCTGACGATACGCGTCGCTTCTGAGATCACCTGGCACCGCGACGGCGCGCCTTCCGGCTTCACTGATCCACCGGACTGTCTCCTCGGCATCTTCGCGATCACCTTGGTAGCCGATGAGTACGCTCGCACCCTCACGGGCAAACGCAATCGCAACAGCGCGGCCGATTCCCGAATCTCCACCGACTACGATCGCGGCGTAGTGCTCGAGACGGTTGCAACCCACATAGGTCCGCTCGCCATGGTCAGGCTTCGGGTTGAGATCGCCCGATCGCGGTGGCACGCCGAAAGGCGGCTTGGGGCCGGCAAAGCGTGGGTCTTCCATTGGGTCCAAACAGCAACCGCCGTTCCTTCCGGTACCGGGCCGGAACATCAGCGGTTCGGAGTCGTTGGGCTTCGATGACTGCGACCTGGTGGCAACGTGGCGTGATTTACCAGATCTACCCACGTTCTTTTCAAGACAGCAATGGCGACGGCGTTGGCGACCTGGCCGGAGTTCTGCAACGGCTCGATTACTGCGCGACGCTGGGGGTCGATGCCCTGTGGCTCTCGCCCATTTATCCCTCGCCGATGGCCGATTTCGGCTACGACGTATCCGACTACACCGGTGTCCATCCGCTGTTCGGCACTCTCCAACAGTTCGACGAGCTCGCGGCCCGGATGCGAGAGCGCGGATTGAAGCTGATACTCGACTATGTACCCAACCACACTTCCGACCGGCACCCCTGGTTCCAGGAGAGCCGTGCCTCGCGAGCCAGTGCCAAGCGCGACTGGTACCTATGGCGCGACCCCGCAGCCGACGGTGGTCCTCCCAACAACTGGCTGAGCCAGTTCGGTGGGAGCGCCTGGGAATGGGACCCTTCCTCCGGGCAGTACTACTATCACGCCTTCCTCAAGGAACAGCCCGATCTGAATTGGCGCAATCCCGAGGTGCGCGCCGTGATGTTCGACGTGCTGCGGTTCTGGATGCGCCGCGGCGTCGACGGCTTCCGTGTCGATGTTCTGTGGCACCTGATCAAGGACGATCAGTGGCGCGACAATCCACCGAATCCGCACTATCGCCCGGGTGATCCCCCGCACCTCAGTCAGGTCCCCCTGTACAACACCGACAGGCCGGAGGTACAGGAGCTGGTCACCCGGATGCGCAGTGTCGTCGATGAGTTCGCCGATCGGGTACTGATCGGGGAAATCTACCTCCCGGTCGAGCGCCTGGTCGCCTACTACGGCGCCCGGCTCGATGGCGTGCACCTGCCCTTCAACTTTCACCTGCTCCTGACTGCATGGAACGCACGCTCCATCGCATCGCTCATCGATCAATACGAGCGCGTCTTACCCACAGGCGGCTGGCCGAATTGGGTTCTCGGCAATCACGACAACCCCCGGGTCGCCACGCGAGTAGGGACATTGCAGGCACGGGTTGCGGCAATGTTGCTTCTCACTCTGCGCGGCACGCCGACCCTGTACTATGGCGACGAGATTGGAATGACCAACACGGACATACCACCCGGGAAAATTCAGGATCCGTTTGAGAAGAACGTGCCCGGCCTGGGGATGGGGCGCGATCCCTCGCGCACACCAATGCAATGGACCGATGGTCTGAACGCCGGCTTCAGTACCTCGGAGCCGTGGCTGCCGATCGCGGACAACTACCCCGTCACCAATGTTAAGACAGAAGATGCGGATCCGCGGTCCATCCTCAGCCTCTACCGAAAACTGTTGCAGCTGCGGCGAAACCATCCGGCGCTGGTGGATGGACGTTATGAGCCCGTCACCATGACAGGCGACCTGCTCGTCTATATCCGGCGCTCACCGCATGGCAGCCTGCTGGTCGCCTTGAATCTCGGGCCCGCGCCATTCGATCTCCTGTTGTCTTCCCTGCAGGTCCAAGGGCGCATCCTTTTGTCGACCCACCTCGACCGGGACGATGACTCCACCATCACTGACGTGGCACTGCGCCCGGACGAGGGTGTCATCGTCGAACTGACGGGCCCTCCTGCGACGCCATGATCAACGACCTGTGGTACAAGAACGCCGTCATCTACTGCCTCTCCGTCGCCACTTACATGGACTCCAACGGCGACGGTGTCGGCGACTTCGAAGGCCTGATGCGCCGGCTCGACTACCTGCAGGGACTGGGCATCACCGCGATCTGGCTCATGCCCTTCCAGAGCTCCCCGCATAAAGACGATGGTTATGACATTTCCAACTACTACGAGGTGGATCCCCGCTACGGCACCCTGGGGGACTTCGTCGAATTCACGCATGCGGCGGCCCAGCGCGGCATCCGCGTCATCATCGACCTGGTGGTGAATCACACCTCGGACCAACATCCCTGGTTCCAACAGGCGCGGAGCGACCCGGACTCGAAGTACCGCGACTGGTATGTCTGGTCCAGGAAGCGTCCACCAGGATCAAATCGGGGCGTGGTCTTCCCGGGGGTACAGAAGTCGACCTGGACCTATGACTCCGTGGCGCGCGAGTGGTATTTCCACCGGTTCTACAAATTCCAGCCGGACCTGAATACGGCCAACCCGTCCGTACAGGCCGAGA
>Ga0105240_10013784_pt1 | contig 11074 bp, 12 predicted proteins | sample KBSC54metaG_FD_80426 | JGI IMG/M metagenome (GOLD analysis project Ga0105240, IMG submission 80426) | Corn rhizosphere microbial communities from Kellogg Biological Station, Michigan, USA - KBS C5-4 metaG | ecosystem: Host-associated > Plants > Roots > Rhizosphere > Soil | place: Michigan, USA...
CAGGCAGCAGAGCCCTGTCTCGAAACGGCAACATGACCTGATCGAGCTGGGCTCCGGTCAAAAACTTCGCCCTTGGTACTCTGATTGGAATCGCCGCCGGCACTTCGACCGGAGCCCGCCGCCGGCGCTCTGATTGGAACCGCCAAGGGATGAAGGAAGTGCGCAGTACAACATATCAGGCCTGCCTACCCATGGCACTGGCCTGAACTTCAGAGGGTAACAGCCGGGGGAACAGCCCCCACGGGCGTCGCCCCCGGCTCTACCTCATAAGCTCCTCCGTTGCACGGAAGCACCTTAAGAGTTTCGGAGGCACCCGCCGCCTCCCTAAAATCTGCGCCGACCCATCAAAGCGAGTCGCGCAGAAACGGCAGCAGGCCTCGAAGAGGTGGCGCACGCTGCCCATCCCTTGCCTGGGACCCTGTCGTCGTCATCCCCCTGGGGTCCCAGGCAGGGATGACTTAGAAGCCCCGAGCTCCTCCAAGGAGCCCGGGGTCCTTTCATTTCTGGACTAATTATTAAGATTTAATGGCGGGCAGAATTAGGAATTAGCGCTTCGGCGTGTGTTTTTCCGCCGTGGCCATCACCAGCTGCGCGATGGTATCAGCGGCTTTGGGGGTGGCCAGCTGCTTGGCAGCCGCCGCAGCTCGCGACAAGGCATCCGCATCTTCTACCAGGTAGCGCAGCGTCGCCACGAGATCCACCTTCTTTGGCGCCCAGTAGCCTGCACCAGTGTGACAGACATACTCCACATTGCCCTCCTCCTGCCCAGGAACGCGGCTATACAGAATCATCGGCAAGTTCATATTTAAAGCCTCGGTGATGGTGCCTGGACCGGCCTTAGTAATGAGGACGTCGGCGGCTTGCATAAATCCCGGCATATCCTCCACGAAGTCATAGATCCGGGCCTTGCTGGCCCAGGGCTGCTTGCGTAGGCGCTCGGCCAATCGGCGGTTTTTGCCGGTGACAATCACCGGGGTTACGGCAATGCGTGCCGCGATAATAGCTTCGGCTAAGGCCCCAAGAGGACCTACACCGGCACCGCCGGCCATCAGCAACGCAACCTTGCGGTCGAGCGGCCAATCCAGGCGCTTACGGGCGGCATTTTTATCACTCTTAATAATGAACCGCGGCGACACCGGCAATCCGATCCGTCGCAGCCGGTTGGTGGGGATACCGGCCATCAGTGCTTGATGGTAGGCTGGCTCGGTCGGTACCACTGTAATATCAGCCCGCGGGTCAAACCACACTGGCGGCAGCGTTACCAGGTCGGTTACTATCGTAATGACCGGTATTTTTTGGTGGCGGCGAGCCAAGGCGTCCATAACCGGTGAGCTGGCAAAGTGGTAGGTGGAAACAATGATGTCGGCCGGATGTTCGTCAAGCAGTGTGTATACCGCGCGGCGGGTATAGAGCGTAATGCCTTGCATTACCAGGCGGGAACGCCGCCGCCCATTCCCGATCTCGTAGAACTGGCGGTAAAACTGAGGCGCTTTCAGCATATGACTGTAGGATTCAGGCGCCAAGTCGAGCGGTTTGGGGGCATAATCCTTGAGCGCGTCGACAATATCGATCTCTATCTGATCCCCATAGCGGTTCTCGAGGGCTTCTATGACCGCTTTGATGGCACTGGTGTGTCCGCCACCGGCACCGGTATGCAGGCATAGGATGCGCAATGGGCGGGTGGGGACGGGAGAGGGGCTGTCAGTCACAATACCGTTAGTATACCAAACCCGCGAGATGACGCGGCCACCCAAATCCTGTATCATACCAGTTGTGCAACAGCAGTCATCACCCCAAATTAGTGTTGTGATATTGGCCTATAACGAAGAGGCGACCATTGGTCGTTGCCTCGAGAGCATTGTCGCCCAACGTCAACCGGCCGACGAGATCCTGGTGGTCAATAACAACTCCACCGACCGCACTGCCGAGATTGTGCGGCAGTTTCCGGCACGCCTGGTCGAGGAACCAGTGCAGGGGTTTACTCCTGCCCGCAACCGCGGCTTTAACGAGGCCTGCTACCAGATCATGGTGCGTTTCGACGCCGATGGCGTCATGCCGCCCGGTTGGTTGGCGGCGGTCAGGGCGCTATTTGCTGAGCAACCCCATCTGTTAGGTGCCAGCGGCCCCGTATACTACCACGATCTTCCCGGCCTGCCGCGGGTGCCGTTCCCGTTCCCTGGGAACCAGCTCTATATGCGCTTGGTAGGATGCTGGCCAACCCTGGTCGGGCCAAACATGGTCATTACCAAAGCCGCCTGGGAGCTGGTGAAAGACGAGCTGCATCACAACGACCGCGCCGTCCACGAGGACATGGATCTGGCTATCCACATCCGCCACTACGGTGAGATTGCTTACGACCGCCGGCTAACCCTTACCACGTCGCCTCGTCGTCTCGTGTCCGAGCCCCAATCCTTCTTTTTTGAATATCCGCTTCGCAATATCCGTACCGTCATGATCCACCTGCCGCGCTTGCGCCGTCTGGCCGACGGCAAGCTGGTGCTGTCCGGCAGTCGTAAGCACAAGTAGGCACACGAGTCGATGGAATACCTCCAAGTTATCAAACAGCCCAATTTTGCCCGGCTGTGGTTTGCTCAAATCCTCTCCCAAGTCGGCCAAAATCTCCTTAATTTTTCATTAATTATCTTAGTGTATGATCTCACCGTCGGATCGCGTTTTGCCAACTTGTCGGTGGCTCTCCTGGTGATTGCCTTCGGTTTGCCGTCACTACTGTTTGCTTCGATCGCCGGTGCTTATGTTGACCGCTGGGACCGCCGCAAAGTCCTCATAGCCTCAAATATTCTGCGCGGCCTCTTGGTACTAATTTATATCCGGATTGATCACCATCTCTGGTGGATTCTGTTCTTGAGTTTCGTGATCTCGACAATCCTGCAATTCTTTGTACCGGCCGAAACCGCCACCATCCCCAAGGTCGTTCCCAAAAAACTCCTGCTGCCGGCCAATTCGCTATTCATTTTTAGTATTTATGCGGCATTTATCGTGGGCTACTCCGCTTCGGGTCCCTCCATCGAACTATTCGGCAACCATGGCCCCTATGTGCTGGTGGCCGCCATGATGGTCTTGGCCGGCCTCCTTACTGCTGGGATCCCGCGCCAGCCCCCCGGCGACACTACCACGCGGCCCATCAAGCTCGACCTCGTCCGCCACATGCGCACCAACTGGGAGTTGGTTACCGCTCACCGCCAGCGCTTTTTCTCGATTCTGCAGCTCACCATTACCCAGGCAGTAGTCTCAATTTTAGTCACCCTAGCGCCAGCCCTCAGTATGGCGCTGCTGCATATCCCCCTGCAACAGGCCAGCCATGTTCTCATCATCCCCGTGGGTATCGGTATGGTCCTGGGGGTTTTGCTGGTCAACGTGGTGGCCCGCAAACGCGACAAAACCATTGTTATCCAGGTGTGCCTGGTTATTGCCGCCGTCACCCTCACACTGCTAGGCCTCAGCGGCCACCTCTACAGCCTCTACCACGGTAATACTATTGTGCCGGTGGCGAGCATCGCCGTTATCGTCAGTATGCTGATGCTCATCCTTGGCCTCATCAACGCCATGATTAGCGCCGTCGCCCAAACCCTCCTCCAAGAGAGCACCAGCGACGACAACCGCGGCAAGGTGTTTGCTTCGCTCAATATGATGATTAACCTGGCCGCAACCGCTCCCATCCTGCTGGCCGGTCTCCTCGCCTCGATCTTTAGCGTCACTAAGGTGCTGACCTTGCTCGGTACGCTGCTAACCATTTACGCCTTGTATCTGGCCTGGGCCTATCGCCCCGATGCCGATGCCCCGGTCTCACAACCTAATTAAAAAAGAGCCCGCAGGCTCTTTTTAGGCGTGGGCCGCTCGGATTATTCCGGCTCATCTTCCAGCTGCTCTTGGGCTGCCGCCGCAAACTCGTCGCTGCTCATCTGGGCGCTATCATCCGTAGGTAGTTGCTCGCGGAAACTCATGCCATCATCAGCCGCCAGCGACTCGTCGGGCATCGAGATGACTGCCGGATCCTCGGCACTCATTTGGTCACTGGCCATATCGCCGCTGACCGCGTCGTGCTGTTTGCCAATCCGTTCCTGAAAGCTCTCGCTGGCTTCCACCTTGTCCCAACTGCTACCATCTTGATCTGCCATTCCCAAACCCTCCTCAACTCATTAAATAGTAATGATAATTGTAGGGTTCCGTGCGCCTCAAGCCTACCGCCACAGCTACCAAAACCGGCTCCAATTGCTCCCAATTCTCCGTCATAACGCGGACGCTTATGCTTTATTTTTCAGGTGTAACCAGGTATAATCAAAGGCTCTGGGGCTGTCTAGCTTCGACGAAAGATCCTTCACAACCTACTCGGCACGTCGCAGGCATGCGTTAAATCCAAATTTGAACAACTGGCAACAGTATTGTTTCGCGGGTTAAGGCGCTGTTCCAAGCTCCTTCTCTTGCACCAGTTTACGCTTAAGCGCTAAACCATCGGCTCCTGACACCAGATAGGGGTTCGCCGGTGTCATATTTCTGGCTGCTGATGTAGTGACGCCAGACGCTACATCCTAAGACAGTTGGCTGCGGTATGTGGTTATTTCGTCCGTTTCGAGATCACTGCCAAAGGGATGAAGCGGTCTAAACGTGTAGAAGGGTAGGGGGTGAACTTTCGGACCGGGGTGCAACTCCCCGCAGCTCCACCAGTATTGATTTTTATTGTTATTAGTGCTATACTATTATTAGTTTTGATGTCGAAGCAGAGATCAAAAGGTTCCCGTCGTCAACGTCCGGGAGGACAATATGCCTGTTATGGTCAGAAGGTCCCCTCAGTCCGAAAAATTTGCCAGCCGCATCCGCATCGTTCTTCCAGTGTTTCTAGCAGCTTCCGTCTTGTTCGTGGCGGCAACGATCGCTTTCTGCACGATTGAATCTAGCCTCTTTTCGGCTCCTCAGGGAGTACGCACGTTGGTTGCAGGAATGCTCATGCTGCTAACAGCGATTGCTTACAGCGTGGGCAATCTGTTGAGCCGGCCAATCAACGCCCAACTTGGCATCTTCTGGGTGTTCGCAGCTGGAACGTTTTGCCTCGCAGTACTCTTGTTCGTTGCAGTAGCCGTTAGTTAGCCAAAGCATTTGTAGGGTGATTATCGAGGCTGCGTAGACTTAGCCCGCGACGTTAAAGCGCCCTCTCCGGAGCATCATTTCCGGTGAGGGCGTTATCATTTGTGCTAATAGTTTAAGCGAACAGTAATACTTGAAAACTTAAGTTTTAATGCTATAATCATCTTCGAATAGGGAGAATAAGCTTCCTATTAGGACTACGGAGGTGCTCGATGAGCACTGCAACAACTCAGCGGGGGGGGGCGATACTGGTCTTGAGCCCATGCTCGAGTTCAAGTTCCCCGAGACGGCGACTGGACAGGTCGACGCTAGGACATTGGTGCGTTGGTGCTCCCATCGTCCCATGCTCCGGGCACTCGAGCAGCATCGGTTCAAAGATCCGCGCCTCGTTATCGTTGTGCGTGGCCCGTTCGAAAGGCTTGACGGCAGTTACTCCGACGTAGAGTGGGAGGAGACAGCTGTCTACTGCGTCAAGCTGACGGCCGAGATGCACCACGTCTACTTCCACAGGCCTGGCAAGAACGAGATTCGAGCCTTCGTCGTGGACTATAGCGACAAGACAACACGGGAGTGGATGCGCGAACAGGTAGACGTCCCTAGGCTTCGGCTGAGTGGCGTTGCACGCAGCCTCCCCAGCTCGCTATACAGACAGGGTGGCGGCCTCCGAGCTGAGGACGAAATGCGGCTCAAGCTGTTCGGCACGGACGCACTGGAGACAGTGGAGGTGCCAGATGGGCTGTTTGCTCCGCTCCCCACAGGGTGGAGGCAGAGGTTCGTTAAGCGCTACTACAAGGGTAAGCCGTACGACCAGTGCGACTTCCGCGACCAGGTCATCAAAAGCGTGCTCAAGGCGGCGTTCTTCGTCACTATCGGCACGCTCATCCGCTTCATCACGCTCGTATGGGCGGTGTACGCCGGATGGAGAAACATCGACTGGAAGTCAATGCTGCGGCCGCTCGAGCCGAACGTCGATGGCCCTGTGGCCAACGTCAATACGCGCTCGAGGTGGTTCGTGAACGACATAGGTCGAGCGCGTATCAGTCCGCTCCTACTTATCAATCCAGTGGTACTGACGGTGGTTCCAAACCTCCTGTTTGGCCTGTCGAGGATTCACCACGACGAAAAGATACACGGTCACACAGTGTCCGTGCGTGAGGCGAGTACGGGCTACTGGGAATGCATTGCCTGGGTCGATGGGTCAATCGTTGGACTCGCTTTGGCGGTCACAGCGGTTATCCTGCTGATTTGGGGCGCAATCCTGTTGGTCGGAACCATAGCCAACAGCAGTGTGCTGTCCGACAGCCGCCTCGCAGAGTTCGTGGGCACCAAGCTCGACGACTTCTCAAAGACGCGCAAGGAAGCCAGCGCTCGTCGCAAGAAAGAAGAGAAAGAGCGCGAAAAGCGTGAACTCAAAGATATCGAGGCAGCTGTCGCTGCAATGACCTGCGAGTTCAGCACAAGCCAAGTTTCGGTTGCGGCACTCCCCAAAGGGAAGCGCACCATTCAACTGAGAGTATCTCAGGCAAAGGTACGCTTCTGTAAGCCGTTTGCGAGATAGCACAGGAGAAAGGCTTAAACTCCTACCCGCCGAGGGAAACCTCGGCGGGTGAAGCAGCAATTATTGAAGTGTATAGTCAGATGTACTTAAAATTTTTGGGTTTTCGCTCTTGATAAATATCCCATGCAACCTCACAATACCTCCAGGTCTTCTACGACAGGAGTGAATAGAATGACAGTACTTCATAACGTCGTCGTTGGATCAAACAATCCCGCGAAGATTGAAAGCGTGCGCCAAGCATTCTGCGGAGTTTGGCCTACTACGCACTGGGATGTCCAAGGTATCTCCACGAATTCCGGCGTCGCTGAGCAGCCACTTGATGAGCTTGAAACGCTTACCGGTGCTCGCAATCGAGCTCAGGTTGCTATACAACAAGAAGGAGCAGGGTTCGGCGTCGGTCTTGAGGGTGGCTTGATTCGAGTAGCCGGTCGCTGGATGGAGTGTGGCTGGATCGTGGTACTCAACCAAGATGGTCTTGAGGGTGTGGCTTCGACGGCCAGGATTTCCATCCCAGATCATTTTTACCAGCAAATGCAGTCAGGTCTGCCCCTCGGAGATATCTGTGATCAGGAGTTCGGTACGACTAATATAGGCCAGAATGCCGGCTATTTCGGCTTGATGACCAACAATGCCGTAACCAGAACGAGCGCCTATCGTGAGGCAGTGGCTTTTGCATTGGCGGTTTTTGTGCATCCGGGGCTGTTTGCAAGGAAAACTGGGGCGGTCGGGGAGTAATCCCGGCCGCCTTTTCTAATTACAGGTTTGCTTGAAAGAACGCCGTCGAGTGCTCGATCAGCAGCTGATGATTGCCCGCGCTTGAGAATTGGTGGTCATCGCCCGGGTACTGATAAAAGGTGACATTCTTATGGGCCGCTATCAAGGCATCATTCAAGTGTTGTGAAAATGAGAACGGCACCGTAGAGTCGCCAACATCATGATTGACCTGTACCGGCCCTTTAATCATACTGACATAATTGATCGCCGAAGCTTGATTATAGAAGTCCGGATTACTCTTAGGCGTCCCATGATCGGCTAGTAGTTTTTGCAACTCCGCCGTAACCGTTGCCGTTGGCTGGTCATTCGGCGCCGGACTGTGTGGCCAATTGTAAAAGAAGTCATACATCGAGCCGACCACCCCATTTGCAATCACCGTGGCTTTCACATCTGGGCTGATGTCGGCCACATTCAACGCGATGTGCCCGCCGAGGCTGTGTCCAAAGGTGCCGATGCGGCCGGGATTAACCAGGCTGTACTGCTTCACCGAGGCGATCAAGTTCATGATGTCATAGGTGTCGTCCGGGGCGTAGTGGCCGCTGGTGGCGGTACCTTGCGATTGGCCGACGCCGCGGTAATCCGGCTTAATCACTACGAATCCAGCCCTAGCCCAGGCTGCAATAAAATCATGGTAGTCACCGCTCGTAGTCCGATACTGCGTCGGCTGGATGTAGCCGTGCATCAAGATGATAGCGGGATAGCCGCCGGCTGGCGGGGGGCTTGTCGGAGTACTCTGCAGGGCGTATTCGGTGAGCCCGTCGGAAACAAATGAGACCACCGCGTTGGTATAGCCACCCTGGTTGCCGAGTGACTGCGTTGTAGTAATTGGGCTGGCCTTGTAGCCACGGGTACGCATGGCCTCGATGGTAAGTGGGTCAAGCGGCGCAGTTTTGGCTTTGGGCGCCGGTGTCGCGTGGCTGTTGCTTTGCGGCGCTGCGGAATGATGATGCGTATCATACCAAACGCCTCCGGCGGCTGCTAGTACCACAATCGCCACAATCCCCATAGCTATCTTGCGCTTCATACCGCCATGGTAGCATGCGGTTGACCGAGGCGAGCAATTGGACTATAACTGCTACATTGGTTCCTTACATCCGAATACCGGGAGGTGGCTATGGGGCACAGCAGAGGCGCACAGACCAGTCAGAGCGACAATAAGGCAGATGAGTCGACCGACACATCGGCAACCAACTACCACAACACCCCAAGCAGGGCAAAAAACAAACGGTGCAGACGTGCCACATTCGATGCCAAAGAACGTCCGCAAGCGGAACGCAAGTTTTCCGCCATGACCAAACGTCAGCAGCGCAAAATGGAGAAGAAAGCCCGGGGAGACGGGCGCCGGATCCCGCAACCGAGCTTCTAGCTCGGGATTCCGCTTCAACTCCTCCAACCCTCTTTATAACCCGTCGGGCGCCACGATTACCTTATGGTAGTCATCGGCGTCCGGCGGGCAACACGCCATTATAAATTCACTTACGCTTCAGTGGTTTTGAAGCTGCCCAAATCGTTTCGTACAGTACCCTCATCATTTCGCGGTGTTCCGCCGAGCTCACCAGCAGTGCGTAACCGCTGGCCAACGACGAGATATAAAGAACGCTGTCGTCGTACATAAAGATGGTGGTCCGGAAGCCGTCACCAAGCTTTTTGGGCATCATGCGGATCTCCGAAATATCGTAGTAGCGTTGGACGATTGCAGGATCAATCGTTGCGCCCCACAACGCCCGGGTTTGCACGCCCATCTTGTGGCGCATCTCCACATAGCGTCACAAAGTCGGGACCCAGTTGGGCAAAGAAGTTGTGGGATGGTACCAGACTATCGATGTGGCGGCCATGGCAGTACATAGTCTCCATAATCACGCTGCGTACGCCGGCAACCCCTTCATAAAACGAAACCTGGGGCTTTTGATCGCCTGAACGCTCTTTTTGGAATTGACGCACGAATTGGTTAATCTCTCCGGCAGTCTTCTTCTCGGCTGCTTGGCGCTCGCGCACGATGGTTTTTAACCGATCCAGCGGCTCGACCCGAAAGCGTTGGTCTTCCTCGAGTCCGGTTTTACTCAGCAGGCCTCGCTGTTCCAGAGAATTAAGTGCATAATACACCGTAGGTCGACTCCGATTAGTAACATGGACGATGTCGCGAGCGGCGCGAGCACCATGAAGCATTGCCAAATACACATCAATCTCAGCTTCCGAGAGCTCAAGTTGTGATAAAACCATCCGCGGATCAATCATTCTCATCTCCAATTTCATTATGTCTAATCATTATTATACGCTCTTAACAATAGACGGGACCAGGCTTATGATCAAGCTGTCGCAACCGAAGTTCATCGACAATTCAACCAAGGGAGCATCATGAGCGCACGTACGCCTATCCTAATGGCCCGCTGGGTTGCGCTGTTTCCTCGCGCCAGCGAAGATGCCTTGCTCCACAGCTTTAATGAGCTACGGGAGCTCTATCAGCAGCGCGGTCGTTTCTACCATAACTTCGACCATCTCGGTTTCATGCTTGTAGCCCGCCAGCGCTATTTCTCTGACGCAACCGATGATGTCGATAAGGCTATCTATGGCCACGACGTTGTCTACGATGCTCATCGCCACGACAATGAGGAGCGCAGCTCCGGAGCCATGGGCGAAATCCAGCGCTCTCTGGGCGACTCAGAGGAGTCGATTACCGAGGTAAAGCGCCTGATCCCGCTAACCCAGAACCACCGCGTATCGGCTGGTGACCTTTCCGGTCAGCAGCTCTGCGACCTCGATTTGCTGTCGCTGGGGCTGGCAGCCGAGGAGTACCAGGCCAATACGGCGCGTATTCGTAAGGAGTATGCTTTTGCTTCCGATGCCGAGTGGGCCAAGATGAGGAAGTGGTTTATCGACGGCTTCCTGGGTCGCAAGGCTATCTATGCCACGCCGGACATTCGCGCAGAGTTCGAGGCTGCGGCCCGTCGCAACCTCGCCCATGAGCGCTCACTACTGAGTTAGCACTCACCAGTCGTCCATAAAACGAGCCCCGCTGGCAGTTTCTGCGCTAGCGGGGCGGGTCTCACTCCCTACGGACTAATCGTTAATGTCAGCGGTGCCAGGCTGGTAGTCTGGCCGAAAGTAGTTTGAGTTGCGGTAATCGTCCACTGGCCCGGCGTAAGGCCGAGCGAGGCCGCATTCCAGCTAAACAGTGCGCCGCCATACTGGGCGTCCAGCGTTTGCTGCCCTAAATCCAGCGTTTGCCCCAGGGGACCAACCAAGGCCAAGTCACAGGTAGCCCCGGGAACGCCGACGCAGGTGGTTTCCATTTGGGGACTAGTAGTTGGGTTACTCGAAGATAGGCTGATTGACTGCTTATTCAGCACCTGGCCGGCCGGTACTTGAATAGAAACCTGGGCCATTGCCCGCGCCGCGTCAATCCGCCCATACCCATACGCAAGAGTGCTATACTGACCGCCCATGCCGGCAACCTTATCGGCGCTTTGGGTGATCACCCCGATCAATGCGGCGGGCGAAATACCGGGTTCCTGCTGCACTATCATGGCTGCCAGGCTCGCTGCCAGCGGCGTGGCAAAGGAAGTGCCGGAGTAGCCACATGTGTAGGCATTGGTGGCATTGGTAGCGGTATAAAAGGAGGAGCAGACGTCCCCGGCAGTACCG
>Ga0105240_10013787_pt1 | contig 11074 bp, 10 predicted proteins | sample KBSC54metaG_FD_80426 | JGI IMG/M metagenome (GOLD analysis project Ga0105240, IMG submission 80426) | Corn rhizosphere microbial communities from Kellogg Biological Station, Michigan, USA - KBS C5-4 metaG | ecosystem: Host-associated > Plants > Roots > Rhizosphere > Soil | place: Michigan, USA...
CGAATTGTCGCTGGAGGTGTCGGGCCCGTTCGCCGCCGATCTTGTGGGAGAAGGCAATAATCTCGTGCTCATGGCGGCTCGCGCGCTGGCCGAGGCGGCGGGCGTGGGCGGCGGCGCGGCGCTAGTCCTGGAGAAACGCCTGCCGGTCGCGTCGGGCATCGGTGGCGGATCGGCCGACGCGGCGGCGGCGCTTCGGCTGTTGACGTCATTGTGGCGCATCGACCCGCGATTTGCCGAAGAGGTCGCGCCGAGAATTGGGAGCGATGTGCCTGCCTGCCTGCTCAGCCTGCCGACGCGTGGCAGTGGGGCAGGGGACCAGCTGACGCCGATCGCGCTTCCGGAGCTGTCGGGCACGCCGGTGCTGCTGGTGAACCCGCGCGTGCCGCTGTCGACGGCGCAAGTGTTCGCCGCCTGGGATGGCGAGGACCGCGGCCCTCTCGACGATTGGCGCGACGGCCGCAACGATCTCGAGCGGGCGGCGACCGCGATCGTCCCGCAAATCGAGACGGTGCTCGCGTGGCTCGAGGGCCAGAGGGGCGCCTGGTTCGCCCGCATGTCGGGCTCGGGCGCGACTTGCTTCGCCCTGTTCGGGACCGACGACGAGCGGGACTCGGCCGCCGACGCGGTGCCGCGCGAATGGTGGCGTCTCGCGACCTTCCTGCGCTAGACGCGCGGGCGATGAGCGGGCGCCCGATCCTCACCGCGACACGCATGCTCGCAGCCGAGCAGGCGGCGATCGACGGCGGCACGAGCGTCGAGCAGCTGATGGAGCGGGCAGGGGCGGCGCTCGCCGAAGCGGTTTATCGCTTCGCTGGGCCGACCCCGGCGCTGGTCCTGTGCGGACCGGGGAACAATGGCGGCGACGGTTATGTCGCAGCGCGCCATCTCGCCGGGCGCGGCGTGAAGGTCCGCGTGGCTGCACTCGCCGAGCCGAGAAGCGAGGCGGCGAAATGGGCGCGATCGCAGTGGAAGGGCGAGGTCGAGCCGCTGACCGCCGAGACCGCGCCGGCGCCATTGCTGATCGACGCGCTATTCGGAACCGGCCTCAAGCGCGGGCTCGAACCTGCTGTGGTCGAAGCGCTTTCGCTGCTGTCCAATTCGGCGATGGTGAGGATAGCCTGCGACCTCCCGAGCGGCGTCGAGACCGACAGCGGCGCCGAGCTGAGCGCGGTTCCAGCGTTCGACATGACGGTGACGTTCGGCGCACTGAAACCGGCGCACCGGCTGTATCCGGCGATGCACAAGTGCGGCCGCGTGGTGCTGGGCGATATCGGCATCGCGGCTGACGCGGCATGGCACGAGATCGCGTCGCCCGAGCTCCCGCCGCTCGATCCCGGCGGCCACAAATATGATCGGGGCCTCGTGCATGCGCTGGCCGGGCAGATGCCGGGCGCAATCGCGCTGTCTGCAACGGCGGCGGCAAGAGCCGGCGCCGGCTATGTGCGCGTCAGCACGTCGAGAAACATCGACGATCTGCCTTCGGCGATAGTCCAGGTCGACACTGCGGAGGTCAATGACGAGCGCATCGGCTGCCTGATCGTCGGCCCGGGCATGGGCGACATCCCGCAGGTGCTGACTCTGGCGCTGACCTCAAGGGCTCCGAAAGTCGTCGACGCCGACGCCATCTCGCATCTCGGCGAACCCGATCGGCTCAAGGGCCAGGACGCGATCGTCACGCCGCACGACGGCGAATTCCGGCGGCTGTTCGGCGAGATCGACGGCACCAAGCCCGAGCGGGCGCTCGAGGCGGCGAAGCGGTCGGGCGCGGTCGTCGTCTACAAGGGGCCGGACACGGTCGTCGCCTCTCCGGACGGCCGGGTCGGCTTCCGTTCGCCGGCTCCGGCGTGGCTCGCAAGCGCGGGGACCGGCGACGTGCTCGCCGGAGTGGTCGCGGCGATGCGCGCGCGCGGACTTCCGGCATTCGAAGCGGCCTGCGCGGGCGTCTGGCTGCAGGGCGAAGCGGCGGAGATCGCGGGCCCGCACATGATCGCCGACGACCTCGCGAAAGCCGTCGGCGCCGCGCTCTCGGCACTCGGCTAGGCGCTTGCCCTTGGCGGCATGCGCCGCCATGCTGTCAACTTCAGACACGGAGGGGTGTTCGGATGAATCGCAGCTTGTTGGCGCCGCTTCTGGCGGGTGCGGTGCTGGTGCCGTCTTCGGCATCGGCGGACGAGGGCATGTGGACCTTCGACAATTTCCCGATCGCGGCGGTCAACGCCAAATACGGCACCCACATCGACCAGGCGTGGCTCGACCATGTCCGCGGAGCGTCGGCGCGCCTTTCGACCGGATGTTCCTCTTCGGTCGTCACCGCCACGGGGCTGCTTCTGACGAACAACCACTGCGTCGCGGGCTGCACGCAGGACCTGTCGACCAAGGCCCACGATTATTACACGCACGGCTATATCGCCCATGGGCGGGTGGAAGAGCGCAAGTGCGCGGGCATGCAGGCGGAAATCCTCGCCGCGATCAGCGACGTCACGCCGCAGATGCAGGCCGCCGGCCGCGGCCTTACGGGCGAGGCGCTGGTCAAGGCGCGTACGGCCGCCGAAGCGACGATCGAGAAGCAGGGATGCGGCGACGACCCGAAGTTCCGCTGCCAGGTCGTCGACCTGTATCACGGAGGCCAGTTCAAGCTCTACAAATACCGCAAATATTCGGACGTTCGGCTCGTCTTCTCGCCCGGCGTGCAGACGGCTTTTTTCGGCGGCGATCCCGATAACTTCAATTTCCCGCGCTACGATCTCGATAGCGCCTTCGTACGCCTGTACGAGAATGGCGCGCCGGTCGCGACGCCGCATCATCTGAAGTGGAACGCGAGCGCGCCGACGGCCGGCGAGCCGGTGTTCGTTTCGGGCAATCCCGGAGGCACCGACCGGCAGCTAACGGTGCCGCAGCTCGAAACCCAGCGCGACCTGCAGATCCCGATGACCCTGGTCCAGTTCTCCGAATTGCGCGGGCGGCTGATCCGCTTCAGCGAGGAATCGGCGGAGAACAAGCGAATCGCGCAGGACCTGCTGTTCGGGCTCGAGAATTCGTACAAGGTCTATTTCGGCCGGCTGTTCGCGCTCAACGGCGGCGACCTGCTCGCCCAGAAGCAGGCGGAGGAAACGGCGCTCAGGGCGAAGGTGGCGCAGCTCAACCTCGGCCCCGATTTCGGCGATCCGTGGGCGACGATCGCCAACGCGCAGAAAGACCTCGCCGCGCTCTATCTCCCGTATCGACTGGTCGAGGGCGGGCCCGGGGGATCGGACCTGTTCCGTTACGCCCGCAGCCTGGTCCGCGCGGCCGCGGAGCGGCAGAAGCCGTCGGCCGAGCGGCTTCCGGGCTATTCGGACACGCAGCTTCCGCTGCTTCAGAAGCAGGTGCTGGACGTGGTGCCGGTCTATCCGTCGCTCGAACAGCAGGTGCTCGAATTCTGGCTGTCCAAGTCGCGGGAATATCTGACCGCGGACAACCCCTACACGCACCTTCTCCTGGGCCGCGATAGCCCCGAGGACCTGTCGGCCAAGCTCGCCCAGTCGAAGCTCGGCGACGCCGCGGTCCGCAAGCAATTGTGGGACGGCGGATGGGCAGCGATCCAGGCGTCGAAGGATCCGATGATCCAGTACGTGCTGCGGATCGACCCCGAGGCACGCAAGCTCAGGACCGAGTGGAACAACCGTGTCGACGGCCCGATCAGCGCCGCTTCGGAGAAGATCGCGAAGGCCCGCTTCGCGGCCTACGGCGACACCATCTATCCCGACGCGACCTTCACGCTGCGCCTGTCCTACGGAAAAATCGAGGGCTGGACGCACAATGGCACGACCGTTCCGCCCTTCACCTACTTCAAGGGACTGTACGAGCGGGCGACGGGCAAGCCGCCGTTCGAGCTCGACCCGCGCTGGGTCGCGGCGAAGGACAGCCTCAACCCCGACACGGTGTTCGACATTTCGAGCAGCAACGACATCATCGGCGGCAATTCGGGTTCGCCGCTGATCAACGCGAAGGGCGAGGTCATTGGGGCGATCTTCGACGGAAACATCTACAGCCTGGGCGGCGACTATGGCTACGATCCGGTGCTGAACCGCGCTGTCTCGGTGTCGACCGCGGCGGTCAGCGAGGCGCTGCGCAAAGTCTATCACGCCGATGCGCTCGCCGACGAGCTTGCGGGGAGCTGAGCGGTATCGGAATCGCCTCCAGCGCATGAGCTGATCATCCGGATTGCCGCGCGCGGCGACGGCGTGACGTCAAGCGGCCGCCACGTGCCGTTCGGAGTTCCCGGCGACGTCCTGCTCGACGACGGGGCGCTCGCGCCGGGTCCTCACCATCAGGAGCCGCCTTGCCGTCATTTCCCGGAATGCGGCGGGTGCCAGCTCCAGCACGCCGACGACGAGGCCTATCGCGGCTATCTGGTGTCGCGCGTCGAGACCGCGCTCGCGCAGCACGGGATCGAGACGGACGTTCGCGAGCCGCACTTGTCGCCACCCTGCTCGCGACGGCGGGCGAGCTTGCGCTCCTTCAAGGTCGGCAAGCCGGTCCTTGTGGGCTTCAACGCCGAAAAGTCGCACCGGATTGTCGACATGCACGAGTGCCACGTGCTTCGGCCCGAGCTTTTCGCGCTCGTCGGGCCGCTGCGATCGCTATTTGGTCAATTGCTGCAGCCGAAGCGCTCCGCCGAGGTGCAGCTGACGCTGATCGACGGTGGTGTGGACCTGCTCCTCAAGGGCGTGGAGGCGGAAGGGCTCGCGGCAATGGAAGCGCTGACGTCATTCGCGTCCGAGCACCGGCTCGCGCGGCTGAGCCTCGACCGCGGCCTGGGACCGGAGACGATCTACGAGCCCGAGCCGGCGACGGCGACCCTGTCCGGGACGGCCGTCGCCTTCCCCGTCGGCGGATTTCTCCAGGCGACCGAGGATGGCGAGGCGGCGCTGACCGCTTGCGTCCGCGAGGCGACGGATGGCGCCAACTCGATTGCCGACCTGTTCGCCGGCCTCGGGACCTTCGCGCTGGCCACGCATGCGACCTTTGCCGCCGAAGCTTCGCGCGATGCAGCAGCGGCGCTCAAGCGTGCCGCGCCTTCACTGACCGTCGAGCATCGCGATCTTTACCGGCGCCCACTCGACGCGGCGGAGCTGAAGCCCTTCGACGCTGTGATCCTCGATCCGCCGCGCGCCGGCGCCGAGGAGCAGGCGAAGGCGCTCGCCGGGTCAACCGCTCGAGGGGTCGCTTATGTGAGCTGCAATTCGGCGACCTTCGCGCGTGACGCCAGGATGCTTGCTGACGGCGGCTATTCGCTCGACTGGGTTCGGCCGGTTGGCCAGTTCCGCTGGTCGACCCATGTCGAGCTCGCCGCCTGCTTCACCCGTGGTGGTAGAGGAAAATCGCCGCGTGGATCGTGAGCGCGACCAGGCAGAGCGTGCTCAGGAGGAAGAACAGGAAGCGTACCGGCACGATGTTGATTGTCGCCTGCCAGATGCTGTGGAGGATCCGAAAACCCACATAGCCCCACGCGAGATAGACGTTGATCGGTGCGTCGAAGCCCATGAGGATCAGCGCGAAGACGATCGCGTAGAAGATCGTCGGCTGCTCCATCAGATGCTGATAATTATGCGCCGGCCAGTTTCGCCGCCCGGGCTCCTCGCGCTCGAGGTCGGCGCCGCGTGCCCCCTCCGGGATCTTGCGCCCCTTGAGTTGCGGCGCGCGTGCGATCGCGAGCCAGAAGAACATCACGATCGACCAGGCGACGAGCGCGACGACCGGCGCAAGCAATGGACTTGGATGCACGGCGGACCCTCCCGTTCTTGGCGTCCGCAGCGTGCGTCAGTTCGGCGCCATTGGCAATCGGATCACTTGCTCCCGAGCACGAAGGTGTTCCCGTCAGGATCCTTGAAGATGGCGAATGTCCCCCAAGGCTGCTTCTGCGGCTCCTCCTCGAACTCGACTCCGCGGCTCTTCAGCTGGTTGTACGTGTAGTCGACGTCGTCGCATGCGAATGAGCCGTTGAAGAAGCTCCCGATCCGGTCTTCATGACCCTCGGGTGTGAACAGCACGACGCCAGTTTCGGCGCCGGGAATCGCCAGCTCGATCCATCTCTTGCCTTCGCCCATCGGCTGGTCGGTGACGATCCGAAACCCGATCTTGTCGGTCCAGAATGCGAGCGCACGGTCCTGGTCGGCGGTCGGGATGCCGACGAACTTCAGTTTCTTGATCATGGCGGCTCCTCCTCCCCGAACAGCTATAGGCTCGGCCGCTCGCCGTGGAGTATGGCAGCCAATGCTATGGCAACGGACGCAACTATCATCGTCGACCGCTATGTCGTCGACGTGCTGATGCGCGACCTCGTCGGTCACGACCGCTGCCCATCGGCGTTCGTCGTCTACGTCGCCATTCACGCGGCGGCCGCCGATGGAAGGGCGCTGTTCAGCTACCAGGCGATGGCTGACCTTACCGGCCTTTCCAAGCGGACCTGCCAGAACGCCGTTGCGTTGCTCCAGAGGCGCGGCCTGGTGGAGGTCAGCCGCAAGGGGGCGACCGACGCCGCCGAATATCTGCCGCTGCGCCCGTGGGACCGCGGCGGCGCATGACAAGAGCTGAGCGCAGGATTCCATTGACCGGCGCGCAGATCGCCTCGGTCGCGGCGGGCAACGCGCTCGAATTCTACGACTTCATCACCTACAGCTTCTTCGCCGTGCAGATCGGGCGGGCGCTGTTTCCCGGCGACGCGGCGCATTCGCTGGTGCTGTCGCTGGCGACGTTCGGAATCGGGTTCATAAGCAGGCCTGTCGGCGGCCTGGTGATCGGACGGTGGGCCGACCGGCGCGGGCGCAAGCCGGCGATGATCCTGTCGTTCAGCCTGATGGGAATCGCGCTGACCGGCCTGGCACTGACGCCATCCTATGCAGCGATCGGCATGGGCGCGCCGATCCTCGCCGTGCTGTTCCGCCTGCTTCAGGGATTTGCGCTGGGCGGCGAGGTCGGCCCCAACGTCGCTTATTTGCTCGAAGCGGCGCCGCCGAACCGGCGGGGGCTCTACGTGTCGTTCAATTTCGCTACGGCCGACCTTGCGTCGCTTGCGGCGGGCCTGATCGGGTTCGGCCTGTCGTCGGTGCTTAGCAACGCACAGCTCGAATCCTGGGGCTGGAGGATCGCCTTTCTGATCGGAGCGGCGATCGTGCCGTTCGGACTGAGGCTGCGCGGGACGCTGACCGAGACGCTTCCGCCCGAGGAGGCTGAAGCCGCGCCGAAGACGAGCATCCGCCCGTTCCTGCTGGTGGCCTTCGCGGGCATGCTGATCCTCGGCGCGGGGACGATCAGCAATTACACGCTCGATTATCTGACGACCTACGCCCAGGCGACGCTGCACATGCCCGTGCCGGCGGCGTTCGGCGCGGCGGTCTTCATCGGGCTGATCAGCGTCGTTTGCGACCTCGGCGGTGGCTGGCTGTGCGACCGCTTCGGACCCAAGCGCGTGCTGGTCGTGCCGTGGGTCCTGCTCATGCTTCTCGCCGTACCGGTCTTCGGATTCCTGAATGCGACCCGCACGGCCGAGGCCTTGCTCGGCGCGACCGTGGTGCTGACGACCCTGCACATCCTCGGCTCGACTCCGGCGCTGATCCTGTTCGTCCAGGCGCTTCCGCCGAGGATTCGGGCGGGCGCGATGGGCTTCGTCTACGCCTTCGCGATCGCGATCTTCGGCGGGACCACGCAGCTGGTCGAGAACGCCTTGATCGGCTGGACCGGGAACCCGTCAGTCCCCGGCTGGTACATGGTCGGGGCGGTGATCGCTGGCCTGACCGGCGCAATGCTCATCCGTCAGCCGCCCGTCAGCGCTGGTAAAGCGCCATCGCATCCCGCCTGAACGCCGCGCCGCTGTCCGGCCGCGCATAGAACATGTGTCCACCCGGATAGACGTGGAGCTGGATGTTCTGGAACGGGCCTTCGGGCGGCATCTGGTCGACGATCAGCTTCGATCCGAAATAAGGGCAGGACAGGTCGTCCCAGCCGTGGACGATCATCACCGCCATCTTGGGATCGTTGCCGATCGCCTTCCTGAGGTCGGTCACCGGCGAATCCGTCTCGTCGCGCTTCCACGCCCGGTTCACATCGTACGAAAGCGTTTCGTAATGCGCGTCGTCCTTCCAGCCGACCTGGTTCGTGATGAAGTCGACGGCGGCACTTGTCGTCGGCGCGATGATCCCGTCGAGGAGCGGGTCGTTGTAGCGGGCCTCGGCCGAACCCGGGAACGGGTCCCACGCGGTCACGTTTGAATCGTAGACGCTTCCGACCTGGCCGGTGTTGCGGCGGATTTCGCGGAGATAGGTCTCGATGTCGACCCGGCCGTTGAGCCGCCGCACCAGCGTGGGATCGAGCCCGGTCAGCTCCGCGACGTGTGCGGAGAGCCGGTCGGTCGCGGCCTTGTTCTCGGTGCCCGCAAGGAAGTCGGTGACGAACTGGGTGCGGGTGTAGTCCTCGACCTCTGCCATGCGCTGCGGCGTCAGCTGACCCTCGCGCTCGAAATGGCCGGCGGCCATGGCGGGAAGGTTGATCATCCACGGAAGCGGCGACAGAGCCGTCTCCTCGCCGGTCGCGGCGGGATCGAGCGCGGGGGAAACCATGACGATGCCGGAGACGCCGACGCCCATTCGGGACTGAAGCTCATAGGCGAGCTTGGGCACTCGGAACCCGCCGTAGCTTTCGCCGATCAGATATTTGCGGCTCGTCATCCGGCCGTTCCTGACCAGCCAGTCGTAAACGACCCGGCTCAGGTAGCTGATGTCGTTCTTCGCGTCGTAAAAGTCCTTCTTCGTAGCATCCTCGTCCTCGAGACTGCGCGAAAAGCCCGTTCCGACGGGATCGATGAAGACGAGGTCGGTGAATCCGAGCCAGGTGTTCGGGTTGGAGCGGAGGACGGCAGGGTCCGACGGGCTGTCGCCCTGGACGCCGAAGTTCACCTTCTTGGGCCCGATCGCGCCCATGTTGAGGAAGACGGAGGATGCGCCGGGACCCCCATTGAAGGCAAAGGTCACCGGCCGCGCATAGCCGGTCGAAGGCATGGTGTAGGCGGTATAGACCACCTGGCCGATGGTCTTGCCCTTGGCATCGTGGATGTCGATGTGGCCGACCGTTGCCGTGTAGCGGAGCACTCGCCCGTCGACGTTGATCTCCTGTTGCACGGACTTGTTCGGCGACATGGGCGGGAGCTCGATCTTCGCTTTCTCATCGCCCTTGGCCGGGGCATCGTCGGCCAGAGCGGGCGCGGCGATGATCGCCAGCGCGGCGGCAACGGATATCGAACAAAGAAAACGGCGCATCGGCAATTCCTGTGGTGAGATGGTGTCCGTTTCTTAAGGCGTGGCTCCAGTCCAACAAGGCGAGTTCCCTCGCTTGCAGACTGGAGAATGGCTTTGGTCGAAACGGCGCCCGCTACCTCGGAACGCGCCGATCGATTATGCCGCCGTATCTTGGGGAGAGCGCCAATGACTGCGCCGGAACTGTTGATGCAGCGGGCGAAGGATGAGCGCCGCCGCGGTCAGGTGGCCGCCGCCGAAGCCAGTTACGCGGAGGCCGCATCGCTCGCAGGGACGGGCGAGCTGGCGCACCTTCGAGCCCACGCCCTCCGCCATGTCGCCGAACTCGCGGCGGAGCAGGGTGCCGGTGAGCGAGCCTTGAAAGCCGCGGAAGAAGCCGTTGCGATTTATGCCGCGGATCGCGGAACGCATCGCCTGAACCTGGCGAATGCGCGGCGAGTTCGAGCGCTCGCCTTGGCGGCGCTTGGCCGTCGGCAAGAATCGGCGGCCGACTGGCGCGCCGCGCGGGAGCTTTACGAGGAGCTTGGAATTGAGGCTGGAGTCGCCGAATGCGACCGCCGCCTGAGCTCTGCCTAGTCGAACAGCTTGGCGAAACGGCGCTTCTCGCGGTTGCGCCAGGCGCCGCGGTGCCAGGCGTCGCTGGCGAGGAGCGGGAGGACGCTGGTCGCCTCGGCGAACACCATCTGTTCCATCGCCGTCGAGACCTTGCCCCAGCTGGCCGCTTCCTGGAGTGTCGAGGATGAGCAGGCGCCGTCGCGCACGTCGGCGACGGTGATCTGGACCGCGTACTTGTGCACCTCGACATCGTCGTGGCCGAGGATTTCCGCACAAACCACAGTATCTTGCGTGAAGTTCTTCGGAACGCCTCCACCGATCATCAGCAAGCCGGTGGTGCCCGCCTTGATCTTGATGTCGGTAAGCTCGCGGAAGTCGGCGATGCTGTCGAGCGTCATATAATGGCCGCCGCGCTTCATCGCGTCGACCTGGTGCTTGACGAGGCCGAAGCCGGCCGAGCTGTCGGTGAAAGCCGGGCAGAAGATCGGAACGTCATTCTCGTACGCGAGCTGGACGAGGCTGCCCTGCTTCTTCGCGTTGCCCTCGCTCAGCCACTTGCCCATCTCGCGGATGAAGGCGCGGCTGGAATATGGCCGCGGCTCGAGGCTGTCGGCGATGAGGCCGATCGTGTGGTCGCAATCCTGCAGCTTCTCTTCGTCGATATAGGTGTCGTAGATGCGGTCGATGTAGAGCGACCGAAGGGTGTCATCGTCAGGAATTTCATTGGCTTGATAATGCTTGTGGCCAAGTGCTTCGAAGAAATCCATGTCGACGATCGTGGCGCCGGTGGCGACGATCGCATCGACCATGTTGGAGCGCACGAGCTCGGCATAAAGGTCCATGCAGCCGCCGGCTGAGGTCGAGCCTGCGACGACGAGGATGATCGAGCAGGCGGGGTCCTCCAGCATGGTGTTGTAGATCTTGGTCGCGCGGGCCAGGTCGCGGCTCGTGAAACTCATGTGGCCCATCGCGTCGACGATCGGGCGCGCATCGAACTTGGTGATGTCGATATGCTCGACCGGGCTCGACAGCAGTTCGGCTTTCCGGGTGTCGTTGATCCGGTCGGTCTCCTGAGTCTCGATCAGGGTCTCGGTCGTCATTTGATGCTCCAATATGCGGTCTGCACCCCGGCGAAGGCCGGGGCCCAGGATTGCTTCTGTTGGGCTGGGCTACGGCCTACGCCGGAGCACAAGCAAATTAAAGCTTCACCACGTTCGAACGCTTCGGCG
>Ga0105240_10013788_pt1 | contig 11073 bp, 9 predicted proteins | sample KBSC54metaG_FD_80426 | JGI IMG/M metagenome (GOLD analysis project Ga0105240, IMG submission 80426) | Corn rhizosphere microbial communities from Kellogg Biological Station, Michigan, USA - KBS C5-4 metaG | ecosystem: Host-associated > Plants > Roots > Rhizosphere > Soil | place: Michigan, USA...
AGGCCGTATTCCAGCGAGTAGGCGATCCGCACCGTGGTATGCGGCAGCTTGCCCCGTTTCCGGATCGGCACGAAGCCGGCGGAGACCTGATGCGCCACCGCGCCGCCGAGAATGAAGCCGCGCGCCTCGATGCCGGCGACCTTGTCGATCTTGCTGCCCGCCCATGGATGCACCAGTTCATCGACCGCGCGGCGGAAGGCGCGCGCGTCGCCGAGCAGCGTGGTGATGTCGCGAAACAGGATTCCCGGCTTCGGATAGTCCGGAATGGTGCGGACGCTGGCCTTCAAATCATAATCAAAAGTCATCGCTGTCTCTTTTCCATCTCTTCGTCATTGCGAGGAGCCCTTGCGACGAAGCAATCCAGCCGTGCCTGCCGCTTGTGGATTGCTTCGCTGCGCTCGCAATGACGTATCCCCTCAATTGGCCGGCACGCCCAAACGGAACGCGTTCTCCACGATGCGCAGGCCGACCTCGCCGCCGAGCGACATCAGCGATTCCGGGTGAAACTGCACGCCGCCAACCGGCAAGGTCTTGTGCTCGATCGCCATGGCAACGCCGTCCTCGGTACTCGCCGTCACCGATAGCACGTCGGGCATGCTGTCGGGCTCGACATAGAGCGAATGATAGCGGCCGATCACGATTTCATTGGGCAGGTTCCCCATCAGCCGCCCGCCGCGCACCAGAACCCGGGACGGCCGGCCATGCGCCGGCTGGCCAAGCTGGCCGAGTTGGCCGCCGAAATATTCGCCGATCGCCTGCACGCCGAGGCAGACGCCGAAGATCGGCAGCTTGTTGTCGAGCGCAGCCCCTATCGTCCTGGACATCCCGAAATCTTCCGGCCGGCCCGGACCCGGCGACAGCACCAGCAGATCCCAATTTCTCTGCTTCAGCATTTCCAGCGCGTGAACGTGCCTGACCACGGTGACGTTGGCGCCAACCTGCCGGAAGTAATCCGCCAGCATATGGACAAAACTGTCGTCATGATCGATCAGCAGTACTTGCTTGCCCGAGCCGGTGGCGTCGGGCGCGAACGCCGACAGCGGTTTTGGCGGATCGCCGCGCAGCGCCTGAAACAGCGCCGCGGCCTTGACCTGGCATTCGCGGTCCTCGGCGGCGGGATCGGAATCGAACAGGCAGGTGGCGCCGACCCGCACTTCGGCAAGGCCGTCCTTCATCCGGATGGTGCGGATCGTCAGCCCGGTGTTGATGCTGCCGTCGAAATTCACCGCTCCGATCGCGCCGGCATACCAGCGCCGCGACGACCGCTCATTGTCCTCGACGAACTGCATCGCCCACAATTTCGGCGCGCCGGTCACCGTCACCGCCCAGGCGTGGGTGAGGAACGCATCGAGCGAGTCGAAGCCCGGCCGCAGCATGCCTTCGACATGATCGACGGTGTGGAACAGCTTCGAGTAAGTCTCGATCTGCCGGCGCGCCAAAACCTTGATCGTGCCGGGCACGCAGACCCGCGCCTTGTCGTTGCGGTCGACGTCGGTGCACATGTTGAGTTCGAATTCGTCTTTCTCGGAATTCAACAATTGCCGGATCTGCTCGGCGTCGCCGATCGCATCGACGCCGCGCGCGATGGTGCCGGAGATCGGGCAGGTCTCGACCCGCCTTCCGTCGGAGCGCACGAACATCTCCGGCGACGCCGACACCAGGAACTCACCGTCACCGAGATTCATCAACGCGCCATAGGGCGACGGATTGATCCGGCACAGCCGCTGGAACACTTCGGCCGGCGAACGTTCGCAGGGTTCGGCGAACAGTTGCCCCGGCACCGCCTCGAACAGGTCGCCGCGCGCAAACGCGGCGCGCGCCGTCTCAACGGTGGCCTGGTATTCGCCGGGCGCGTGATCGGAAAATCCCTGCCGCGGCGTCCTGGCGTAGATGCTTTCGGCTGATACACGCGGCAGGCCCTCGGTCGACTTGCCCTTCCAGGCGAAGTCATAGCTCAGCACCACGCCGCGTCCGGTGGCGCGGTCATAGGCCAGCAGGCGATCCGGCACGTAGAGCACGATGTCGCGCTGATCGGCCTCGCGCGCGCGCTTTTGCACGAGGTCCTCGATCTGGAACACAAGATCATAGGCGAACGCGCCGAACAGGCCGAGCAGTGGATCGTCATTGGCACCGAGCGCCGCCACGAGATCGCGCACCAGCGACATCACGCTGGCGCGGCGGGTGCGCTGGTCTTCGTCGATCGGCGCCGCGCCGCGCAGGATATGACCGGCAAGACGGGCCGCGTTTTTGTCCGTGACCACGACGCAGGGCTCGCGCAGCACATCGCCGATGAAGGCGATCAGCACTTCCCCGCGCGCGTTCAGCGCTTGCAGCGAAAAGTCCGATCCAGCGGTTTCGAGCTGCAGCGGCGGATCGGAAAAGCCAAGGTCGAAACTCTCGTAGCGGCCCGGCACCGTGGTGCCCGACGACAGCACCACGCCGCGGCGGCGATCGAGCAGGTCGATCAGGTCATCGAGCCGGCTGGCGCCGCCGGTGAACTGCTCCACCGACCGCGAGATCTCGAGGCCGCCACGGGTGCGATATTGGCTGCGGGCCGGCAGTGAAAAGGCTGTCCTGTTCATGTGATCCTCTTACGAAACTTGCCGAGGGAACGCCACACAGGACAAACGAAAGGCCGTCGCACTGCGATGACGGCCTCGAACGATCTTGGAAAATGAAATCGCACCGGCCACCTCTTAGGAGGTGCGCCACCAGAGACGGGTTTTGCGGACGGCAGTGCTCATGGGTGGTTAAACATCATGCCGGGCCGGCTTCGTCAAGGATGGTATTGCCGTGGCCCCTCTGCGGGTTGCCGGATTCGGACACATCTTTTGGGTTTGAAAGGCGCAAAATACGCGTAGGATTCAGGTAAGCACCGCTAAAATCGGTGTCAGGAATTGCGCGAAGCGGGAGGCGAGCGATGCCATTGCAGGCTCTGGGATATGCCGGGTTCGGTTCTTCATCGCTCGACGACTGGCGGCAGTTCGGCACCGGACTGGTCGGCCTGCAGGCGGTGGAGCGCAGCCCTTCGCTGCTGGCCTTCCGGATGGATGACCGCAAGCAGCGTATCGTGATCGACCGTTCGATGCCGGAGGGCGCGCGCTTCTTCGGCTGGGAGGTCACCGATGCGGCAGCGCTGGACGCGCTCGCGGCCCGGCTCGAACAAGCCGAAGTCGATGTAACAGCCGAGCCGCAGGCGCTCGCAGACAGCCGGCGCGTTCGCGGCCTGATTTCGTTTCACGATCCGGCAGGCAATCGCCTCGAGGCATTTTACGGCGCCGAGATCGACGATACCCCGTTCAGTCCCGGCCGTTCGATTTCCGGTTTCCGCACCGGTCCGCTCGGCCTTGGACACGCCGTGCTGACGGTCGAAAACATCGACGCGGTGATGCCGTTCTACCTCGATGTCCTCGGCTTCGGGCTCAGCGACTACATGCAAAAGCCGTTTCGCGCCTACTTCTTTCACATCAACGCGCGGCATCACAGCCTCGCCCTGATCGAGACCGGCAAGAACGGCATGCATCATTTGATGGTGGAGCTGTTTTCGCTCGACGATGTCGGCCAGTCCTACGACGTCGCCTTGAGCGAGCCCGGGCGTGTCAGCGTCACGCTGGGCCGTCACACCAACGACCTCATGACTTCGTTTTATGCCAAAACGCCGTCATCGTTCATGATCGAGTGCGGCTGGGGCGGCCGCGAAATCGATCCCTCGACGTGACGAGCCTTCGAACTGCAGGACGGCCCGAGCCTGTGGGGGCATGAACGCGTCTGGCTGCCGCCGGCCGACCGCGAAATGGCGCGCGAGATGCGAATGCGCGCGGCGGCGGCGGGCCTGCGCGCGCCGGTTCAGGTCATGGACGGCAATTACAAGCTGATGCCGGGCACGTGTCCGTGGTGGGATGGGGTCGGCAAGGCTGGCTGACAATTTACGTCCCGGCGAAACGCCGGGACCCATAATCACTGGCGTTCGTGGTTACGGCAAGTCGTCGAACGGCGCTTTCTAGACGATAAGCCGCGGCGTATGGGTCCCTGCTTTCGTTTGGACGACAGCACGTCGTCTCACCCCAGATGCTTCTTGAAAAACCCGGTGGCGCGGTCCCAGGCCAGTTCGGCCGCCTTGCGATCGTGCACCGATTGCCGCTGCTCGTTGACGAAGGCGTGTTCGGCGTCATAGCGAAAAAGCTCGAGTGATTTGCCGGCCGTCTTCATGGCCTTCTCGAAGCCATCGACCAGCTGCGGCGTGCACCAGTCGTCCTTGTTGGCGAAATGGGCCTGCAGCGGGATTTTGACGTCCGCCGGCTTTGCTGCCTGCTCCGGCGGAATGCCGTAGAATACGACGCCCGCGGTCAGCTCGGGAATTTTGGCGGCGCCGATGATGGTCACCGCGCCGCCGAGGCAGAAGCCGGTCAGGCCGACCTTGGCGCCGTTCTTGCCAAGATATTGCACGGCGCCGCGCACGGTCTGCGTGGTGGCGTCGATGAAATCCAGCGAGTTCATTTCTTTGGCGGCGGCGTCCATGTCGTGATACGGCACCACCTTGCCGTTGTAGAGGTCGGGCGCCAGCGCGTCGAAGCCGGCCAGCGCGAAGCGCTCGCACAATCCCTTGATCTGTTCCGAAAGCCCCCACCATTCCTGGATCACGACCACGCCCGGCGCGTTGCCGCGCTCGGCGTTGACGAGATAGCCGCTGGCGTCCTTGCCGTCCGGGCGTTTGAACGAGATGCTGGTACCCATGGTTCCTCCGACGGTGCTTGAGCGTGATCGATTGACGGCTATTTTGTCCGCTGTCCGGTCACAACGCAATCGCCCACGCGCGGTGCGAAGGCGCCTTTCCGCGCACACTATCGTCATCCCCGGATGAATGCGTTTGCGCTCACTAGGGAGGTGCGCGCCTCGATGGATGGGCTACGAGCGCATTACCTGGTCATCCTTCGAGGCTCGCCTAAGAGGGCTCGCACCTCAGGATGACGCCAACGCGCGCGCTACTTATGCCAACAAAAAAGCCCCCGCAGGGGCTTTTTCAAATTCGCGTCATCGGTACCAAGGTCAGTGCGCGTCGGCCCAGACCTTCTTCTTGGTGAAGTACATCAAGCCCGTGAACAGGATCAGGAACACTAACACCTGCAGCCCCAGCCGCTTGCGGGCCTCCATGTGCGGCTCCGCGGTCCACATCAGGAACGTGGTGACGTCCTTGGCGTATTGCGCCACCGTTGCCGGCGAGCCATCGTCAAACGTGACCTGGCCGTCGCTGAGCGGCTTCGGCATCTTGATGGCATGGCCCGGAAAATATTTGTTGTAGTAGGAGCCCTCGGGGATGGTGACGCCGGCCGGCGGCTTTTCCTCGAAGCCCTGCAATATCGCATCGACATAGTTCGGGCCCTGTTCCTGAAACTGCGTGAAAAAGTCGAACACGAATCTCGGGAAGCCGCGCTCGTAGGAGCGCGCCTTGGTGATCAGCGACAGGTCGGGTGGCAATGCGCCGCCATTGGCGACGCGCGCAGCCTGCTCGTTGGGGAATGGCGAGGGAAAGTAATCGGCGGGCCGGCCGGGCCGCTCGAACATTTCGCCCTGGTCGTTCGGGCCGTCCTTGATCTTGTAGTCGGATGCGAACGCTGCCGCCTGCGCTTCGGAATAACCGGGACCGCCGGGATCGGCGATATTGCGAAACGCGATATACGAAAGCGAATGGCAGGCCGAGCAGACTTCCTTGTAGACCTTCAGCCCGCGCTGCAACGCCCCGCGATCGTACTTGCCGAACGGACCGGAGAACGACCATTGCTGCGATGGCGGCACCATCTCCTCCTCGGCCCGGGCGTTTTGCGCGCTTCCGGCGAACAGCGCGCCGGCGACTGCCAGCATGATCACCGTGGACACCATCGGCGCCGACCTGCTTCCGGTTTTCGCCAGCACGTCGTCGGCGATCGAATTCGGAACAGGCCTCGGCTTTTCGATCCGGCTCAACAGCGGCAATACGATCAGGAAATAGGCGAAGTAGCAGAAGGTGAGGATACGCGAAGCGATCACATAGATGCCTTCCGGCGGTTTGCCACCGAGCCAGCCAAGCAGCACCCCGACGACGACGAACATCCAGAAGAACTGCTTGGCAAGCGGACGATACTTGCATGATTTGGTCTTCGCGGTGTCGAGCCACGGCAGGAACGCCAGTATCAGGATCGAGGAGAACATCACGACCACGCCGGCGAGCTTGTTCGGAATACTGCGAAGCATCGCGTAAAACGGCAGATAATACCACTCCGGCACGATATGCGCGGGCGTCACGCCGGGATTGGCCGGGATATAATTGTCCGCCTCCATGAGATAATTCGGCATGTAGAAGATGAACCACGCGAACAAGATCAAGAAGCAACAGCTGCCGAACAGATCCTTGATGGTTGCGTAAGGCGTGAATGCCACGGTGTCTTTTTCGGTCTTTGCCTCGACGCCGGCCGGATTGTTCTGACCCGCAACGTGCAGCGCCCAGACGTGCAGCACCACCACGCCGACGATCACGAACGGCAAAAGATAATGCAGCGAGAAGAAACGGTTCAGCGTCGGATTGCCGACCGAGTAGCCGCCCCACAGCAGGGTTACGATGCTCTCGCCGAAATAGGGAATAGCGGAGAACAGGTTGGTGATAACGGTAGCGCCCCAGAAACTCATCTGCCCCCAGGGCAGCGTGTAGCCCAAGAATCCCGTCGCCATCATCAAGAGGTAGATGATGACGCCGAGAATCCACAGGATTTCGCGCGGCTCCTTGTACGAGCCATAATACAGCCCGCGGAACATGTGGATGTAAACGGCCAGAAAGAACATCGAGGCGCCGCTGGCGTGCATGTTGCGCAACAGCCAGCCGTAGTTCACGTCGCGCACGATGCTTTCGACCGATCGAAAGGCCATGGTGGCCTCCGGCGTGTAGTGCATCGCCAGGATCACGCCGCTGAGGATCATCACCCCGAGCATCATCGAAAGGATGGCGCCGAAGGTCCACCAGTAGTTCAGGTTGCGTGGCGTCGGATAGGCCACGAACGAGGAGTGCATAAGACCCATAATCGGCAGACGCCGTTCAATCCAGCGCAGGGTGGGATTGGTCGGCTGGTAGTCGGATGGTCCGCTCATGATGCGATCCCTGGGGAGTAAGACGACGCGACGGGCTCAAGGTCTCGGATATCGATCCAAGGCTCAGCCAATCTGGATTTTGCTAGCGGAAACGAATTGGTAGGGCGGCACCGCCAGGTTGGCCGGCGCTGGTCCCTGGCGAATGCGACCCGAGGAGTCGTATTGCGAACCATGGCAGGGGCAGAAGAAGCCGTCGTAATTGCCCTCATGGGCGATCGGGATGCAGCCGAGATGGGTGCAGATGCCGATCACGACCAGCCACTGGTCGTGGCCCTCCTTGACCCGGGCCTGGTCGGACTGCGGATCGGGAAGGCTCGAGACGGGCACGCTGCGGGCCTCGTCGATCTGCTTCTTGGTGCGGTTCATGATGTAGATCGGCTTGCCCCGCCAAAACACCTTGATGTCCTGCCCTTCGGCAATCGGCGCAAGATCGACTTCGATCGGGGCGCCGGCCGCAATCGTCGAGGCGTCCGGATTCATCTGGGAAATGAACGGCCAGAGCGTGGCCACCCCACCAACCGCAGCAGCGGATCCCGTTGCAACAAAGAGGAAATCACGGCGTGTCGGATGATCCGCCGAAGACGCTGTCGTCACGATTCCAAACCCTTTCTCAACTGCAGCCGGTGGAACCACCCCAGGCAACGCATGGACGGACCGGGGAGGCTGCCGGCGCCCGCGACCCCCGCGGCGGCAGAAAGACCACTTTTTCCAGCCAATCATGCGGAACAAGCAGTCCAGAATCGTTCTATTGGCACCCTTGCCGGACGAGCGCAAGCCCGCTATCGGCTCATCTGCGTGCAATGCACTAAATCCGCGCGGAGCGATGATTTATTCAAACATTTCATGGGGGACCCGAGGGGCCGTCACAAATGCAGATTGCGCTTTTTCAGCCCGACATCCCCCAGAACACCGGAACGATTCTTCGTCTCTGCGCGTGCCTTAACGTGGCAGCCCATATCATCGAACCCGCCGGTTTTCCGGTGTCCGACCGGCACTTCCGCCGCGCCGGCATGGATTATCTCGACCAGGTCACCATCATGCGTCACGACTCGTGGTCAAAATTCGAGCAATGGCGTAACAACAAGGGTTACCGGCTGATCCTGTTCACGACCAAGGGCGCCAGCTCCTATCTTGAGTATCGTTATGGCGCGGCCGACATCCTGTTGTTCGGGCGCGAATCCGCTGGCGTTCCCGACGATGTGTTTGCCGCAGCCGACGCGCGGCTGGTGATCCCGATTGAGCCGGGTCTGCGGTCGCTCAACGTTGCGATGGCGGCGGCGATGGCATTGGGTGAGGCGCTGCGGCAAACCAGTTCCGCAATCGGCAGGCAGGGTTAGGCACCGCGAGATGGACATGTCCGTGATCGAAGATCGCAAAGCGCGGGCGCGGGCCTGGTTCGAAAGCCTGCGCGATGACATTTGCTCAGCCTTCGAGAATCTGGAAGACGACGCGCCGGTATCGCTCTATCCCGGAAGCGCGGGGCGCTTCGTGCGCACTCCCTGGGATCGCACCGACCATACCGGTCTGCCCGGCGGCGGCGGCGTGATGTCTGTCATGCGCGGACGGATGTTCGAGAAGGTCGGCGTGCATTGCTCGACGGTGTTCGGCGAATTCGCGCCGGAATTCCGCGCGCAGATTCCGGGCGCCGCCGACGATCCCGCCTTCTGGGCGTCGGGCATTTCGCTGATCGCGCATCCACGCAGTCCCAACGTAGCGGCGGCGCACATGAACACCCGCTTCGTCGTCACCACCAAAGCGTGGTTTGGCGGCGGCGCGGATCTAACGCCGGTGCTCGACCGGCGGCGGACCCCAGATGACCCTGACACCGTTGCTTTTCATGCCGCGTTGAAGTCCGCCTGCAGCGGGCACAACGGAGTTGCCGACTACGAGAAATACAAAAAATGGTGTGACGAATACTTCTATCTTCCGCATCGCCGGGAAGCGCGCGGCATCGGCGGCATTTTTTTCGACTGGCACGACAGCGGCGACTGGGACGCCGACCTCGCCTTCACCCAGGACGTCGGCCGCGCATTCCTTAAAATTTATCCCAAACTTGTCAGGCGCAATTTTGGCGCATCATGGAGCGCCGATGACCGCGAGGAACAGCTGATCCGGCGCGGTCGTTACGTCGAATTCAATCTGCTCTACGACCGCGGCACTATCTTCGGGCTGAAAACCGGTGGCAATGTGGAGTCGATCCTGTCGTCGATGCCGCCGGAAGTGAAATGGCCGTGACTACAATCTCAGATAGTGATAGGTTCGTCCGCTCCATTGAACGGAGGGATCGTCGATGCCACCGGATGGCGCGGGCATCCCGCCGCAAGGGCCGGACGGACATCTAAAAGGTCCGATAGAAGCTCCGGGCTTGTGGGAGCGGATCAAGTCCTGGGACAGCCAGTTCTCTGTCGCCAAAGGGTTGGCGATCGTGACGTTGCTGACCAGTTTCTTCGGCGGTTATTTCCAATACCTCAATGCCTATCAGGAAAAGGTGAGCACCCAGGCCAAGGAAGACATGGCCGGAGCGACGGCCACTTTCACGGATGTTTCAAATGCATTTGCCGAAATGCAGGCGCTCCAGCAAATTCTCTACGCCGATTTCACGCGTGCCGTCAGAGACAAATCCGACGCGAGCGACAAGGCCCTCAGCACCATAAACGCGCAACATGTTTCCGAAATCTACGAAAAGGCGTGGACCACGCTTCGCGAAAATGTCGACCTGCTCGCCCGAAAAGCCGAAATCTACATCGACTGGGCCAGCGACACCTACCGCGATCCGGCGGGGAAGCGGAACGTAGACGACGATCCGCTGACCAGATCATTGCTGCGCGACTATGATTTCAACTGCTCCGATAAATCCAATTTTCCGCGGTTCGGAGATGTAAATGCCAAAAACAAGCCCGTCGAAGAGACGTCGGATGAAGACTTTTGCGCCGCGGGTGGAAAACAATATGACGACGCGGAAATAACCCCGGATAAGGCGTTTATCAGGATCTGCGCCAGCAAGAACGTCAAACGTGCGACAAGGATATATTGGTATAGCGCCAAGCATCATGTGCTGACGATGCACTATTGCTTCGAAGCCGCACATGATCGACTTGAGGCGGTGCGGGATTGGGCGGCGAAGAGCGACCGTGACAAGACCAAAGAAAATCAAATCTTGGCCGAGGCAAGCCAGGTCAGCACTGAACTTGATAATTTGGCCCGGCGGCTCAACGCATTCACAAGCCTGGCGCTGTTTCAAATAGAGAGAATCCGGGTCAAGTACCGGCCGGTCGGCTTTGTTTGTAACGTGCCGATTCTGCGCGACATATTCAGCACAAGGTGCTTGCCGATCAGGACGGCGACGAACCAGAACCATTGATTTTCGTCAGTGACCCAGCGCCGCTGAAATCATGACCACACCGCCTGCGATCACGGCGACGTCGAGGATCGCGGTGTGAATATGTACCGGCATGCGCTCGACGAAGGCCCTGGCAAAAAATGCCCCGGGCAGCGCTACGGCGCCGATCAAAAGGGCAAAGGCCAGCACCTGCGCGGTGACGACGCCCGCCAGGCCGAACACGGAAATTTTGATAATGCTGGTGGCGACCGAGATCATGGCGTCGGTGGCGATCACGGCCGCGCCCTCGAGGCCCGCCGCCATCAACAGCGACAGCAGGATCACGCCCGCACCCGTGGTGCCGCCAACCACGACGCCGTAGCCGACCGCTCCGGCGGCGAGCCCGGTGTCGCCGATTCTGATATCGCGGCGTCTGAGCAAACGGCGAAGCGGCACGCTCGATATCAGCATGGCGCCGATCACCAGCGCCGCGCCGGCATTTGTGAGCCGGGTATAGCCATAAGCGCCGAGCCCGGTGGTGAACGCAGCCGCCGACATCACGATCAGCGCGCGGCGGCGATCGGCATAACGAATATAGGCGGTGAAGCGGCTGAGATTGGTGAAGATCGAGGAGATGG
>Ga0105240_10013791_pt1 | contig 11071 bp, 11 predicted proteins | sample KBSC54metaG_FD_80426 | JGI IMG/M metagenome (GOLD analysis project Ga0105240, IMG submission 80426) | Corn rhizosphere microbial communities from Kellogg Biological Station, Michigan, USA - KBS C5-4 metaG | ecosystem: Host-associated > Plants > Roots > Rhizosphere > Soil | place: Michigan, USA...
AAGAAAGATTTTATTAAAAAAACGATCATCGTTTCGGATGAAAAAACATATTCCGATCTGCAACAGCAATTAAGTTCATCAAAAAAAATCGTTGCTCATTTCAGCAACTGTTCATCATTGCTTTCTTCTTTTAAAAATCTTTCTGTTGATGAAATTATTTTTTGTGAAGGCGATATTTCTTTTAAAGAAATAATTGAAACAATTCAGCAATTACCCGGCAATGTTAGTTTTTTATTCCACGCTGAAAATAGCAACAGTATTGTAGGCAGTGATGATAAAAACACCAGCGGCAATTTTATTCCTCTTAATGAATAAAAAAACCACCCGCTTTTAAACGAGTGGTTATATACTTACTAACTCACCTGAACACGTAGTTTATAAAATCCTTATGCAGCTTGCATTTCAGCAATCTTTGCTCTTATCTTTCCTTCGATTTCTGCAGCCATTTCAGGATTATCCAGCAATAATTGTTTCACTGCATCACGCCCCTGGCCAAGCTTATTGCTGTCATAACTAAACCAGCTTCCGCTTTTTTGAACAACGCCTAACTCAACGCCCATATCAACAATCTCTCCGGTTTTTGAAACACCTTCACCGAAAATGATATCAAACTCTGCACTGCGGAATGGCGGAGCTACTTTATTTTTTACAACTTTCACTTTAACGCGATTGCCGATTGCTTCATCACCATCTTTTATTTGTGCCATGCGACGAATATCCAATCTTACTGAAGCATAAAATTTTAATGCATTACCACCGGTTGTTGTTTCAGGGTTTCCGAACATAACACCAATTTTTTCTCTCAACTGATTAATGAATATGCAGCAGCAATTTGTTTTAGAAATAGTAGCCGTCAACTTACGAAGTGCCTGGCTCATCAGTCTCGCCTGAAGTCCCATTTTGCTGTCGCCCATTTCGCCTTCCAATTCGCTTTTTGGAACCAATGCCGCAACGGAATCTATTACTACTACATCCAATGCACCTGAAAGAATCAGCCTGTCTGCTATTTCCAATGCCTGCTCTCCGTAATCCGGTTGCGATATCAATAAATTATCTATATCCACGCCCAGTTTTTTTGCATAAGAGCTATCGAAAGCATGCTCAGCATCAATGAAAGCGCACATACCACCTTTCTTTTGTGCTTCTGCAATCACATGGGTTGCAATAGTTGTTTTACCACTACTTTCCGGGCCATAAATTTCTATTACTCTTCCTTTAGGCAAGCCACCAATACCTAACGCCACATCCAGTCCCAGTGAGCCTGTTGATATAACTTCCTGCTCAACGTGAGGCTTTTCACCCATCATCATTACAGAGCCTTTGCCGAAATCTTTATCGATCTTGTCCATCGTTAATTTCAGCGCCTTGAATTTTTCTGTTTTTTCTGATTTGTCTGCGTTACTCATGTGTTTAATTTTTTTAAGTGATGTATCTGTTTTTATCATTGTAAATTTAATTACGAGGTCAAAGATAATAGCTTTTCTTTATCAACACTAATTTTTTTAGTATTTTTTAGTAAAAATTTTAGCCGAACACTTTATAGCTTTTTTCTATATTAAGAAATTGTTACCAAGTGGAAAATGATGTTGTATTTATTAAAGTACTTGTGTACCTTTTCATTTCAAAGTAAGTATTATGAGATGGGTTTTAACCAGTAGTCCAACTGCTGCACTGGAAGAGTATCATTTATTGGATGAGGATTCCTGCAAGCTAATCTTAAAGTATAATCCTCTTCATCGTTCTGTACGCATCAGCAGCGGAAGTTTTCAACGCTTATTCTTTATTGAAAGTGCTGGTGTGCTTACTGGAAAAACAATCATGAGAAATGAGTACGGCATGGAGGTTGGAAGCGTTCAACTGGATAAATTCAGCAACACAGACGGAATGGTAAACATCGAAGAAAAAAAATATCATTACCATTTTCAAAACAATTCTTCTCCCGAACTGACCATCTACAATACTAATTTAAAGTCGCCACTCATCAGCAGCAAACTGATATCTTCATTCAATAATATCTCCAATAATTTTCTTTTGATGGGACTTTGCTGGTTTTTGTACCTGCCGGTAGCCAAAGAAAGGCTGGTGGAGTACGCTGCTTAATTTTTTAGTCTTTTTACACATCTTTCTTTTTAGTATATTAAAAATCAATCATTTGTAAGGCATTCTGCCTGTATGTAGACCTAATTCTACATATTAATTATTGTCTTTCCTATTTGCAAAAGCCAAATCTTTTTGCGATATTTACCCTGTCAAACCCAATACCTAACTTTAAAACCACAAATCCGTATGGAATACCAGGCTACCCCTGCATTGGCTGACGACCAGCTAATTCAGTACTATCTCAACGGCGATCCGGCCGCACTAGAAACCTTAGTTTACCTTAACAAGGACAAAATCTACAAATCAATTTATTCAATGGTGCAGGATAAACATCTGGCAGATGATATTTTCCAGGATGTCTTTATTCGTATCATAGATAATTTAATAGCAGGCAGATATGTAGAAGAAGGAAAATTTCTTCCGTGGGCCATGCGTATTGCACACAACATGTGCATTGACCATTTCCGTAAAGTGAAGCAAACGCCACTGTTAAGAACTAAAGATGATTTTACGGAAGTAATAAAATACAATGAGCCTGATGTAAGCCAGTCAATCATGAATCATGAAAGTCACAATCAATTAAGAAGAATGATCGACATGCTTCCTGATGAACAGCGTGAAGTAATTGTACTGCGTCATTATGCCGATCTCAGCTTTAAAGAAATTGCAGATGTAATGAAATGCAATATCAACACAGCTCTCGGCCGCATGCGTTATGCACTTAACAATCTTCGCCGCATCATGGAAGAAAAACAAGTAGCAATATATTAATACCAATCTATAATCCCCAACGAAAAAGAGGCTGTCTTAACAACAGCCTTTTTTATTTTTATTATGAACTAAGCTTTAGTACTACTATTAAGCATCGTTGTGTCACTCACTTGTACTTTTTCAGCCCTATTCAGCAATTAGCTACAAGAAGAAAGCCTTGTCTCTCAAGGCTTGAAGCTTATTTCGTAACTTCAAAGACGATTGTTTGTTATGCTGTTCGATTGCATCGTCATTGGAAAAGGGCTGATCGGTTCGGCTGCAGCAAGGCATTTAAGTCTTGAAGGAAAAGCAATCGCCATCATCGGACCTGATGAACCAAGTTCTCATAATTCGAATTCCTTAGTATATGCCAGTCACTACGACCAGGCAAGAATTCAACGACTTATTGGAACAGATGAAATCTGGACACAACTAAATCTTCAATCAATAAAGCAATATGATCTGCTTCAAAGAGAAAATAACATTCGTTTTCATACAAAGCCGGGCTGTTTGTATGTAAATCCATACGGCAAAGATCACTATCTGCAACAAGCTTCCGTACAATCCGATCGTTTTCAAATACCTGTTTCCTTTTTTGACACAGCATTAGAACTGGATGAATCATTTCCTGATTTTAAATTTCCGGCTACTGCTTCTGCTATGTTTGAACCATCTCCTTCAGGATATATTAATCCACGACAACTTATCTGTGCACAGTTATCGTCGTTCAAAAAAAATAAAGGTATTGTCATTATTGATACAGCGATTGATATCAAGCACCATAATGATCAATATGAAATCATCACACACAGCGGAAAAGCATGGCACGCTAAAAAAGTATTACTAACTCCCGGCGCATTTGTAAACTTTTTTAATCTCACTGAAAAAAAATTAAATCTTAAACTAAAAAGTGAAACCATCCTCTTGGCAAAGATCAGCGATGCTGAAGCACAGCGATTGACCACATTGCCATCATTACTTTATGAAATTGATGAGCCTGATCTGAAGAATATTTATTTAATCAGGCCTGTTCAATATCCGGACGGACATTATTATATCAAAATGGGATGCAATCTTCCCGAGGATAGCTATTTTGAGAATCTTCCCGATGTTCAGAAATGGTTTACGTCTGGTAATAGTGATGCATCCAAAGAAAAAATGAAAAATGCATTACTAACTATAATGCCTACACTAAAATCAGGAGAATTTAAAACATCCCGTTGCATTATTACAAGAACAACGCATGGCAAAGCATATATTGGCGCTATTGATAAAAACCTGTTTGTTGTTGCCGGTTGTAATGGCTATTCAGCCATGTGTTCAGATGCTCTTGGCAGCATTGCTTCGCAGCTGATTATAAGCAATGTTTTTCCCAAGGAGTATACTACAGGTGCCTTTCAGCCCGTTTATATTAATTAAGGCATCCCTTTTGCTGATATGGCAAGTGGACGCTATTTAGCTAATTTTACTTTATGAGGCCCATCCTGACTTTTTTATTGTTGATCGTATTGTCTGTATCATTATGCAGCTGTCCGTACATATCCGATGTTCCGCTGGATGACAATCCATCCTCATACATTAATACCGACCTGATTGGCACCTGGCGATATGAAAACTATCCCGGCGATTCAACTGAGATTTCTTTTTCCAAAAAAAACGAATACGAATATAATGTTGAGGCAACATTGCCCTATCAAAGCACCTATGCTCATTATACTTTCACAGGATATTTTTGTCATATAAAAGATGGAGTTTTGCTTAATCTTAAAGAAAGTGACGGATCAAATTATGTGGCAGCTGTATGGCTCAATAATCGTCATTTGACTATAAAGGCTCTTTCTGAAAATGTTACTGATAAGCAATTTTCCACGTCATCAGAATTCAAGGCTTTTGTAGAGAAAATTTATACGAACAGCACGGTAAAGTATGATGACGAAACAGCATTAAATGATCTGCAAAAAGTAGAATAGCCCATATTTATCAAAAAGTATTTTTTCTCCAAATAACCACCCGTTGGGTATTGCATAATTATTAACAACTGCTTAACTTACGCTAAAATTTAAAAACTATGTTCAGATACCTGATCTCCTCAGGCATAGCGCTGCTCATGTTTTGCGTAGTAAATGCCCAAACAAAATCTGCCGAAGATTATTATGCAGACGGAAAAGATTTAAAAGATAACGGCAAATGCGAAGATGCAATTGTGGATTTCAAAAAGGCTATAGCATTAAAACCAGATTACGCCGATGCGCTGTTTGCAGCGGGATGGTGCAGTAATGAATTAGAAAAGTACAGTGATGCTATCGGCTATCTGGAAAAAGCAAAAGTGCAGTGGCCGCATGTGGCTAAAGTATATCTCGAGTTAGGCTTTGCAGAGCAATACTCAGACAGGATTGATGATGCCGTAGAATCATACAATAAGGTTCTGGAGCTTGATGATACGTATTATCTCGCCTATCGCTACCTCGGAAATGTTTATTGTAACTCCAAATTTGATTATCAAAAAGCGCTGGATTACTATAAAAAATATGAGCAAAATGAAACCGATATAGATGAGGTAATCTTATATAATATGGGTTTTTGTGAAAACGAGTTGGAAGATTATGATAATGCCATTCCATATCTTAAAAAAGCGCTTGATAAAAAATCAGATGATGGGAATGCATATTATGAATTGGGCTGGGCATACTATAGTAAAGACAATTCTGATGCTGATGCAGCAATAGAAAATTTCAACAAGGCTAAATCATACTTACCCGAAAGTAATCTTCCTTACCTGGGATTAGGAGATGTTTATAAAGATCTAAAAGGTGATGCAGACCTGGCATTAAGCAACTTTAAAAAATCTCTTGAACTTAACCCCAAAAGTAAAGTAAGTAATTATGGCATTGGCTGGAGTTATAATGACAAGGAAGAATATGATGCGGCTGTTCCATATTTAAAACAGGCTTTAGAGCTGGATGATCAATACACCAGCGCTATGACAGAACTTGGCTATTCTTATTATAAGCTTAAGAAGCTTGATGATGCTGTGTCCATTTTGAAAAAATCAAAGACTTTAAGATCAAGTAATTTATCACTTTACTACCTGGGACTGTGTTATGTCGAACTCGGACAAAAAGGAAATGCCAGGGAAGTCTATGATGACATGAAAGAAAAATCATACAAAAATGCTGATGATCTTTTAGCCAAGATCAATAATATGTAACAACAGAATCAAAAAATATTTTCATCCCGGCTATATGCCGGGATTTTTTTATGATATTTACAGCTATGTGTGGCATCGCCGGTATTATATCATCTGATAAAACAATTGTGAATGAAGTAAATCTCAAAAAGATGACGTCTGCGCTTGCCCATCGCGGACCTGACGGAAATGCGCACTGGATACACAGCAACGGTCACGTTGGATTCGGACATACAAGACTTTCTATTATCGACCTCAGCAGCTTTGCTGCTCAGCCAATGCATTATCTCGATCGTTACACGATTGTTTATAATGGAGAGATTTATAATTACATTGAAATAAAAGCTGTTTTACAAAAAGCAGGATACGTTTTTAAAACACAATCAGATACTGAAGTTATACTGGCTGCTTATGATCGCTGGAAAGAAAGATGCCTGCAGCAATTCGATGGTATGTTTTCCTTTGTCATTTATGATAGAAAAGAACACATTCTATTTGCAGCACGTGATCGCTTTGGCGAAAAGCCCTTTTATTATTATAAAGATGATGAGCATTTTGTATTTGCAAGTGAAATGAAAGCATTGTGGGCAGTTGGCATTAATAAAAAAGTGGAAGAAAAAATGCTGCTCAATTACCTGACACTTGGCTATCTTCAAAATGTAAATGATAAAAGTGAAACATTCTTTGAAGAAATATCATCGCTACCACCTTCACATTATATACAACTATCGGTCGCGAATAAACGCTTTTCGATTAAGTCATATTGGTATCTTGATAAAGAATCCGCCATTAAGGTACCGGTAGCAGATGCCATCGAGCATTTTAATGAATTGTTCAACATATCCGTTAAAAGAAGATTACGTAGTGATGTAACTATTGGCAGCAGCTTAAGCGGTGGCTTAGACAGTTCATCCATTGTAGCTGCCACCAGCGGACTGTATACAAAAGGACAATCAGATTATAAACCCGTAAGCTTTTCGGCTGTTTTTCCAGGCTTTGAGAAAGATGAGTCAGCATTCATCAATGCTGTTGCTGATAAATTTAAAGTGACCAATTTTATTACCAAACCAACGGCGGAAGGATTGGTAAATGATTTTGAAAAATTATGTTATTACCAGGAAGAACCATTTCATTCATCCAGTGCCTATGCCCAATACCAGGTTTTTAGTCTCGCTGCTTCACATGGTGTAAAAGTTTTGCTTGACGGACAAGGAGCTGATGAAACCTTGGCTGGTTATCACAAATACCTCCATTGGTATTTACAACAGTTATTGGCTAGATTGAGATTTGCAGATGCTAAAAAAGAAAAAGCAGCTCTTCAAAAAAATAATCTTCCATTTGAATGGGGGCCCAAAAATATTATTGCCTCATATTTCCCTGCACACGTTACTATTTTACTGGAAAAAAAAGCTTACCGAAAAACCATCAACCATCCTGATCTTACGGAGGAATTCACAGGTTCTTTCAAAGGACAGGAATGGGAAGGCATTCACAAGCCCATTGTTTCTAAATTAAATGATATCTTGTATTTCAACACCATGCAATTTGGACTGGAAGAGCTTTTGCGCTTTGCTGACAGAAACAGCATGGCACATGGAAGAGAAGTGAGGCTTCCTTTTTTAAATCATGAGTTGGTGCAATTTGTTTTTTCCCTTCCTGCTAACTTTAAAATCCATGATGGCTGGACAAAATGGATCCTGAGAAAATCGATGGATAAGGTGTTGCCCGATCAGATTGTTTGGCGAAAAGACAAAATTGGTTATGAAACACCGCAACAACAGTGGATGACAGATCCCGTTTTGCAGGATTTTATGCATGAAGCAAAACGAAAACTGGTTGCCGGCGGAATATTAAAACCCTCTACGCTGGACAAAAAGATAAAACCACTTCCGGCATACGAAGAAGATAATTTCGACTGGAAATATTTATGTGCCGCTCATATGCTTTCATAATCTGCTCCGATTTATTTCATCATCTTTGCAGTAGAATTTTAAAAATTATTCAGGTAATGAAAATTGCAACAAAGTTTATTCATGCCGGTGCAGAGCCGGATCCATCAACAGGAGCAATCATGACTCCTATTTATCAAACTTCCACTTACGTTCAGGAAGCCCCCGGTAAGAATAAAGGATATGAGTATGCTCGCTCACAAAATCCAACACGTAAAGCATTAGAAGATGCATTTGCTATTATTGAAAATGGTAAATACGGTCTTGCTTTTAGTAGCGGTGTAGCAGCAACAGATGCTGTAATTAAATTATTGGAAACGGGTGATGAAGTTATTGCAGGGAATGATCTTTATGGTGGCACATACAGATTGTTTACAAAATTGTTTGAAAAATTTGGTATTAAGTTTACGTATGTTGATGCTTCAGACATAACTAAAATAAGATCAGCAGTTACAAAAAAAACCAAACTAGTCTGGATAGAAACACCAACCAATCCGCTTTTAAGTATCATCGATATTGAAGCTGTGGCCAGCATTACAAAAGAGAATAAAATTTTATTGGCTGTTGATAACACATTTGCTTCTCCTTATTTACAAAATCCTTTAGATCTTGGCGCAGACATCGTCATGCATTCTGTTACAAAATATATTGGCGGACATAGCGATCTAATTCAAGGTTGTCTTGTTGTAAATGATCATGATCTTAGAGAAAAATTATACTTCATTCAAAAAAGCAGTGGCGCTGTTCCGGGCCCGATGGATTGCTTTCTTGCATTAAGAGGAATTAAAACATTGCATCTCCGCATGCAGCGTCATTGTGAAAATGGAGAAAAGATTGCACATTTTTTACGTAATCACCCAAAAGTTTTAAAAACATATTGGTGTGGATTTGAAGATCATCCCGGCTATGCTATTGCTAAAAAACAAATGCGTGGATTTGGCGGTATGATCAGTTTTGAATTAAAAGATCAAAGTGTTGAAACAATGAATAAAGTTTTGTCATCAACGAAATTATTTTCATTAGCAGAAAGCCTAGGCGGTGTTGAATCCTTGATCAATCATCCTGCAACAATGACACACGCATCCATCCCTCGTGAAGAAAGAATTAAGAATGGATTAACAGACAGCCTGATTCGTTTAAGCGTCGGCGTAGAAGATGCTGATGATCTGATTGAAGATCTGAAACAGGCTATTGGATAAAGAGATTTAGGTATAACAATTGTATTATTATACCTAAATCTTATTTTATGAGTAATCTTCTGTATATCATCGCAGTTATTCTCATTATAGGATGGCTGTTTGGATTTTTCCTTTTTGCAGCAGGCGGTTTGATTCATATTTTATTGGTATTGGCAATCGTAGCCATTTTGTTACGCCTGATTAAAGGGAAAGAAATTATATAACATTTGTTTAAAACATTCATGCGTTATCCATCGTTGAAAGAATTTCTGGATAAAAAGGTTGATGAATACAATCAACCTTTTTTTATTAAAGATGATCCTGTTTCCATTCCTCATTTATTTTCAAAAAAACAAGACATAGAAATCGCTGCATTCTTTGCATCCATTTTTGCATGGGGCAATCGCACAACCATTATCAATAAAAGCAAAGAACTATTAGCATTGATGAATAATGCGCCACATGAATTTTGTTTAAATGCAGATTCAAAAAAATTATTATCATTTAAACACAGAACATTCAACAGCACCGATCTTTTATACTTTATAGAATTCTTAAAATATCATTACACAAACTACGAATCATTAGAATCTGCATTTACAAAAGAAATGAACGCATCAGATGAAACCATCGAAAACGGATTGAATGGCTTCTTCAATTATTTTTTCTCATTAGAAGATTTTCCTGCCAGAACAAAAAAACATATTACATCGCCACAAAAAAAATCTACCTGCAAGCGATTGAATATGTTCTTGCGATGGATGGTCCGCAGTGATAATAAAGGCGTTGACTTTGGTATCTGGAAAAACATTTCACCATCACAACTTGTTTGCCCTATTGATGTTCACGTAGCAAGAGTTTCTAAACATTTTAATATGCTGCAACGCAAACAACTCGATTGGCAGGCGGCATTGGAACTTACTGCTTATCTGCGTACTTTAGATGAAGCTGATCCTGTAAAATACGATTTCGCATTATTCGGAACAGGTGTATCAGGACTCGATTTAGCAGACCAGCTATTATTAACTCATGGATAAGGAACTCATAGAAAGCATCAACAAAGATCTTGCAATTGAACTGCCCGAAAAGATCAGCATAGAAGAAACAAAGGAGAAATTAAAGCAACACATCAACGATCTCATTCAACATGATTTTGAAAAACTCGTAACACTGCTTTATAGGATTGATGTAAACGAAACAAAGCTTAAACAATTATTGCAACAAAACTCAAATGTTGACGCAGCAGAAATAATAACATCATTAATAATAGAAAGGCAATTGCAAAAGATAAAATCACGCAATCAATTCAAACAACAGGATAATATAAGTGAAGATGAAAAATGGTAAAATAAAAAAACTCTACTTGCAATTAGCTATTAACCACTAGCTATTTCTTAAACATCAATTCCTGAACTTTCTCTTTATCTTCTTTTTCTTTAGAAAGATCGAACATCGTTCCAAACACTCTGTCCCAGATAGTAGTACTAACACCAAAACCCTGGTGATCATTTTTATAATGATGAAGATGATGATTGCGCCATAAAGGCTTCATCCATTTGTAAGGAGGATTCCATGCATGAATCGCATAGTGCATGCTGCCATAAATAAGATATCCCAACATAAAGCCGGGGAAGAAAGAATAAATGTATTTACTGCCATCAAACAACCCTGCAAGCATATACATCAACATAAATATTACGGATGCAAGAATGATGCTTGGCACGGGCGGCATAAACAAACGTTCTTTATCTCTCGGATATTCATGATGGTTACCATGCATCACGTAAACAATCTTACGTGCACGTTCACTTTCAGCAACCATATGAAAAACAAAACGGTGCATGATATACTCAAAAAATGTCCAGAAAAACATCCCGGCAATAAAACAAGTCACAATCTGCAAAATC
>Ga0105240_10013792_pt1 | contig 11071 bp, 11 predicted proteins | sample KBSC54metaG_FD_80426 | JGI IMG/M metagenome (GOLD analysis project Ga0105240, IMG submission 80426) | Corn rhizosphere microbial communities from Kellogg Biological Station, Michigan, USA - KBS C5-4 metaG | ecosystem: Host-associated > Plants > Roots > Rhizosphere > Soil | place: Michigan, USA...
ATCAAGCTGGTTGATTGCCCGGTTCCAGACGTCCGCGAGATCCGCGAGCTCGTCCGCCAACTGACGTTCACTCCCTCGGTTGTCATTCCCCCGTAAAACCGCCGGGCTCCCTGGCCGACCGGGCGGACGTCGGCGCACAGGATGAGCCAGACCCGACAATAATCCACAGCTATATCCACATGATGTGGAGGGACGCCACAGCACTCGACCGGACAGCCGAGCGCAGGGGTGGTGTCTTGAACGGGTCCGCAGCGATTATCTTTCGGTCGGACAACCTAACAGCGGTCCCGGCGAACCCACAATGGGCGACACGGCCAGATTTTCAATTTTCCTAGGGTTGCCACGGCGTGTCGCCCGGGATCACGGGACCGGTTGCCGGTTAGATTCATCGGTTGATGTCTTGCCAGGCGGGACGGGCTCGCTGCACTCCGGGGCCGGTTTGACCTCCGCCCCGGTGGATCCGTACCGTTGACGGTTGACCCGTGCTGCCTTCGGGTGGCGCTGCCTGTGCTGAACTCACCAGCGTGTGTTCGACCACTGTGCATGACCCTGCCGGCCGATCGGTGCGCACCGCTCGGCTCTGATTGTGATGGAGCGAGACCGTGAGCAAGCGGACCTTCCAACCGAACAACCGCCGCCGGGCGAAGACCCACGGCTTCCGGCTTCGGATGCGTACTCGCGCCGGTCGTGCCATCCTTGCCGCCCGCCGTCGCAAGGGCCGCAGCGAACTGTCGGCCTGAGCCGACCTGCTCGTGCTGCCTGCCGCCTACCGGTTGCGGTCGTCCGCGGAGTTCGCTGCGGTCACCCGCACTGGTCGCCGGGTCCGCGCCGGCGACGTGGTGGTCTACCTCACCGGATCGGCTGATCCGATGCGGTCTGATCCGATGCGGTCTGCAGGCCGTCGGCCGTCCGATCAGACATCATCCGATACGGTCAGCGCCCGACCGGAACCCCGAGCTGGCCTGATCGTCAGCCGCAAGGTCGGCGGCAGCGTGATCCGGCACCAGGTCTCGCGTCGACTGCGGGCGCAACTGGCCAGCAGGTTGCCGGCGCTGCCGGCCGGTTCGCGACTGGTGGTGCGCGCGTTGCCGTCGGCGGCGGGCGTCTCGTCCGCTGAGTTGGCAGTCCAGTTGGATCGCGCGCTGGCCAAGCTGACCCGGCCGGCCCAGGCCGGCGGCACTGCCGCCACCGCGCCGAGCGGAGCATCGCGATGACCCGGAGCTCGCTGGCCGCTCGGACCGGCATCCTGGCCATCCGGCTGTACCAGGCGGGCTGGAGTTCGCGGCGACCGGCCGCCTGCCGTTACCTGCCCAGCTGCAGCGAGTACACCGCGCAGGCGATCGCCGAGTACGGCCTGGTGCGTGGCAGCTGGCTGGGCGCCCGCCGGATCGCCCGGTGCCATCCGCTGCACGCGGGCGGCTTCGACCCGGTGCCGGTTCGGCCCGGGCGCGCCGAGCGACCGACCGTACGCTGTGGAACCGAACACCGGCCTGAGTCGTCGGATCTTCAGAATCTCCTAGGACGGGCTGGTTAATGCTGGATTTCCTCTACACCGCGGTCTCCTGGGTGCTGCTGCGCTGGTACCAGCTGTTCACCACCCTGGGCATGAGCAAGACCGGCGGCCTGACCTGGGCACTGTCGATCGTGATGCTGGTGGTCACCGCCCGGCTGGTGATGTTCCGGTTCTTCGTCAAGCAGGTGCACTACCAGCGCCGCATGCAGGAGATGCAACCCAAGATCAAGAAGTTGCAGGAGAAGCACAAGGGCGACCGGGCCTCGCTGAACCGCGAGATGATGGCTCTGCAGCAGGCCGAGGGCTTCAACCCGGTGTCCGGCTGCCTGCCGATGTTCCTGCAGATCCCGATCTTCATCGCGCTGTTCCATGTGCTCAAGCACATCTCCAACTCGGTGGGCCTGCAGCCGGGTGCTCGTGGCCTGACCTTGTACGGCTTCACCGCCGAGCAGACGCATGACGCGGCCACGGCCAAGCTGTTCGGGGCCCCGCTGGCGGCCTCGTTGCACGAGTCCGCCGCCAAGATCACCCAGCTCGGCGGCCACGTGGGCACCACCCGGGTGGTCACCCTGGTACTGGTGCTGATTAGCGCCGCGGCCACCCTCATCACCCAGCGCGCGGTGATGGCGAACCAGACCACGCCGCCGGAGGGTCAGGCGGCGATGATCCAGAAGCTGATGCAGGTCGGCATCCCGATCTCGGTGCTGTTCTCCGGCTTCATCTTCCCGCTCGGTGTGCTGATCTACTGGTTCACCAGCAACCTCTGGACGATGCTGCAGCAGTTCTACATCCTGCGGTACCACCCGCATACGCCCGGAGTGCCACCGGCAGCAGCCGCGACCAGTGAGGCGGCCAAGGCCGTGGCCCCCAAGGTTGGCCAGAAACCGGTGCACCCGAAGGGTGGCCGCGGCACCGGACCGATCGGCGGTAGTACGGGCACCGAAGCTACCGAGCCGGCCGAGCAGCCGGTGCGGGACCAGCCATCGGCCAGTCCGCCACCACGGCCGGCGAACCGTAGCCCGCGGCCCAGGGGCAGCCGGGCCCCGACCAAGCGAGCGCCGAGCAAGAAGCACCGCTGATCGTCCCGGCCGCGTGCCGGGTCCTCCAGTTAGCGTCCCAACGAAGGATCCCCATGACCGATACTGCCTCGCCCGAGATTGAACCCGACGTGCCGGACACCGCCGAGCTGCTGGTTCGGGAAGGTGACATCGCGGCCGATTACCTGGAGCGGCTGCTCGACATCGTCGACTATGACGGTGACATCGATCTCGACGTGGAGAACGGCCGAGCGATGGTCGCCATCGTCGGCTCCGATCTGCAGCCGCTGATCGGTCAGAACGGTGTCACCCTGGATGCCCTGCAGGAGCTCACCCGGCTGGCGGTGCAGCAGCAGACCGGCGTGCGCAGCCGGTTGATGCTGGATGTGTCCGGCCATCGCAAGGCCCGCCGGGTCGAGCTGACCAAACTGGCACACGAGGCTGCCGAGCGGGTGGTGGGCTCCGGCGAGCCGGTCCGGCTCACGCCGATGAACCCGTTCGAGCGCAAGGTGGTGCACGACGCCATCTCGCTGACCGACGGGGTGACCAGCGAGTCGGAGGGTGAGGAGCCGAACCGGCGTGTGATCGTGCTGCCGGACTGATCCGTGGCAGAACCCGGCCAGCAGGCGGCACCGGAGGTTCCGGTGCCGCCTGCTGTGGTGTTCGAGCGTTTTCCGGAGCAGGCTGCCGCGCTGACCCGGTACGCCGGCTGGCTGGCCGGCGCCGGCACGGTGCGGGGCTTGCTCGGCCCGCGCGAGCTGCCTCGGCTGTGGGACCGGCATCTGCTCAACTCCGTCGCGCTCGCCGAGCTGCTGCCGCCGGACGTCCGGCTGGTCGACATCGGTACCGGGGCCGGCCTGCCGGGATTGGCGCTGGCGATCGTCCGGCCCGACCTTCGGGTGGATCTGGTCGAGTCGCTGCTCCGCCGTACCGACTTCCTCACCGAGGTGGTGGCCGATCTGGGACTGGCAGATCGGGTGCGGGTGGTGCGGGGACGCGCCGAGGAACGCCCCGTCATCGAACTCGTCGGTGGGGCGAGTTACCTTACGGCACGAGCCGTTGCGCCGCTCGACAAGCTGGTCCGGCTGAGTTTTCCGTTGCTAGTACGAGGTGGCAGTCTGTTGGCGATGAAGGGCAGTTCTGCCGAGGACGAGCTGACACGGTTTGCCGCGGTACTCGACAGGGCCCGGGCAGAGGTACGCGGGGTGGTCGAGTGCGGGGTCGGGCTCATCGACCCGCCGGCCAGGGTGGTCCGTCTGGTCCGGCGCTGACATCGCAGCATGAACCAGCACACAGCCGAGGGGATAACCGCCGACCATGCCGGATGAGGCGAACAGCATCGTTTCACGTGAAACACGAGGGGGAGCAGACGTGTACGAGGCGCTGCAGGCAGACCTGGCCGAGGCCGGTGTTTCACGTGAAACAGACCTGGCGGGCGACTCGTTCTACAACTCGCCGATAGCCCAGGAGGCACTGCGCGCGGTGCATGTGCGCAACGTGCGCAACGAGCTGTGGCCCCGGCCGCCGGCTCGGCGGGTGATGACCGTGGCCAACCAGAAGGGTGGTGTCGGCAAGACCACCACCACGGTCAATCTGGCGATGGCCCTGGCCCAGCACGGGCTGCGGGTGCTGGTCATCGATCTCGATCCGCAGGGCAACGCCAGCACTGCGCTCGGCGTGGAACACGGCGTGGGCACGCCGTCGATCTACGACGTCCTGCTGGGTGGTTCCTCGCTGGCCGAGGTGGCGGTGCCGGTCGAGCCGGCCCCCACCCTCCGCTGCATACCGGCGACCATCGACCTGGCCGGTGCTGACATCGAGCTCGCCTCCCAGGTGGCCCGGGAGTACCGCCTCCGCCGGGCCATCGAGAGCCATGAGGACGAGCTCGACTACCTGCTGATCGACTGCCCGCCTACGCTCGGGCTGCTCACCCTGAACGCGTTGGTGGCCGGCCGGGAGATCCTCATCCCGATCCAGTGCGAGTACTACGCGTTGGAAGGGCTGGCGCAGTTGCTGAACACGGTGGAGCTGGTGCGCTCGCAGCTGAACTCCGAGCTGGAGGTCTCCACCGTGCTGCTGACCATGTACGACAGCCGGACCCGGCTGGCCGACCAGGTCGCCGATGACGTCCGGCAGCACTTCGGAGACAAGGTGATCCGCTCGGTGATCCCGCGCAACGTACGGGTTTCCGAGGCCCCCGGCTACGGCCAGACGGTGATCACCTATGACGCCGGATCCCGCGGCGCGGTCAGCTATCTGGAAGCTGCTCGTGAGCTGGCCGACCGCGGCGCAGCATTGCCGGCGCCGAACAGTGACGGCGCCGCGCTGCCGGACGCAGGGTTCGGCCAGGACGACCCGCGTTCGGTGGCAGCTGACCAGGAGGGTGCGGAATGAGCAAGACGCCTAGGCGGGGTGGCCTCGGGCGCGGCTTGGGTGCGCTGATCCCCACCAGCCCCGCCTCCGACGGTCAGGCTGAATCGCCGGCGCAGAACTCGCCGGATGCCGGAACGGTCAACGACGCCGAGCCGGCCGGCGGCAAGGCGGCCGTCAAGGTGGTGAACCGAGTGCCGTCGATCGCCGCGATCGCCTCGTCCTCGGCCACGGACTTCTACTTCGATCCGTCTCCGGTGCCCGGCGCCTCGCTGCGCGAGGTGCGTCCGGAGCAGGTTAAGACGAACCCGAAGCAGCCGCGCTCGGTCTTCGACGAGGAAGCGCTCGCCGAACTGGCGCACTCCATCTCCGAGTTCGGGGTGCTGCAGCCGATCGTGGTCCGGGTTCGCGGCGACGAGTACGAACTGGTGATGGGGGAGCGGCGGCTCCGGGCGGCGATGCTGGCCGGGTTGGAGAAGGTGCCCGCCATCGTCCGGGACACCGCCGACGATGCCATGCTCCGGGACGCCCTGCTGGAGAACATCCATCGAGTGCAGCTCAACCCGCTGGAAGAAGCAGCCGCCTACCAGCAACTGCTGGAGGAGTTCGGGGTAACCCACGAGCAACTGGCCAGCCGGATCGGACGTAGCCGGTCCCAGGTCAGCAACACCATCCGGCTGATGAACCTGCCGGTCGTGGTACAGCGGCGGGTGGCTGCCGGGGTGCTGTCGGCCGGACATGCCCGGGCGCTGCTGGCGCTGGGCAGCGTGGACGAGCAGGACGAGCTGGCTGGCCGGATCGTTGCCGAGGGCTTGTCGGTCCGGGCCACCGAGGAGCTGGTGGCGCTGGCTGCCCGCGCCGAGCCGGCCGGCAAGCCTGCCCGCAAGAAGCCAACCGCCCGGATCTCGGCACCGGCGCTCGGTGAGTTGGCGGAGAAGCTCTCGGACGTGCTGGACACCCGGGTCCGGGTGGACCTCGGCCGGCGCAAGGGCAAGATCACCGTCGAGTTCGGCTCGATCGACGACCTGGAGCGGATCGTCGCGGTGATCGCACCGGAGCTGGCAACCCGTCGGACCTCCTGAGCCGGGCGCACCCAGGCCGGTGGGCGGTCAGTCCACCGGCGCGGCCATCCGGCCGTAGGACAGCACCTGGTCCAGCCCTCGCCGGCCGCGCTTGAGTGACGGCGACTTCCGGTCCGCAAGCCCGTACCCGAGGCTGATCACGCCGACGATCCGCAGCCGGGCCGGAATGCCGAAGCCCTCCTTCACCGCGTCCTGGTAGGCCGGGGGCACGCCGAAGAAGCAGCTGGCCAATCCCAGGTCGACCGCGCCGAGCAGCACCAGCAGGCTGGCCATGCCGGTGTCGATATCCCAGTACGGCACCGGCCAGCGCTCCTCGTCCCGATCGGTCCAGCCCTTGTCCGGTTGCGCGTACCGGTCGAGGTAGGCGTCCTTGTCCGACAGCGCGAGGATCAGCACCGGAGCGGTTTGCATGCCGCGCAACCAGCTGTCCGGCTCGTCGGCCTCGGTGGTGAGCTGCCAGAACCGGTCGCGGTCGGCGGCGTCATCCAGCACCAGGAAGTGCCAACCCTGGCTGAAGCCGGCCGATGGTGCCCGGACCGCCAGCTCCAGCAACTGCTCGATGGTTTCACGTGAAACCGGCCGGCTCGGGTCGTAGTTGCGCACCATCCGCCGAGAGCGCACCACGCTGCTGAATTCCATTACCGAGATCTATCACGACCCGGTAGTGACGAAATGGGGGGTGTGCTCGGACGTCCCGGTATGACAGCCTTGATCGATGCAGCTCAGTCAGTCGCTCAAGCTCTCCGGGGTGTCGTACGACATCCGCGGCCCGGTGATGACCGAGGCCAAGCGGATGGAGGAGGCCGGGCACCGCATCCTCAAGCTCAACATCGGCAACCCGGCCGCGTTCGGGTTGACCGCGCCGGACGAGGTCCTGCTGGACGTGGTGCGCAACCTGTCGGCCGCCGAGGGCTACTCCGACTCCCGCGGGCTGCTGTCCGCTAGGACCGCCGTGGTGCAGCACTACCAGCAGCGTGGCCTGCCGGAGCTGGACGACGTGGACTCGGTCTGGCTCGGCAACGGCGTCAGTGAGCTGATCATGATGTCGTTGCAGGCAATGCTGAACGACGGCGACGAGGTACTCATCCCGTCCCCGGACTTTCCGCTCTGGACCGCCGCCACCCTGCTGTCCGGCGGCGTGGCGGTGCACTACCGGTGTGACGAGTCCGAGGGCTGGCTGCCGGACCTGGAAGACATCGAGGCCAAGGTCACCGATCGCACCAAGGCGATCGTGGTGATCAGCCCGAATAACCCGACCGGTGCGGTGTACCCGCTCAGCACACTGGAAGGCATCGCCGAGATCGCCCGCCGGCATCAGCTGGTGGTCTGCTCGGACGAGATCTACGACAAGATCCTCTACGACGCCGAGCACCTCTCGATGGCCGCCGTCGCACCCGACCTGTTCACCCTCACCTACAACGGCCTGTCCAAGGCGTACCGGCTGGCCGGCTTCCGATCCGGCTGGTTGCTGGTGCACGGTCCGAAGCGGGGCGCCGAGTGCTACCTCGAGGGTCTGTCGGTGATGGCCAACCTCCGGCTGTGCGCGAACGTCCCGGCCCAGCACGCCATCCAGACCGCGCTCGGCGGCCGGCAGAGCATCGTCGACCTGGTGCTGCCCGGCGGCCGGCTGCTGGAGCAGCGGGACGCGGCGGTCACCGCGCTGCGGGCGATCCCGGGCGTCAGCTGCGTGGAGCCGAAGGGCAGCCTGTACGTGTTCCCCCGGCTTGACCCGGCGTGCTATCCGATCAAGGACGACCAGCAGTTCGTACTGGACTTCCTGCGCGAGCAGCGGGTGCTGCTGGTGCAGGGCAGTGGCTTCAGCTTCCCGACCCCGGACCACTTCCGGATCGTCACGCTGCCGCACGCCGACGAGCTGACCGATGCCATCACGAGGCTCGGCGTATTCCTGGACGGGTATGACCCCCTGCGGCTGACCTGAGCGATGTCAATCTCGCGACGGATTCTGCCGCTCACCCTGGACAACCTGAACGACCTGCCGCAGCCGTGCCGCAGTTGCCTGTTCTGGGAGCTGGGGCCGCTCGTCGATCCGGAGCCGCCGGCCCGCGAGGAAGCCGCGCTGGCCAAGGAGGCCTGGCTGTCGGCCACCCTGCTGGACTGGGGGAGCTGCGGCAAGGTCGCCTACGTGGCCGGTGTGCCGGCTGGCTATGCATTGTTCGCGCCGCCCGGTTTCGTACCGCGCTCGATGTCGTTCCCGACCTCGCCGGTGACCGGCGACGCGGTGCTGCTGATGAACGCGCATGTGCTGCCGGAGTGGCGCAATGCCGGCATCGGCCGGATGCTGGCCCAGGCGGTCGCGGCCGAGCTGGTGCCCCGTGGGGTCAAGGCGATCGAGGCGTTCGGCAGCACCGGGCCGGCTTCCAAGGGCTGCCTGATGCCGGCGGACTATCTGCGCTCGGTGGGCTTCAAGACCGTCCGGCCGCACCATGTCTATCCGCGATTGCGGATGGAGCTGAAATCCACGGTCTCCTGGCGATACGACGTCGAATACGCACTGGAACGGATTTTTGGGAGCAACCCGGGCAGGTCACTGACCCCAGCCAGTTACTTCAGCGACGGCGGTCCGGCCTGACATAATCCGGTAGCGGAGTGAGCACTCACTCCGCTAATCTGGCGCGGTGAACGTCCTGGTGAACGGTGTACGAGAGCCGGGTGCGGCCGGGCCGGCCCGCGCCGCCCCGATGTCTCGGGAGCAGCGGCGGGCCGGCATCATCGAGGCGACCCTGCCGCTGTTGCGCGAGCACGGCCAAGCGGTCACCACCCGGCAGATCGCCGAAGCCAGCGGCATTGGTGAGGGCACCATCTTCAGGGTGTTTCGCGACAAGGCCGAGCTGATCGACGCCTGCCTGAGCGCTACCTTCGACCCGGCGCCGACGCTGGCCGAGTTCGATGCCATCGACCGCGGGTTGCCGCTGGAGCAGCGGCTGCTGGCCGCGGTGCAGATCCTGCAGGACCGGCTGCTCTCGGTGGTGGAGTTGCTCATCGCACTCGGCTTTCCCGGGCCGCCGGACGGCAAGGATCAGCGCCGGATGGATCCCCGGGCGCGGTTAGGCCACAGCCAGCTGCTCGACGCCATCGCCGCACTGATCGAGCCGGACCGGGACCGGCTGCGGCTGTCACCGGTCGAGACGGCTCGGATCGTCCGGCTGCTGACCTTCGCGGCCAGCCATCCCAAGATCACCGACAGCGAGCCGATGACCGCACACGCGATCGTGTCCGTCCTGCTGCACGGCGTGCTCGGCTCCGCCGACCAGCCAGGAGGCCAGTCGTGCTGAGGCGGATCCTGCTGCGGTTCCTGCGGCCGTACCGGGTGCCGTTGGCGCTGGTGGCGGTGCTGCAGCTGACCCAAGCCATCGCCGGGTTGTTCCTGCCCAGCCTGAATGCCGACATCATCGACCGCGGGGTGGCCCGTGGCGACACCAGCTACATAGTGTCCACCGGCGGCGTCATGCTGGCGGTCACCCTGCTGCAGGTCGGCTGCTCCATCGGCGCGGTGTACTTCGGTGCGCGTACCGCGATGTTCTTCGGCCGGGACGTCCGGGCGGCGATCTTCGATCGGGTGGGTACGTTCTCCGCTCGCGAGGTCAACTCGTTCGGTGCGCCGTCGCTGATCACCCGTAGCACCAATGATGTCCAGCAGATCCAGATGCTGGTACTGATGACCTGCACGCTGCTGGTGGCCGCGCCGATCATGTGCGTCGGCGGGGTGATCATGGCGGTTCGCCAGGACGCCCGGCTCTCGCTGCTGCTGGTAGTGGCGATGCCGGTGCTGATCGGCGTGATCGGGCTGATCATCAGCCGGATGATCGGTGGTTTCCGCTTGATGCAGAAGCGGATTGATGCGATCAACCGGATCCTGCGCGAGCAGATCACCGGCATCCGGGTGGTCCGGGCGTTCGTCCGGGAGCCGTACGAGACGGACCGGTTCGCCGAGGCGAACTCCGAGCTGACCCAGACCGCGTTGCGGCTGGGCCGGCTGCAGTCGTTGATGTTCCCGACGGTGATGCTGGTGGTCAACTACTCCTCGGTGGCGGTGCTCTGGTTCGGCGCCCACCTGATCGATCAGGGCCAGCTGCAGGTCGGTTCGCTGAGCGCCTACCTCAGCTATCTGATGCAGATCCTGATGTCGATCATGATGGCGACGTTCATGGTGATCCTGGTGCCACGCTCGGCCGTGTGTGCCGAGCGGGTCGGCGAGGTGCTGGACACCGAGTCGTCCGTGCAGCCGCCGTCCGAGCCGGTAACCCCCTTGCAATTGCAGGGCAATCTCGAATTCCGTGGGGTTCAGTTCCAGTACCCCGGGGCCGCCGACCCGGTGCTGTGCGACATCAGTTTCACCGCCCGGCCGGGCGAGCGGGTGGCCGTCATCGGCAGTACCGGCGCCGGCAAGTCCACGCTGATCGGCTTGATTCCCAGGCTGTTCGACGTTACCGCCGGCCACGTACTGCTGGACGGGGTGGACATCCGGTCACTGGATCCGGATCTGCTGTGCGGGGCGGTCGGCCTGGTACCGCAGCAGTCCTATCTGTTCTCCGGCACGGTGGCCAGCAACCTGCGGTACGGCAACCCCGATGCCACCGATGCCGAACTGTGGCAGGCCTTGACGGTGGCGCAGGCCGCAGACTTCGTCCGGGCGATGCCGGACGGGCTGGAGGCACCGATCGCACAGGGCGGTACCAACGTCTCCGGCGGCCAGCGGCAGCGGTTGGCGATCGCCCGGGCGCTGGTCGGCCGGCGGCGGATCTACTTGTTCGACGACGCATTCTCCGCCTTGGACCTGGCCACCGACGCCCGGTTGCGGGCGGCGCTGCGGCCGATCACCGAGCAGGCCACCGTCCTGATCGTCGCGCAGCGAGTCTCCACCATCATCGACGCCGACCAGATCCTGGTGCTCGACGACGGCCGGATCGTCGGCTGCGGCCGGCATCAGGAGCTGCTGGTGAGTTGCCCGACCTATGCCGAGATCGTGCAGTCGCAGTTCACCGCGGCAGAGATCGAGGTGTCGGCATGAGTGAGCATCGCAGCGTAGCGAGGAGCGGAGCGAATCTGGC
>Ga0105240_10013794_pt1 | contig 11070 bp, 8 predicted proteins | sample KBSC54metaG_FD_80426 | JGI IMG/M metagenome (GOLD analysis project Ga0105240, IMG submission 80426) | Corn rhizosphere microbial communities from Kellogg Biological Station, Michigan, USA - KBS C5-4 metaG | ecosystem: Host-associated > Plants > Roots > Rhizosphere > Soil | place: Michigan, USA...
ACGCCGGATGCACTCGATGAGGCGGGGATTGCGCGCGTGGTTTCGGCCTTCCGATGTGCGGCCGAGCGCGCGCTCGCAGCGGGCATGCAGGTGATCGAGCTGCACGCGGCGCACGGATACCTGTTGCACCAGTTTCTCTCGCCGCTCGCCAACGTACGCACGGATGCGTACGGCGGGTCGTTCGAGAATCGCATTCGGCTCGTGCTCGAGGTCGTGGCGAGCGTGCGCGAGGTGTGGCCAGAGCGATTGCCGCTCCTGGTGCGGCTCTCGGTCACCGATTGGCGCGACGACGGCTGGACGCCGGATCAATCAGTGGCGCTCGCACGTCGGTTAGGCGAGAGCGGCGTGGACGCGATCGACTGCAGCTCCGGCGGCGTGGTGCCCAAGGTGCAGATTCCCATGGGCCCGGGGTATCACGTGCCGTTCGCGGAGCGGATCCGCCGGGAAACCGGACTGCGGACGGCGGCGGTCGGGTACATCACCGATCCGGCGCAGGCCGACACGATCGTGCGGTCCGGGCAAGCGGACCTGGTGGTGATGGCGCGTGAGCTCTTGCGCCGGCCGCACTGGCCGCTCGCGGCCGCGCACGCGCTGGGCCAGGAGGTGCGCTGGCCGCCACAATATCTCCGCGCGAAGCCGCGCTGATGGCGGTAGATGCCTAACGGGAGCGCGCCGCGCCCAAGAACCCCGGACGCGCCGCGCGGATTCCCTGTGTGCCTACCGCCTGGGCGGGAGCAGCGTCGCGAGCTCCGGAACCTGAGCCGCTTGGGTCCAACCCGCCATGCCGTGTCGCCAGACGAGCGTCTCCGGTGTGAGCGTGCCCGGAACGGCCAACGCGCTTTGATCCACTGGTCCTTTGCGCTCGCCGCCCACCGCATAGTACCACGCAACCGACGGAAGCGGCGGGGGCTCGTACGCACCCACGGCCGGCGCCGCCGCCGCGACGGCGCGCTGCCCGAGCGCCGCACCCATCCCGATGCCGACGCCCGCGGCCGCGCCGCCGCCGGGATTGCGCGCCGCGTCGCGAATCGCGTCGGCGCTTTGCAGCTGCGTGTACGTGTCGAGCTGGCCGCGCAACATGCTCATGCGCGTCTGTTGGTCCAGCGTCGCTTCGACTTCACTCGGCAGTGACACATTCTCGATCACGAACTGCGTGATGCTGAGGCCGTACTGGTCGAACTGCGGCGCGACCCGCTGCTGCACGAGCGCGCCGACGTCGGCGTACTTGGCCGACAGCTCATAGATCGAGATGCCGCCTTCCGCGAGCGCGCCGCTCACTTTGGCCACGATCAGATCGCGGAGTTGATCGACGATCTGGTCCGTGTCGAAGCCCGCGGTGGCGCCGCTCAGTTGCTCGACGAATTTGCGCGGGTTGACCAGCCGCATCGCGTACGTGCCGTATGCGCGCAGCCGCACCGGTCCCAGTTGGGCATCGCGCACGATGACCGGGTTCGTGGTGCCCCATTTCTGGTCGACGAACTGCCGAGTGCTAACGAAGAGGACGTCGGCCTTGAACGGACTCGCGAATCCGTACTTCCAGCCCTGCAGCTTGGAGAGCACCGGCATGTTCGCCGTGATGAGCTCGTGGCGGCCTGGCTGGTAGACGTCGGCGATGCGTCCCTGATCGATGAGCATCGCTGCTTGCGCGGGCCGCACGATGAGCTGCGCGCCGTTCTTGATTTCGTTCTGCGGGCGCGAGAAGCGCCACGCCATCGTGGTGTCGGTCTGATCGGGCCATTCGATGATGTCGATCAGCTCGCCGGTGATGAATTCTCGCAGCGTCATGGGTGGCTCCGGTGTGCGCTCGTTCGGGTCAATGGAAGATCGCGTCTAACAACGAGCGCAGTGTCACGCTCTGCGCATCGGACGACTGGACGTGCACGGTGATGGACCCGACGCTCATCGCGCTCGACACGCCGGGTTGCAGGAGCGACGGATCGACAAGGCCTAACGCACGCTGCTGCAGCGCCCGCTGCGCGTCATCGTTCTGGCGCATCTGCTGCATCCCGCCGCGGGCGACGAAATCCAACACGCCGCGCAGTTCGTCTTTCTCGAACCACACGCCGTGCTTCTTGCAGACGTCGATCACGATGCCCGACGAATGCGCGAAGTTGACGCGGTTCATCACCTTCTGGCATTCGGGACAGTGGACGTAGCGCACGGGCGACGGGTGCGCCATGGGTGCCGATCCCGGCAGACATCCCGTGGCCGCGGCGACGAGACCGCGCGCGTCCTTGTCGGAACACAGCGCGCTGAAGGCATCGGGAGAGAGCCATGAGCTGCCGCACTTGGAGCACTGGTGCATGGCTGTCGCACCCACCTGCACCGCCGGCATGTCGCCGCTGCAACCGGGACAATGGAGCACCTGACCGCCCGCTGCCGCGCTCGGGTCGACCGCTTTCGCGCCGCAATGCGGACAGAACTGCGAGCCGACGAGCATCGACCCCATGCAGGCCGGACAACCGACCATAGCGAGGCGCGCGCCGCAGTAGGCGCATTGCGTCGCATCGGACTGGGCCGGAGCGCCGCAGCTTGGGCAGTTGAGTGACGTTGGCATCGATGTACGCTCGTCGAACCGTTGCGCGGCGGGACCGCCGCGGTACAGGAAGGACGTTGCGTCGCGCGGCCGGGTCACGGGGGCGCGGGCGGGAGATGCGAGGCGGCCGTCAAAGAGGACGGCGCGGGCGATCACCAGTTCAGTTCGCCCATCATTGCCGCGTACGCGTCGATCCCCTCCCAGAGGTTCTGCAACCGGACATTCTCGTTCGCCGCGTGCTGGTTGTCATCGTGGTTTGCGACAGGCAAACCAACGAGGGGCGCATGAAAAATGTCGTCGAAAACGTAGAGCGGCACACTTCCGCCGAGCATCGGCACGACGGCGACGGGCCGGTCGGATGCATGGCCCGCCGCGGCGATGACGGCGCGTGCCGCAGGCGAGGACATGTCCGAGCGAAACGCGGCGTATCCCTTCTCCCAATCGATCTTGATGATCTTCTCGTGTGCGCGCCGGGTCGCAGAGTCCGGCGTGTCCGTGACGATGGTCCAGCCTTTCGAACGGAGGAACGACTCCACCTGTGCGCGCACCGTGTCAGGCATCTGGTCAGGTACCAGGCGGAAGTCGATGGAGACCTCGGCGTCGATCGGGATTGCGTTTGCTGCTTCGCCGCCAACCTTGCCAGCTCTGATGCCGCGAACGTTGAGGGCCGGGCGCATGACGGCGTCCATCAGGCTGCCGCCTGTCTCGCTTCGGGCGATCTGGAATTCTTGTTTCAGCTCGTCTTCGACCGGCGGCAGCGCAGCGATTGCATCGCGCTCGGCTTTGGTCTCGGGGCGCACGGCGTCCATGAAGCCGGGGATGAGGACGCGACCGTCCGGCGCGCGCAGGTCGGCAATCAGGTTGGCGACCATGGCGGCCGGATTCGGGACCCAGTTGCCGTAGTGTCCATCATGGAGCGCGTTGATCGGGCCATAGACCGTGGCGTCGAGACCGATGGTGCCGCGCGCGCCGAAAAACAGCAGCGGGCGCCGCGATTGGTGCACGGGTCCATCGCCGATCAGCCAGAGGTCCGAGGACAGTTTGGTCTTGTTCGTGCGCAAGATGTCCGCCAGATGCGGCGAGCCGGCTTCTTCCTCGCCCTCCCAAACGACCTTGATGTTGACCGACGGCTTCTTGCCTAACGACTTGAGCGCGTCAAACGCGGCGAGGAACGCGATTTCGGAGATCTTGTCGTCGCCGGTCGAGCGGCCGTAGAGCCGCCACTCCGGGTCGAACGGCGGTTTGGCGGTCGTCCAGTCGACGACGGTCCCGCCGCTGCCTAACGGGCCGGTTCGCATCACCGGCTCGAACGGCGGCGTCGTCCACTGCGACGGTGTGACGGGCTGGCCGTCGTAGTGCGCGTAGAACACGACGGTGCGCGTGGCCCCCGGGGTGGCCAGCGATCCGAACACGACCGGTGGTGCGTTAGGCACCGTGAGCAGCGCCACATCGAACCCGCGAGCTTTGAGCTGCCCTTCGAGGTAGTCGGCCGCCGCGGCGACGCCCGACGGATCGGCGGCGACGCTTGGGAAACGGAGGAGACTGTCGAATTGCGCGACGATGTGGGTCTCGTGCGCGGCGCGCCAGCCATCCACCTGGCGTTTGAGGTCGTCACCAGTAGTGAACGTGCCCCACAACGCGGCCACGATCAGCGTGGCGCTCAGTCGCGGTCGCATGTGTACGCTCCCGAGAGGGAGATCGCTTGCGCGATCTCCCCGTCGACCGGTGAGGATTCGCCTACTTGTTCTGGATGTTGAAGAGATTCGACGCAACGGGAGCTCCCGCGACGCCGTCGAAGCTGCCTGCTATTGTGAGCTGATATCCACCGGCTTTCGTTATCGAGACACCGGCGAATGTCGCGATGCCGTCGGCGCCAGTCGTCCGCGTGACGGTTACGCTCGGCGCGCTCGCGCCATCACGGAAGAACGCGATTGTGCTGTTGTTGCCGGCGATGGCCAAAGTTACGACGACATTTGGAAGGGGGGTGCCATTCAGCGTCGTGACCGACGCTTGAATCGGGTTGCCGTTGGCGTCGGCGAGCGGCGCACTGTTCGTACCATTGGCCACCGGCCGCAAGAACGACAGCGTCACCTGCTGCATGTCGATCACCACACTCGGACTGAGCTCGCTCGCCCCGCCGCCAACCGCCCCGAGTTTGAATGCGGCTTGGGCGCTGTTGGGCGTGATCAACTCCGTTGCGTGTCGCGAAAGCGCAGCGAAGAATCGAGAGCTCCGCGTAGAAGCGGCTGCGAATGCCGGCGGCGTGCCACAGGTGAGCGAGTGGAGCGGCAGAATCGCGTCGATGTGCTGCACGCGCATCGTCGGGTCGACGTCGAGGTTGCACACGCCGATCGTGAGCGGCGACGAGAACGCGAGGACACCCGACGCGATGGTCGGGATGGTGCGCAGCTCGAACGCGCTGCCCACTTCGGGATCGTTCGTCAGGAAGTCCGTGATCCGCGACCCGTAGATGAGGAACCGCTTCGCCTGCGACGTGGTGCTGATCGACGCGCCCCACCCTGCCGGCGCCTCGGCGGCCCAGAACGGCGTGTTGCCGCGCTCGTAGGTTCCTAACGAACCGTCCGCCGCATCCTTGCCGCGCACCTCGTACAGCCAACCCGGGCCCAGCGCGCCGGCCACGGTGAAGTCGCCCGGGATGGTGGCCGTGATGTAACTCTCCATGCAGCCCAAGAAGCCGGTCGTCAGGTTGTTGAACACGGCGCCGGTGGCTCCGGTCAACTGTGCGCTCGTGCCTCGCATTGCCGCGAGACGCGAGAGTCCGTCGAACGCCTTGTCCGTGGCCGCCACGTTCGGACCGTTCTTCGAGAGCGACTGCAGATCGCCGATGATCGTGAACAGCGGATCCTTGTTCGACGCGGCGTACGCCCGCGCGTTCTGCTTGAGCGTCGTGAAGTTGCAGGTCACGGCAAGGGGACCCGTCACGACATCTGTGCGTGGCGCGGCGGACGCGGGCGGCCGGGCGGTGTCGCCGCAAGCCGTGAGGGCCAGCACCGATGCTGCGACGAAACCAGCCGTGCTGAGGTGGCGCATGAGCATAAATTCTCCGGACCAGCGAGTGTGGCGTGCGAACGAAGGTGCTGGGCACGCCGTGCGTACAAACCATTCTGTTAGGCGGTGATGCGTTGGGTCGTGCCGGGAGGTTATTTGGCTCCCTTGAGGAGAGCCACGTAGCGCGGATCCGAGCGAAGGTCCTTGAGCCACCACGACTCATCCTTAGCCGCGAAGGCACGCTGCTGGGGATTCGCCGCCAGGAACCGTGCGATGAGGTCGATCGCGGCATCCTTGCGACCGCTTTGTGCGAACACGATCGATGCCAGGTTCGTGAGCTCGCCGGTGGGGTCGATCTGCGGGTCTCCTTCCGCCGATCTGGCCAGCGATTGGGCGCTGTCCATCTGTCCCGCGCGGACGAGGGCCAGCGCGACCATCATCTTGCCCTTGAGCTTGTCGAACTCCTGCACGTTCGCCGGACTCGCCGTCACGTACTCGTCGTAGGTCTTCCAGACATCGGCCAGGTTAGGCGGCGCGGGAGCGGGCAGCGAGTAGAGCCAAAGCCTGCACTCGGTAAATCGATAGCTCTGCGGGAATCGCGTCCGGCCTTCCGTGCACCAGCGCTCGGCCTCGCCGCGGAGCCCCAAATCGAGTGACGCGAGGAAGAGCCTCAGGATCGTCTTGTCCACGTCGGTGAGATAGGGATCCGCCTTGTACGCGTTCTCCGCGGCGAGCTTGGCTTCGGCAAGCTGTCCCTTGTTGATGAGCAGATGGCTCAGCGTGTTCCAGGCGGAGGCCCGTTGGTCGTTCGTCTGCGTCACCGTGCGCAGATCGTGCTCGGCGGACGCGAGCAACGCGTCCGCCGCCGCTGCGTTCGGCGCGAGGTTGTACAGCCACTGCAGGTAGTGCAGCGTGCCGCGCGCCTCGGTGGCGTCCACGTTGTCAGGCGCCTTCGCAAGCGCCCTGGCGGCGTCGGCAAGCCCGGAGTCGATCCAACGAGTGAAGCTCGAGTCCGATGGGCCGACGAGCCGGGCCGCACGATAGCCGAGCCACGCTCGGTCGACGCTCGGCGTAGGCCAGCTCTTGTCGATGGTCTCGACCGCGGCCAGGGCGGTATCGGCAGCCGCGAGCTTGGCCACGCCCGCCGGCACGTCGTGCGCACGCACCAGCGCATCCACCTCGGTTTCCGTCTGGCGCGCGCGCTGTAGGGCGTCCCACGCCGCATCGTTGCGCGTCCCAACGCGTGACACCAACTCCTGCACCTCTTGTCCCAGGCGCTTGCGCAGGAACAACGAGACGGTGTGCGCCACCGAATCTTGCAGGTCGAGCTCGCTCTGCATGGGGTGTTCGATCACCGTCTTGTCGATTTGCGCGCCGCTGAGCGCGTCGACGAGGCGAACGGTGACGCGCACGCGTCCCTGATCTGCGAGCTCGACCGTGCCGTTGACGACGGTGCCCACTTTGAGGGCGCGCGCGATGCTGTCGGTGGGAATCGCATCCTTGCCCTTGAATGCGGCGGATCCGTTCCGCGACGTGACCTTGAGCTGCGGAACGGCGCTCAGTTCGTCGATGAGCGCCTCCGTTAGGCCGTTGGCAAGATAGCCGAGCGACGCGCCGCGGCTCCGGTCCTCGAAATACATCACCGCGATGTTTTTCTTCGCGAAGTCTCCCGTGAGGCCCACCGGCGCGGTATTCCCGTGCATGTGCGGCCAGGCGAACCATCCCGCGACTGCGAGCACGGCCAAGCTCGCCGCAGCGCCGAGCATCCATCGCGTCCGGCGCGCGGGCGCCGCCGGGCTCGGGAACTGAGGCCTGGCCACCGCTGCTGCGACTGCGCGTCGGCGGCGCGCCGCACCCTCATCGTCGGTGAGCGCCGCGGCAAAGTCGCGAGTCGAACGGAACCGGTCCGCCGGGACCTTCGCCAGCGCTTGGAGGATCGCGTCTTCCACCGCGTCGGGCACCGTGCCGCGGACGATGCGCAGGCTCGGAATCTGGTCGAGCGAGTGGCGAGCGAAAATCGCCATCGCGGTGGGACCGGTGAACGGTGGTTGCCCCGCGAGCATCTCGTAGACGACGCAGCCCAAGCTGTAAATGTCGCTCTCGGGTGTGACGTCCCGGCTTCCCATCGCCTGCTCCGGCGCCATGTAGGTCGGGGTGCCAACCGTCATCCCGGTGCGCGTGATCGTGTCTCCGCCGGCCACCGACACCGCGCGCGCGACGCCGAAGTCCGCGACCATGGCGCCATGATCCGGGCTCAGGAGGATGTTCTCCGGCTTGATGTCGCGATGGATCACTCCCTTCGAGTGCGCGTAGTCGAGCGCCTCGGAGACTTCGCGCGCGATTGTGATCACATCCGAAATCGACAGCTGCTTCTCGCGTTGCAGCCGCTCGCGCAGCGATGCGCCTTCCACGAAAGGCATCGTGTAGTACAGGGTGCCCTCGACCTGTCCGGAGTCGAGCACGCCAACGATGTGCGGGTGCCGCAGGATCGTCCCGACCTCGATCTCACGAAGGAACCGATCGACACCGAGGTTCACCGCGAGCTCCGGCAGAAGCACCTTCACGGCCACGAGCTGATCTCGCGCGCTGTCGTGGGCGAGGTAGACCGTCGCCATGCCGCCGCGCCCCAGCTCACGCCGAAAGACGTATCGTCCCCCGAGTGCAGACTCGAAGAACGTCAGCGGACTGCCGGTGACGGACTGCTCCACGCGTGCTCCTTCGAAGGCATTCACGACGAAACGGTCGGGCCGCCGCGCCTTGCCAACTTACGATTCTTGAAGAGTGCGCACCGGTCCCGTGGGCCCGCCGACCAGGCGGTCCGTACGGTCTACTGGGGCGATTTTGGAGGAACCGACTGTACTTACACTAAGTATTTCTAATAGAAATGTGCAAGCGGCGACGTTCTAACTTTTTCGAGAGTTGGGACGCTGGACGCGGTGTGCGTCGCCGAGGGGGTGGTACGGAGGATGATCGCCGTCCCAGGTCGCCGCGGACAGCTGTCGCACGCTGCCTAACTTCGAGTGCCCGAGGCGAGAATCGAACTCGCATGCCGTTGCCGGCGCGGGATTTTGAGTCCCGTGCGTCTACCAGTTCCGCCACCCGGGCGCGAGATGCGCAATCTAGCGGAGCGGTCCGGGCGCCTCAACCGCGCCCGTGCGTTCGTTTGTTGTGGTGCGCATCGCCCTTCGCCACTAAATTCGTGGCGCAATGAGTCCGACCGTTCGGCGCGACGCGGGATATCGATTCTTTTTCTTTTCGCGCGAGGAGCCGCGGCCGCACGTACACGTTCAGCACAACCGGAGAGGCGAAGTTCTGGCTCTATCCGGAGATCCAAGTCGCACAGAACCGGGGACTGTCCGACCGCCGTCTGAATACGGCCCTTCGTCTCGCGAGAGAGCACGCCGATGAAATACGGCAAGCCTGGCAAACGCACTTTGGCAGTTGAAGTCACGAACATCTCGCCCACCGGCTTCTGGCTGTTGATCGACGACCGGGAAGTATTCGTGCCGTTCACCCAATTTCCGTGGTTTGCAGACGCAACGGTTCGTCAGATCGTGGATGTGACCCGACCCGCCAAACACCATCTCCATTGGCCAAGTCTGGATGTCGATTTGGCCCTAGCGTCCCTGGAGGCACCAGAGGAGTTCCCGATGGTGAGCCGACTGCGAGCGTCAAAGGTCGGACGCGTCGCGGAGTCGCGCGAACCGCGCTCGACGCGGCGGAGGTAGATCGTTAGGCGCGCGTACTCTCACTCACCGCGGCGGCCGCGACCCGGCGCGCGCAGCGCGCGCCTGGTGTCGCTGGAACTGCCGTTGCCGCATCTGTGTGACACGCTTCCGGATCTGCTCCTCGAGCGCGGCGTACTTGGCGCGCTGTACCGGCGTCAGAAATCCGGCCAGGTCCTTCTGCTCCTGTCGAAAGACCTGCAGGCGCGACTGCTGCACGTCGCTGAGCTGATCGAGATAACCCGCCACCTTCGACTGGTCTGCCTTGTCGCCTAACTGGAGCTCGGCACGGAGCGAGAGGCGCAGGTAGCGCTCGTGCTGATTGAGGTCGCGGCGCGGCGCCTCGTACTTCCGGTTCACAGCCTGCAATTGTGCGTACTGCTCGTCGGTGAGCTGCAGCTGGCGGCGCACCACCTGGCCTAACCGGAGGCGCAGCTGCTGCTCGAGCTGCCGGCGCTGGGGCGTCTCAGCGCCCGGACCAGCGGTGTCGGGCGCCGATGCGGTATCCTGCTGGGCGGCAAGAGACCCGCCACCGGCCAGCACCGCAACCGCGACGACGACACAGACGCGCCGCATCATCGCGCACCGCCGCCGTCGTCGATCGGATAGCTCACGGCCGCCGGCTCGGCGTCCGGAATCGCCGTTAGGCTGTCCAACGACTGGAGCAGCAGGCGCACGTCGCCGTCGGACAGGTCGCTCACGCCGCCATCCATCACCAGTCCGTGGTGGCCGGTGCTGGCCAGCATCTTGGGGTTAGCGGCCGGCGACGTGGTCGTGGCGGGCGTCTTCACCACGGCGCCAGGATGCCCCGGAGCTGCAGGCGGGTTGGCGGCTTCGGTCGGCGCGGCCGGCATGGAGTCCGCGTGCGGCGGCGCCTGGTGGACCACGGCGTACGTGTTCGCCGGCTGCCGGTGCGTGACCGCCCACGCGCCGAGCCCTGCGGCCGCCGCGACGACTGCCGCCGCAATGCGCCACGCGATGCGGCGGCTGCCGGATGCCACCCGCCGCGTGCCTAACGGTCGAACGTCCGGCGCGGCCGGCGTCGCGCCGCGCGCCACCGCCACCGCCGCCGCGATCCGCCTGACGTCAACGCGCGGCGCCGGCGCGAGCGCGCTCCGCATCGACCGCAGGAGCTCGAGCTCCGCCGCGCACCCCGCGCACGACGCCACGTGCCGAGTCACCTCGGCGCGCGTCGCCGCATCCAACCGCCCGTGAAGCAGGTCGGGCAGCCGATCCCGCACGTCGTCCCGCGTACACTCTGTCACCCGAGAAACTCCTTGATCGCGCGCATCGCGTTGTGATAGTGTACCCGCGCCGCGCCCTCCGTGCTGGATACGACCGCCGCGATCTCCTTGTACGACAGGCCCTCGGTCACGCGCAGCGTGAACACCTCGCGCTGCATGGCCGTCAACGTTGCCACTGCACGCCGCATCCGCGCTTCCGTTTCGTCGGCCACCGTTGCGTCCAACGCATCGTGCTCCGTGGCAGCGTGCCACTCCTCGATCGAGACGACATCGCGCGCTGCTTTCCGGCTGCGTGCGCGGTCGCGCACGAGGTTGCGCGCGATCGTGAACAGCCACGTGCGCAACGCGCTGTCGCCGCGAAAGCCGTCGAGCGAGGCGAACGCCCGCACGAACGTGTCCTGGACGACTTCCTCCACCTCGCGGCGTTCGCCTAACCCGGCGACGAATCGCGCCAGCGGCGTCGCGTGCCGCTCGACCAGGAGCGTCGCGGCGCGCTCGTCCCCGCTCCGCCATCGAGCGATGAGCGCGCCGTCGGTCGGCTCATCGGCCGTGGGTG
>Ga0105240_10013795_pt1 | contig 11069 bp, 13 predicted proteins | sample KBSC54metaG_FD_80426 | JGI IMG/M metagenome (GOLD analysis project Ga0105240, IMG submission 80426) | Corn rhizosphere microbial communities from Kellogg Biological Station, Michigan, USA - KBS C5-4 metaG | ecosystem: Host-associated > Plants > Roots > Rhizosphere > Soil | place: Michigan, USA...
GTTGCCCTTCCGCGCTCCCCCGAGCGCGGCCCCATTGAAGCATCGGTTCCGGTGATTTTCGCGGTGGGCATGGGGTTCCTTCCGCGCTCCCCCGAGCGCGGCCCCATTGAAGCAGGTCGCCGGGCTGGTGCGTGCCGGTCAAATCGTTCCCTTCCGCGCTCCCCCGAGCGCGGCCCCATTGAAGCACGAGTTGCCCGCCAAGCGACAGCCACGCGGACAAAACCTTCCGCGCTCCCCCGAGCGCGGCCCCATTGAAGCAAAGACAAATGGCTCGGCCTGTGCATCGGCCGCGTCCCTTCCGCGCTCCCCCGAGCGCGGCCCCATTGAAGCATGGCATTGGCGCTGTGCATGTAGCGTGGAAACCGCCCTTCCGCGCTCCCCCGAGCGCGGCCCCATTGAAGCATATTGTTTTAGGCCAGCCGGTCAGACTGCCCTTCCCTTCCGCGCTCCCCCGAGCGCGGCCCCATTGAAGCGATCCAGTCGGCTTGTTCGGCGGCGGGAAGGTCGAGCCTTCCGCGCTCCCCCGAGCGCGGCCCCATTGAAGCGCCAGTGCTGTCCGATCCACCGAAGCCAAATCCACCCCTTCCGCGCTCCCCCGAGCGCGGCCCCATTGAGGCCCGCCGGATGATGCCGCTGGTCCTGGAATCCCAGACGCCCTTCCGCGCTCCCCCGAGCGCGGCCCCATTGAAGATTCCAAATCGAACTCGGAGGAACGTGGCTCGATGTGCCTTCCGCGCTCCCCCGAGCGCGGCCCCATTGAAGCCAGCAGACGGCCAAGGAGTCACTGCGCTACGGCAATCCGGCCGCTTCGCCACGGCGCAATCGCACATTCACCAGCATAAAACCACCACCGTGGAACGGGAACGATTTATCTCCTGCAGCAGGCGGCGCTCTTGGGGCCGGAAGTCGCCGCCTGGTCGCAGGCGATGCTTCAATCCCGCGGCGTGGAAGGTGTGCGGGTGCTGGTGGGATTGCTGTCTTTGGCAAAGCAGCAACCCGGAATGGATTTGAATCAGGCCTGCCAGGTGGCTCTGAGCCACCAGGCCTATCGGTTGCGGTCGATCCGGGAACTGCTCAAGGCCCCCGATGCCGTCGGCGAACAGGCTTCGTTCCTGGAACCCCATCCGATCATCCGCGGTCTGAACGAATACGACGCCCTGGTCAAGGACGCCTTCCGCGGTGTCGAACCGGCGGCATGTGCTCAAAGTCCGTGAGCCATGAGGAACCGCTGCGCGGACTAAATCTTGCTTTGAGGGGGAACCCATCAGGCCCCAAGGGTTCCCCTCAAACTCCCCTCCGCTTCCCCACTCCGCCACGGGGCGGCAGCCGGCGGCCTTTGTGGGCCGACGCGTGACAGGACGACGTGGCGCACACAGAAAGGACCGCTCGATGAAAGACTCCATGGACACCGCCCTCAAGAAGCTCAGGCTCTCGGGGTTGGCGCAGACGCTGGAGGTCCGGTTGCAGGAGGCCTCCGGCAACCACCTCACCCACACCGAGTTCCTGGAACTGATCCTGCAGGATGAACTGACGATCCGGCAGGACCGGCTGATTCAGCGGCGTGTGAAAGCCGCCGGCTTCCGCGAGATGCGCACGCTCGAAGACTTCGACTGGCAATTCAATCCGACGATCAAGCGGAAGCAGGTCTTCGACCTGGCCACCTGCCGCTTCATCAAGGAAGGCAAGGACGTGTTGCTGCTGGGGCCGCCGGGCGTTGGAAAAAGTCATCTGGTCCAAGCCATCGGCCATCAGGCGATCAAGGCCGGTTACGTGGTGTTGTATCGCTCCATCTTCGACCTGGTTCGCGACTTCCTGCAGGATGAAGCTGGGGGAGGCCCGGATCGACTGCTGACGGTGCGGGTGGATACTCGAATCACCGGCGGGAGGACGTGCAGCCGATCCGCGCCGAACTGGCGGCGGCATTGCAAGAGCACATTGGGACCAAGACCCCGGCGGCACGGTTGTTCAACATGCCCAACAAGTACCGGATGCTGGACGCCTTCAAGGCGGACCTGGCAGCAGCGGGGATCCCAAATTGCGACGAGTCCGGTCGCTTCGCCGACTTCCACGCTGCCACCAGGCATTCGTTCGTGTCGCATCTGGCGTCGGCCGGCGTGCATCCCAAAACAGCCCAGACGCTGGCGAGGCATTCCACGATCACGTTGACCATGGACCGCTACACCTACACGTTGCGGGGGGCGGAGGCTGCAGCGCTTGCTTCCCTGCCCGATTACGACACACCAGAGACCGCCGCAGCCGCGCGCACTGGCACGGATGACGTCCCGGTCGACGGCGACGGCGACGCCCGTAATACGCCTGCAACTGCGTCTGAGCCGGCGATGTTGAAGTTGTCGACCAACAACAATCGCGAGAACAGGATGGAAATGGGGGTAAATCCGGGGGCGCGAGGTCAAAATCAGTGCCAACATGAAGCAACAGTGGACAAGCAACAGTGGACAAACCACCCGTGGTCCACGATAATGACAAACCTTCGAGAAATGCAGGGTTTCCTGCCATTTCTCGTGTCACTCGCCGGAGTGGCGGAATGGCAGACGCGATGGACTCAAAATCCATTGTCCGCAAGGGCGTGTGGGTTCGACTCCCTCCTCCGGCAATAAGAGCCACCGAAAGGTGGCTTTTTCTTTTATAACCCCTTATTTTTTCGCCACTTCCATCCATCGAATAGCTAACCCCTACTAACCCCGCCAACGCTAACCCCGTCCTACCCTTTCTATTTTGAAGTGAAAGCCTCCCACGCTACGATCCGGCCCCGATTTGGGAACCGGAGCAGGGTCATGAGCGGCAAACTGGAACTGAGTTGGATTGGAGCGTTGAAGCAATGGCGGAAGCGTCGCTCCATCGACGGCAAGCGGAAGGACTTTTACCTTGGAACCGGCAACGGCAAGGCTGACCGGGAGAGTTACGAACGAGCGCTGACAAAATGGCGTGTCACCGAGGCGCAACTTAACGCCAATGGCGCGCAGCAGAAGCTGGAAGATGCCATCGCGGAGTTGCAGTTGGAACAGCGGTTGGCAGGAAGCCTTGTCGCAAAAGCTGATATCGCTGACCAGATCAAGCTACTTCGTGACGGGGCGAGCATCGAGGACACCGATGCCCACCGAAAACTTCGCGCGGAGGTCCGGCGGGCAGTTGCCAGGAATGATTTTGCGACGGTCTTGGAAAAGACCCAACAATTAGTAAAGGACGGACCTGCTCCAAAGGAAAAGACGATGGGGGAACTGATTGACGAATACTTGCGCGATCAGCAGCGGCGCTACGAACATGGGTGTCAGTTCCCTGATGCTCCTCAGAAGAAACGCATCAGTGCTGGCCGTCTGATGGCGTACCGCTACAGCGCCAATTATCTGCGAAAGGACTGGGGAAACGAGCCGTTGTCGAAAGATGAGGCGACGCTCCATGCGCTGATGAAGAGATTCCAACTCCAGCAGCAGGACATGCTGACGGCAGGCACCCTTATGCCGAACACCTACAATGAGCGGATGAAGGTGATGCGCCATTTTCTGGGATGGCTGCATTCCAACTGCATCATCGATGCTCTTCCGCGCAGTTCGAAAGAGCTTTGCGTCGGTTACGATTACAAAAGCAGTGCCAGGGCGTTCGACCTTCCGTGCATCCAACGTTTATGGGCGGGGGCGAATAACCGGTTCCGACTGTACATGGCGCTCGCTCTCAATTGCGGCTACTACGCTGTGGATGTGGCGAACTTGGAACTGTCGCACATTCAGGGCGACTACATCATTGCCGACCGACATAAGACGGGCGTTCCCACGCGATACAAGCTATGGGGCGTCACCAAGCGTTTATTAAAGCAGGAATGCGTTACCACAGGCCGTCTCGCCCTTCTGACACCGGACGGAAAACCGTTGATTTCCCACGACATGAGCCGGGGCAACGGCAAGCGATGGAGCAAGATTGATAACGATTTTGCTGCGATCAGGAAGCGGCTCAAGATCAAAGGCGTCTCGTTCTCCAATTTTCGTGACACATCCTCGACGAAGGTGGAGAGCATCAACCGGGCGCTGACGGACGTTTTCGACGCTCATAAGGACCGGCGCATGGCTCGCCGCTATATCGACCATGACCGTCTTGACCACAATCGATTGTTCGAGGAACTCGACGCCGCCATCGACGAACTGGAACGCTTCTATGGGCTTATGCTCGACTGAATGGCGGCGAATCGACTTACCATCGCTTCCGGCGCATCGCTTTAGCTTCTGCCCTGGCGGTAATCACTTCCTTATTCCTCTCCCATCCTGCAATCGTGTCAGCAATGACTCTGCGAGCTTCCAAGTCGCCGGTTGCTTCGATTTGCGTGTCGGAGTAACGACACCATCTGCTTAGAAATTGCTTTTGTCTGCCGGTGAGCATGTCCGGATCTCCTTCCCCATTTATTCGCAAAGCGACGCCGGAAACCTCCATCCAACCATCCTCGCGAATTTTCGAAAAATGGAACGGACTCTCTGCTGACCCAGCGTCAGGATCATCACGAATCGTCCAGGTCACGTCAGGGCGGGGGATTGCGGCGCGAATATTTGATGCATGTGAGCAGGAAACTGCCTTTTTTGAGTTATTTTCAAAGAAAAAGAGGAAAAAAGCGAAAACCACCCCAATCTCTCCAACAAAAACCGGGGCTCGCATATGGCTCCTGTCCGACGACCCGACCACGATCAAGTGGCGGCGGATGCGGACGGAGAATCCCATGGGAAGAAAAACGAAGGATCATGGCGGGCTGCCCCAGGGTTGCATCACTGTCCGAACTTACGCGGAGATGGAAAACTGGGTCTCCGATTTCGCGGACGGCAAATTCAGCCTGTTGCTCATCATCGGCAGGCCCGGCACTTCTAAGAGTCAAACCGTCAAGCGGTCCCTCTCCCGAAGCGACCATCTGTACATTGAAACTCATGCCAGTGCATTGGGCATGTATCAGGAGTTGTATCGGCACCGTGACCTGCCCACCGTCATCGACGACATCGACTCGATCTACTCCGACCGCCCCTCTGTGCGGCTGCTCAAAAGCCTCTGCAACACCGACAGCGTTAAAACCCTTCGATGGTTGACGAATGCTGCCGTCATCGGCGACGAGATGGATCAAACTCCTCGTGAATTCAAGACGAAATCGCCTGTTTGCCTGATCGCCAACAGATGGGAAAGCGTTAACGACAATGTTCGGGCCATTGAGGACCGGGCGGTCATCATTCACTTCGATCCGACCCCCATCGAGGTTCACCAAAAAGTGGCGTCATGGTTCGGGGACCAGGAAGTCTACGATTTTTTGCAGGACCACCTGCATCTGATTCCGCAGCCCTCAATGCGACATTATCTGAAGGGGGCGCAATTGCGCAATGCTGGCCGCGCTGATTGGAAGGATAACCTGCTGGAAATGTGTAGCATCGATGACAAGGCGAGGGCGGTCGTGGCGCTCATGGTGGACGACAATTACGATGGCGAAAATGCTCGTGCTGAGGAATTTACGCGCAGAGGTTTTGGATCGCGGGATACCTATTTTGCGCGAAAAAAGAGGCTTGGCACGAAGATTTGCCATCCGCAGATCGCGCTTCCGAATGCCGAGCCCGCGCCAGCCGCGCCCGTGACGGAAATCATTGTGTCGGACGCAACTTTCAAGGACGTGGCATAACCGCTCCGATTTTCCGACTGGTCGGGTAATCGGGCGAGATATCTGATGAATTACAGGAACAATAAAATGGCATACAAACCGACGCGAATCGACAAATATGAGCGATCAGCATTGGGGAATCGCGCGAAACAGCAGATGAAGGAACGGTGCCAAAAGCTGGCAGAGAAGTATGGAGCATCTCCACCGCCAAAGAGCCGACGAGGGTTGTTGAAATTACTGGCGGCGAAGTACGGAGAGGAGACGGCGCACAACATTTTGAGTGGAGCAGAGATCCCGGTGCCGTCAGGGCGGAAGGCGTATCGGACACGCAGGAAGCCTACCTCGAAAGATCTCGTCCGACTGATGGTTAAGTATCATGAAGCGCGGGATCAGCAAATCAAGTTCCTGGCTATGCCGTATCAGCCGCCGAAACAACCAAAAACACAGGCCGCCGATTATCCCCTCGAATTTCCACCGCTCCCCACGGATGCCGAGGAAAATAGAGATGGCGACGGAGAGGTTGATGCGGACAAGATTTTCGAGCGCCGCCCCACTCTTTGATTCGCAACGGTCGATACCGAAAGAAAGGCTTCGTGCATCGCGATGCCCGGAATTTCCAGTTACAGCAGCCGCCAGAAGTTATCACACTGCAACACGTTCTGACAGAATGCTTGCGCTTATCCCTTTTGAATGCTTGGGCAGGAGGAGTATACCGCCGCCAGCACATTCTTCAGGCGGCGTGGGAAACGTCAAACTTGCCCCGTGAACGGAACTATTATCGAGCGAGTTTGTATCGGCGCTCAGAGTTGCTTGGCCAGCCTTGCAAACGCTTTCTGAGGATCAACACCACATGCCCTGGCCCAGCGCAGAAATTCCGTCACGTCCACACGGCGATTCGCGGTCTCGCAGTTGTAGACCCATGACTGCGGCTTTTTCAGCTTTAGCCCCAGTTGCCGCTGGGTCATTCCGGCCTCGTCGCGCAATCGCCGTAGGAACTCAGGAAGATGTTGATAGTCAGCGGATTGTTGGGCTTTTCTTGACACGCCGAGCAGTATGCCCGGCACCGCGCTTGACACGACTTCCGTGTCACATGATCCTTAATTACCTCTGTCCGATTCTTGGCGGAATCGCAAAACATCTCCGGCGCGATTGTCCGAAGTGAAAATGTAGTTGCCGAAATTGACCGCATCTCAGGAGGCAAGCATGATCAAATTTCGCTGTACAGCCTGCGATCACAAATTGGGCGTACCGGAAGCCCACTCAGGCAAGCGCATTCGCTGCCCCAAATGCCAGACGATCGTCAACGTGCCCGACATCGCGGCTACGTCGCGGGATAGAGACGAAGCGTCGATGCGGGTGGCTATGTATGATTTGGCGGCGGAAGAGCAAACTGCTCCCCCTGCGCTAACGGACTTGGCTGCGATGAGTGCTCGACATCGGGTTTCGAGCCAGAGTTCGCGAACGTCTGCCACATCCCGCCATCCGGCCGTCTCGCCCGGCATCGACTTGGCGAGCATGCTCAAGAAGGTCTTGACATTTGCATGTCTCATAATCCTCGTCTGTTGTGGACTTTTGTATTTCAGGGCGGGAATCATGCGTGCCATGAGTTCGGGGACCGGACACGCCTCCGAAGCGGCAGGATCACCGCCTCAAGTCAATTCATCGTTAAATGCGGAACTCGAAGAATATGCCAAACGGTTCGTGCAGGCTCATGCCACGGGTGTCGAAAATGCAAGGGTGTTTCTCGAAAATGCACAAGGGGGAGCGGGGAAGCGGCGACAATTCAAGGCGACAGTCGTGCGGGTTAACGCGCAGAGTACTAGCAGTAGCTCCAAATACGATGCGACAGGGCTGATCGAGTACCGCGTGGATTATTTTAATGACGGCAGCGAGACCAAAGAAACCAAAATGGGACGGTTGGCGACCACCCAGAAGTGGGAGGTCTTCCACGAAATCGATCCTGCGGTCGTGCGGTACGTCGCTGATGCCGAACCATTTGCTCGGGCGGCCCGCGCCATGCTGGTGGTGCGGCAGTCTGACGCAGGTTTGCCGCTGCACCAAACTGCCCTGCTTGCTCTTATAGAGGCGAGGGATGCCGCTCCCTCCGGACCCGATGCGGCGAGCTTGTTCAAAAGCAACATCAACAAGGCAGTTGAGTCATACAAGAGCGGACTAGACGATTGGCTACGTTGGGTAAAAGTTCCGGACAGCCCTGAGGGGTCCACATTTGCCGCAACGCTCAAAAAGGACGCGCTAGACGCTTTGTCCAAGGGCGACGAGCGACTGAAGAGCGCATTAAAGGAGTGGGAGTTTCTTGCCAGCAGTTCGAAGGACCAATGAGGGTTGCTTATCTCCGGCGAAACCGCGCGAGCCGTGAGAGATCGAAAGGAGCCCATATGACAAGTCGTTCTGATTACCCGCTCACTGCTGCCGAAGTCCTCGATCCAGCCATGACCTTCCGCCCCGGCGTCCTCGCGGCAGTCCGTCGCGCTGCCAGAAGCAAACTGTGGCGCGGCAGCCTTGAAAAACGCAAAGCCAAGCTTCAATCGCTGCACGATGGGCTCTGCTGCCTGTACTCGAAATCTACGAAGCTCGAATTCGGAGTTATTGACGGGAGTTGCTCGGGCTCCAGTTATTACCGCCGTTCGACCGACACGATCAGCCTGTCCGGCAAGTTGTCGGTGGTAACCTTCCTGCACGAATTCGCTCACGCCCTCGGGCGCGATGAGTTCGGCGCGTGCCGGTGGAGTATAAATCTGTTTCGGCGATGTTTTCCTCGTAGCTACGCGCGTACTACATGCGAAGGTCATGTGCTTCGCCGGATTCATGAGAATCCCGCCAATTCTGAGACGCAGCAGAAAAGGGAGTAGGGAAACCGAGGTCTCTACCCTCTCACCCGCCAGCGTGAATGGCACATGGTAATAAGTTGATAACACGACCACACGTCGTAGTGTGTGCGGGCGGCGCTGCGCGATTCTCACCATCGCCCGAAAGAGCTCATTCTTGAAAGGACAAAACATGACGACGAAGAACACGGAACGGACCTTTGAACTCAGCCCTGCTCAAACCAAGACCCTTCAAGCGGAGTATGTGGAGTCGCAGAAATTCCCTAACCCCTACCAGAAGGGCTGCTACCGTTTCATAGTCTCCGCCCTGACGAGCCTCGGCGTCAATAAGTCCCACAATCTCGACGCGGTGTACCAACGGTTCCAGCAGGAAGCCGGGGCGGAATGGTTCCGAGTTTGGGCGAACCGCGAGGGGCGGAATGAGAAGACCGCAAAGGATGCGCTGGGGCGATTCATCCAGAACCTGAAGGTGTTGCAGCGAGCGAAAGATTACGGCTTGAAACTCCTCCAAGTGGGCCGGCGGATTCTGAAGACGAAGGGGGGGGTGGTGGACCTGAGCCACAGCGGGGATGGCGGGCTGACGGTGGTATTGAACACGAACTCTAACCGGCCAACCATCGCTGGTCGGGCAAAGGCGGTCCAGAACGCCGCGCCGCTGAAGAGGAAGGCGAAAGCGAAGAAGGGAGCCGGCAAGCGAAGAAGGAAGGCGGCGAAGCAATAAGTGGGATGAGGAGGACTACTCGCAAGGGCGCAGCGATACCGCCTTTTTAACGCGCCCTACCGGATAGGGTCTGGGACGGTCCCGGTTGCCCCCACGAGCGACCCGACCGCCCAGGCCGTCCATCCAGTCGCCCCGCTACTTGGGCTTGCCAAGTAGCCGTCGAAGCCGATGCCAGCCAATTCCTATGCTCTTGCCCATTCGGGCCGGAACGCTATGGTGTGACCCGCCTTGTCCTGACCGACCAGAGGACAAGTCCGGATCCCAGTCCGCGCCCTTGATCTCATTTCGTCCCAGCCATCGCATTAAGAAGGCTCTAAAGCGATCTTTCCTGAACCGTTCATCCGGCAAGAAGGAATACCCCGCGCACACTCCCATCGTCTCCCCGTGTCCGTCCTTTTGATTCTGGAATGATGCCATTGACCGACGCTGAATGCTGTCCGTCTGTTCTCATGGCTCATGACAAATCTTCCAGGGCGACTAAAGGTTTATTCGAGTTCATATCGAATTAGTAAGTATGGGCGATTGCAGCGCTACAGCTTGTTCGGAAACTGAGACATTTTGAACGTCTACCCTCCCCACATTGGGGTCATATTCCGAACGAACCCGTAGCCTACTGCAAGTTAGCTGCGGGTTTTTTATTTGCCCACGCGACAAGCGGCTGAGATGAATGCCGTCAAACGTATCTAAGCCACAAACGATAGATCGGCTGCCATTGAAGGAAACCGCCAGCGGTTGAGAGATGGTAAAAGAATCACCTGCAAGCTACCCAAGGTGCAATATCGGGAACGTAGCAGTTCAGCACACGGTGTCACAATATCCGGACGTGCCAGAGCGGAATGATCTCCATCCGTCTGTTATCTAGCTTAATAGAAAAAGGCGAAAGCCATACGTTTGCTACCGTTCGGGTTTAATGACTTTCGCGCAAGGTGAGAGGTCGCTAACGAAAAAGAAATGGCTGGGGGGCTAGTCTACTTGCTTCGCTACGCTGCGCAAGATCATCCTCGTATGCCTCAGCATCCATGCTGATGCTTACGATAAGTGTACTCACTAAGCATTTGTGAATTTTGGATTATTACGAGCTTCAATCGTTTGAGTTGTGTCAGAAACGAATTAAAGCTCCCGTGTTTGCCCAAAACAAAACATCCGGGACGAATGATCGGACGAAAACGCAGTTCGTTTTTGTACGATCATGTGAGCGAAGCGAACGCGCAGCGCAGTGAAACGGAGCGAGCATTAGGGTTCGCGCAGGATCTTTTGTTGCCGGAAACTCTGTTTACATAATGCCGGTCTTCTGCGCGGACTAACAAGAAGCATTAAAGCTCTCATCCGTACCCCCTTCCGCGCCACCCCCTTCCCGCACCGTCGAGGGTTTCGGGGCAAGCGATCCGAAGACGGCGGAGTGAGACGAGACCTATTCTTTCGAAAAGATCTTGAACACCAAACCCGTCATGACCCCAAGGGTGCAAAGAATAACCGGAAATAAATTCGCGTAGGGATGTTCCGTGGTGCAGATGCCATAGACCCACATGATGTACCCGTGGCTTGCCTGAATCACTTTTCCGCCGAAGAGCTGTCTGGCAGCTTCAGTCGTCACAATCTTTTCTGCCGGTCGATTACCGACGACATACCATTCAAACATCGCCATCGCCGTGGTGATAACGATAAATGCAATCCAACCTCCCACGACTCCGACCAGTCCGCCGAGAGCCCCTTCTCCCATGATTGCTGCGCCCAACCCGAACAGCAGGATGACAGTCCAAAGCAAGGCTGCGACTAGACCTGCCCAACCGTGATTGAGCGGCCCGTAGATGATGAACGAGCAGAAGAACAGCAGGAACAATGCGATGCCGAGCGTTTTCATAGCTTA
>Ga0105240_10013797_pt1 | contig 11068 bp, 7 predicted proteins | sample KBSC54metaG_FD_80426 | JGI IMG/M metagenome (GOLD analysis project Ga0105240, IMG submission 80426) | Corn rhizosphere microbial communities from Kellogg Biological Station, Michigan, USA - KBS C5-4 metaG | ecosystem: Host-associated > Plants > Roots > Rhizosphere > Soil | place: Michigan, USA...
ATGTTCTCCCGTGTTCGCGGACAGTTTTATCAGATGAGCGTTATTTCCGAAAGGGAGGCAGTCGCGGTAACAGTTGCAGAAGCGATGTGACCCGTATCACTGACGGAGTTTGAACTCCAGACTAGTCTGCCGTCGCCGAGGAAACACCATGAGGTCACGTCTTCTTCGTCCCTTGCTCGCGACTGTAGTTGTCGCATTGCTCTTGAGTTGCGGTGGGAATAGCCTGCCCCACTCGAACCAGGTGACTGCGACCGTCACACCGTCAAGCGCGACGATCACTCCGAGCGGTTCCGTCACCTTGACCGGAAACGCTACAGGGTTCACTACGGGGCCCATCGTGGACTGGTACATACAGGAATCGAAGGATATCGACTTCATCAACGACTGCGGCTTGCTGACCAGCCAAAACCCTCCGCAGTCAGGCTGTCCTTACGGTTACGTGATGTTCGAGGATGTCACGCAATTTCCCAGCACCGCGACGTACTATGCTCCGTCCAGCCCGGGTGTATACCACGTCACTTTCGGAGCCTCGCAATTCGTCGCATTTGATCACCTCACCAAGACTGTGCAAGCTGTGATTACCGTCCAGTGAACTTCGGCTTGGCTCTGCGGCTAACGTAACTATGCTACCGTCACGAACAAGCGCTAACATCGCAGACACAACAGGCGCATTGACCAGTGCGGTGACCGTATGCTCAGCGTTTGGCAATCCGTGTGCTACGCTAGGCCGCAATACTGCCTTCGCGCCCTTCAGTCGTGCCTGGAATTTCGACGCAAAAATTGAACGCGGTTTAAGTGGACTCATGTACGACGTGAGATCGAAGCATCCACTTCTTGCCTGTCTTCTCGCAGTCATAGCCGCAGTGTGCCTGCATGGCGTGGCGCCCGCGCAGATTTCTCCTGGGCCGCTCGCAGGGGCGCACCAGTCGCTGAACGGCTCTGCAAATTGCACCACCTGCCATGCGCTTGGGCGCGAGCGCACCTTCAAGTGCCTCGAGTGTCATGCCGAGATCGCGTCTCGCGTTGCCGCGCATAAAGGCCTTCACGCCACCTACAACATTCAGCCTGGATCCAGCCAAGGATGCCCAACGTGCCACTCCGACCATAATGGCGAAAATTTTCCGCTGATCAAGTGGGACACGAAAAACTTCAATCATGCACTCAGCGGATTCAAGCTGGAAGGCAAGCATGCTGGATTGTCCTGCAATCAATGCCATACAGCGGAAAAGATTCCGCCAGCTCAGCGCGCCAATCTCAAGATCAAAGATCTTAATCGCACGTTCCTCGGACTCTCGCAATCATGTGTAAGTTGCCACCAGGACGCGCACCAGGGGCGTTTAGGCAACAACTGCGCGCAGTGTCACAACTCAACTGACTGGAAGACGGTCAGCCCGCAGCAATTCGATCACTCGAAAACGCGCTACGCATTGACCGGGATGCATATGCAGGTTACCTGCGAAAAGTGCCACAGGCCTGGTCCCGACAACAAGCCACGTTACAGCGGCATTCCGTTCGGGCAGTGCTCGGATTGCCATCGCGATCCGCACCACGGGGCATTCACCCAGACTTGCCAATCCTGCCACAACACCAGTGGGTGGAAGAAGCTTGCCGCGGGGCTGAACGAGAAATTCGATCACTCGAAAACCAAGTTCCCGTTACTCGGAAAACACGCAGCAGTCGGATGCATTCAGTGCCACGGCAGTGGTGATTTTAAAAAACCGATTGCGTTTGGAAAATGCGCCGACTGCCACAAGCCCGATCCCCACAAGGCGCAGTTCGCAAAGCGTCCCGATGGCGGTGAATGCGCCGGGTGTCACACGGTGGCTGGCTGGAAACCGTCAACTTTTACGGTCACGAATCATGCCACTACTGCATATCCGTTGCAGGGTGCTCACGCCAGAGTGGGATGCCAAAAATGCCACATCCCTCGCGGTTCCGACACGGTGTTCAAGATGAAGTTTGAGCACTGCACCGACTGCCACGAGGACACGCACTCCGGCCAGTTCGCAGCAGCGCCATATTTCAACGCGTGTGAACGTTGCCACACGGTTGAAACGTATCGGCCGTCCACGTTTTCGTTGACGCGCCACAAAGAAACACGCTTTCTTCTGACCGGCGAGCACATCGCGGTGCCTTGTGCCGATTGCCACAAGCAGTCTGCCGACCTCAAGCCGCCCACGGCGATTTATCACTGGGCCAATTTGAGTTGCACCAGTTGCCACGCCGATCCACACCGTGGCCAGTTCAATCAGCGCATGCAGCAGGCGAAGGCTGCGGGAGGTGCGGGCGGGTGCGAGACCTGCCATTCCACGAAGTCTTGGAGGGAATTGAGCAAGTTCGATCATTCGAAGACAGGTTTCCCGCTGCTGGGTGCGCATCGCGCCACCGCGTGCATCGATTGCCACAAACCGCCGAATCTCGAAACCAACATGATGCACGTCGACTTCAAAGCCGCTCCCAAACGGTGCGAGCAGTGCCACGACGATCCCCATGGCAAGCAGTTCGCGCGTGGAGACGTCACGCCCTGCGCCGAATGTCACAACAGCGCCAAGTGGAAACCGTCGCTCTTCGACCACAACCGGCGCACCGCTTTCCCGCTGCAAGGCGTGCACGCGAACGTGAAATGCGCCGATTGCCACAAACTGACGCGTCAGGTCGAAGGCAAACCTGTCCTGTTCTACAAGCCCACGCCAAAAGAATGTGCTGCGTGCCACGGCGCGGAAAAGGTCAGCTAGCGACAGCGGGGTAATAGGCCGATGTATGACCTCGATGGCCCGCAACTGTTGCGATTTTTAACAACGTAAGAATTGCGAAAGCTGCAGAAGAACTTACATTCTGTTCGTCTGCTCTGTTGTACTCGCCGAGAATTCAGACAATGCGTGTACCGCCGATTCGGGCAGCGTCCTTTCGTGACTTTTTCTGACCTGCACAACCTTCTACTCTGGTTGGGCGTCGAATTGCAGTAGAGCCGTTAATCACTTTGCCACCAGTTCAGTCCGGAAGTCATTGTTCGCCTTAGTTCGGAATCATTTTTTAAAAAAAGTCGTGCGGATAGTTCGAGGGGAGAACTCGTGTCTCAACGCGACCCCATTCTTCCGCGCTTTTTGCGGAAACGTGGGCTTGGAACAATCCGACTCTTTGTGGGGCTGATCCTGTTTGCGTTGATGTGTGCCTCGAGTATGCCTGCGCACCAGGGGAGCAAGACTACGCGAAGTCCGCACGGGCCGTTGAATATTCCATGCCAGAACTGCCACACGTTTAGTGGATGGAAGCCGATCCGCAGCGTGCCCGAGTTTGATCACAACCAGACGAAATATCCCTTGCGCAGCATGCATGAGAAAGTGCCGTGCAGGTCGTGCCACACGAAGCTGGTGTTCAGCAACGTGAGCACGAAGTGTTCCGACTGCCATGCCGATATTCACAAGCGTCAGTTTGGTTCCGCTTGCGAACAATGCCACACGGTCAAGGGATGGCAGGTATCGGTGCAGCAGATCCAGAACCACCAGAACCGTTTTCCACTAATGGGCGCGCACGCTGCGCTCGACTGCGACTCGTGCCACAAGAGCGCTGCCGTGGGGCAATTCCAGGGACTCCAGACCGCTTGCTATTCCTGTCACGCCAAAGATTTTCAGGCAACAACCGGTCCGAGTCATGCCGCGGCTGGATTTTCCACGTCGTGCGAACAGTGCCACGGGTTCGACACTTGGTTCAACGTTCGTTTTGATCACCTGAAGTTCACCGGTTATGCGCTAACTGGCGCGCACGCAACCTTAGCCTGCAACGCGTGTCACGCGAATAACCAATTTAAGGGCACTTCGGCTACGTGCAGCGGTTGTCACATGCCGGATTATCAGAAGGCCACGAGCCCGAATCACGTTTCGGCGAATTTTCCGACTACTTGCCAGCTTTGCCACAACACAACGGCCTGGCAGCCTGCTAGTTTCGATCACAACTCGGTTGGTTTCCCGTTGACCAACGGGCATGCAAACCTGCAGTGCACGCAGTGCCATGTCAACAACAACTACAACCTGACCAGCGGAGCTTGCAACCAGTGCCACATGCCCGATTACAACGGCGCTAATAACCCGAATCACGCTGCAGCAGGATTTCCGACCACCTGCCAAACCTGTCACAACACGGTTTCATGGCTACAGGCGAGCTTCGACCACAATTCAGTTGGCTTCCCGCTTACGAATGGACACGCGAACCTGCAGTGTGCGCAGTGCCACGTCAACAACAACTACAACCTGACCAGCGGCGCCTGCAATCTGTGCCATATGCCGGATTACAACGGCACCACCAATCCTAACCATGTCCAGGCTGCGTTCCCAGTGGACTGCTCGATCTGCCACTCAACCGTTTCCTGGCTGACGGCGACCTTCAATCACAACAACACTGGGTTTCCGTTAACAGGCATGCACCTAACTACTCCGTGCGCGCAGTGCCATGTGAATGGGAATTACAACCTGACCAATCCGGCCTGCTCGGCTTGTCATATGCCGGATTACAACGCGACCAACAACCCTCCACATGCCTCGGCGGGTTTCCCGAACACTTGCGAGGTGTGTCACAACACCACGTCGTGGTTGCAGGCGACGTTTAATCATAACCTGACAACGTTTCCGCTGACGGGCTTTCACGTGAACGTCCCCTGTGCGCAGTGTCACGTGAACAACAACTACACGACGCTGCCAACGGCTTGTTACGGCTGCCATCAGACGGATTACCAGGGAACGAACAACCCAAACCACATTGCGGCGGGGTTCCCGACCACTTGTCAGACATGCCATAACACCACTTCTTGGTTGGGCGCAGTCTTCAACCACACCTGGTTCCCGACCAATCACGGCAACGCGAATGGCGTTTGTTCCACGTGCCACACCAATCCCAACGACTACACCGTCTTTTCATGTACGAATTGCCACACCAAGAGCCAGACGGATTCGAACCATCAGGGCGTGCGGAACTACGTTTACAACAGCATCAACTGCTACCAGTGCCACCCGACCGGGGGAGGGGGATAGCAGGCGGCTGCGCTTCAGGCGCACTTATGAACGAGAGTGATGAGGGCGATACAAAGGCAATTTGGATGGGCGTTGCTGCTGCTGGCTTCTGGCGCGGCCGCGCAGGACTCCGCGACTGATCTGGTCGTGCTCCGGGACATTCTCGTCTCTGAGAATAGCGGACGTCCACAGATCGAACTGGTGCTGACCGCGCTAGTCCAGCCATCGACGAGCGCGGCCGTCAATCCCAACCGCCTGATTATTGAGCTCCCCAATACGATCGATGGCAGCAATCTGCCAAAGATGCAGATCAAGGCCGGTGGAGTGCGCACGATTGAGATCGTGCATTCGTTAACCCATCCAACGCGCACCAGAATCGTCGTCGAACTGGATCATCCCCTGGATTACAGCGTGAGCGCGACGGATGAGCACATCAGCTTTGTGCTGATGCCGGTTGGCCGAAGTTCCGATGGCGCGCTCACTGCCGCAAAACGCGGAACTTTGACTGGTATCTTCCACCACGAGAAAGATGTCCCCGGTGTCCAGGTTGAATCAGCGCACAGTACTCCGGCCGCAGCTACTGGCGGAAGCCTTGCGGGAGGGCAGATCTCGCAGCCTCCCACCAGCGGCAGTGTGCAGAAGGCGCCAAAAATGCCGCAAGAAGGTTCGGTTGCATCACAGTCCCGCGCTGCGTCAGACCATTCCAGTGCGAACCTGAGTTTCCCATCGGTTTCGCCGAAGCCCGCGCCCGGGACAGGATCTGTGAACTCACCGCAGAGTCAGCATGCCGCGACGAGTTCTGGCGCTACGGCAGCAAATTCCACTGTGAGCACACCTGCATCCACGCCAAATGCGACCGTAAGCAGTGCTGCGATTCCGACGGTCAGTCAACCGGAGCCTTCGGCCGTGACCGCTACCACCGCGCCCGTCGAATTAAGTGCCGTAGCGTCAGAGCCACAGGGAACAGCAGCTTCCGCGTCGAAAGCACCGGCAGAACCACTCAAGCCAGCCGGATCCCGAGAAATGCCGAGTGACGCCACGATGATGGCCAGCAACACCACGGACCCGCGGCTCGCGATTCGTGCTGCCGATCCCAGTTTGCGCACTGTTTTCCGCGTCAAGTATGTCGCCGATGGTGTGGCTTATCTCGATGGTGGCCGCAATGCCGGCTTGAAAGAAGGCGTGAAGCTCGAAATCCGCGACGCCGACGGCACCGCGAAAGACGGCACCTCCGTTGCTCCTACCGACCCTCGCGTCGTGGCGGAACTTGAAATCAGCGCAGTCGCAGAAAGCTCTTCTGTCACTGACATCCACGATTCCAAGCGGCCGGTCAAAGTGGGCGACCTCGCATATCTTTCTTCCGCCGACGCCGACGCGCTCGTGCAGGCGAACGCCTTGAGTCCGAGCAGGAAATACCCGGCGGTGATCAGTTTCACAGAAGGCGATCCCGAAGATGAAGAAGTTCGTGACGAGATGCCGAAGCCGCCCCTGCCATCCGTCAACCGGGCGCGCGGACGCTTTGGATTCGACTACATGGGCACCAAGAGCTACGGTTCGAGTTCTGCCTCGTCGTCTTCTCTCGGAATGATGTTTCGCGGAGACATTACGCGCATTGGTGGCACCTACTGGAACCTGAGCGGCTATTGGCGTGGGCGTTTGACCTCGCAATCGTCATCCGGCACTCCCACGTTGCAGGATCTGATCAACCGGACTTATCACCTCAGCATGACTTACGCGAATCCGAATTCGAATTGGGTTGCAGGATTCGGGCGTCTGTACCTGCCCTGGGCCAGCAGCCTGGACACCATCGACGGTGGATACGTGGGCAGGAAAGTTTCTGATACCGCGACCGTCGGCATTTTTGGCGGATCGACTCCTGATCCGACCTCCTACGACTACGCGCCCAACCGATCTATCGGCGGCGCCTTCGTCAATTTCGCCGGCGGCGATTTCCAGAAATTTCACTACAGCAGCACCTTCGGCGCGGGGCTGAGCATGTTGCAGTGGAAGCCCGATCGCCCATTTGGATTCCTGGAAAATTCTTTGTCCTACGCGCAGCGTGGTTCCCTTTATGACGCGCTCCAGGTCGATAGCCCGGCGGGAAATCCAGCGGTTCCTGCGCCCGGGGTCGGTTTGAGCCGGAACTTCTTCACTGTTCGATTCCAGGTTACGCCGCGCCTGGAACTCGATGGCAATCACACATATTTCCGCGACATCCCTACGTTCGATCCGACGCTGATCAGTACCGGCTTGCTCGATAAGTATCTGTTCCAGGGATTCAGCGCCGGCGCTCGCTACGAGTTCATCAAAAACATGACCGTTTACACGCAGCTTGGCCGCAGCAGTCGCAGCGGTGACAGCAGCGCGTCGCTCAACCAGATGTACGGGATCACGTTTTCGCACCTGCCGTTGTGGGCGTTGCGCGCCGACTTCCATTACGCAGAATTCAACAGCTCCTTCGGCTCCGGAAAATACAAAGCGTTCTCGCTATCACGAAATCTGACAGATGACTTGCACGCTGAAATCATGGCCGGACAGCAATCGTTCACCGGTTTGATGACCAACTCCGGCCGCACATGGTTCGTGATGAACAGCCTCGACCTGAACGTTGGCGCGCACTACTTCGTGCAGGGAAGCTTCACCACCAACCGCGGACAAATGAGCTACGACCAGTGGATGTTCACGCTCGGCTATCGCTTTGATTCCAAGAGGCACCAGCAATGAAGTGCAAATTCCATCTCGTTTCCATCGGAATCCTGTTGACACTGCCGGCGCTGCTACTCGCCGCTCCGCATGCCTCTCCCGTAAATCTCGATGATCTCCTGTCGCGCACGAGTACTCACGTGACCAAGCTCGTCGATCAGTTTTCCAACGTTCAGTGCATCGAGCAGGTGCAGCAAGAGAAGCTTCGGGCTGACGGCAAGGTCGAAAGAAAAGAAGAGTCCACGTTCAATTATGTGATTCTTCTATCGGACGACGGCGGCGACTTGACCCTGCAGGAATCTCGCATCGCCGTGCACGAAGCCAAAGCCGACAAGAAAAATACGCCAATGCTGCTGAGCAATGGATTCGCAACGCTGTTTCTTGTTTTTCATTCGGCATATATCGGGAGCTTCCACTTCACGGACGCAGGCGCGGAAACCTTGAGCGGCCGCGTGCTGGAAAAGATTGCCTTTGAGCATGTCGCTGGCATGCGCTCCCCCGCCGCGCTCGCACTGCGCGGACGGGAGTCTCCGCTCGAGTTGTCAGGAACCGCATGGATTGATCCCGCAACTGGCGACATTGCCAAGATCGAAGCCGGCATCGGCGAAACGCTGACCGACGTCGGGTTGAAGTCGCTACGGTCTGAAATCGAATTCATTCCGCAGAAATTCGGGACGCAGGATTATTGGTTGCCGTCGCTGGCCAGCGTCGATGTGGAAACTCCGCGTCAGCACTGGCACAACACGCACCGCTTTACTGACTACAAGGCTTTCTCCGTGAGTTCTGAGGAACACGACAAAAAGGTTGCCGAAAAATGAACGCTACCGTCTCTTCCGCAGTTATTGCCATTTCGAATCAGGACCGCTCCCATCGCGCGCGATTAATCGCCGGGTGGGTATTCGCCATTTTGCTGGTGGTCGCTCTGGCCGCATACGGATACGACTACTACACCTTGAGTTCGGCCGCGCGCCCATTCTCACCAAAACATGCCGTGTTGCGTCCAAGCGGCACGATCGGGCTCAAACTCGGTTTTCTCGGCCTGGGCATGTTCCTCGCGATTTTTGTGTATCCCTTGCGCAAGAAGTGGGCGTGGTTGGGCCAGCAGGGAAGCGCGCGCCATTGGCTGGACTTTCACGTACTGCTGGGCGTAAGCGCGCCATTCGTGATCGCGTTCCATTCGTCGTTTAAATTTCACGGATTTGCCGGCATCGCCTTCTGGATCATGCTCTCGGTGTCGCTGAGCGGGTTGATCGGCCGATACCTCTACTCACAAATTCCACGACGCGTGAACGCGGCTGAAATCTCGATGGCGGAATTGCAGGAAATCCAGACTCAGCTTTCGCAGCAACTGGCGCAGCAACGACTGCTGCTGCCGCACACAGACCTGCGTTCGCTCTTGCGCCTTCCCAGCAAGGAAAGCGTGTCGCGCCTTCCGATGCCGATTGCGCTCGTCTACATGATGTTTCTAGACATTGCGCGCGTCTTCCGAGTCGCCAGCATCCGTCGCCATGCATTGCCTTTCGGTCAGAAACTCACAACCTTGGCGGGATTTCTTCCGACCAGCAATATCGGCCTTGAAAGGGCGATGTTGCTTGCCCGGGAAGAAGCATCACTCGCCAAACGCGTTCTATTTCTCTCGCGCTCGCAACAGGTTTTCCACCTCTGGCACGTGGTGCATAAGCCCTTCAGCTACTCTTTTGCAGTATTAGCGCTGATCCACATTGTGGTCGTCATGATGATGGGATACTTCTAGAACTCCATGGACACGCTGATCACCATTGCCATTGCGGCTGCCATCTGCGCCTTTTTCCTGCGCGGATATCTCAAAAGCCTCAAAGTTCGTGAAGAGAAGGCGCAGAAATCGGCGGAGAACGGCAAGCTGATGTCCGAAGGCCCGAGGGCCCAGCACCCGCATATCGATGTGAACTACTGCATCGGTTGTCAGAGTTGCACGCACGTTTGCCCCGAAGGCGATGTACTCGCCATGCTCGGCGGCAAAGCGGCGATCGTCAACGGTTACAAGTGCATTGGGCATAGCCTGTGCGCCGAGGCGTGTCCTGTGGGCGCGATCACCATGGTGATGACGAGTCCCAGCATGAGCGCCGACCTGCCGCGCCTCACGCCGGAGTTCGAAACCAACGTCCCCAATCTCTTTATCGCCGGTGAACTCGGGGGCTTGGCTTTGATCAAGAACGCCGTCAATCAAGGCCGCGAGTGCATCGATACGATCGCGCGCCGGATAGCCACAGCTCCCCCGCTTGACAAAGACGTGCATGACGTCGTCATTATTGGCGCGGGGCCTGCGGGGATCAGTGCCTCGTTGCGCGCCATTGAGAAGAAGCTGAAATTCGTGACTATCGAGAAAGATGAAGTTGGCGGCACGGTTTCAAAGTATCCGCGCCAGAAACTGGTTATGACCAGCCCGGTTGAATTCCCCATGTACGGCAAGTTCGAAAAGCTGCAACTCTCCAAAGAGAACCTGCTCGCCTTCTGGGACATGGTGCTGAACCGCGCCGATTTCAATGCGGTTACCGGCGAGAAAATCGAAAACATCCAAAAGTTTGGTGACGTTTTCACCATCAGCTCTGCCAACAATCAGTATCGTGCTCGCGCTGTGATTCTAGCGCTCGGCCGCGCCGGCGATCCGCGCAAGCTTGGAGTGAAAGGCGAAGAACTCCCCAAAGTGATGTATCGCCTGATCGAAGCCGACCATTACGTGAACAAGAAAATCCTTGTCGTTGGCGGCGGTGACAGTGCGGTTGAAGCTGCCATGGGCCTAGCCCGGCAAGTAGGCAACGAGGTCACGTTGTCGTACCGTCAAGCCCAGTTCAGCCGTATCAAGGACCGCAATGCCAAGCGCATCGAGGACGACATGCGCGCGGGAAAGGTGAAAGTCCTCTTCAACTCCTCTCCGGTGGAATTCAAAGCTGAAAGTGTTGTTCTACAGGCGAATGGGCAAACGCAGGAAATTCCTAACGATTTTGTGTGGATCTTCGCCGGCGGCACTCCGCCCAACGATTTTTTGAAGAAAATCGGTGTCGAGTTCGGCGCCAAAGACCTGACTCGCGAGGCGAGCACCGAGATGAAGCAGGCTTCTGTCGAACGTTCTCGAGCCGCCAAGGCGTGACGATCCTGCGCTGTTTTTCGCAGCGCAGGATGCTGAAGCGCGTGCCTAGTTCAGATCAGCTAGCACGGTAGTTGTCACTCCGCCAGTCTGTCCGTCTATCCCGGCCACCGTACGTACCTGCCCGCTGGAAAGCGTGAGTGTGCCTGTAGACAGCAGCACGTTCGTAGTTCCCGTCTGTGTGAAATAGATGATGTAACTCCCCGCGGCCGCGGTCGTATATCCACTTGCCGTCGGA
>Ga0105240_10013800_pt1 | contig 11067 bp, 5 predicted proteins | sample KBSC54metaG_FD_80426 | JGI IMG/M metagenome (GOLD analysis project Ga0105240, IMG submission 80426) | Corn rhizosphere microbial communities from Kellogg Biological Station, Michigan, USA - KBS C5-4 metaG | ecosystem: Host-associated > Plants > Roots > Rhizosphere > Soil | place: Michigan, USA...
CTCTTGGGAAATGGGCTTTGCGGGCGGAATAGGACTGTCCACGTTGAATGCTTCCTTATTCCAGCAGCCATCCGTGGCAGCACCCGACATACAGGCGCTGACGGCCTCTCCCCAGCCTGTCAACGCATCTTCCAAATCGGCAACCTCCGGAGTTCAGCCGGATATATCCTATTGGGCAGGCATCGTAGCGCAAAGACCTTTATCAAAAGCCCTCACGCTTTCCCTGGGACTGAACCTGCACTATTATTCCACCCGGCAGCAGATAGGTGAAGCTGTGTACAGCAACGCCGCTTCCCTGTATCAGGCCTCTACCTACTTCACTTACCAGCAAACACCCAATGCCGCACAACAGGCCGGGGTCTATCCATATTACTCCGTAGGAAGCATGGATGTTTTTGTCAACCGGTATTATTTCCTTGAGCTGCCGGCGTCCATTGTCTGGAGGGTAAATCATAGCCGTAATCTGCCCCTCTTCTGGGAGAATGGGTTGTCCTTATCGTACCTGGTAAGCACCAGCTCCATATACTACAATGCAAAATCCGGGGTCTTCTATAAGGATCAGGGAAGCATGGCTAATAAGACACAGCTCAACCTGTCCACCGCCTTGCTGGTAGGACTGCCCGTCAAAGGTATGCGGCTTCAGGCAGGCCCCCAGGTCCAGTATGGTCTTACCAGCCTGCAACATCAAAGCAGCATTGGACAGCATCTGTTCTATGGAGGTATCCGCATCGTGCTGATCCCTGGGAAAATAAAAAAATAGCAGTTTCAGCAGTCCTGATTCGGATCTATAAATCGTAGGTTCCTTTGAATGCCGGCCCATCGGGCCCGCTTCAATGGGGAATGACGAAATATCTCCTTAAAGCTCTCTTCCGTCAGCTCTTCCCACTCGGCCGTTTTGAAATGAAGGATTGCTGGGATGGGAGAAAAAGCAATTTCCGTAGTGGGTTTGGAGAACCTGTTCCAGGGACATACGTCCTGACAGGTATCACATCCAAAAAGCCAGTCCTGGAACTTCCCTTTCATGGTCTCGGGGATCAGCAGGTCTTTCAGCTCGATGGTAAAATAAGAGATACACTGACTGCCATTCACTACCTTGTCCTCTGATATGGCGTCTGTAGGACAGGCGTCGATACATTTCCTGCAGGTGCCGCAATAATCCCCCACAAAGGGGACATCGTATTCGAGCTCCAGGTCTACAATAAGCGTGGCAATAAAGAAAAAGGATCCTGCCTGCTTGTGAAGAAGATTGCCGTTCTTCCCCACCCAGCCCAATCCGCTGCGCACAGCCCAGCTCCTCTCCAGTACAGGCGCGCTGTCTACAAATCCCCGTCCTTCTATCTCTCCGATGGAGGCGCGCATCCGCTGAAGCAGCAGGTTCAGCTTGCCCCGGATCACTTCATGATAATCCTTGCCATAAGCGTACTTGGCTATGCGGGGAGAAGATTCTCCGGATGGCTCCGGCAGCGCTTCCCTGCCGGGAAAATAATTCAGCAGCAGGGTAATGACCGACCGGGCCCCCGGCACCAGCTTGCAGGGGTCGACCCGAAGGTCGAAGTGATTGGCCATATATTGCATGGACCCATGCATACCCTTGTTCAGCCAGCGCTCCAGCCGGCGGGCATCCTCATCCAGCGGTTCGGCCCTGGCAATACCACAATAGTCGAAACCCAGTTCGCGTGTCGCCTCTTTTATCCATTTCGTATGATTATTTTTTGTCAAGTGAATATTTTAAACCCCCTGGGAGTATCTGGAATTGGGTAATTTTTATATTTTACAAACGATTATATCTATATTTTAACCCTTACATAATGAAACCCCTAAGGCTGATTGTGCTGATCGTTAGCATCTTATTCCTATGTCTCTCACAAAGGTATTGCCTCGCTCAGGACAAATCAAAACTTCAGTTCGTAAAGCCTGATCCGGGTGATTTCAAGACTCCTGCAAACCCTATCATCGATACCAGCGTCGGTGCTGTGATCCTCTCCGACTATGGGGCCATACATTTCGTAGGTAACAAAAATGGGGATTTCTCTTATGTATACCAACAGCATACCCGTATCCTGATATTGAATAAGAGGGCATTTGACCTGGCCAAAGTGGAAGTGTTTCTTTTTACAAGGGAAAATAATGTCGAGACGGCGGAAAATATTGCCGCGTCAACCTATAACCTGGATAATGGGTTTGTGACAGAGGTCAGGCTGGATAAAAAAGACATCTTTGAAGATAGGAAGGACAAGAACCACATCGAAAAGAAGTTTACCCTGCCGGCTGTTAGGGAAGGTTCGATTATCGAGTACACCTATACGAAGACTTCTCCCTACTATTTCAACCTTCCTTCCTGGGACTTCCAATCCATAGAGTATCCTTGTCTGTACAGCGAGTACGAGATCGAGATACCCCAGGCCTTATTCTATATGTTGGTAAGACAGGGCGTTCACCCATTCGATATAGACAAGGGCAGCACAGGGCATGCTTCTTACACCATAATAGATAAAGATCGGCTCAACGGCATCATCAATGATGAAAGGACCTATCTTGTCAATGCAACTACGACCAAGCACCAGTGGATCATGAAAAATATACCTCCATTAAAGGTTGAAAGCTACCTCTCCACACCAAGAAATTACCTCGATCAGATATCATTCCAGCTTTCGAAGACATACAATGGCAGGGAGTATCATGACCAAAAAAATACCTGGGCAAAGGCTACGGAAGAACTGCTCAAGCAAGAAGATTTCGGACAGCCGCTGGCCGATGACAAGGACTGGTTGAACGATCTGCTGAATAAGATCACGGCAGGCGTCAGCGAGCCGCTGTATCAGGCCAAAGCTATCTATTATTATGTACAGGAGCACTTCACCTGCACAAATCATTACGATAAATACATCAGGACCAATCTCCGCGATGTGCTAAAAAAGAACAGCGGCACGGTAGGGGACATCAACCTGCTGCTGGCTGCCATGCTCCGGCAGAAGGGGTTCGAAGCCGACCCCGTCCTGCTCAGCACCCGTGAACACGGATTCAATCTCGCCAAGTATCCCATTATGGACAGGCTGAACTACGTGATAGTAAGATTATCCTATGGTGGCATTGTGTATTATCTCGATGCGGCGCATCCTGAACTGGGGTTCGGTCAGTTGGCCGGCAATTGCTATAACGGTCATGCGCGGATCATTAGTGACAAAGATTCGGCCTCCGTCTATTTCGAGGCTGACTCCCTCCGCGAAAAAAGAACGACCATGGTCATTCTGTCCAATGGCACCAGCGGACTCGAAGGTACCTACCAGGCCACACTGGGACCACTTGAATCATACAATATCCGCCGCCGGGTGAATGACATCGGGGAAAAGGAATATTTCAAAAAGATGCAAACGTCCTATGGAGAAGATCTCGAAATAGACCATACACACCTGGATTCGCTGGACAAAAAAGAAGAACCCATTACCGTTCGCTATTCCTTTGTGCTAAAGCAGGGCTCTGGTACTTCGATGCTGTATCTGAACCCATTCTTTGGAGAGGTCCAGCGGGAGAACCCCTTTAAGGCCGCGGACAGGAAATATCCTGTGGAAATGCCCTATACGACGGATAATACTTACATGCTGAACCTGGAGATACCAGAAGGATATGACGTGGAAGAGCTGCCTAAATCCGCCCGTGTTGCGCTCAACGGCGACGAAGGGTCCTTTGAATATCTCATCGCCAGACAGGATGATTTTATTCAGCTGAGATGCAGGATAAAGCTCAACAAAGCCTATTTTCCGGCAGAGGATTACGCCAACCTGCGCGAGTTCTTTGCGTTCGTCGTCAAAAAGGAAAATGAGCAGATCATCCTAAAAAAGAAATAACCCTGATCCAAAGCGGACCACGGGTCCGCTGGCCGAAGGCCCATCATTAGAGAGTTCACCGGGGATGGGTAATTTCAGCGTAAAACATACCCGGTGAACATAAACCATAAATCAAACCCCTCAAGACCGTGCAAAAAACCCTTTCAATCGTATTATGCCTGGCGGCGAGCACTTTTCTCCATGCCCAGGACAAACCACCCGCCAAATTTGGAAAGATATCTCCCGCAGATTTTGACATCAAAGCTCCTTCCTACGATACGGCGGCTGATGCCGTAGTGATCGCGGATGTGGGCAGCTCGGAATTCGTAGGTAATGTCAAAGGCTGGTTTACGCTGGAGTTCAGGCATTTCCGGCGGATAAAGATACTCAACAAGAATGGCTTCGATGCTGCTACCATCGAGATACCGTTGTATGGCACGAGCTCTTACGGCCAGAAACTGGAAGGGCTAAAGGCCTATACCTACAACCTGGAGAATGGCAAGGTCGTAGAGACGAAGCTGGATGATAAATCCGTATTCACGGACAAGGTTAACAAGTATTATATGGAGAAGAAATTTACTTTTCCGGCACTGAAAGAAGGCTCCATCATCGAGTATACCTATACGCTGCGGTCCGATTACATCAATAACCTGCAGCCCTGGGCTTTCCAGGGCGGCTATCCCTGTATGTACAGCGAATACGACGTGAGCCTCCCCAACTTTTTTCAATATGTCACGATTACCCAGGGTTTTCTCCCTTTTAAGAGAACCGCCGGTTCCTCGAGGAACACCACTTTCCGCCTGTCCATCCCGGGTGGCGCGGACAGGGACGAGAACCTTTCATTCGACGATGAGGTGGTCGATACAAAATATACGATGAAGGATATTCCATCCCTCAAGCCAGAGCCATATACTACCACCATCCGTAACTATATTTCGAAGATAGAGTTCCAACTGTCCCGTTATGCGTTCCCTCATTCCGTTACGAAGGATAAGATGGGTAACTGGTTTTCTCTGAGCCTGGGGCTGATGAAGGACGAGGATTTTGGCGCCGACCTCAATAGCAGCAATGGCTGGATGGACGATGAAATGAAGAATATCACCAAGGGTGTTGCTTCGCCGCTGGACCAGGCAAAAAAGATCTATGCCTATATAAGGGATAATTTCACCTGTACCTCGCATGACGATCTGTATATTTCCAATCCTATCAAGACAGTCTTTAAGAACAGGAATGGAAATGAGGCCGATATTAACCTCCTGCTGGTGGCCATGCTGAAACACGACCATCTGAATGCCGATCCGGTGATACTGAGCACCCGTTCGCATGGATTTACAAATGAGATATATCCACTTAGAAGCAGGTTCAATTATGTGATCGTCAAGGTAGACATCGACTCTTCGACCTATTACCTGGATGCCAGCCAGCCATGGGAAGGATTTGGCCACCTGCCCGAATATTGTTACAATGGCCATGCCCGTGTCATCAATCCGGAGAACCCCATACCCATATATTTTGATGCCGACGCACTGCTTGAAAGGAACGTGACCACCGTATTCATGGCCAACGAGACGGGCAAAGGAGTGCTCAACGGAAGGGTGATGTCCGTGAAAAGTTATATCGAATCATCCGATATAAGGGAAAAGGTACGTGACAAAGGCGAAAAGGAATTTTTCAAAAAAGTTCAGGCCGCCTATCCGGGAGAATGGGAAATATCCAATAGTTCCATCGACTCGTTGAAGATTATAGATGAACCCGTGACTGTCAACTATGATGTCCAGTTCAAGGCCGATGGAGAGGATATCTTGTATTTCAATCCCATGATGTCGGAAGCCTATAAGGAAAATCCCTTCAAGGCAGCCGAGCGTGTTTACCCGGTGGAAATGCCGTATGGGTTTGACGAAACCTATGTGCTCAACATGGATATCCCTGCCGGATATGTCATAGACGAGGTGCCCAAATCCACGAAAGTGACATTCAACGGTGACGAGGGCTTCTTCGAATACCTGATCGCCAAGGACGATAATGGCCTCCAGTTCCGGAGCCGTATCCAGTTGAAAAAAGCTAATTTTAAGCCGGAAGATTATGCTACACTGCGCGACTTTTTTGCCTTTATCGTAAAGAAGCAAAGCGAGCAGATCGTGTTTAAAAAGAAAAAATAGATCCTATGCGTATCCTGATCGTATTATTAGCCCTTATAGCTCCTGGCTGTCTTGTGGCACAGTCTTACAACGCACTGTTCATCCCCGACAGCCTGAAAAAAGAGGCCCGCGCCGTTGTGCGGGAAGATGAGTTCATCCTCGAGATCAAATCCCCGTCGAAGGCCATCACAAAGGAGCACCATGTCTATACCATCCTGAATGAGAATGGGGATTATCTTGGAGGTTTCACTACATTTTATGATAAGCATACTTCCATCAATTCCGTCACCATGACCCTGTATGACGGGATGGGCAAAGAGCTGAAGCGTATTAAGAAAAAGGATATGGAAGATAAAAGCGCCGTCAGCGAGATCAGCCTGATGGACGACTCCCGGTACAAGGAGTACAACTTTTATTATAAGCTTTATCCTTATACGGTAGTTTATGATGAAGAGGATGAAGTGACTGGTATCCAGGGATTTCATAGCTGGCAGCCTTTGCGTTCCACAAAAGTGTCCACCCAGCACAGTAAATATGTGATCATCGCTCCCAAGGACTATGTTGTTCGCTACAAGCCTGTGAACTGTCATTACGAGCCGGTGATCACAGAGTCAGGTGACAAAAAGATCTATACCTGGGAGGCGTCCAATCTGCCGGCGCGCAAGCTGGAATCCCATGGCCCCACCTGGAATGAAGTAATGCCGCACGTACTGATGGCGCCTTCAGATTTTGAGGTGGAAGGGTACAAGGGCAATATGTCCTCATGGGAGAACTATGGCAAATTTATCTATCAGCTGCGGCAGGGCCGGGACGTACTGCCTGAAGATATAAAAAAGAAAGTGCATGAACTGACCGACAACCTTAAAGATCCGCGGGAAAAAGTGTATGTGCTGTACGATTTCCTGCAAAAGAATACGCATTATATCAGTGTTCAGCTGGGCATCGGCGGCTGGCAGCCTTTCCCTGCGGATTATGTGGCCACAAAAAGATACGGGGACTGCAAGGCCTTGTCCAACTATATGATCGCATTGTTGAAAGAGGCAGGAATTACCGGCAAATATGTGGAAATATTCGGAGGCGATGAAGTGCCGAAGCTTATCGAAGATTTCCCCTGTTCGCAAGGCAATCATGTGATATCCTGTGTGCCAATGGGAAAAGATACCATCTGGCTGGAATGTACAAGTCAGACAAAATCGCCCGGATACATGGGATCCTTTACGGGTGACAGGAAGGCGCTTCTCATCGATGAGACAGGCGCTCATGTAGTAAGCACGCCTTCTTATACAGCCCAGGACAATACCACGGTCCGCGTGGTGAATGCCAGCGTCAACGCCGAAGGTAATCTGGATGCAGAGGTATCGACCATTTATCGTGGCATACCCGAAGAACGCCCTCATGGTCTTATGTATGGCGCATCAGATGAAGAGCGTGAGAAATATCTGAACAGCCTTTTCCATTTACCTACCTATAAAGTGGAAAAGAGTCATTATGAGGAAGAAAAGAGCGCTCTTCCTTCCGTAAAGGAATATCTGCATGTGGTTTCTCCCAACTACGCGAATATTACAGGACGGCGGTTGTTTATCAATCCCAATCTGTTCGGCAGGAGCAACTTTCGCCTGCCACAGGATTCTGCCCGGCAGTACGATTTTGTAAAGGACGAGGCTTTCAGGGACGTCGACAGCATTACTATCAATATCCCTACCGGCTATCAGCCAGAGACAATTCCTCAGGATACACATATCGAAGGTAAATTCGGAAAGTTCACAGCTTCCGTAAAGGTGATGCCGGATAAAATAGTTTACTACCGCACCTGGGAAGAGTCGATGGCGCGTTTTCCTCCGTCGGACTATGACGGGCTCGTCAAATTTTATGAGCAGCTGTACAAGGCCGATCACAACCGGATCGTGCTGGTAAAGAAAGAATGATTATTTGCACCCCCCGATGGCCTGGTCCAGCAGGTTCTTCAGGCTTTGATACAGGGGCTTCTTTTCTTCCACAGGCTTGTCGATAATAAGGATGGCCGCATAGCCCCTGCATTTATCCATAAAGGGCAATGTACCTTCCATGTTAGGACAGGTCAGCGCGTTAGAGGCGCCCGCCCCGCTGGACTCAGTTATATAACAGCCAAGCCCGTAGTGTGTTCCCTGCAGACCCTTGGGAATGTATTTGACAGGTATCTCACCGAACTGTGAAGCTTCTATTTCGGCTACTGATTTCTCGCTGAGGATCCTCTTCCCTTCAAACACTCCGTTATTCAGCAGCATGGAAAGGAAGGTGATATAATCCATGGCGCTGGATTTGGCGCCCGCGGCAGGGTTTACCGCGCCACCCTCGTCATTGACGAAGGTAGTGCTGCGCATTTTCAGCGGCCGTGCGATACGCTCCATGATCAGACGGTCGAAACTTTTCTTGGAGATCACTTCCAGTACCCGGGCGGCGATATTGGGACCCACATAGCTGTAATGAAATTCCTTGCCAGGATTGGCCACGATATCCCTTTTGGAGGCATAGTCATTTACCTGCTCTTCCAGGCTTTCAAATTTGTTCTTTCCGTCGGCCCGGATACCCGTGGTATTGGTGAGACAGTTCCGCAACGTTATATAACCCTTGGAATATTTGGAGAAAATTGGAAGATACTGGCTTACTTTGTCGTCCAGCGAGAGTTTCCCCTCGTCTACAAAGGTCATCACCAGGGCAGCCGTCAGCCAGTTGCCGGAGGCAGTAATGGGTGCCTGGGTCTTGGGCGTAAAATCTGCATTACCCTGCTTCTGGTAAATAATTTTCCCATCCTTCCATACCAGGGCGACGAAATTATTCCCCAACTCCTTTTGATTTTGTTTAAGTAATTGATCTACTGCACCAAAATCGGTTTGTGCGGAAGCAGGCCGACAGAATAGCAGAAAGGTCAAAATGAAGCTGAATTGTAGACAGGTCGAAGTAACTTTATATGACATAGTTGCCGGGTTGAGCTTTTGGATTAGATTTTGTCCCACAAGTTTACTGTAATTTTCAAGGAAAAAGCAATATATATGACCCCGAAGCATGAATGTTAATCATGCGAGGAGCCATCAGACCATTAAAAGTAAATTATTAACTGATGAACCTGAATAATTTTACCATCAAAGCACAAGAGGCGATCTCCCGATCGCAGCAATTGGCTTTTGAAAGGGCAAACCCCGTTATCGAAACGGAACATTTGCTCAAATCGTTGCTGAGTGAAGAAGATTCTTTGGTAGAATTTCTGTTGAAAAAGAATAATGTGAACGTCAACTTCGTAGAGTCGAAGCTCGACGAAAGCATTGGCAAGCTGCCAAAGGTTAACACCGGCAGCGAGCCCGCTCAAACCATCAGCCGCGATGTGAATAATGTTATGTTACGGGCCAGCTCGGACCTGAAACAATTTGGAGACGAGTTTGTCAGCGTGGAACATGTCCTGCTGGCTATCGTACAGGGAAATGACAATACCGCCAAATTATTAAAGGATGCTGGGCTGACGGAAAAAGGGCTGATAGCCGCTATCAAGGACCTTCGGAAAGGCTCGACCGTGTCTTCCCAGACGCAGGAGACCTCTTTCAATGCCCTGAATAAATATGCAAAGAATTTGAATGAGCTCGCCCGTCAGGGTAAGCTCGATCCCGTTATTGGACGTGATGAAGAGATCCGTAGGACACTGCATATCCTCTCCCGTCGCAGTAAGAATAACCCCATACTCGTAGGCGAACCCGGCGTGGGTAAGACAGCCATTGCAGAAGGGCTGGCCCACCGTATCGTCAACGGTGACGTTCCCGAGAACCTGCGTTCTAAAGTGATCTATGCGCTGGATATGGGCCAACTGATCGCAGGCGCGAAATACAAAGGCGAGTTTGAAGAACGCCTGAAGAGCGTCGTGAAAGAAGTCAGCGGCAGCGACGGAGAGATCATTCTCTTCATCGATGAGATACATACGCTCGTTGGCGCGGGCGGGGGAGATGGGGCTATGGATGCCGCCAATATCCTCAAGCCTGCCCTGGCCCGCGGGGAGCTTCGCGCCATCGGAGCTACCACCCTGAACGAATACCAGAAGTTCTTCGAAAAGGACAAGGCACTGGAACGCCGCTTCCAAAAAGTATTGATCGACGAACCTAATGTGGAAGATGCTATCTCCATCCTCAGAGGACTAAAGGACAGGTATGAGACCCACCACCATGTACGCATAAAGGATGAAGCCATCATTGCCGCGGTGGAATTGTCTCACCGGTATGTGACGGACAGGTTCCTTCCAGACAAAGCCATCGACCTGATAGATGAGAGCGCTGCCAAGCTGCGGCTGGAAATGAACTCCATGCCCGAAGAGCTGGACAGGCTGGAAAGACAGATCCGTCAGCTGGAGATAGAACGCGAGGCCATCAAGCGGGAAAATGATAGGGACAAGCTGAAAGAGCTGAGCGCAGAGATAGGCAACCTTACTGTCAGCAGGGATACGCTGAAGGCAAAGTGGAAACAGGAGAAAGAGCTGGTGGAAAAAGTACAGAATGCCAAGGCGGAGATAGAGAACCTCAAGCTGTCTGCGGAGCGGGCAGAGAGAGAAGGACAATATGGATTGGTAGCCGAGATACGTTATGGCAAGATCAAAGAGCAGGAGAAGATCATCGATGACTATTCCCGCCAGCTGGCATCCATCAATACGCATTCCCGTCTGATGAAAGAAGAAGTGGATGCGGAAGATATCGCCGAAGCCGTTGCAAAAGCCACGGGCATACCCGTAGCCAAGATGATGCAAAGCGAGAAACAAAAATTATTGAGCCTGGAAGATGAGCTGCACAAGAGGGTAGTAGGCCAGGACGAAGCTATCACGGCCGTAGCCGATGCCATACGCCGGAGCAGGGCCGGCTTGCAGGATCCCAAACGCCCCATCGGATCGTTTATCTTTTTGGGGACTACCGGTGTAGGCAAGACGGAGTTAGCCAAAGCGCTGGCGGAATATCTTTTCGATGACGAAGGGATGATGACCCGCATCGATATGAGCGAATACCAGGAAAAACATACGGTGAGCAGGCTTGTGGGAGCGCCTCCCGGATATGTAGGTTATGACGAGGGCGGTCAGCTGACGGAAGCCGTACGCCGCA
>Ga0105240_10013801_pt1 | contig 11067 bp, 7 predicted proteins | sample KBSC54metaG_FD_80426 | JGI IMG/M metagenome (GOLD analysis project Ga0105240, IMG submission 80426) | Corn rhizosphere microbial communities from Kellogg Biological Station, Michigan, USA - KBS C5-4 metaG | ecosystem: Host-associated > Plants > Roots > Rhizosphere > Soil | place: Michigan, USA...
CCATGGAATTATTATTCCCGTGCTATCGGCTTACCTCATCTGGCGCCAACGCGAGCAGGTGCGGCAGTTACCTTTCGTTGGATCGTGGCTCGGCGTAGTGCTCATCGCGTGCGGCCTGGCGCTGCGTTTCGTGGGTGAGATGAGCACGATGCACACTCTCGACCACTACGCCTTCCTGCTGGTGTTGTATGGAGTCGTGTTGGCATTCACGGGGCCGGCCGTGTTTCGCCGCCTGTGGATGCCGCTGCTCATCCTGATATTCGCGCTGCCGTTGCCGTCGGTATTCAACAACGCGCTGTCGCTGCAACTGCAGTTGTTGTCCTCCAAGCTGGGCGTCCTGGTGATCCGCGCGGCCGGAATCAGCGTGCTGTTGGAAGGAAACGTCATCGACCTGGGCAACTACCAGCTCGAGGTGGCGGAAGCGTGCAGCGGCCTGCGCTATCTCTTTCCGTTGATGACACTCTCGTTCATCGTCGCCTACCTGTTCCGCGGCCCCTTGTGGAAGCGGGTGACGGTTTTTCTCTCGAGCATCCCGATCACGGTCGTGATGAACAGTCTGCGCATCGGGTTCATCGGCATCACCGTGGACCGATGGGGCACGCAGATGGCCGAAGGTGCCTTGCACGAGTTCGAGGGCTGGCTGGTCTTCATGCTGAGCACCGGCGCCGTGTTGCTCACGGCGTTCGCCCTGTCCCAGCTCGGGAAATCCCGCACGAGTTGGCGTGATGCATTTAACTTGGATTTCGTCCCACGGACCCCACAACAGCAGAACCTGACGCGTCCGGCGCAGGCACAGCAGGGTGTGCCGCGCCCATTGGTTGCGGCCGCGGTGCTCGTATCCGTCTGTGCCGTAGTCGATGTCGCAGTCCCTGCGCCCCAGATCGTCGCCCCGTCCAGAACGAGCTTCTACGACTTCCCAACGCGCCTGGGAGATTGGGTCGGCAAGCAGGACGCCCTGCAGAGCGTGTATCTCGATGCGCTGCGCCTGGATGACTACGTGTTGGCCGACTTCCTGGAGCCCGGCGGGCAGCCGGTCAACTTCTACGCCGCCTACTACCAGTCGCAGGATGCAACCCGTGCGATTCACTCCCCCCATGATTGCATCCCCGGCGGGGGTTGGGAGATCACCCGGTTCGAGCAGCGCACTTTCCCGGCGCAGGGCGCCACCGCTGCCTTCCAGTACAATCGAGCCATCGTGCAACTGGGCTCGCAGCGCCAGATTGTCTACTACTGGTTCGAGGAGCGCGGTCACTACTTCACCAGCGAATACGCTGCCAGGTGGTACTTGTTCTGGGACGCGTTCACCCGTCACCGCACCGACGGCGCGCTCATTCGGTTCGTCGCCGCGGTTCCTCTGGGCGCCAACGAAGCCGATGTCGACGCGCGCATCATGCGCCTCGCGACGAAGGTCGTGCCGACCCTGAATCGCTTCGTCCCCGATTAGAGCGACAACCGCAGGAACAGGCTTTCGGGGATCGCGCGGATGACCAACATGATCGGCCGCCAGAAGCCTGGCAGGTAGACGGTACCGCTGTTCCGATCGATTGCCCGTACGATACCGCGCGCGATGTGCTCGGGCTGGGCCCACAAGGGACCCTTCGCGAAAGCGGCGGTCATAGGCGTGTCCACGAAGCCCGGCTTGATGGTGACGACATTGACCCCGCACCTGCCGAGGCGCTGCCGCAGGCCGGATAGGAACGCCGTCACCAGCGCCTTGGCGCTGCCGTAGACATAGTTGCTGCTGCGACCGCGATCGCCGGCCACCGAGGATATGACGGCGATGGTCCCGGCCCGACGCTGCTCGAGTCGGCTCGCGATCCGAGTCAGAAGAGCCACCACCGAAAGCGCGTTGGTGTTGATTTCCTTCAAGGTCAGCTCCACGGAAGCTTCGCACGCTTTCTGATCGCTGAGAGTGCCGTGCGCGATCAACACCGTGTCATATCCGGCAAGAAACGACTCCGCTCGCGCGAGCATCGCCTCGTGAGCTCCGGAGTCATTCGCATCGAGCACTTCGGTGCCGACGCGAGGACTTCCACGCACGAGGAGGTCCGCCGCGACGGCAGCGAGCCGCGCCTCGTTGCGAGCCACGAGATAGAGGGCGTCGCCTCGCTCGGCCAACTTGCGTGCGGTCGCCTCCGCAATCGCGGAAGTGGCGCCGACGATCAGTACTTTCTTCACTCGTGCTCCGTGACCCGCCGCCAGAAGCTCGACGAGCAGGCGGGGTCGATATAGTTTGAAAACTCCTGCCAGCGCGCGTAGCCGCTGCGGAACAGCGCGCCCGGCATGCGCCCGTCCTTGGCCGGGTAAAGTGTTCCACCGGCCCCGCTGACGATTCGATCGAGAGACTCGAAAAGCCGTGCGACGCGGGCTCCCCTGTTGGGAAAGTCCAATGCCAATGTGACACCCGCGCGGGGAAAGGACAGCATACCCGGGGAGCCGATGTTGCCGAAGCATTTCAGGACCGCCAGAAACGAGCCCAGGCCGCTGCTCGCGATGGTCTGGAGCAACTCGGTGGTTGCCTCCCGGGCGAGGTGCGTGGGTACGACGCACTGGTACTGGTAGAACCCCGCGGGTCCATAGAGCCGGTTCCAATGCAGGATTCGATCGAGCGGAAAGAAGAACGACTGGAAGTACTCGCTCGTCAGCCTGCGGCGCCCGCGCTGTCGGTGGTAGTGGACAGTGTTGAAAACACGCAGCGACAGCGCGTTGACAGCCGACATCGGTAGGGGAAATGGAACGGAGAGCTTCCTGTCGGGCACGGGGTCGGATGCGGCGCCTTCCCGGGCATGGTTGGCGCACTGCAGGAGGCCGCGGCCCAGTTGCTTGCCGCGCCCCAGGCAGTCGATCCAGGCCACCGTGTATTCATATTTCCGCTCGGCCTCGGCGCAGAGCGTAAAGAATTCGTCGAGATTGGCGAAGCGAATGCTCTCGACATCGAGTCGTGGCGAGCGGATCGGCCGCAACTGCAGTTCCGCCCAGGTCACCGCACCGGTGAGTCCCAGTCCGCCCACGGTGGCCGCGAACCAATCGGTGTTCTGCGTCGGTGAGCATAGGAGTCGCGTGCCGTCGGATCGCAGCAACTCGAGTTGCCGGACATGACGTCCAAACGTGCCTGCCTGGTGGTGGTTCTTCCCGTGAACGTCGTTCGCGATGGCACCGCCAACAGTTACATAACAGGTGCCGGGTACGACCGGCAGAAACCAGCCGGCGGGAACCACGAGGCGTAGGATGTCGGCCAACAGCACACCGGCCTCGCATGCCAACACGCCCGCTTCCCGATCGAAGCTGATGAAACGGTCCAGAGTGCGCGTCTGCAGCAGCGCGCCGCCGACATTCAGGCAGCTATCGCCGTAGCTGCGGCCGTTGCCGAACGGCAGCACGGTGCTGGCCGCCGATAGTGCTGGGAAGGAGTCCGAACGACTGTGCAGTCCGTACACCACGTGGGCCGCACGGATGACATTCCCCCAGGACGAGATGACGCGTGAGGCCATCTTTGACGGGCCTAGATGGCGACGGCGATGGTGACCGCCGCAACCAGCCCGAGCAGCAGGCTGACGCGATCGCGCAACGCGTAGACCACCGGATCATCGTGCATTTTGCCTCGATGAGCCGTCATCCAGACCCGGCTGATCCAGAAGAGCATGACGACGCACAGCGTCCAGATGACTTTCGGGCGGTGGTAGAGAGGCAGGATGTCCGCGGAGTTGATGTAGAGCGCCAGAACCAACACGCTCAGGTAGCCGGACGCGGTGCCGAAGCTCTGTAGGACGGCCAGGTCCTCCACGTGATAACCCCGCCCAATCGCCTGGAGGCGCTGCTGGCGCCGCAAAGCGTCCAACTCCGCATAGCGCTTCACGAAGGCCAGGCTGAGGAACAGGAAGACCGAAAACAACAGTAGCCAGAAGGATAGGGCCACCGTGGCGGCGCCCGCGCCGGCGATGATGCGCAAGGTGTACAGACCCGCGAGCGCCACGGCATCCACCAACAACAGCCGTTTCAACCCAAACGAGTAGGCGACCGTCAGAGCGTAGTAGACCGCAAGCCAGACCTGGAATTTCTCTGGCAGGAATGCCGCGATCAGCACGGCGCTGCCGAGTAGCGCCGGCACGAGTGCGAGTCCGGTCGCGAGCGAGAGGTCGCCCGCGGCGAACGGCCGCTTAGACTTGCGTGTGTGGGCCCGGTCGGCCTCGAGGTCGAGCATGTCGTTCAGCAAGTACACCGAAGAAGCGCACAGGCTGAATGCGATCAAGCCCAGCAGTGCATCGGCGAGTGCGGGCAGATCGCCGGTACGATGCGCTGCGAACAATGGAACCAGCACGAGAATGTTCTTCGCCCACTGGTGGGGGCGGAGGGCCCGCACCATCGCCCGAATTTTTTTGCCGGTTCGCGGGAAGGCTTGAAACACGGTGATGGGGTTGGGCGCCGAGCTGAGTTGTCGCTCCAACGCGGGCGCTGCGTTCACCACGATTGCGCCTCGCGCGCAACGCCAGATGGCCAGATCGCGCCGCTCGTTGCCGCAGTAATCGAATCCTCCGCGGCCAAAGCGTTCGACCAACTGATCCGCCTTGTTCTGCCCCGCGAGATTGCGAATGCCATCGCTTGCGATCACGCCATCGAACAAACCCACATGCTCTGCCACGGCCATGGCCAGCTTTTCAGCCGCTGCCGTGCACAGCCACAGCTCGCGGCCGTGCACCCGCTCGGTTTTCAACCATGCCAGCAGGTCTTTGTTGTACGGCAACGCCGCAGGGTTGAGCGTGACTCGCGCGGCGATCTGCGCCTTCAGTCCGGCCTTGCCCCGACTGAAAAGCCAGAACACCGCAAGAAACAGGTAGAACGGGTTGCGCTTCAAGAGCAGCAACAGCGACTCGAGCAACACGTCGCTGCGGATCAGGGTGCCATCGAGGTCGACACACAGCGGCGGCGCTGCCAGGGCGCGTGCTTCTACCGCCATGATGACACCAGTGTCGCTTCCCGATGACGCAGGACCAGCACCGCGATCCAACCGATCAGTACGGCCAGCCACAAGGTCACGATGCGGCAGACGATCGTCACCAACAGCGCATCGCCGATGGTGTAGCCCTGCGTCGCGAGCAGCGCGGTCATTGCCGCCTCGGTGCTTCCAAGTCCGCCCGGCAGGAACGATAGGGCACCGACCAACACCGCGATCGCATAGATGCCCACCCCGGTAGCCAGGGGCAAGCTCGTGGCCGGGATGATCGCGCCCAATGCGTACAGGCCGATCCCCTCGAATCCCCAGGCAATCAATCCCATGGTGAATCCAAGCAACAGCGCGCCCGGATTCAACAGCGAGCGAGCAGCGGTGAGTGCTCTAGTGACGCCGACGACCAACTGCGCCGGCCTCCGCGGCAGTCGCCCCCACTTTTGCAAGCTACTCGCGATCGCGCTCCACGGTACCCAGGCGAGCGTTATGAGAACACCTGCAACCAACACTCCAGCGCTCCACATGGCAATGTGGTAGCGGGGCAGGGTCGCGACGATGAACGAAGCGAGCACCATCATGGCCATGACATCCATGAGGCGCTCGATGAAGAAGGCGCCCGCGGTGTCGGCCAGGGAAAGCCCGAGACGGGAGTAATACCGTGCGCGCGCCATCTCGCCCACTTTTCCGGGCGATACGGTGAAAGCGAATCCGGCGATGTAAGTGAGGGCGGTAAAACCCGGTGGGAGCGGGTGCCCCAGCTTGGACAGGTAACGCTGCCAGCGGACGATGCGGAAAGCGTAGTTGAGCAGTGAGCACAGCGCCGCTACGACTACCATGTTCCAGGAGCGTGCCAGCGGCGCAAGTGAAACGAGCGCGAGGTCACCTCGCAGGCCGTAAAGACACACGACGGCGAATATCGCCGTAACGGCCGGAAAGAAATAACGTGAGATGGAAGGCATGGGCGGGTCGCTTTCCGGCAGGCTAAATCCCAAACCTTACGCCAACATGACAAGCGGCAATGTCGCGCAACCGCCCGCTGCGCGTGGCTATACTCGGGCCCCTCTACGAACCTTTCCCAATCGGCGGACCTGTCCGATGGCTGCTATCGCCTTCAAAGTGGCGCTCGCGGTGGCCTGCGCCCTGCTTGGCGCGTGGGCATTGCGCACGCGGCTCGCGGATCTTCCTGAACGGCGCTTCCTCGCGCTGGCGCTGACGCTGCAACTGCTTCCGGCATTGGGCCTCTTTGCCGCCCTCTACGTGGTGGGCCACCAGGAGCCCACTTCCGATGTGCCCGGGTACTACATGCCCGCCGCCCGGGCAGCCCTGGCAGGACAACTGCCGTATCGTGACTTCGCGCTGAGTTATGCCCCGCTATTCTCCTATGTCGGCGCGGCGCTCATCGCCGTCTGGAACAGTGGCAAGGTATTCGCTTTATTCGCAATCCTGCTGAATGCCGCCGCGCTGGTTTGGTGGCACCGGGCCGCGCAGGCTTGCTTCGAGCGCTCCGTGGTGCGCCGGTGCACCATCCTGTATGCCACGAGCGGACATGTGCTGGTACAGGCCCTGTTAGGAACAAATCAGGCGTGGGTCAGCGCGGGACTCGCTGCGAGTGCCATGCTGTTAGCACGCGGCCATAACGCGAGCTCGGGTCTTGCGCAGGCAGTCACGGCATCCGTTACGAAGATTCTCGCCCACCTGTTCTGGCCGGTGTTGTGGATATGTGCCCCCCGTCGCCTCCACTGGCTCGCAGCGGCCGCCCTTCCCGCGGTCGCGGTCTACGGGGCTTTCGTCGTGGCGGGCGCTGGGACCCGGGTCCTTCCGTTGCAAGCCGAGGGCGAGGCCATCAGTCCCGGAAATCTCCCCTATTTACTGGACCTCGTGCTCGTAGCGGCAGGACCGTACGAGCGGCTCATCTGCGACGGCCTGGCGCTGGTGGCGCTCGGTGCCACGACCGTGTGGGTCTACCTGAAGGCACGATCCCTGTCCCCCCAGAACCGGCGAAACCTGCTCCTCGCGGGACTGGCCCTCACGGGACTCGTCTTCATGCTGTTCAGCAAAAAGAGTTTCACCGGTTATGTCATTTTCGTAATGTATCCCGTGATACTCATGCTGGTTTGTGGCGTGGCGGAGCGCCGAGCTCGTGTGGCTTTTCTCCTCGCATTCAACGTGCTGCTGGTCGCCGAGCCCAGCGTTTGGTTTCACCTCAAAGGCAACGGCCTGGCGCTGCGGACCTGGCTGCAGACGGGAAACTCAACGGCCGTCCTGGGATTCGTGGCACTCGATAGCGCGCTTCTGGCCTGCTACGTGTACCTGGCCTGGTTGAGTGTCCGCGGTGTACGCACAATGGCGGCGGGAGCGATGCGCTCCAAAAACTCGAGCCAGTCGGCTACGGCGTGCGCGCTCGTATAGCGGGAAAGCGCCAGCTCACGCGCTTTGAGCCCCATTGCGCGCAAGCGGGCTGGAGAATCCCGTAATGCGGTGAGCTCGGCGGCGAGTCTTGCGCAGTCACCTACTTCGACCGCTACTCCGCAGTCCTCGCTCGTCAGTATGCGTGCAACATCACCTGTTGTGTCGCCGACGAACACGGCTGGACGCCCGGCGGCCAGGATGCCGTAAATCTTGCTCGGTACGATGAGGCCTTCCAGCGCGGGCAGGAGGCTCACGAAATGCACGTTGGCGGCCGCCAGACTGTCGCTGAGGAGCTCGGCTGGCTGGTAGCCTTGGAAAAAGAAACTCTCCATGCCCTCGGCCCGAATGGCGGCCTGCAAGGCATCCGCCTTGGCACCCGAGCCCGTTATGAGAAAGGCGAATTCAGGGTCCCCGCGCAGGAGCCGCGCGGCCCCGACGAGCGTGTCAAACTCATGAGCACGGCCGAGATTGCCCGAATACCCCACCACAAATCGTCCAGCCAGACCAAGCCGTTGGCGCGTGGCACTCGTGCGAGTATCCAGCGGAACCACGCTGGTTGTGTCGGCCCAGTTGGGTACGATCCGTATCCGCGCGGCACCGACGCCCGCGTCCAGCAGTCGGCGACGCATCCCTTCGCCTAACACGACGTTCATGACCGCGCGCTGCAATGATGCGTTCCGGGCTGCCGTTAGCCAGCGAATGACCCATGTTGGGATGACGCCAGGCGTCGCAACCGAGGCCACTTCAGGAAACAGATCCTGCAGCCAATTGACCAGCAAAGCGCCACGCGTCGCGGCCACACGCGCTGCGACGAGCGAGATGAGAGGAGGATCGGTCTTAGCGACCACGACGTCACCTCGCCTGGCCACCTTCACAAGCGCCAACCCGGCTGCGACATGAAAGCTCAGATAGTCCAGGCCTCGGCCCACGAGTCGGGCGCGTCCGCGCGTGGCGGTGGAAACGCGATGGACGGTAACGCCTTCGATTACCTCCCGTGGAGGCAGGGCCGCACGGGGATCCTCATATAACTGCCGCGAGGTGATGACAGCGACCTGCACCCCCTGCGCCGCGAGTCGGAAGGCCAGGTCCGACAACATCCGGCTCGTCGCCGATTGATCGGGATAAAAATAGCGGTTGACGAATACGACACGCGTCCCCGCAGCCTTGGTCGCACTCGGCATCTCGCTCGCCGCGGATTACGCCGCGCGTTGCGTGACTACCGGAGGTAGTCCCGCACCACGCTCGTGGCGTGCTACGTAACACAGCAGCATCAGCGCTGCCCACAAGAGCGGATGCGCATCGCGTGCTCCGCTGATATGCAGCGTAAACAGCTCGCGTAACCGCTTGGCATCCAACGGCAGCCGCGATACGAGCGACTGGTCATACAACAGCTCTTCCGCCCAGGGCCGCAACGGACCGCGCAGCCATTGGGCTACGGGTACACTGAAACCTTTCTTGGGCCGATGCACGAAGTCCGCGGGGAGATAGCGGCAGAGTGCCTTCTTCAACAGGTATTTCGTGTGGCCACGGCGCAGTTTGAATTCGACCGGCAGCCGCATCGACCACTCGACCAGGCGATAATCCAACATCGGGCAGCGCGCCTCGAGCGACATGGCCATGGTCGAGACATCCACCTTCTGCAGATAGCCGTCGACCAGGGTCAGGCCCATATCCAGCCGCATTCCGACCTCCGCGCTGGACAGTCCGCGCGGGAACCCGGTGGCGGTCCGGTCGAAGAAATCCTTGGAAGGGGCGGTCATCGGCAGAACATCGTCCACCAGCAAGGTTCCGAAGTCCTTCGAGAAGCTGCGCAGGTAGTTGAAGATCCCGATGCTCGTATCGGGTCCCAACGCCCCGGCAAGCAGTTTTGCCCTGTGCATCGGCAGCAACCGCAGAGTTGTCTGCAACAGTTGCTTGACGGGGCCGGGCCACGCTGCCGCACGGGCCAGCTTCTGGAACAGGGGATAATAATGATAACCCCCGAACAGCTCGTCCCCCGCATCCCCGGTGAGAGCCACTGTTACGTGTTGCCGGGCGAGCCGCGCGACCGCCATGGTGGGGAAGGCCGAGCTATCGGCAAACGGCTCGTCGAATTCGTCCACGTAGAGTGGCAGGAGCCCGAGGAGATCTCCCACGCTGAGTGTCTCCACGACATGGTCGACACCGATGTGGCGCGCGATGGCGGAAGCGGCCGGGCCCTCATTGTAGGCTTCTTCCTTGAAAGCGATGGTGAAAGCCTTAGGAGAGGCCACGCCCACGGCTTTCATCGCTGCGACGATATATGCGCTGTCGACACCGCCTGAGAGAAAGGCCCCCAAGGGCACGTCACTCAGGAGGCGCAGGCGTATAGCGCGCCGGATCACCTCATCGAGCTCATCGATGAGCTCGCCCTCGGGGCGTTTCAGGAGCGAGCGGTCGGGCTCGATGGGTCGATAGTCCCAGTAACGCAGCGCACGGGGTCCACGCGCATCGATGATCATCGAGTGCCCCGGTGGGAGCTTGCGCACCTTGCGATAGAGCGACAACGGCGCCGGGATATAACCCAACTCCAGGAACACACCCAGGCTCTGGGGGTCGATATCCGTGCCCCGCCCCTCGAGCAGGCCTGTCATGGCGCTCGGCCGGGAAGCAAACACGAAGCGGCCGTCCGACCAACTGTAGTAGAGCGGCTTGACCCCCATGCGATCGCGGGCCATGAACAGCCGCCGCTCGAGGTTGTCCCAGATCGCAAAGGCGAACATCCCGTTCAGGCGCGCGAGACACGCCGTCCCCCAGTGACGGTAGGCTTCGAGAAGCGTTTCGGTGTCCGATGACCCTCGCCAACCACCGACCGGCGCGAGCTGGGGCCGGAGCTCCGCATGGTTGTAAATTTCCCCGTTGAAAACGATCACATGGCGGCTATCCGCCGACACCATGGGCTGGTGTCCGGCCGGGGAGAGATCGAGGATTGCCAGGCGGCGGTGGCCCAGCCGTACCAGGCCGTTTGACCAGACTCCCGAGTCGTCGGGCCCGCGCCGTTGCAAGCGGTCCAGGGACGTCGCGAAACGTTCCGCCGAAGGCAAGTGCCCGCTAGTATCAAAAACCCCGACGATTCCGCACACGTGCGCTTCTTCCGGCTGCTGGCCGCTTCTGTGGCCGCCTCGCGCCGACAATCTAGCGGCCGCATGTTAAGCTTTTGCAACACAGCCGCAAAATTTCTCCCTGTCACGAAGCCTACATATGGGCGACCCACAGTCCACGCACCTATGATCCTGGTCACCGGCGGCGCCGGCTTTATTGGCTCGAATATCGCGGCGGCGCTTGGGGAGCGGGGCACGCCGCTCGCCCTGTGCGACCGGCTCCGCACCGGGAATAAATGGCGCAACATCGCCAGGCTCGGGCTGCGTGATCTCGTAGCGCCGGACGCGCTACCGGCGTGGCTGGACGGACACAAAGCGCAGCTCGAGGCAGTCGTTCACATGGGGGCCATCTCCTCGACGACCGAGACGGATGCCGACCTCATCATCGAGACGAACTTCCGCTTCTCGTGCTCGCTGTGGCAGTGGTGTGCCACACACAACAAGCGATTCCTTTACGCCTCCTCCGCGGCAACCTACGGAAGTGGCGAGCAGGGTTTCGACGACGAGCCCTCAGAGGAAGCGCTCGCGAAGCTGCGGCCGTTGAATGCCTACGGCTGGAGCAAGCACCTGTTCGATCGTTGGGTCGCACGCGCA
>Ga0105240_10013804_pt1 | contig 11065 bp, 13 predicted proteins | sample KBSC54metaG_FD_80426 | JGI IMG/M metagenome (GOLD analysis project Ga0105240, IMG submission 80426) | Corn rhizosphere microbial communities from Kellogg Biological Station, Michigan, USA - KBS C5-4 metaG | ecosystem: Host-associated > Plants > Roots > Rhizosphere > Soil | place: Michigan, USA...
GACCCACGAAACGCCCGGCACCATCGTCATCGACACCCCGCACACCTACCTCTATCTCGTGCTCGGCGACGGTAAGGCGATGCGCTACGGCATCGGCGTCGGCCGCGAGGGCTTCACCTGGTCCGGCGTCAAGGCGGTTGCCCGCAAGGCCGAGTGGCCCGACTGGTATCCGCCGGCGGAGATGATCAAGCGTCAGCCCTACCTGCCGCGCATGGTCGCCGGCGGCCCCGGCAACCCGCTCGGTGCGCGCGCCATGTATATCGGCGGCACCGACTATCGCATTCACGGCACCAACGATCCGACCACGATCGGCAAACATGTTTCCTCGGGTTGCATCCGTCTGCGCAACGAGGACGTCATCGACCTGTTCAGCCGCGTGAAGGTCGGCGCCAAAGTCATCGTGCTGCCGCAGACCGAAAATCCGACGCGCGAAGCCGCGCGGCCCACTACCGCGCCCAACAGCGCGCAAGTGGCCTCTTATGCGCCGGCGGCGCGGAGCCCCGTCGCCCGCGCCTGGACCGGAATCCGTCCCTCGGGTCTCTACTGACTTCACCAAGTCTTCCGAAGTTTGATCCTCCGACTTGCCCGGCCTCGCGCCGGGCAATTTTTTTTATGGGACCGATCAAGTAATCTTCATTGGTCACCGGGGCCGGCAGAGCTATAGGTCGCGCGGGATCATCGGAGTTCTCATCATGCGGATTGCGGCGATGGCGGCGGGCGGCGTAGGCGGCTACTACGGCGCCAAATTGGCGGCTGCCGGGCACGACGTGTTCTTCATCGCTCGCGGCGCGCACAAGGCGGCCATCGAGGCGAACGGCCTCAAGGTCGAGAGCGTCAACGGCGACATTCACATCGCGAAAGCCAACGTCACCGACGATCCGGCCACGATCGGGCCGGTCGATGTCGTGCTGTTTGCGGTCAAGCTGTGGGACACCGAAAAGGCGGCCGAGGCGTGCCGCCCCCTGCTCGGCCCCAACACGCGCGTCATCACCATGCAGAACGGCGTCGACAGTTATGAGCGCATCGCGCCGATCGTCGGCGCCGAGCGCGCCGTTCCCGCGGTCACTTACGTGGTCACCGTGATCGATCGGCCCGGCGTCATCAAGCAGGACAGCAAATTCCAGTCCATCATCTGCGGCGCCCATGACGACCGGCCCGATGCGCCGCTCAAGGCCTTTGTCGAGGCCGCCAAGGCGGCCAAGATCGACATCACGCTCTCGGACAACATCGAGCGCGACCGCTGGCACAAATTCATCTTCCTGACGGCGACCTCGGGCGCCACCGCGGTGACGCGATCGCCGATGGGGCCGATCCTTGCCGATCCCGACACGCGCGCGCTGTTCCACAACATCATGCGCGAGACGCTGAAGGTCGGACAGGCCAAGGGCGTCAAGCTCGCGGACACTTACGCCGACGAGCGTCTCGCCTTCGCGGACGGACACGTCCCGGCGTCGATGAAGGCCTCGATGGCCAACGACCTCGACCGCGGCAACCGGCTCGAGCTCGACTGGCTGGCCGGCCAGGTCGCGCGACTCGGCAAGGAGCTCGGCGTGCCGACGCCGGTGAACGACACCATCTACGCGGCGCTGAAACTGCACCGTATGGGGCGAGCATAAGCCGTTCTTGTCAGCCGCCGAGGCGCCTGAAATACTCCGCGCCGCTCGCGCACCGTCAACAAGAATGACGCGAGCGGGGGAGGATTTTGCGATGCGTTGCGCCCGCAATCTGCAGAGAATTCTTGCCGCTGCCGTCGTCATGCTGGCCGCGGGCGGCGCGCGCGCCGATACCTATCCGTCGTCCAAGATCACCCTCATCGTCGCCTTCGCGCCAGGCGGGGTCGCCGACACCGTGGCCCGGCTCGTCGGGCAAGGCTTGAGCGAACGCCTGCATCAGAGCGTCGTCGTCGAGAACCGCGGCGGCGCCGGCGGCAACATCGCAGCCGGGCTGGTCGCCCGCGCCGCGCCCGACGGCTACACGCTGCTGGTCACCACCACCGCGCTCGCCATCAACGCGACGTTGCACGAGAGCAACCCGTTCAAGACGACCGATTTCGCCACCGTCGCCATTGCCGCGTCGAGCCCGGAAGCGCTGGTGACGAGCCCGGACAATCCGGCGAAGACTCTCGCCGAGTTCGTCAAGGCGGCGCAGGGTAAGACCATCACATTCGGCTCAGCCGGTGTCGGCAGCGGCTCGCACGTCGAGGCCGAGTATTTCTTCAAGGAGCTCGCCAAGATCAAGGCGACGCACGTGCCGTATCAGGGCGGTGCGCCGGCCATCAACGCCACGCTCGGCAAGCAGATCGATTTGCTCGCCACCACGCTCGGCGGCGGCGCGGCTGCACAGATCAAGGCCGGCAAACTGAAAGGCCTCGGCATCGCTGCCGACAAGCGCGCGGCGGTCGTCCCCGATGTGCCGACCTACGCCGAGCAAGGCTACCCCGGCTTTACCGCGGCGTCGTGGGTGGGCGTTTTCGCTCCGGCGAAGACCGACCCAAAGATCGTCGCCACGCTCAACGCCGCGGTCGTCGACGTCATCAAGAGCGAGGCCGTGGAGAAGCGCCTCACCGCCATCGGCTTCGATCCGCTGACCTTGTCGCAGCCTCAGGCGCAGGCGATGTTCACGAGCGAAGTCGACAAGTGGGGCGGCATGGTCAAGACGCTCGGCCTCTCGGTAAAATAGTCGCGTTTCCGGCGGTTCCATCTGGCGGCGCAGCCCTCTAGGATTCAAGCTCGTCGAATCGCTGCGGAGGTTTCGTCATGCGTCGTGGGGACCTCGTCTACTACGCGACGGCGCCGATCCGCCTGTTCGGCCGCTCGCGCGCTTTCCGCATCGCCGTCGCCGCCGTGCTCGTCACCGGCGCCTGTTTCGCCGTGACCCTGTGGGCGCTCGACCACTTCTTTCCGCCGGTCAGCAGCGCCCAGCAGGCGGTCGCCAAACTGCCGCCGTTGCCGCCGCTGCCGCCGGTCACCCGCGCCTCCTATGTGATCGCGCCGGTCGCGGTGTCGCTGGTTGCGCTCCGCCAGAGCCTCGACGGCGCCGCTCCGCGCGAGTTCGCCGGCAAGAACGACAATCCGGTGAGCAAGCTGCTGTCGAAGGCCGACATCGGCATCACCGTCGCGCGCGGCTCGATGAGCGTCACCGGCACGCCGAACGAGTTGACCATCAACACGCCGCTCACCGGCACGCTGCAGATCACCGGACAGCTCGCAACGCAGGCCGGCAATCTTGCCGGCTCACTGACGGGCCTCCTCGACAGCGCCGTCGGCAAGCAGATCGGCGGCCTCACCAGCCAGGTGCTCGACCAGCACGCCGAAGTGCGCGGCGAAGTCGTCGTCAAGTCGAAGCCCGCGATCAGGTCGAACTGGCGGCTGGAGCCGAACCTGTCGGCGCAGGTCGCACTCGGCAACAGCGCGCTCACCCTCGCCGGTTTAAAGGTCGACATGGCCGGCGAAGCGCGGCCCTTGATCGAGAAGGCGGTCGGCGAGCAGGTCGCCGCGCTCGAGGCGCGACTGCGCAGCGATCCGGCGATCGAGCGGGCGGCGCGCGCGCAATGGGCCAAGATGTGCCGCTCGATTCCGCTCGGCGGCGGCAAGACCGGACTGCCGCAGCTCTATCTGGAAATGCGCCCGGTGCGCGCCGCCGCGGCGCAGCCACAGGTCGACGCGCGCAACGTCACGCTCACCGTCGGCGTGCAGGCGGAGACGCGCATCACGCCGAAGGCGACGACGCCGGCCTGTCCGTTCCCGGCGCAGCTCGAGCTGGTGCCGCCGATGGACAATGGCAAGCTCGCGGTCGGCGTGCCGATCGACGTGCCGTTCACCGACATCAACAAGATCCTCGAGGCGCAGCTCAAGGGCCACCATTATCCCGAGGACAAGGACGCCGCGGTCGACGTCGAGGTGAAGCGCGCGAGCCTCGCCGCGGCCGGCGACCGGCTGCTGATCGCGCTGCACGTCAAGGCGCGCGAGAAAAAGAGCTGGTTCGGCTTCGGCGCCGAGGCCGACGTGCTGATCTGGGGCAAGCCGGTGCTCGACCAGAAGAACCAGATCCTGCGGCTCACCGACATTTCGCTGGCCGTCGAGTCGCAGGCCGCGCTGCTCGGCGTCGCGGCGCGCGCGGCGGTGCCCTATCTGGAGCAGGCGCTCGCCGATAAGGCGGTGATCGATCTGAAGCCGTTTGCCGCCGATGCCAAGAAGAAGGTCGCCGCCGCGCTCGCCGAATTCCAGAAGAACGAGGACGGCGTCCGCGTCGACGCCGGCGTCGACGACCTTCGTCTCACCGGCATCGCCTTCGATCAGACTACATTGCGCGTGATCGCCGAAGCCGACGGCACCGCCAAGGTATCGGTGACGCGCCTGCCGGCGATGTAGCCAAGGCCGCTATCGGCTGTTCGTCATGCCCGGCCTTGTCCCGAGCATCCACGTCCTTAAACGACGGCGGGACGACAGGCGTGGATGGCCGGGACAAGCCCGGCCATGACGGCGGCTGAACCGCTACTTCCAGCCCGCTTCCTTGTCGCAAGCCTTGCGCTCGGCGACGTGGGTCTTTTCCCACTGCGTGATCGACTGGGTCTCGTTGTCGCTCATCTTGTTGTTCATGCACGTGCAGTATTTCAGCACGACATTGGCGGCGGCATCACCTTTGTTGTCGGCGACGCACTGATTGATCCATTTGACGTCGTCGGTCGTGGCAGCGGTCGCCGCGGTGGCCGCGACCGACAGTGCGGCCAGCAGTATGAGCATCGTCGCTTTCATGAATCCCCCCTGATTTTCCATCCGTGTGGCAGTCGACTCTTGCGGCGTCTCAATTGAACTTCAGCCCCGCCTCCTTGGCGATACGAATGTTGAGGGCGATCTCGCGGCGGATCATTGCATCGATCTCGACCGGCGTCATCGGCGAGGGCTCGACGCCCTGCACCGCCAGTTTCTTCTGCACGTCCGGCAGCGCCAGCGCCTTGGTGGCCTCGGCGCTGAGGCGGTCGATGATCGGCCGCGGCGTCTTGGCCGGCACCAGCAGCCCGTTCCAGAAATTGTAGTCGGAATCCTTGTAGCCTTTTTCCAATGACGTCGGGATGTCCGGCAGCGACGGCGAGCGCTTCGTCGAGGTGACGACGAGCGGCTTGAGCCGGCCGTCCTTGATGAACGGCATCGACGAGGCGATGCCGATGCAGCACCAGTCGACGCGGCCGGTCATCACCTCGGTCAGCGCCTCCGGCCCGCCGCGGAACGGCACGTGCGTGCCCTTGAAACCGGCGCTGACGCGGAAGCGCTCCGCGCCCCAGTGCGTGGCGCTGCCGACGCCGGCCGATGAATAGGTCATCTGGCCGCTCGCCTTGGCCTTGGCGACGAATTCCTCGATGGTGTTGATGCCCTTGGACGGCGCGACACACAGCACGTTCGGCACGGTGCCGAACATGGCGACGCCCGAGAAATCGGCCGCCGGGTCGTAGCTCAGATGCGGGTAGACGGCGGGCGCGCCGGTGTGCGCCGCGGCGTTGATCAGCACCGTGTAGCCGTCGGGATCGGCCTTCGCGGCCAGCGCCGATCCGATGGTGCCGCCGGCGCCGCCGCGGTTCTCGATCACGATGGTCTGGCCGAGCGCCTGCGCCATCGGATCGGCGACGATGCGGCCGATGATGTCAACGGTCGATCCGGCGCCGAACGGCACGATGGCGCGGATGATCCTGTCCTTCGGCCAGTCGGCGGCGAAAGCGGTGCGCGACAGCGCCGGCGCGGCCAAGGCCACGGAGGCGAGCGACAGAAAGCGGCGGCGGTTCACGGTCATCGTTTCTCTCCCAAAACACGGTGCGCGTCCGTTTCCGCCGGCGCGCTTTTTTGCGCGCGCATGATGACACGCACGGCGGCGATGGAAAGGTGGTCGCCGCAGATTTAAAGCGTCTTCAATAGCGTGAAATTGCGCGGCCTACATAGACCAGGTCCCGGACCTGCCCTAATGACGCCGGAGTGGGCATTGGTGTATCAACCCCGCATTCGACGGAGAAAAGCCCATGCTCGACATCACCTTCGACCACATGCATCTGCGCACGCCCGATGCGGAAGCGACCGCCCAATGGTTCGAGCGCATGCTCGGCGCCGAGGTGATTCGGACGATGCCGCAGGGCAAGCCGCGCATCGATTTGAAGCTCGGCGGCGCCAAGATCTTCATCGCCGAGGTCAAGGCCGGAGACCGCGTCAACGCTGCCCCGGTCACGCCCTATCAGGGCCTCGACCATTTCGGCCTGTTCGTGAAGAACATCGACGCTGCCGCCGCGGAGCTGAAGGCCAAGGGCGTCGAATTCACCTCGGAACCGCACGTACCGCGGCCGGGCATCAAGGTCTGCTTCCTGCGCGGGCCGCAGGGCATCTCCATCGAGCTGCTCGAGCGCGATGCCAAATACGCCTGACGCGGTACTCGCGTGGCGCCGGCGAAATCGCGGCAATTTGTCCGCGTTCCCGCCATCTTTATCTTGGACAAGGCAGCGCGGCCGGTTGCCATCGGTGCGCTGCCGCGGATAGATCGGCCGGGGCTCTCCAGGAGGACGTTGAATGCGGGTGCTCGCTCTGGCGATCGGAACGGCCATCGTCACGGCGGCACATGCAGCGGGTCCGGACGCGCATTTCGAGCGCGTTCTCAAATTGCTGGAGCCGACCGACCGCCTCGAGCAGCTTTGCGACTACACCGCGATGAATTACATCCGCAAGGATTCCCGCCGCTTCCATCCCGACCGCGCCGTCGCCAGCGCCATTCGCTCCCCCAGGATCGGTCCCAACAGTATCGATGCCAATGGCGGCGCCTTCCGGAGTCGCGGTCACTGGTACGAGATGAGCTACAGCTGCGCCGCGACGGCGGACCACATGCAGGTGCTGTCGTTCAAACTGACGATCGGCGCGGAAATCCCGGAGACCAAGTGGGCCGGCTACGGCCTCTGGCAATAACCACGCCACTCACGGCGTCAACACCGCCGCGGCAGCGTCACAGCCCCCCGCACAGAAGCCGAACCTGGTCAGCGGCGGCGGCTCGCCGTCAGGGGGTGTCCTTGATGTCGGTGTCCGGCCGGTCGATGCCGGGCGCGGTCTCGACATGCCAGCGGCCCTGCTCGTCCTCGTACTCGATGACCTCGGTGTGGCCGGGCACCATCTGCTCGGCGGCGGCAGCCTTCGCGGCTTTGCGCGCGGCGGCATGCGTGGCGAAGGGCTCCGAGTACACGCCGCCGACCCGATAGGCCCAGCCGCCATCATGCTCGACGATTTCGTAGGTGACGTGGCTCATGGGTGACCTTCGGCGAAAGGAGGGACGCGATGACAAACGTTACACCAGCGCTGATGGTTGCAGGGTGGCCGAAAAAGTTCCCGACGGCAAATGCGAACGGCGCAGGCCTTGCGACCTGCGCCTTCATGCACGGTGGTGCCTTACCAGCCGCAGTGATGCCTGCGCACCAGGCGGTTCTGGGCGCGCAGAGCGCCACTAAGGGTCTTCTTTTTCTTGCTGAGCACGGTGTAGGCGCCCCACGGGCGCGACACGCCGTAGTCCCAGACCTGGCAGATACGGGTCACTTCCCAGCGGATAACCCGGTAGGGCGCGGCTTCGGCCGGCGCAGCGACGAAGCTCGTCGCGACCACCCCGGCGGCCGTGGCCGCGGCGAGCATGAGTTTGCGATACATCGGTTCAACTCCTGAGATTTTGACGTGAAAGCGCGATCGCGAGCGGATCTCGCGGGCGCCGCCGGGCCGCGCGAGCCGAAAAGGCGAACGCGCGCTCCTGCGGAGTTCCCACGCGCACAATTGAGCGAGAGCCGGAACGCCGGCCTTGCGCTAAGTCAAAAGCCGAAAAGACCGGCTCAGGGGCTATCGGAGACCTTGAGGATGTCGATCAGCTTGCGGTCGCGCCACCGTTGCAGGTCGGCGATGCTGCGCGAGCCGGCCTCCTCGGCGACGCCGGCGACGATCTCCTGCTGCACCTGTGGCGTCAGGCGCGTGGCGCCGAGGTCGTCCATCCACGTCTGCACCGCCGGGGCCAGGTGGTCCATGAAATGCGCCATTCCGCCCTCGCCGCCGGCGAGGTGAAAGGTCAGATGCGGCCCCATCAGCGCCCAGCGCAGGCCGGGACCGTAGGCGACCGCGGCGTCGGCATCGGCGACGGAGACGACGCCTTCCGCGACCAGGTGCACGGCCTCGCGCCACAGGGCCGCCTGCAGCCGGTTGGCGACGTGACCGCGCACCTCCTTCTTGATGTGGATCGGGTGCTTGCCGATGGCCCGGTAGAAGGCCATCGCCTTGTCGATGGCCGTTTGCGAGGTCCTGGCGCCGCCCACCACCTCGACCAGCGGGATCAGGTGCGGCGGATTGAACGGGTGGCCAATGATGCAGCGCTCCGGGTGCTTACACGCGACCGTGACGCGGCTGATGAGGAGGCCCGACGAACTCGAGGCGATCACCGTCTCGGGCGGCGCGGCGGCGTCGATGGTGGCGAACAGCTTGATCTTGAGATCTTCCCGCTCGGGGCCGCTCTCCTGCACGAAATCGGCGCCGGCGGCGGCCGCGGCCGGGTCCATGTGGAAGCTGAAGCGGTCGGGGCTGGCGCCCAAGGCGACCCAGCCGAGCTTGTCCAAAGTCGGCCAGGCATTGGCGATGAAGCGGCGGGCGAAGGCCTCGCCCTCGGGCGAAGGGTCGCTCGCCGCCACGTCAAGGCCGCGGGCGAGGAAGATGGCCGCCCAGCTCGCACCGATGGTGCCGGTACCGATTACGGCAATGCGTTGAGTCATGATGAACCTGCTCTTGGACGTTTCCTGAAAATCTGCACCGCGATGCTATGCGGTTTTCCAGGGCGTGGCCAAGACGGCATTCGGCGCCTTGCCGGCTATGCGGGGTCCACCTCAGTGCTCAGGCCCGCTCGACTCGCGCGGCGTAGCAGCCGGGCACGGCAAAATGGATATGCAGGTAATGCGCGCGCGGCTCGGCGAATTGCCGCGCGATCGCCTGTTCCAACGCGACGCCCTCGATCAGCTCCCAGCCGGTCATCATGGCCTTGTGGTCGAAGCCGCGCACCGCGAGCGTGCGCCGACGCAGTTGCTCGGGCACACAGTCGACGGCATCGAAGGTTTGCTCGCCCGGCCGCACGTAGATCGCGAAGCGCATGCGATAGGGCGAGGCGACAGCGTGATGCTCGTAGTTGACGAGGATAAGCTCGTCGCCGGGTGACGCGTCGGTCAGGCTGATGCGGCACGGGCGCGGCCCGTCGGCGATTTGCCGCACCGCGCCTTCCGCGGCGAGATCGGCGTCGGACAGCGTGAACAAATGCGCGAACGGGCCGGCGTCGAGGCCGCGGATGCGGAACGTCATGGTCGGTCTCCCTTGTCGATATCTCGACATTGGACACGAACCCGACCCGGACAACACCCGTTTCGCGCACCCGATTCCTGCGGCGCTCACACCGTGCGATAGCCGCCGTCCGCCATCAGGATCGTGCCAGTGACGTAGCCCGACAGATCGCAGGCGAGAAAGATCGCCGGGCCGACAATGTCCTCCGGCTTGCCGGCGCGGCCGAGCGGCGTGTGGTCGATGAAGGTCTGCACCAGAGCCGGATTGTTGGCGCGCGTCGCAGCATTCAGCGGCGTCTCGATGAAGCCAGGGCCGATGGCGTTGACGCGCACGCCATCTTTGCCGAGTTCGGCGGCGAGCGCCTTGGTGAAGCCGAGTACGCCGTGCTTCGCGGTCGTATAGGCGGGCGAGGTCGGCGTGCGCAGATGCACGAACGACTGCACCGAGCCGAGATTGACGATGCGCCCCTTGCTCGCGCGCAATTGCGCGAGGAACGCCTGCGTCACGTTGAAGACGCCGTTGAGATTGATGGCCATGATGTCCTGCCAATCCTTCAGCACCGTGTCCGGATCGGCCGTGATGCCGTTGCGGCGGGCGATGCCCGCATTGTTCACGAGCACGGAGACGCGCCCGACCTTGGCCTCGACCTCGGCGGCCATGGCGCGGCAGGCGGCGCGATCGGTGACGTCGAGGGTGAAGGCCTGCGCCTTGCCGCCGGCATCGGCGATCTGCTTCGCGGTTTCGCGTGCCGCCTCGCCATTGATGTCGAGCACGGCGAGGCTCGCGCCCTCGCGGGCATAACCGACGGCGATGGCACGGCCGATGCCGGAGCCCGCGCCGGTCACGACGGCGATGTGGTTCTCGAGCAAGCCCGGCATGTGTTTCCTCCTGTCCGTTCTTTGAACGCGGAGGATAGCACGACGCAAAGTGGCTCCGGCTAGTTCAGCCTGACCACCGCTGCGTTGAGCAGCGTCGCGAAGGCGACCCAGGCGGCGTAGGGCACGAACAGCAGCGCCGCGGTCGCATCGATGCGCCAGGCGAGCGCGATGAAAACGACGGTGGCGGCGAGCAGCATCGCGACGACGGCGAGCGCGGCCTCGGGCCGCTGCGCGCCGAAGAACACCGGCGACCACAGGAAATTGAGCGCCAGCGCCACGGCCCATACCGCCATCGCGGCGCTGCCCGGCTCGCGTTCGAAGACGCGCCAGCCGGCGACGGCGATGAGGACGTAGAGCACCGTCCAGGCTGGACCGAAGATCCAGTTGGGCGGATTGAACGAGGGTTTGACGAGCCCCGCGTACCACGCGCCCGGCCGCGTGACGAAGCCGATAGCTAGGCCGCCGCCCACTGTGACAAGAAAAAAGCCGGCCAGAACAAGATAGCGATTCATCGTCGTCGTCCTTTCGCGCTCATTGCCGCCAGGGCCAGTCGGTCGCCCCCGAGCAGAACAACGCCCACCAGGCGAGCACCGGCTGCAGCGCCAAGCGTGGTCCGTGATACCACCAAGTCGTCGGGATCGGGGGCAGCACGATATGCTCGACCGCCTGTTTGATATTGGCCGGCCAGACCGCGAGGATATAGAGCGCCAGCGCGAGTCCCGTCGCGCGCCGCAGTCGCGGCACCAGGAGGCCGATGGCGCCCCCGAACTCGAGCACGCCGGTCAGATAGACCACCGCGCGCGGCGCCGGCACCCAGTCCGGCGTGATGGCGACGAGCGCGTCCACCGCCGTGACGTGCAGCACGAAGCC